>Ga0210111_1000403_pt1 | contig 11465 bp, 8 predicted proteins | sample China_Galinas_PW_6_FD_185520 | JGI IMG/M metagenome (GOLD analysis project Ga0210111, IMG submission 185520) | Wetland microbial communities from San Francisco Bay, California, USA, that impact long-term carbon sequestration - China_Galinas_PWC_D2... | ecosystem: Environmental > Aquatic > Marine... | reverse complement strand
GCTGTCGGCCGGGGTGGCCAGTTCACAACCAAGATCGAACAGTTCGTTCTGCAGCTGCAGCAGTTTTTCATTCATTCCTTCCGGCAACTCTTCACAGCGGACCAGCCCGAGAACCGAATTCAGCTCGTCGACGGTGCCGTAGGCATTGACGCGCTGTGAATTTTTCACCACGCGGGACCCATCGGCCAGACTGGTTTCCCCCTTATCCCCCCCGCGGGTCATAATCTTGTCGAGTTTCGGCATATCCGTTCTCCCTGGCGCTCTGGTCATCTAGCCGAACAATCCCACCTTCGGCAGCAGTTGTCGACTTGGGTGCTTGTGCAGCTGCTCTTATTTGCAAATCTGCAAAAAACCGCGCCGCCTCTTTGCGTGAACGCAAAACCCTGTTTGCCGCATCCTTCCAGAGTTGCTTCAAAGCATTGAAATTTCAGCATCCAGCGGGGTTTATCCCCAAAACATTTTTTCCAGTTTAACAGTTTTGCTCGCAGATTTCGTCCTTAATTCGATTTGCGCCACTGCGAAAATCGACCTTCCACGGCAGTTCCGGAATCTCCAAAACATGTCTGCAACCATCTGAAATTAAAGAATATTTCCTAAATTGTCGGTTGGTACGACCGTCGCAATAGCAACCGGCAGGCAATTCAGGAGTTCGATCCTTTTTAAGTATGGAGAGCTGTTATGCCGGTCTGCCCCTATTACGGTCAGGGAGAAGAGTTCTGTGATGTCGGTGCCGATTATATTTCACCGCACGACGTCGAAGCCATCTCCCATTTCTGTTCCTGCCGCTACAGCGAATGTGACAGATTCCGCGAACTGGCGGTCCGTCGACCGGAAAGACTGGAACCCAACTCACCCGCTGAACGGGTGATCCGCCATCAGGTCGATCCGGCGCGGCCGGAACCGGTCCGAACGCCGATCCATATCGCTTTTCGCAACAAATGGCCACTGTCATATCGGCTGCATTATCTGAGTGCCCGTTGTCATTCCATCAATTCCATGAGAGAGGAGAATTCAATGATGAGCAAGCCCGTCAAAAATCTTGGCTGGAGAGTCACCCTGGCCGGCACCGGTATCAACCTGGCGCTGGGAATCCTGTACACCTGGAGTATCTTCAAGGGGGCGATTAGCGATTCGATCGCCGCCGGCGGCGCAGGCGCTTTCACCTGGGACGCCGTCAGCGTCAACGATCCCTACGCGGTCGCCTGCCTGGCCTTTGCCGCGGCGATGATTCTGGCCGGAAAATGTCAGGACAAGTTCGGTCCCAAGCTGACCTGCATTATCGGCGGCCTGATGGTCGCCGCCGGATTTATCTGGATTTCCCAGACCACCAGTTACTGGGCCTGGATTGCCGGCTTCGGCATTCTCGCCGGGACCGGCATCGGGTTCGGCTACTCGGCCGCCACGCCTCCGGCGCTAAAATGGTTTCCACCGGCCAAGACCGGTCTGATCGCCGGGATCGTTGTTTCCGGCTTCGGGCTGGCTTCGGTCTATATCGCGCCGCTGGCCAAATTCCTGCTGGCGGAATACGGCCTGCAGCAGGCGATGTTTTTCTTCGGGATTGCCTTTGCCCTGGTGGTCTGTGCCCTGGCGCTGTTGATCGCCAACCCTCCGGAAGACTTTGTCGCTGATCCGGCCGCAAAAACGGTCCACAAAACAACGGCTGCGGTCGATCTGAAACCTTCACAGTTGTTCAGTACCGGCAAGTTCTATGTCCTCTGGCTCTGTTACTTCATCGGTTCCGGCGCCGGGCTGATGGTCATCGGCAGCGCCAAAGGGCTGGCCAAGGCGTCGATGGGTGAAATGGCCTTTCTGGTGGTGGTGATCATGTCGGTCGGAAACGCCGCCGGACGGCTGGTTGCCGGGGTGATCTCCGACAAAATCGGCCGCGCCGCCACCCTGAGCATCATGCTGCTGTTCCAGGCGGGGCTGATGTTTGCCGGCATCCCGATTCTCACCGGCAATGCCAGTAGTCCGCTGCTGGTCAGTTTGCTGGTAACCGGCATGGTTTTCAACTACGGCACCAACCTTTCCCTGTTCCCGTCCTTCGCTAAAGATTTCTGGGGAATGAAGAATTTCGGCATGAATTACGGGATGCTTTTCTCCGCCTGGGGGGTCGGCGCTTTTGTCCTGGTGCGGGTTTCGGAAATGCTCAGGGTGAAAACCGGCAGCATGGAAACCTCCTTCATCGTCGCCGGAGTGCTGCTGCTGGTCGGCGCCATGATGTCGCTGTCGCTGCGGCCTAAAAAAACTGTCGATCCGGCCACCGAAGAAGTTCCCGTTGCAGAAGAGGACCTGGCCTTACAGCAGGTGCGCGACTGATCGGACCTGTCAAAACATGGACGGGGAAAAAGGACCTCGTTTTCAGCGGGGTCTTTTTTTAACCGGCTGGGTAGATAATTTTGCCCCAGCTATTTTATCCACCCGGGCATTGTGATATGCTGTAATCAACTCGAACGCAAAGGAGGAAGACATTATGCCTGTCTCTGAGCCACCGGGCCAATGTGAGGAAAGCCGACAATGAAACTTGAACGTACTCTTGGATAATCCAAGAATTTAATTCCTCTAGGAAATTAACAAGTAACCTTACCAAAAAGCCCCGAAGAAATTCGGGGCTTTTTGCCGTTTGACCACGGATTCACACCATCCGGATCTATTTCAATGGTTGCCGGCAATCTCCACCCGGTTGCGCCCGTTCTGCTTTGCCCGGTACAGAGCGGCATCCGCTGCTTTGAAAAGTGCTTCCCAATCCAGACCGTGCGCCGGGAAGGTGGCAATGCCGATACTGACAGTCAAAGTCAGGTTTTCCCCCTTGCCGATCGGAAACGGGACATTTTCGATCTGCCGGCGTAGTTTTTCAGCAAGATTCAAAGCCTGCTCAGTGGGTGTCCCCGGCAGGATCAGAATGAATTCTTCCCCGCCATAGCGCGCAAGATAGTCGGATTCGCGGGTCAGTTCAGTCAGCTGTCCAGCTAAAATACAGAGGGTATGGTCACCGGTTTTATGACCGTAACTGTCGTTGATCCGCTTGAAATGGTCGATATCGATCATCAGAAAGGAGAGCGGACTCTGGTAGCGTTCCGCCCGTGCGATCTCTTTGACCGCTTCCTCTTCCAGAAAGCGGCGGTTCAGCAGACCGGTCAGGGGATCATGAACGGTCAGGTACTCCAGATTCTCCTGCAGGTGCTTAGTCCGGCTGATATCGTGGAAGGTGATCAAAACTTCCTTGATCCGGCCGGTTGCCGGGTCGAAGATCGGCTGGGTGCTGATCGACAACCAGACCATTATTTTCGGGTCATCAGCGAACAGGCCACGGATGACATTATTGATCGGCAGCTGCGTTCGCAAAGTGATCATCGAGGGGTGGTTTTCCCCCGGCACCTCATTACCGTCTTCATCGACCATATGCCAGAGAGGATCGGTCGAAGTCCGGCCGATGATCTCATCCTCGCGCATCCTGAAGATTTCACAGGCCACCTGGTTGGCGTGCAGGATTTCCCCGCTGACGTCCTTCAGAACAATTCCGGCATGCACAGCCTGGTAGATGCTGCGCAAACGAGCTTCGTTCTGCGCGGCAAGTTGTTCCGCGCGCTCACGAATCGTCACCTGCTTTTTCAGTTTGGCGAGCGTCAACAGCAGCCCCAGCGAAAGCGCCACGCCGATCATGCCGATCAAAAGCCATTCGGCAAACAGGTGAGAGTGATAGTCGGAGACTTTGAGGGTCGTGCCGAAACCGGGCGGCTCCAGCGGAAACGAAACGGTACAGGAACTGGATGCTTTCCGGCCGGGGGCAAGTTCCGCCAATGTCTTGCCGGATTTGTCCTGAATGGCAAAGTGGCCATGGTCGGCGACCTGCGGTGGGGTGGCTTGAAGCAAAACGTTTTTGATCGAGAAAACTCCTCCGAAGGTCCCGAGGAATTGTCCGTCTCTTAATACCGGAACATAGACTTCAAATGCCGGGACCCCCTGAATGACGGTGTAGGGACGGGTATAAACCGCCTGACCGGTTTCTCTCGCCGTTCGTGAAGCACGTGCAGGCTCGGGCAAACTCAATTTCAGACCGATAACCTGCTTGTTCGGTTCAGAAGGTGCGGCCCAGCGGATAATATAATTGCTGTCGGCCCAGATGATATTGATCAATCCCGGATGATCCCGAACAAATACGGAGGACCGCTCCCGGAAGTTTTCCTCCGTCAACCGACCATCAACCATCGCCTCTGCCAGCAGTTGCAGATACTCCAGGGACCCTTCCAGATTGGCGTTGATGGTCATCGCCACCTGGTTGGACAGGGCCTCCAGATCTTTGCGATGCCGTTCCAGATATTTACTCTGATACAACCAGGTGACACTGGCGACGACAAAAATCACCACCAGGGCAAAAAAGCCCGGCAGCAGCCAGTCTTTTTTCTGGAGATCTTTTCTGACATAGTCCATCTCCATAAATACCAAATTCCTTGTATCTGAAGTTATTTCCCGCGGCCCACCTCAGTTAGAGAATTGCCGAATTGAAAAAGCCATTTAAACTTTAGCAAATAAGGGGTAAATATCACCCGGATAGGGGGTTTCGAACGAGAGAGTATCGGTAAAGGTCAGAGGTTGGCTTCCGCAACGTCTGCCCTGACGACAGAAAACCTGATTGGTTTAAGGGATTGCGTCAGAATAATAGGTGTGGCCAGCCGGTTGGTGTTGTGTGAGCGCATCGAAAAAGGACACCCCGACCGGTTTCATCGCCCAGAGGGCAAGCACGCCGATGATCAGCAGGGCCATGAACCAGTTGAGGAACTGGCTCAGCCACTCCCAATCGGGTTCGCTACGGACCCGCTGCGGTTTTTTCGGACGCTCTTCTTTCGGCAGCTGACTGGCAATTCGACGCATCAGGCGCCCCGATGAGAGAAAAATCACCGCCGAGACCATGAACTGCGGCATGACGTCTAGACCGACGGTGCCGGTGGCCAGCAGCACGGCGTAAAAAACCATCGCGGCCAGACCGAGCAGGGTCATCTGTTTGCTTAGTTTAACGTTCACAACAAACCTTTGGGATTCCGAGTTACTTTCAAGTTAACCCTTAAATTGTGGTTCTTCAAGAGACAAAAGTTCTTCCCGAATATTGATCCTGCAAATCCGATATTAACCGAGCGGCGGAATCGCTCGTCCAAAACCATGCTTGCAAAGCTGCGCCAGAGCCGTGTAGCCGGCTGCCAGAGCGCTGCAGATTCCGCAAATCCCTCCGCTGACCAAAAACACCGGATTGTCGCGAAACTGGCCCAAAGCCAGCAGCAACAGACAGACCATCAGTGCCCCGAACACCAGTTGCAGGACGCGGCTCTGGCGGAAGCTGGCGAGAAACAGAATGGCGGCGAAGAAGCCCCACATACTCAAGTAGGCGACCATCGTTACTGGATGCGGTTGCCGGCCGAGGCCGAGGGCGGGCAAGACCTCGAACCCGATCAGCGACAGCCAGAACAGTCCGAGCGGTAACAGCACCGCGCCGGCGTAGCAGTTGCGGGTCTGCAGTCCGGCCAGCAGTTGCAGCCCGCCGCCGAGCAGCAGCACCGCCGCGAGGCTACCGACCGGAGGGACGACCAGTCCGGTTTGCCCGAGAGAGTAGGTCAGCAGCGTCAGAGCCAGCGCAAGCAGGCCGAGGCTGGGAAGTGGATTGGTTGTGGAATTCGGTGTCGGCATGGGCACCTCCTGAAAAAAAGTGGGGGAACAGACGCCATTCTGCCCCCCGAATAAAATTTCTCTCCCGCCGGAATACAGAGCAAGTGCTGTTCCAATTATTGACAAACAAGAAAAGATCTATAATTTCAAAAGGTTATTTTTCTGCTCCAGAACCGGTTGGACCGCAGGACGGAAAATATCTTGCAGATCTGCAAAAACCACCGCGCAGGAAAACTGGAATCCTCCTGTAATCTGAAATTTAGCTCTTTAAATACAAATAGTTAGAAAAGCACATAAAAATTTGCAGAAATGCGAAGCGAGCCGATCCACCGAGTGTGACTATCCCAAGACATCTTCTTTGCGTAGCCCGTATTTCTTGAGTTTACGGTAGATGGTCGCCATATTCATCCCCGCCTTACGGGCAGCCTCTTCAATATTGCCGTCCACCGAGCGCAGTAGCTGGCGCAGGTAATCGACCTCGAAACGGGAAAGTGCCAGGTTGTAGTCAGCGTCCTCACTCGGACAGCTGTCGGTTTCAATGAACTGGGACAGGGTGGCGAGACCGATCTGCTGATCGGTTTCGATGGTCATGCAGGCCTCGATGACGTTCTTCAACTGACGAATGTTGCCCGGCCAGCTGAACTCTGTGGCGGCCCGCTGCGCCTCGGATGAAAGGCCGCTGATACTGGTCTTGAACTTTTCGTTCTGGCGGCTGATGAAATGGGCGGCAAGCAGGGGGATGTCAGCCTGCCGCTCGCGCAACGGCGGCAGATGCAGGTTGATGACGTTGAGGCGGTAGAACAGGTCTTCGCGGAAGCTGCCGTCTTCCACCCCCTGAGCAAGATCGGAGTTGGTCACCGAGATCAATCGGACGTCGACCCGGGTCGGCAGAGTGTCGCCGATCCGCAGGAATTCCTGCTCCTGCAGGAAACGCAGCAGGGTTTTCTGTACGTTGAGGGGCAGATTGCCGATCTCGTCGAGAAACAGGGAACCACCATCGGCCGCCTTGAGCAGTCCTTCCTTGTCGCTGTCGGCGCCGGTGAAGGAGCCTTTTTTGTGGCCGAACAGCTCGCTCTCCAGCACCGACTCGGGGATGGCGCCGCAATTGATGGCAATAAACGGCTTCTCCTTCCGCGGCGAATTATAATGGAGCGCCTGGGCGATCAGTTCCTTGCCGGTTCCCGATTCGCCGGTGATCAGCACCGAAGTATCGCGCACCGCGACTTTTTCCACCTTGTCGAGCAGCTTCTGCAGTGCGCCGGAGGCGCCGATGATGTTGGCGAAATTGAATTTGCCCGCCAGCTCCTGGCGCAACTGCTGGTTTTCCGTCCACAGCTCATTGTGGCTGAGGGCGTTGCGCACCCGAAACAGCAGTTCATCCGGCTCAAACGGCTTGGTCAGCATGTCGTAGGCGCCGCGCCGAAGAGCCTGGATCGACATCTCCACAGTAGCGAAGGCGGTAATCATCATCACCGGGATCTCAGGTTCGAGGGCCTTGATTCGCTGCAGCACCTCTAATCCGTCGAGACCCGGCATCTTGATGTCGCTGATCACCAGGTCCCAGATTTTCGGACGGAACAGTTCGACCGCTTCGAGGGGATCGTTAAAGGTACGGACCGCGTGGCCGTCGTCCATCAGCACCGCCGCCATCATCCGGCAGAGCCCTTCCTCGTTGTCGATGATCATGATTTTTTTTGCGGACATAGGTTGTTTCCTGTCAAAATTAAGGATTCAAGCCTCAGGAATCAGGTATTAGCTCGGGATGTTGTCCTCATACCTCAAGCCTCGAGCCCTGGGCCCTGGGCCCTGGGCCCTGATTCAATATTCTTCTCTCTCCAGCGGCAACCGAATCACCACTGTTGTTCCGACTCCGATTTGCGAATCGATGGAAATCTCCCCGTGGTGCATGTCGATGATTTGTTTGGTGATCGCCAGGCCGAGTCCGGTGCCGCGTGATTTGGTGGTGAAGAACGGCTCGAAGATCTTCTCCAGGTTTTCCTCGGTAATCCCCTCGCCATTGTCAACAAAAACAATCCGCACCCACCGCTCATCCTCCAGGCCGGTAGTGATCCGAATCTGCCCCCCCTGCGGCATGGCAGCGCCAGCATTGAGCAGCAAGTTTATCGCTACCTGCCGCAGTTGATCACCGTCGGCCGGGACATTCGGCAGTACGGGGAAGAATTCCTGGATGATCTCAACCTGATGGAGGTCGGTATGATTGGCGGCGAATTCGATAATCTGCCGCAGCAACCGGTTGATATCGGTCGCGGCCAGAACCGGAGTGGGGGTGCGAGCGTAGCTGAGCAGGTCCTGGACAATCTTTTTGCAGCGTTTACTTTCGCGCTTGATCTCATGGATATAGCTGTGATTGGGATCCTCCTCGGGAATCTTTTTTTCCAGGTAGCCGGCATAACCGAGGATCACCCCCAGCGGGTTGTTGATTTCGTGGGCAACTCCGGAGGAGAGCACCCCCAGCGAGGCCATCTTTCCCTGCTGGGCCAAGGCTGTTTCCATCTCCTTGTTGCTCCGCAACATCCGCGTCATGCGGTTAAAGGCGAGCGCCAGTTCTCCCAGTTCGTCCCGGCTTTCCACCGGCACCTGTTCGTCCAGCTTCCCTTGTTTGACGCGGCGGATGACTTTAATCATGTTGTGGATCGGCTCGGTCAGAACCTTGGCGGCGAGGAACACTAACCCGGTGGCGATCAGGCCGATAATCAACGACAGCAGCAGCACATGCATAACAATCCGCCATTTCAGCTGGTTGGCGGGCTGGTAGAATTCGTCCTCGTAGCTGCCGACCGCGACGATCCAGTCCCAGGGTTCGAAATAGCGGTAGCGGACGATTTTCATCCGCGCGTGCTGCTCCCCCTGGTTGTGCCAGGGGTAGCGGATCCACCCCTCTTTCTTCTCGGCCATTTCCGCGATGAATGCCCGACCGTTCGAATCTTGCGCTGAGAAAATGTTTTTCCCTTCCGCATCCGGGTGAATGGTCAGTGTGCCCCCCCGGGTCATGCAGTAGATATAGCCGGTCTTGCCGACCCGCTTGCTTTTGATCTGCTGCTTCAGAGCCGCCAGCGAGGCTTTTTCGAAGGTCGGCTCCTCGTAGGTTTCGTCGAGATAACTGTTGGCGGCGATAATCCAGTCCCACTGGGGGAAATAGCGGAAGGCGACGATCTTCTGCCGCGGGTGCCGATCACCGAGGGTTTTGTTGCGCCAAGGATAGACGGTATAAAGCACCTCATCAGGATTGGCGGCGACCGCCTGCTGGCAGAGTTCACGGATGAAGAAGCGGCCGTTCTCGTCCTGCTCCCCGGCGATGTTCTCTCCCTCACGCGTCGGGTGAACCTTCAGTAACCCCTTACTGGTCAGGGCGAACAGATAGCCGCTGCTGCCGATACTGACTTTTTTCAATATGGCACGGGCCGCTTGTTGCGCGGTTTTCAGGTCGATTTTCCCGGCTTTCAGCTGCCGCTGCTGCTCGGCAACCAGAGTGTACGCCAGATCAACCAGGGTCTTCATCTCCTCGCGGACGATTTTCTTCTTATCGGCGCGATAGACTTCGAACTGGCGGTAATGGCCGTCAAGCAGATCGAGGGTAAAGCTGGCCATGTGATCCAGGTCGGCCTTGCTGGACGCGGTCAGGCCGTCGTATGCCTGCTCGGTAGCCACGTAACCGATCAGCGCGCCGAGGACGAAAATCGGGATCACCACCAGCGGCAATACCACCACCAGCATTTTCCAGCGAAGTTTGAGATTGTTCACAAAGCTGAAGAGATGGCGGCTCATGGAACTCCCCGACCCGGAAACGTGTATACGATATCTGGGAGTTTATAACATGGGTATGATTTCGGGGGAAGCGGGAATCTCGCGAAAGTTGCCGGTCAATCAGCAATCGTTGAAACGGCTACCGCTGATTACAGCAGCCCCTGGTAAACGGCGTTTTCCCGGGCCGCCTGACGCAGACCGTCGCTGATGCTCGGGTAGATATGAACCGTGCTGGTCAGATCGACCACAGTCAGGCCGAAGCGCACCGCAAGGGTCGCTTCGTGAATGATGTCGGCGGCGCGCGGGCAGAGCATCTGCACGCCGAGAACCATGCCACTCCCTCTTTCGGCGGTCAGCAGCACGCCGCCCATCAGCTCCCCCATGACATGGGCCTTGGGCACCCGGTCCAGACCGAGGTAGGTGGTCACAGCCTTATACCCCTGCTGCTCCGCCTGCTGCCGGGTCAGGCCGACGGTGGCGAACTCCGGATCGACGAACACCGCCATCGGTGAATAGCGATGATCAATGATATGCTGCGCTTCCGGCTCCAGCATGTTTTTGACCGCAATCTGGGCTTCTCGCGCACCGGCCGGAGCGATCAGCGGCGGTCCGGTGACATCGCCGGCGGCCCAGATACCGGGGACACTGGTACGCAGCTGGTTGTCGACCTTGATGAAGCCGTCGTTATCCTTATTGACGCCGATCTCTTCCAGGCCGATCCCTTGGCTGGCCGGCTCGGTGCCGACCGCAAACATCAGCCGTTCGGCGCTGATGCCGACCTCGGCGCCGTTGATGGTGGCGTATAGGCAGACCCGCTCGCCCACTTTTTCAACCCGCTCGGCTTCGACATTGAACAGCACCCTGACCCCTTCCAGTTCCAGCATGGCGCGAAACTGTTCGGTCAGACGCGGATCAAATTCGGCCAGCAGTTTTGGGCCCCGTTCGAGAATCGTGACCCTGGTACCGAAGCGGGCGAACATCTGCCCCATTTCCAGGGCAATCACTCCGCCGCCGAGCATGATTAGCGATTCGGGAAAACAGGGAAGTTGCAGGGCGCTGTAACTGGTCAGGTAATTGACATTGTGCAATCCCGGAAGGGGAACCACCCGCGGTGCGCCGCCGGTAGCGATCAGAATCTGCGGCGCACGGATCACTTCGGCTCCGACCTGGATTTCGTTGGCGGCAATAAAGCGCCCGTGTCCGGCCAGCACGTCGAGATCGGGGGTGTGATCAAGTTCGTATTGGTAGTGACTTTCGCGCAGGGTTTCCACCGCCTCGCGCTTCAGTTTCATCAGGGTGGGGCAGTCAGGTCTCCCGGCGCTCAGGTTCAGTCCCCAGCATTCCCCTTTGCGTGCCGCCTGATACATTTCGGCCTTGTGAATCAAGGTTTTGCTCGGCACACATCCCCAGTTGACACAGGTGCCGCCAAGGTGGCTCTGTTCCACCATCAACACCCGTTTGCCATGTGCCGCCGCTATCCTCGCCCCGGCGAAGGCGGTCGTTCCCGATCCGAGGATGACGATATCGTATTCCTGCGGCATTGCCGTTCTCCGGAAAATCTGTATAAAAGCATAACAGGTTTTACTCGCCCTGAGCCAGCGGTGCTGCCCGCCCCATCAATCCTCGTCGGAATCGGTCTGCTGGTGCTTCAGTTCGCAGATCATCATCCGTGACAGACAGAGGTCAAAAAACAGCTCGTTGGCGCGACGGATCATCCGATCGTTGTGTTCCTGGAAGACGCTGTGAAAATTCCCCTCGATCATTTTGAACTGCGCATCGGTCAGATCTCCCGGGAGAATCAGCGTAGCGGTGAAGTCTTCGGCGGGAAAATACTTTTCGATCAGGACTTTGAGTTCCTGACGCAGACAACTCAGCACATCCGGGTCATGGTGGGTCAGGCGGGTTTCAAGAATTTCATCCACCAGCTTGGAAACCCGTTCCCCGGAGGGGGGGAATTGAATGATTTTAGCTGCCATGGCAATCCTTTATTTCGGTTGCGGTGGAAGTCACAAGTCTATTTACAGCATAACGGATTTGTCGGG
>Ga0210111_1000390_pt1 | contig 11593 bp, 8 predicted proteins | sample China_Galinas_PW_6_FD_185520 | JGI IMG/M metagenome (GOLD analysis project Ga0210111, IMG submission 185520) | Wetland microbial communities from San Francisco Bay, California, USA, that impact long-term carbon sequestration - China_Galinas_PWC_D2... | ecosystem: Environmental > Aquatic > Marine... | reverse complement strand
TTGTCCTCCCAGCACATCGGCGAATTTATGAATAAGTTCAAAATTCTCCTTTGATCCCAATCCCATGCCACCGGAAACGATAATTTTGGCAGATTTCAGATTAACCTTTTTTTCAGCCTTAACGCGTTCAACAACTTGGAGTATCATGTCCTGATCCGTCAGGGCTGGATTCAGCTGAACGACTTGACCTCTTCTGGAGGAATCCGCAGGATGTCTCTTGAAAACACCTTCGCGAACGGTGGCCATTTGTGGTCTGGTTTCAGGCGTCACGATGGTCGCGATAACATTGCCGCCAAAAGCCGGACGAATTTGTAGAAGAATTTCCTTCCATGTCTTCTTCCCGAACTTATACTCTCCGATTTGAAGGTCTGTGCAATCTGCCGTCAGACCTGTTCTCAGATGAGAAGCTATTCTCGGTGCCAGATCTCTTCCAATATTGGTTGCACCGATAAGCAGAATGCTCGGTCGAAATTCTTTTATAAGATTCACTGCGATGCGAGCGTAAGGCAAGGTTAGATAGTGGGCCAGTTGTGAGTCATCGGCCACATAAACTTTGTCGGCGCCATAGGCAATCAGTTCAGGAGCCACATCTGAAATTTGGTGCCCGATAATGAAACAAGCAAGCTCGGAACCCAATTGGTCGGCCAACCCTCTCCCTTTCCCAAGAAGCTCATAACTCACATCAGCAATGCTTCCTGAATCGTTTTCTATAAATACCCAAACATCGTTTTTCATGATTTTTCTATTCAAATGATATGATCGGCGACCAATTCATTAATAAGGTTTTTTATACCCTGATCTGAGGGTTCAAAAAGTTTGGGTTTACGAGATATTAACTTTACATTTTCCACATGTTTTATCCAGGTTTCAGATCCTGCAAAACCGCAAATTTCAGCTGAACAACCAATGTCTCCAAGACCCCAAACAGGTATTAGAAGTCCTCTCTCTGAAAGCATTTCCTGTTCTTGATCGCTTTTTACACTATTTTTCGTCTTGGCTTTTTTCCAAAACATCAAACGTTTTATTGAAGGCGGCCGAGGATTTTCGGCTGTGTTGGTAACGGTAATGAGAAGTGGAAGTCTGCAGCGGATTCGTTCATATCCGTTGTCAATAGTCCGCCGGATGACAACGTCATCTTCATTCAAATATTCTATGGCTTCAGCAAAGGTTACCTGTGGTATATCGAGTTTTTCGGCAATCTGCGGACCTACCTGGGCTGTATCGCCATCAATTGCCTGCCTTCCGCAGAATATGAGATCAAATTCACCATATTTTCTAATGGCCCACTCCAGCAGGCTGGATGTGGCCAAGGTGTCGGCACCTGCGAATTTTTTGTCGGTCAAAAGAATGGCACGATCAGCACCACGGCTCAAGGCATTTTTAAGCACTTCGATCGCCATTGGCGGTCCCATGGACATCGCCGTAATTTCCCCCCCGTATTTATCTTTGATCTCAACGGCCATCTCCAAGGCGAATAGATCATCCGGATTGACAATAGCCGGTAGAGCCTGTCGATTTACGGTTCCGTCTTCCCTCAATACGTTTAAGGTTATATTACGAGTATCTGGAACCTGTTTAATTAAACAAACCATGCGGTAGGGCATCAGCGTCTCCTCATCCGAAACAAAACCATCTATTTGGGCGGTTTGTTTAGAAGCAACTTCAAAACCTTCAAATTTGGGGGGAAGGAAAAATTCAACCACTCTAATTTATATATCTTTTCATGTATTGAGCCACTCAGCCTAAAACAGGAATTCTATGCGAGGAGAGGTTTTGAAACCGGCGATAGTTTCATTTAGTATATGAGATTCTTTTGTAGTCCATTTGGAATTTCGTGCATCTTTATCGTGGCCTGTTCATATAATTTTATCGTTGCCACATTGTAGTATATATGTCAACACAATTTTTTTATAAAAAAAGTGAAATTTGGCCAAAAAGGATAACTTGTATGATTTCCGGGATGTCCATAAACAAGTAATCGGATTCATCGCTAAAACAAAAACTTTATTATCGTCTGTTTTATAGATGATGACATTACAGGGTTAAAGAAGCCCTACATCGAGATCAGCTTAAAGCGCTTAAAAGGCCTCAGGTGGATTGCATGTCCCCAGGATGACATATTTTCTGAATTCCACATCCAACTTTTTCTTCAAGATCAATCGAACATCAACATCCGTCAAGACTCCAAAGTCTTCTTCTTTCGAAGTTTCCTGAACCTTTATCAGCGCTTCTTCGTAGGATATGTTTAAAACCTGAGCAAATCCGAAATTTTTGCTATTTCCCATTGTTTTATCCTTTTAGTTAATCTCTTCTTTTATTGTGTACGGCAATCCGGATCTTTAAAGATCACGTATATGCTGTACATCATTGTTCCTAAGCTGAGCGTTTCAAATTTTTGAAGTATTTAATTTTAATTTAATGATATTCTTAAGGTATTCTGACATTTTGAATTTCAATAATTTGAAACCCTACGGGATTTCCAATTTCACCGCATCTACTGCGTCAGATGCCGTTCCACATAGACGACTATAGTGAAACAACATTTTCCTTGTATCTGCAGCAAACTTGAAAATCGCTCAGCTTAGACTGTTGTTTAATAAACCGAATGCAGCCAGCCCGTGTCTTTGCTCACGAGCATCTGGTCTACCAAAGAACCATTGCTTTTTGTCACGATATCAGCTTCAAAAGCAGATCCTTCATCTTTGATTTTGCCCAGTTTCAGGTTCGGATTTCGTGTGGAATTCAAATAATTTTCCACGATCCCTTTTGCGTCCCTTTCTGTTATCTGCCTCTGGGGCTGCTGGTATTGCTGATTATAACCGTAGCCTGGCCCCATCATACCGGGACCCATACCGTAGTAACCCATCATACCGGGGCCCATGCCGTAGTATCCCATCATACCGGGACTCATACCATAACCGTTACCATAACCGTTTTGGTAGCCACTATTGGGACCGTACCAGCCGTTTTGCTGGGGCTGGGCGAAACCACTTCCCGACATATGCGCGTAAGCGGTACCCAAAATCAAAAATGCAGCTAAAAGTGTAACTGGCGCAATAAATGTGAATTTTTTCATTTTACTTCTCCTTTATTTATGAATGTTTTCGAGCGAGATTAATAAACCTCACTTTTCTGGACCTACAATAGTGATTAAACTTTGTCTTGAAAATCAGTTTTTCTCCGATTTTCATGTCAGAAAAGGTTACTTATTATCGTCGGTCCCAGTCTTACATAAATAGATCGAGAAGCAGTCCTTTTTCTTTTTTCAAACCTCACCTTCCGACCTCCGACTCCTGACCTCTGACCTCTGTCCCCTGCCCTCTGCTTGCCCCGTTAAATTCTTCGAAGAAGACGAGCGTAGCGAATTTAACTGGGGACCCTCACCTTCAAACCTTCTTACCTTCTAATCTTCTGTCTTCCGCCCTTTCCCTCGAACCCTTGACCCCTCGAATCCTTGAATCCTTAAATCTTTATGTTTCCCTTGATTTTATTTGACTTTTTTGCTTATTAGAAATTGTCGAATAAAATAAATCGACATTTTCCACTTGATACTGCAATAAATTGCTCTTCTCCAGCTTCAACTATAACCATTTGATATGCATTCATTTATTGCATATCTTTTTCATATCTAAAATATCTGAAAGTTAAACAGAACCTATCTGCCAACTGGTTAGGTTGACACTTTTGCACCATGACCGACGATGAAATCATCCGAATTACACGCGAACACTTTGAGGGACTTTTCCCTAAAGTCTGTCCTAACTGCGGCCGCCGTTTTGCGACGCTCCGGGAATACATACTTGATACCCAACGCATCGGAACGTCGATTTCCTATGATGCAGAAGTGGGTGATTGGGAAACAACGAAACCCATGGGTGGTGTGGCGCATGCAAACTGTCTTTGTGGCACCACGATGGCACTCACAACTGACGATATGCCGCTTTCAAAAATTCAATTGGTGTTAAAGTGGATCAAAGAAGAAACCAAACGGCGAGGCTTAAGTCCGAGGGAACTAATGGATTACGTTCGCGATGAGATTCGCAAGCGAGTTCTGACTAATCCGGTTTAAGGACGAATTGGGGTCCGACAACGATAACTATTTGAATTCAAGATTTTAAACGCACAATTTTGGGTGCAGATAATAGGTCTGAGGATTATTTTAAGAGATTATATTTTTCTTAAAAGGTCCTTTTTGGGGTCAAAAAGAGACGTCTAAGACGATTTTAAGGCCTATTTTGTCCTTCATTTATTGTTATTATCGCTGGTTACTGTGGCCTGACCCCGAATACAATACCGAATACATTATTAAATGGCACCAGATTAAAACGGTTGTCGCCGATTCTTAATTAAGGTATAACCTTTTAACGAGCAAGATACGAGGATAACCAGGTTTAGACAATTATATTTGCAGGTGATTATCATGTGCACAAATTTCCTGAAACATATAGAACATCGGTTTATAATGACTATCGGCATATTGTTTATCATGATTTCCTTAATATCCGGCACGGCGGAATCAGGGAGTAATTGGTTGGATAAAGGCAAAGATCTCCTTAAGACCTACGGGGGAAGCAGCGAAAAATCCGGGCTCACGGTCGAGGAAATCGGGGCCGGGCTTAAAGATGCGCTTCGTGTCGGCTCGGAGACTGTGGTTGCCCAGTTAGGCCGTGTGGACGGATTCAATACAGATCCCAAGATTCATATACCGTTGCCCAAACAATTAGACAGCGTAAAATCTGTTCTGGATAAAGTGGGCATGTCCGGTCTGCTCAAAGATCTGGAACTGAAACTCAACCGGGCTGCGGAAGTCGCCACCCCAAAAGCAAAAAAACTTTTTTCACAGGCGATCACTGAAATGAGTTTTGATGATGTAAAGCAGATATTTGAAGGATCCGAAGATGCGGCTACCCAGTATTTTCGAAACAAAATGTCTCCCTCTCTTGGAAAAGAAATGGAACCCGTAATTAATAAAAGTCTATCCCAAGTGGGAGCTGTTCAGGCTTATGATAATGTTATGAAAGAATATCGATCCGTTCCTTTTGTCCCGGACGTGAAAGCCGATTTGACGGATTATGTCATTGAGAAAGGAATGGACGGAATTTTCTATTACATGGCCAAGGAAGAAGCGGCTATCCGCGCGAATCCCGCCAAACGGACCACTGAATTGTTGCAACGAGTATTCGGCGCGAATTAGAAAATTAAGGTTTATATAAGCTTACCGGTTAAATCAAATCGAAGCCCAATCAACGGATAATATTATTTCCAAAAGAAATGAACTTACAGTTTTTCCGCAGCTGCCTCCTGATCCCTGACCTCTGAACGTGGGAATCATCTCATTTCATATCCGATGGCAATGGGCATAAGGATAGCGTAAAGTCATCATCTTCATGGGCTGCGAGTCGCTGCCATCCCAGAGTTTGCAGATGTTCATGTACTTTTTCGATCTCTTCAACAGATACGAGATAGGCCACCTCGTCTTCATTGCGAAATCGAGTCGAATCCCCTACCGGAAATTGCCGGCCATTGCGCCGCACTGCCAAAGGAATCCCGGCGTTGTCTCTAAGAAACGGATCCCCGGAAGCGTTCTCCATCTCTATTTCTTTATCCACAGCTTTTCCCTGGACCTGCCATCGTTCCAGTTTTACCATCCCTTTGCGAATACGAACAGACCAAAAGTTAACGTCACGCGCACTGCCGAACATTACCTGGGATCCGGTTTCGTGGACCATATCCGGTGTAACCCTTTCGTTTTGGTATTGGAGCGTCATGAATAGATGTCGAAGCTTGGCCTCCTCTCTGACTTTCTGAATGAACAACAGATTCACCTCTTCGTTACTGGTGATGGCCATAACACCGGCCCGGGTATCGATTTCCGCTCTTAACAAATAGTGAGTTTTCAGTCCGTTACCGAAGATGACCCGGGTGCAGTCCTGTTCAGCAGCCTGGCATACATCCGGATTTGCGTCGATGCAAATCACTTCCTCGTTGTTTTCAAGGAGGATCTTGGCGGTTGCCCGTGCCAGTTCGTTGGCCCCCAAGATGATCCACCCCGAGTTGCTGGGTCGCCGCAGATCCAGAATTTTTGCGACCAGGCCGCCGGTCAATCCGGCGGATAGAACCGTTACGGTAATGACCATAAACACCAGCGCCCGAAGTTCGTTGCCGCCGGCGATGCCATACGTGTTCAACTGAACAGCGAACAGGGAGGCTACGGCAGCTGCAACGATCCCCCTCGGTCCAATCCAACCGATAAAACATCTTTCGCGCCAGTTGAGTTTGGTTCCAAATGTGCCGACAAACACATTCAAAGGCCTGACCACGAACATGAGAACCAAAACCGTAATGATGCCGGGAAGCCCCAGCGCATAAACCTCATCCAGCCGGACATCCGCAGCCAACAGGATGAACAGCATGCCGATGAGCATCACGGTGAGTGCTTCCTTAAACTCAACCAGTTCTTTCTGGATATGAGTTTGAAAATTTCCAAAAACGACACCGGCCACTGTAACGGCCACGATCCCGCTTTCGGGAAGGAGAACATTGGCGCCCTGAAAAATAGCCAGGATCAGGCATAGGGTGAAGACGTTTTCGGTCCCTTCGGGAACCACGTTGCGACGCTTTAACAGTGTTACCAGCAGCAGACCGCCTAAAAATCCAAGCAGTGTGCCGAACCCGAGACGGGTGACGAGCATGACAGCCGTGGCAATGGGCCCGGCCTTGGGACTGAGCGCTATTTCCAGTGCTACCATGGCCACCACAGCGCCCACCGCGTCGAGCAACACCCCTTCGGCCTCTAAAACGACACTGACGTTACGTTTGACTTTAAATCGTCTGAGAAGCGGATTGATGACCGTGGGTCCGGTCACCATGACCAACGTACCGAATAACATGGAGGTCCGCCAGTCCCAACCGAACAACCATCGTACGGCGAGCATGCCACCGGCAGCGGTCACCGCCCCTCCGATGGTAATCATCTGTTGAATGGCGCGGCTTTCGCGCTTTAAGCGCTGAATTTTCAAGTTCAGACCGCCTTCGAACAAGATAACCGCCACGGCAAACCCTGTGATAATGCCAAGGGCGGAGCCCAAAGTGTCGGGTCGAATAACGCCGCTGACGTCCGGCCCCAAAAGGACGCCGGTTATGAGCAACAAAACGATACCTGGAACGCGCAAATGATGGGCCACCGACTGGGCAAGGATGCCCGCCGCCAGTCCTAAAGCGATGGTCAATGCTGGATTGGAAAAAGTTAGATGTTCCACTGGATAATGGTCAACGAGTTGTTTCTTTTAAAGATTTGATGGATTATAATTATATTTTCCTGTTCCTGTTATTGGAGTAAACCATATTTCATATAGGGTCAATTCCTTTTGTATAAAGCCCAACAAAAGGGACAGGGGGATGTCGGCGCGAAATGGAAATCCCGTCTTGTTGGGTTGTCTTGTCCCGTCGTCTTGTCGGGTCGCAGTTTGTATAGCGAAGTCGGAAGCTGAAAGCGACGCCCAAAGGGTTTCAAATTCTTGAAATTCAGAATAGCAGTTTGGCTCCAAGGAGTATTTTATCTGTACATACGAAATAAGGTTGATCCTGATGACGAAGAATATTAATATATCATACACGAACGATGGAAAAGTCTCCGAGAGACCCACTTGATAAGGATAATAAAATAGGATGAAAAAATTTTATGTCGATAATTCCAATCAGGCAACGATTCTCTGCCCCAAATGCGGAATAAAACAAACTAAAAATGTATTTAAATTTAAGGATTCGCATAAGAGACTGAAGGCCAAATGTAAATGTGGGGAAGTTTTTCGGTCCACCTTGGATTTTAGAAAATATCATCGCAAGAATGTCCGGCTTGCCGGTGAATATTTTATCCAAGGAACAGATGAAAAAGGGGAAATCGTCGTCGAAGATATTTCAATAAGAGGAATCCGATTTTCATGCCTTAAACCAAACCATATTTCCAGGGATGATATACTTGAATTGAAATTTAATTTAGACACTCCTATAAAAATGGAAATTAACCCAACCATTGTAATAAAATGGACCACCGATCACAATATCGGTGGACTGTTCTTAGGGCCAAATTCACTTAAACATGACTTGGGATTTTATCTCAAATCATAATCTGATGCTTATGAACAGACTTCCAAAAGATGAATGGGGGTCTGATCACGATAAGCAATCCTGTATGCAAAACAACAGGCCTAAAGATCATTTTAAGTTTTTGCTTAAAAGGTCCTTTTTAAGTTTAAAAAGAGCCGTTTAAGACGATGTTAGCGCCTGTTTTATTCTTCATTTGCCGTGATTATAGTGAGTTAATATGGTCTGGCATTAAATTTCGGTTGTGAGATATTTTAATAGATCACCGTAACATCAGTTTGGTAGATTGATAAAGAAATGGCAAAGGTCAGTATTATTAAGGCCACATATTCAGATCCGGAGATTGAACCCCTCCTTGCGCCCCTTGGAGGGATGGAGCAGTTTGTAAAAAAGAACGAGAAAGTCCTTCTCAAGATTAATCTATTATCAGCCAAGGAGCCGGAAAAGGCCGTGACCACGCACCCTGATTTTGTAAGGGCTGTTGCTAAGGCTGTAAGAAAAGCAGGAGGAAAACCGTATATTGGAGACTCCCCTGCAGGAACCTTTTCCAAAAGAAATCTTAAAAAAGCATATGAACATTCAGGACTCGAAAATTTGGCAAAAGAAGAAGAGATTCCTTTGAACTTTGATACCAGCGCCAAGAAACTTGATGTTCCCAACGGCAAACGGTTGCGACGGTCTCCCATCTGTAATTATGCGTTAAATGCCGATAAGGTCATTGCGCTGCCGAAACTTAAAACCCACTCCTTTCAGTATATGACGCTGGCCTGTAAGATCATGTATGGCGTCGTTCCCGGTCTTACCAAGGCTAAATATCACGCTCGGTTTCCAAGCCGACTCAGTTTTGCGGACGTGATGCTGGATGTTCTTACCATCGTAAAGCCACACTTATATATCATGGACGGTATAATGGGGATGGAGGGCCAGGGACCTGGAAGCGGAGATCCCGTAAAAATGGATCTGGTTCTAGCGTCAACAGATCATGTGGCTATGGATATTTCAGTATGCAAAATTTTGGGTGTCGAGCCTGTCGGTATACCGGCACTAAAAAGGGCTAAAATTCGCGGTTTGTGGCCTGAGAGGATTGATTATCCGATCCGGAGACCCGAGGATGTTGCCTATAAAGGATTCAGACTGCCCAACACGGCCGATCACCTATTAACCGGCAAAAAACCTCCAAGAAAAAGCCCCGTTATTACGGATAAATGCACAGCGTGTGGGGATTGCGAGCGCATTTGTCCTAAACATGCAGTCAAAGTGTTAGGCCGGATGGCAGAGGTAACCTATTCAAAGTGCATAAGGTGTTTCTGCTGCCATGAGGTCTGTCCTGAAGATGCCATCATATTGCGCAGTGTGAAGTTAAATTGAAATAATAAAGCTTTCAATCGATATCCTTGTTCCTTTAGCCTTTGCCCCTTGCTCTTTCCTCTTTCCTACTTGCTTTTTCCTCTTTCCCTCATGCCCTTTGTCCTCTGACTTCCGGCCTCTGATTTCTGACTTCTGCTTGCCCCGTTAAATTCTTCGAAGAAGACGAGCGTAGCGGATTTAACTGGGGACCTCCAACCTCTGTCCTTTATCCCCGAACCCTGTTCACCGATCACTATTACTGTTAACCATTCTTTGCCCTTTCTTCCTTAATCCTTGTTCCTTGATCCTTGATCCTTAGTCCTGACCTCCGACTCAAAATAATTTTTTGTCAAAACGTTGCCACATGCCCGCCCCATTCCCGAAAATCCTCGTTTCTCATAAATTATCGCCAACCCTCTTGACATCCTACGCTGTGGTACTAATTTTTAAAAAGTATCTAACATCCATGATTTTGGATGTTAAATTATTCATTCCGAAAGTCATTGTAAATTAAAATTGACTCGCTTCTTTTTCTTATCTCTGATTCTCGAATTATCGCTGGTACCTTCGTCAATTGAAATTCTCATCTAATCCATTCACAGACAAGGGGGCGATCGTCAATCTAACCACCGTTACAAAACCAGGAGAAAAAAGATGAAAATTCAATGGAACCAATATCAAAAACTTTTATTTCCGACGATTGTAATGGTTATCGTCGGACTTTTACTTTCAGTGTCGATGGCCGATGTAACGAAGAGTTCCAAAGATGATGTTCAATCCGTTACCGTACCGGAACAGATAGCCCCCAGGCTTCAGAACCTGGGAAAGCATCAATTTCCAGTAACGGCCCATTCGGCCCGCTCGCAGCTTTTTATCAATCAAGGGGTGATGTTGACCTATGGTTTCAACCATGCCGAAGCCGAGCGATCCTTTCGAGAGGCCGCGCGCCTCGATCCGACGTGCGCTATGGCATATTGGGGGATGGCACTGGTGATAGGTCCCAACATCAACTTGCCCATGCCTCCGGGAAACGAACCCAAAGCCTTTGAAATGGTCCAAAAAGCCATGGCCTTGAGAAAGAACGCCTCCGAGAAGGAGCAGGCCTACATCGAAGCACTGGCAAAGCGGTATTCCGGAGCGGAAAAACCTGACCGCAACGCGCTGGACAGGGAATATGTCAAGGCCATGCGCGAACTGCACCTTAGGTATCCCGATGATCTGGATGCGGCCACGCTTTACGCCGAGTCGGTTATGGATCTTAGGCCATGGAATTACTGGACCCGGGATATGAAGCCCTATCCTGAAACATCGGAAGTCATTCGCGTACTGGAATCTGTTTTGGAGCGGAATCCAAACCACCCGGGTGCCATTCACTACTATATTCATACGGTGGAGCTCGGCCGGCCGGACCTTGCCGAAGCCGGGGCCGAGAGGCTTGGGCACTTGGCTCCCGGAGCCGGTCACCTGGTGCATATGCCTTCCCACATTTTTCGCCGAATCGGCCGCTATACGGATGCATCCAAAAGCAATGTCGATGCCATAGCCGCCGATGAAGATTACATCACCCAGTGTCGGGCCCAAGGCATCTATCCGTTGGCTTATTATCCGCACAATATTCATTTCCTTTGGGACTCGGCCACCTTTGAAGGGAGGCGGCGTACGGCCATCGATGCGGCACGAAAAGCATCCTCTGCAATCCCCGAAGGCCAATGGCGGAAAATCCCTCTTCTGCATCAGTTTCTGGTGACGCCGCTCCATTCATACACCCGGTTCGGGGAATGGGAATTGATCCTCAAAGAACCTCGACCGCCCGAAGACAGCCCCTACTGGATAGGTACCTGGCACTATGCTCGCGGACTGGCTTACACTGCTACCGGAAAATTGGATAAAGCGGCGGTTGAGCTGAACAGCCTGAATAGAATCGCCGGGGACAAATCCATGGACGGTTTTCGCGTAACGTTTTCCAGAAATGGCGCGAAAGCCATACTGGACATCGCCGTAGAGGTGCTCTCAGGCGAATTGGCAGCAAAACAAAAAGATTTCGACACGGCAATCGCCAGGCTTCACCGCGGGGTATTGTTGGAAGACAACCTGATATACAATGAACCTCCCGACTGGCACGTCCCGGTACGTCAGTCGCTGG
>Ga0210111_1000385_pt1 | contig 11625 bp, 9 predicted proteins | sample China_Galinas_PW_6_FD_185520 | JGI IMG/M metagenome (GOLD analysis project Ga0210111, IMG submission 185520) | Wetland microbial communities from San Francisco Bay, California, USA, that impact long-term carbon sequestration - China_Galinas_PWC_D2... | ecosystem: Environmental > Aquatic > Marine... | reverse complement strand
AAGTCCGATGACCGGTTCATATTCCATTTTATTATCCTAAGTTTTCAGCAGTTTGGTGTGTTCACGGGATGCGCTTCCCCGATTCACTCTGGCGTCTACGTGGCTGGTCATTTCAATGACTTAGCAGCGGTGGCATTCCTGCCCCCTCCGCGTTCTCCCGCGAAAAGCATGCGGGAGCCGCGGTCTCTCCCACTGCTAACTCATTGAAATGACGAAGCCACTCCAACCGTATCGTTACTCGAGGAAGCGCACTTCGTGAACACGTACAGCAGTTTGAATTCCAAATTCTGTATGATTGCAAAAAATTAGTCAAGCCATATTTGCGCTTGCATTGGACAAGAAAGCGTATTCAAATGCCTGTAAATAGATTTACTCGAAAAAGAAAGCTTCAGGTCAATCGGAACGAACATCTGACAACCGCCTAATTTATGTTTTAAGGTCCCATTCAAAACTAAATAAGGTTTAAGCATGAAACAGAGGATCTCAAGAGAAGATCGAAGATAAGCATCTTTTATTTTGACAATAGCGTTTTAAATTTTATAGAAAATGTTTTAATACCTGAAAGACCTATTGCCTTTCTTAAAATAACATTTTGTTTCAGCCGCAGGATAATTCCGTTTCCATCGGCAAGAACTCGCAAATAAAACCGCGTAATAGCGAACAGGGCTGAGGAATTAAGATTACACTGCGGGGGTAGGATAATTGTCAATAATTTTGACCACTGCTATGCTGTTTGCTTTAACGCGCTCTAATTTGCTCGGACAGCTTTCCGATGGAAACGGAATCATCCTGCGGCTTACTGAAATTGTGACCGTGCGCCATTCAACCGGAACATATTTTTAGAAACTGCTATAGATGATAATCTATTGAAATTGAGGAGTATAATGAAATTTTTTTTGTGCGTCATCGGAATGGTCATGGTGGTGGAAGGATTCCCGTATTTTGCATTTCCTGAAAAAATGAAATTCGTTATACAAAAAGTGATTGAAATGCCGGAAAAAGCCCTTCAAAAATTTGGTTTTGTGCTTATGTTGCTGGGGTTATGTTTGGTTTATCTGGGAAAACGGTAAAGCGGCATTGCCGTATTTCATAACATTGTAACACGATGGTATTTGAAAAGAACGTTTCAAGGCTGAACGTTGTTGAGTAAAATAAAAGAGGTCAATTCCATGAAAGATCACAGAAAAGGGGTGCGGCAGGTTCTTTTAAAGGGAATTTTCTGGCGGATTCTGATCATTGAAAGCATTTTGCTGGTATGGTCGTTATTGTACAGGGCACTTTCGGATCATCAGGCCCAGCCTGCGGACCTGTTCTGGTATGCTGTGAGGATTGCCATTCTGGTTGCCATCATCATCCTTTTTGTTATGGTGACGTTTCGAAAGTTTCTCAATAAAAAAATCATTCTCCCTCTGGAAGCGATTTCCGCTTCGAACCGGCGGTTAAAGGATAGTGATTCTTCTGAGGCTGAAATGAAGGTGGCGGATGATGTTCCTATTGAGATCAAAGAGATCCTGGCCACACGAAATGAAATGCTGGCAAACCTGTTCAAGATTTCAGAAGAACGATTGCGCTTGGTCAATTTTATCCGAGACATGTTCGGCCGATACCTGTCGAAAAAAGTGGTCGATAATATTCTGGAATCGCCTGAAGGGCATAAAATCGGCGGGCAGCGGAAAACCGTTACCATACTGATATCGGACATTCGGGGCTTCACCAGTTTGTCCGAAACCATGGACCCGGAAATGATGGTCCGGTTTTTGAACCGATATCTCGAACAAATGTCCAAGATTATATTAAAATATGACGGCATCATCGATGAGATTCAGGGAGATTCGATTCTGGCAGTTTTCGGCGTTCCTGAAAAACACGAAACAGATCCGTTCCGGGCTACGGCCTGTGCCATAGCCATGCAAAATGCACTGGATGAATTGAATGATATGTTTATTCGCGAAGGCTACCCCCCTCTTGAAATGGGTATCGGAATAAACACCGGCAGCGTGGTTGTGGGGAATATCGGTTCTGAAGTGAGAATGAAATATGCGGTTGTGGGTTCAGCTGTTAACACAGCCTCGCGTATCGAATCCAATACCGTCGGAGGACAGATTCTACTTGGAGAATCTACGTATAATCTTGTCAAAGAAACGGTGACCTGTGACACCCCCCAGGCGTTCATGATGAAAGGTATAAAAAGACCCCTGATGACCTATATCGTAAAACGTATCGGACCTCCGTATAACCTTGAATTAAAATTGAGAGAAACGCTTGAAACGGGGGTTCACATGAATCTGCCCTTTAAGTGTTGGAAAGTGGAACACAAAAAAATTGGCGATGGTGCTGTTTATGGTGAGACCATTCTGTTGAGAGAAAATTTAATCACTGCCTCGATTGTTCCTGGTTTTGATCCGTTGACGGACATCAAGCTGGTTTTTGATTTTTGTGTAGAGGCCCACTGTTTCGAAGATATTTATGCGAAGGTATTGTCTGTGAATGAAAGAGACGGAATATCCGTTCACCAACTCCAGATCACGTCCATCGAACCAAAAGATAGAAATATCTTGGATCAATGGATGAAAGACGCTATATAGTGTCCATCCATAAATGGTCTTTTTGCCCAATCCGCCAGAGGCGGATAAGTCTCTGCGCCTGCCCTGTGAAATGCGAAGCCTATTTCTCTGGGGTTATGCTCAAAAAATAATCCTCGGAATATCAACTATATGATTGCGGTTATTTTTCGCATGCCTTGATCTTGAATAAAAATTCTCATTTGTGGATGGACACTAGGTAGTTGTTCGTGTCAGAAGCGGAATCGTGGATGCGCGTCGATCAATGCCCGGGTATACGGGTGGCTGGGATTCTGAATAATATTTTCCGCCGGCCCGATTTCCACCAGTTCGCCGTGGTATATCACGGCAATCCGGTCACATAGATACCGGGCTGCCGCGAGGCTGTGGGTAATGAAGAGGAAGGTCACGTTCAGTTTTTTCTGTATTCTGGACAGGATGTTAAAAATATGAATGGCTATCGACGCATCGAGCATCGATGTCGGCTCATCGGCCACCACGAATTCCGGTTTCAGCACCATGGCCCGGGCAATGGCTATCCGCTGGCGCTGCCCACCGCTCATCTGATGGGGGTATCGGTAAAAGAAGTCATCCGGAGGGGTAAGGCCCACAGAATTCAGACTTTCCCGGACCATATCCTTTCGGGTTTTAGAATTGCCCACGCTGTGGACGACCAGAGGTTCAGAAACGCTATCATACACTGAAAAATAAGGATTTAGAGACTGGTAGGGATCCTGGAAAATCATCTGTACCTTCCTTCGAAAAATTTTCAAGGCCTTTCCTTTGATTTTGGTAATGTCATTCCCGTCAAATAATAATTTTCCTTCGTCCGGCTCTTCCAGTTTAACGATGAGACGGCCGGTTGTGGTTTTGCCGCTGCCGCTTTCTCCGACCAAACCGAAAATTTCCCCTCTGTAGATATTTAAAGATATCTGTTTAAGCGCAATAACCTCTTTTGGGTCTCCTTTAAACAAAGAGGCTCTGGTTCGGAAAGTTTTAGAGATATTTTCCAGTTTTATGATAACGTTATTAGGGTCTTTCATTACAGAGCCTTTTTCATTTGCATCGAGAGCAAAGGGCCTTGTGAGTCGGCGAAATTTTTACCCATTCAGGTGCCCTGAAGCTGCAAGTGGCTTCCGCAACAGTGCACCGTTCACAAAAAAGGCATCCTGTCATCGGATTAATGAGATCTGGAGTTTTTCCAAGATAAGCGTTTAATTGAACGACATCTTTGTTCAATGTCAGATACGAAGACAGCAGCGATTGGGTATAAGGATGCATCGGCGAATAAAAAACGTCTTCAATGCGACCATATTCCACCAGCTGGCCGGCGAACATAATGCCAATAGTATCACAAACATCTGCCACAACGGCGATATCGTGGGATATGAATATCACACTGATGTTCAGTTTATTTTGAAAATCCTTGATGGCGCTTAAAATTTGATCCTGAACAATAACGTCCAGGGCGGTTGTGGGCTCATCCGCAATGATCAGCGAAGGATGGCAAGCCAGTGCCATGGCAATAATGGCCCGCTGTTTCATTCCGCCGCTGTAATGATGCGGATAGTCATTCATACGGTCCGGTGGTATTCCCACCAGTTGAAAGAGGCTTTCAACCTGTTTCATAGCTGTTTTTATAGATATATCGGCATCATGCGCCAAAATAGCCTCTGCAATCTGGTCACTGACTCTATGAACCGGATTTAAGGCATTCATGGCTGCTTGAAAAATCATCGCAATTTTTTTCCAGCGAATCTGTTGGATCTCCTTTTTCGACATTTTGAGCAGATCTTGATCTTCAAACAAAATTTCCCCGTTTGTGACAGAGGCATTGTTGGGCAGCAATCCCATTAACGCCATACCGATGGTTGTTTTGCCGCAGCCCGATTCTCCCACAAACCCCAGGGATTTGCCCTGATCCAGAGCAAAGGAAACTCCCTGTACTGATTTCAGGAAACCTTTTCGAGTATGGTACCCGACACTCAAATTTTTAACCGTCAATAGCGCCATTCTATTCTTGTGCCACCTCCTTTCTAAGCCGGGGATCCAGGACTTCCTCCATAGCGCGGCCCAGCATATAAAATGAAAGCGTCAATAGTGAAATACATATGCCGGGAGGAAGCAGCCAGTAGGGTGCCTGAAACATGTGCCCGGTTTTCCATACCCATTGCAGCATCATGCCCCAACTGACGGTGCTTGGATCTCCGAATCCCAAAAATGCCAGTGCTGCCTCTATGATGATGGCTGAAGTGACACGAAATGTCATGTATAAAAGTGACAGGGGCAGAACATTGGGCATAATGTGACGAAAAATGATACGAAAATGGGAAGCCCCGGTGACTTTGGCGGCCTCGATGAACGGCCTTTCCTTTAAAGAGAGTGTTTGAGCCCGGATAACGCGTGACACTCCCGGCCAACGAAACAGGGCAATAAGCAGGACAATCGTCCAAATATTTAACTGTCCGAACAAAGAAGACAAAATTAGCACAACCAGCAGGGTTGGCATTACCATAATCATATCTGCCAGGCGCATAAGGAGTGTGTCCACAATTTTACCTGAATAGCCGGCAATCATGCCGACGGTTGTACCGAGGAGAATACTCATAAATGCTGCAGAGATCCCGACCATAAATGCGATGCGGGCACCGGCCAAAAGCTGGCACAGAATATCGCGTCCGATAAAGTCTGTTCCCAGCCAGTGACGCCAGCTCGGACTCGTGGAGTGGGAGATTTGCGGATCTACGCCGGTCATGGGATGGTACATGGGATCGATCATGGGGGGAAAAAAGCTGCATAAAGCCATCAGCGCAAAAATGACCAGCAGGGTCAGGCCGATTTTACCAATCAGGCTCTCTTTATAGACCGACCAGCCTTCCAAAAACCGATCCACCATCGGGGATTTTTGGGGACTTCTTTTGTTATCATTTGATATTTGAATCGATCTGTTTTTTGTCATCTGCTTTCCTGTCAATACTTAATCCTTGGGTCCAGGTAGGCGTAAAGAACATCCACCACCAGGTTGGAAATCAGAACCACAGTCGCAATCAGTAGAAAAGAAGCCTGAGCCAGAGGATAATCACTGTTGCTGACGGCAAAGACCAGCTCCCGCCCGATCCCCGGCCAGCTGAATACCGTTTCCGTAAGGGCGCCGCCGCTGAGGGAAAACGCCAGGCTAATCCCCACGCTGGTCACCACGGGCAGCGCAGCATTGGGCGCTGCATGATGATTTCGAATTACCTTTTCATCAAGCCCCTTGGCCCGGGCGGTCAAAATATAGTCTTCTTTAAGTGTATCCAGCATACTGCTGCGCATGAGGAGCAGGTAACTTCCAAAATGAATTAAAAATAAAGTGGCCAGCGGCAAAACCATGTGATGCGCGACATCCAAGAATTTCAACCAAAATCCGGATGACGAATCCAGCCATATCTCTGGTGAAATCATACCGTTTAAGGGAAACCATCCGATATGAAATCCAAAAATCCAGATCATAATCAAAGCCAGCCATGGGAGAAAAAGGGTATGGCAGATCAGCGCGCCGAGAGTCATCCAGGTATCGATTTTTTCTCCTTTATGCCAGGATGCGATTTTTCCCAAAAAAATACCGGCAAACGCCGAAAGAAGGATAGACGTGGAAAACAAAAGGATGGTATTTGGAAGCCGGTTTAAAATAATCGAGAACACCGCCACGCCGTAATGAAAAGAAATTCCGAAATTTCCGGTAAAGAAGTTTTTGAGATAGTAGATATACTGCAGCCAGACCGGTTGATCGAGCCCCAGTTGGGCGATTAAATACGCCGCATCTTCCGGGGTCATGGTCGGATCGACCATTCGGGTTACCGGATCGCCGGGTGCTAAACGGAACAGCAAAAAAAGCACCGTTAAGATCACAAAGAAAATTACGAATATTTCGATCAGTCTTTTAAGGACAAATTTTTGGATTTCCATTTTTCAGAATCTATTGAGAAGTCTTATCATTTGGTTTGATCAGGCAAAAGGACCAGATATTTCCAATTCCGTCCAGGGTTTCCACCCAGCCCCTGAATGTATCATTGCGGACGGCTTCAATGAGTGCCGGGTTGTAAATGGGGATGTACGGAACATCCGTCATGATGATCTTCTGCATTTTAAAGATCAGTTTTTTGCGTTGTTCCAGATCCATCTCCTTTGCAGATTTTTCGGCAATACGGTCGAACTCCGGGTTGTTGTATCCGCTCATGTTCCAGCCCCGTTGTTTGTCGTTGGCAGAGTTGAAAAAATTGCTCAAATAATCGGGATCCATAGATAATCTTCCATATCCCAGAATAAAGGCATCAAATTCATGTCGCCCTTTGATCTGTGAAAGCAAGGCCCCAAAGGCCATTGGCCGGGAAAGAGCCGGCATGCCCAAGGCTCTGAGCCATTCCTGTATCATTATGCCGCTCATGGCACGATGCGGATCGTAATCAGCCGGAGGCGTCAGAATCGTAAATTCTTCCATCAATTGGCCGTTTGGAAGCCGCATTCCTTTGCCAGGAACCACTCTGCCGTTTCCATCAACAGGCGGTTCTTCCCAGGTATATCCGGCTTTTTGAAGAATATGATAGGCCGTTTTAATGCGATCGTCTCGATCCATGCCTTCTCCGTAGCGGGAGACAGCCGGACAATACCAGTATCGATTACCCGGCGGGACCATAGAGTCCATGGGGGTCCCGTATTTCTGGAGGATGCGAGTAATGATGAATTCTTTGTCAACAAGAACGGCAATGGCCCGCCTCAAGTTGATATCGCTGAACGGCGGGGATCTCAAATTAAAGCCCATAAAATATACAGCGCTTTTTTTACTATAAAATATCCGGATGTCCTTGTGCTGCTTTAAATCATCGATGTATCCGGGTTGAATGCCCCACAAGAATATATCGATACTCCCCTTTTTAAGGGCCAGTACGGCAACATCAGCGGTGCCGTAAACTTTGAAAAGAAGGTCATTCACATACGGACCGAGAATTCGACCGCCGATGTCCTGACCAGTGCCGAAAAAATACCTGTTCTTTTGCAGATGAACATACGTGCCCTGCTGCCATTTTTTAAGAACAAAGGGACCACACCCGAGCGGTTTTTCAATTTTGTGATTGATCAGGGCTGTTAGTGGTTTTTGTTTGGTTCTGGCGGACTGCGCAATATTTGCCCATTCTTTGGTTGATACAATGGATGACGTCAGCGTTCGGGTCAAAAATATGGCTTTCGGTTCCTCAAGATAGAACCGGACGGTGTGGTTGTCCGGTGTTTCTATTTTTTTTATAAATTTCCAACTGGAATAATATCGAGGAATCCTGAATTCTTTTATGAGACCGGCGGTAAAGGCCACATCCTTTGACGTAACATCCGATCCGTCCGACCACCTTGCCGGTTTGAGACGGACGGTATATGAAATTGTATCCGGGTCATATTCCGGCTTGCCATCGGCAAGCCAGGGGATCAGCGTGAGTGTTTCAGGATCCCGCAAATACAGCGGCTGATAGATCAGGGATAATATTTTATTTGAATTGGCGTCACTGGCCAGCCAGATATTCAAGGTCTTGGCGTCTTCATGCAACCCTATTTTTAGAAAGCGATGGTCTGGTTGTTTCCCACAGGATAGCGGCAACAGTAAAATGATAAATATTTGAATATACAATATAAGCTTACGTTTCAAAAGTCGTCGCTCTATTTTGTCAAATTTGAGTTTTCATTTGTATTGCTTTTTGTTCCACGAAATCGATGACCTGGGCTTCCAATTTTACATCATCCAACCGGTTGATGCGAGGGATTCCCCCCGGACTCACACAGTTGATTTCGACTAACTTATCTCCGATCACGTCGATCCCCACAAAATAGAGGCCGTCTTTAATCAGGCGATCTTTGATTACCCGGCAGATTTCTTCTTCCCGATCCGTCACTTCATGTTTAGATACGTGAGCGCCCGCATGAACATTGGTTCTGAAATCCCCTTTTTGGGGTTTGCGCCGCATGGCCCCCAAGATCTCTCCATTCAAAAGCAATATCCTGATATCTCCATCTTTTTTTACGATTTCCATGAATTCCTGCACCATAATCGGTTCGCGTTCCGGATAATTTTCGTATCCCTTCACATAGTAATTGATCAGAGAATTCAAATTTTCCTGGTCCTTTGTACTGACTTTGATAACGCCTTCACCACCGAATCTTTGCAAAGGTTTGATCACCATAGCCCCCCCGAAATCATCAATGATTTTTTTTAGCCTTTTGGGGTCTCTGGATACGTGCGTCACCGGAATGATGTCCGGAAAATTCAGTGTATATAATTTGCTGTTGGCGATAATCTGTCCGCTGGTGGAATTGATCATGAACACCCGGTCATTGATGGGTGAAAGAAATTCCATGGCTTGATAATTGAGAGGGGGATCCTTTCTTAAAAACAAAACGTCAAGTTCGGTTACGGTTTCAAAAATGAGTTCATCTTTTTTGAGACAGTTTATTGCGGATTTCCAGTATTTTTTCATAGAAAGATCCGGGGCGACGCTTATATTTCGCATTCTGGCGACAACCTCGCCCCCGCGGATATAAATATCATGAGGTTCAAGAAAATAAACCGTATGTTCCCTCTGATTGCACTCGTACATCAGGTGACTGGTGGTTTCCCATATTGGATTAATGGGTTCCAATTTGTCCATCATAAAAGCTATTTTCATTTTTTTAACCTTTTCAGGTCGGGCAGTCAGGTGTCTCATTTAGGTGCTTATGCTGTTTCTTTGTATTTTATGAAACATCTTCTTTAACAAAATCATGCGCTTCTATTTTTTGGTGAAGTTTGCGGATGCGTCCGCTCAGAACCTTGCAGATCTCCAGAGCGATCTGAGGATATTCGCGGACGATTTCTTTGAACTCCTGTTTATATAGAACCATAAAAGCGGATGGTTTTTCCGTTCGGATGCTCACGGATCGTACCGTATCTTCAAAGAGAGCCATCTCGCCGAAATATTCTCCATCCGTCATTCGATCGATTTCAACCTCGTTGATTTCTCCCAAGTCTTTAATCACCGACACCTCGCCTTCAATCATCAGGAACAACGTGTCTCCGGCACTACCTTCTTTGATGATGATTTCACCCACCGGATAATCGATCTCCTCAATCACGGATGCAATGGCGGCAAGTTCGCCAACGGACAGACTTTCAAATAACTCAATACCCTTTAATAGCATGATTTTTTCAGAAATCGTGGTTTCATCCGTCATGCTGTTCTCCTTCTTTTAATTCTTTATCGACAATTTTTTGTGCGGTTCGCCGGATGTATTTATTTTCAGACGTGATAAATTCGGATATGATATGAAAATCAAACTGATCAGGTTCATGGTTTTGTATCAAATCCAGGGTCAATGCCACTGTGACCCAATCATTATCGGCAAGCAGGTGAGAAATAAATATTTTTTCTCCGGATTCCAATCCGATAAGTTGAAAGCGCTTTTTCCCGATATTTAGGCTTTCCTGAGGCGAAGAACTTTCCATTAATGGAATCATTTCTTTATACAGGCTTTTGTCCATCATATTTTCAAGGGCTTCCATGGCATTCGCACGTTTACGGGGATCCGAAGAAAATATTCCCCTGTATATAATTTTCATTTCTCCCGATGAGTCCTGAAGGGCCAGAACGCGAAGAATATTTTCGATTCTTTGCAACTTTTTTTGGGATAGATGATCAATGAGAAGGTTGCGCGTGTCGTTTTCAGGTTGAGTTTCCAGGTTTATAGCATCTGACAGATATTGATAACTGTCCTTGATCTGATTTCGAGCAAACCGGAAAACATCCAGGCCTTTTATATTCAAAGTTTCCAATAAATTGAATATGGCCTGTCTGATTCGCCTGTTAGGCATGGCAAGGGACTCAACCAGAAGTTGGGTGTCCTGATAAGGGGCTGTTTCAATCTTTTTTTGAGCCATGTGAAAAATATCCCCGGAGGTATCTCCCATCATTAAAATGACCTTTCTTAAAAGTTCGGCATTATCGATTTCAAGAACAGATAATGCTGCCAGACGCACACTTCCTGTTTGATGTGACAGATAGGGACGTGCCAGATCATTCAGCTCCACCTCTATTAGGGCGTAAAGTGCGTTTAAAAGATCAGGCAAAATCGGTTCGTTTTCTGGGGTAACCAGCATTTCTTTAAGATGGTCTATGAACGATTTATCTCCTGATCCTCCGGCGGCAATGACACCGGTCTGCCGATCTTTCAACACGTCGGATCGAAGATAGGATTGGATGGCCGGGTGGTATTTTTCAGGTGCACGGCGATACAGGCCGCTGAATGCATGGGCCCTTATTTCGGGATGATGATGGGTTGTAAAGTATTCATAATCGAACATTTCCGAAAATTCAGGATCGAGGCGGTTAACTGCTTGAAGGGCAGCCACGGTAAGATCCTGGTTTTTTTCAGATTTCGCCAGATCCATCAACAAAGACGCCGCTTTTTCCCCGGATTTAGGGGATAAAAGTTCAATAAGACCGATCCGGGTACGATCGTCTTGGTGACCAATGGCGGTTAAAAGATTTTGATCCAAATCTTTTATTTTCAAGTCCTTAAGTAGTCGGGCATACCACATCGATCGATTTCCACGAGAATCGAGAAAGGCTTGGATCAGTCGGGGTGTGATCTCTTTTCCGCTGAAAACGTGTTCCAAATCTGTTTCTCCCAGGGTCTTTAAGTCAAGGATGTCCTTTGATATCAGATCGAGAAGGATTTTTGAATATCCCCTTTTTAATGCAAAGACGGAGGCAAGCCATGCAGCTGCAAGTGGGATGGCAATAAGGGACAGATATCTGGGATGAAAGAATTTTTCAGATATTAATATCGTGCCTGATCCCAAGAGCAAGCCGACCCTCACCACCGTGCCTCTGAGAAAGGGCCTTAACACTGCACGCAAGGATTCCGGTATCAGCCCCATCAAAATGTTTCTGGCAGGATTATTAATTGTCACTCGTAAAACCATAGTGGACATTCGGGCATACATGGCGGAAAAAATGTCGAACCTGAATAAAAAGGCAAGAAATGCCAAAACATAATTGGCCGG
>Ga0210111_1000383_pt1 | contig 11643 bp, 8 predicted proteins | sample China_Galinas_PW_6_FD_185520 | JGI IMG/M metagenome (GOLD analysis project Ga0210111, IMG submission 185520) | Wetland microbial communities from San Francisco Bay, California, USA, that impact long-term carbon sequestration - China_Galinas_PWC_D2... | ecosystem: Environmental > Aquatic > Marine... | reverse complement strand
CCGGGCCGCCGCCGCCCCCTATAATCGACCCTCTCCCCCCGGGCGGTTGTCGTTCAAGTTCGTCGAGCCCCGAGCGCAAGAAGACTCGCAACAAAGGACCCGCATGCCCGCCGCCGAACAGGAGCCACGCCCCTCGTACCGGATTCCCGCGGAGCGCCAGGAGCCGGTGCAGGAGATGTTCACCTCCATCGCCCGCACCTACGACCTGAACAACACGCTCCTCTCCTTCGGCCTCCACCACCTGTGGAAGGAGGCCGCCGTGCGCGAGGCCCGCGTGCCCCAGGGGGGCATGGCAGCGGACCTGTGCGCCGGCACCTGCGACATCGCCGCGCTGCTGGCCCGCCGCATGGGTCGCCACGGCCACGTGGACGCCCTGGACCTGAACGGCAGCATGCTCGCCGTCGGCCGCGCCAAGCTGCGCCGCCAGGGGCTTTCCGACCGGGTGCGGACCGTGCGCGGCAACATGGAGTCGCTGCCCTTCGCCACCTGTGCCTACGACGCCGCCACGGTGGGCTTCGGCGTGCGCAACGTGGAGGGACGCGAGGCGGCCTTCTCCGAGATGCACCGCATCCTGAAGCCCGGCGGGCGCGCCGTCTGCCTGGAGTTCTCCCAGCCCGTGAATCCCCTGTGGCGCCGCGTGTACGGCTTCTACAACTTCCGCCTCCTGCCGAAGGTGGGCACCCTGGTGGCGCGCGACACCACGCGGGTGTACGAGTACCTGCCCGCCTCCATCGCCGCCTTCCCGCCCCAGGAATCGCTCGCCGACATGATGCGTTCGGTCGGGTTCTCGGACGTGCGCTACGTCAACCTGTGCGGCGGGGTGGTCGCCCTGCACGTGGGGGTGCGCTGAGGCCGTGAGCAAGACGACCGGCAAGACGCCGCGGTCGGTCCTGCACGTCCGGCTGCCGTGCAACCCGGTCTGGCCCCTCGGGGCCGTGACCCTGGTGGGGGACATCCACCGCCGCGACCCTTCGGTCCGCCAGCGCCTGCTCGACCTCGCCGTCGTGCCGCCGAAGGAGCGGCGCCGCTACCTGCTGGACGAGGCCGCGGCGTTCAAGCCCGACGTGATCGCCATCAGCTGGCGCGACGTGCAGGTCTTCGCCCCCCACGAGGCGGACGCGTCGCTGGAGAACTCGTTCAACTTCTTTTACTCCAACAGCATCGTCAAGAAGGCCCTGGCGTCGTTCACGGGCCTGAAGATGGTGGCCGCCTACCACGCCGCCCTGCGCGAGAACATGGGGTACGTGCGCCTCATCGCCCGCCGCTTCAAGGACGCGACGGTGCTCCTGGGGGGCGGGGCGCTTTCGGTGTTCCACGAGCAGCTCACCCCCAAGCTCCCCGAGGGGGTCATCGGGGTGATCGGCGAGGGCGAGCAGGTGATGGAGGCCGTGCTGGAAGGGCGCGATCCGTCGCCCTTGCGCGTGAGCATGGTCAAGGACGGCGTGCCGGTCACCGGCGCCGCGCCGCCGCCCCTCGACCTGTCCACCCAGGTGATCGACTACGCCTACGTGCGCGAGGTCTTCCCCCAGTGGGAGCGCTACCGGGGCGCCCAGTTGAGTGTGCAGACCAAGCGCGGCTGCCCCTACCGCTGCGCCTACTGCCTCTATCCGTACATCGAGGGCACCCAGGTCAGCCTGCGGCCCCCCGAGCACGTGCTTGCCGAGATCCAGTACCTCTACGACCACCTGGACGCCCGCGACTTCTGGTTCGCCGACGCCCAGTTCCTCACCGGCCGCGCCGCCCGGTCCAACGCCGAGGCGATCCTCCAGGGCATCATCGACCGGGGGCTCGAAATCCACTGGAGCGGCTACGTGCGGACGAGCGCCATCACCGAGACGCTGGCCGACCTGATGGTGCGCTCCGGCGTGGGCGACCTGGAGGTGGGCCTCGCGTCGGGCTCCCAGCGCATGGTCAACGAGATGCGTTTGGGGCTCAAGGTGGAGCATCTCTACCGTGGCGCCGCGAACCTCAAGAAGGCCGGCTACCGCCACAAGCTCATCCTCAACTACTCCCCCAACATGCCCGGGGAGACGGAGGAGAGTCTTTTGGAGACCGTGGCGTCGTACCGCCGGTTCGCGGCGATCATGGGGGAGGATCAGGTGTACCCGATGATCTTCTTCATCGGCGTGCAGCCCCATACCCCCATGGAGGACCGCCTGCTCGCCGACGGCTACCTGAAGCCCGGCTACAACCCCATGTCGCTGAACCCCCGGGCGATCAAGCGCCTGCTCTACAACCCCAGGCCGCTGAACGGCCCCATCGCCAGGGCCTGCCTGGAGGCGTGGAAGGACGGCGCGGAGGACTCCGGCCGGCGGGTGCTCCTGGCCCTGGAGCGCATCCTGAAGGGGGGTTCCGGTCCGCGGCCCGCCCAGGCGGCGGCCGGCGGGGCCGTGACGGCCCGCAGCCGCCAGGCATAGGGACGCACGGCGGGCCGCTCGGGCGGACCCGGAATCAGGGCCCCGGTGGGGTGGCGCGGTGTGGTGCCGAGAGACAGGATCGAACTGTCGACACGAGACTTTTCAGGCCTCTGCTCTACCAACTGAGCTATCTCGGCGCAGGGCGGCCAATGTACCGTCCACTAAGGGGAACTGTCAACGCGCGCGGGCGCGCGATGCTTGCATTCCCCCTTTCCGAATCGTATATTGATGGGCTAGTCAGTCTGCTCGTTTCGGGCGGCGGGCCGGTGACGCCCGCCGTTTTCGTTTCGGGCGGACATTAGAACGGGGCGGGGAAGGCCCATGGAGACGCCCCTGACACGACGGGTCCGGGAGATCCTGACCCCCATCCTCGACACCCGCACCCTCGAGGTCTTCGACATCGAGTGGGTGGGCAAGAGTCTGCGGGTGGTGGTGGACCGACCGGACGGCACGGTGGGCATTGACGACTGCGCCGCCGTCAGCCAGTTTCTCTCGGCCGCCCTCGACGTCGAGGACCTGATCCCCGGGTCCTACCGGCTGGAGGTCTCCTCCCCGGGCCTGGACCGGCCCGTCCGGAGCAAGGAGGATTTCCGGCGGTACGTCGGCCGACTGTGCCGCGTCCACCTGGTGGAGGCCGTCGACGGCAACCACGTGGTGGTCGGCCGGATCGCCGACGCGGGGGACGAGCGGGTGCGGCTGGCGCTCGAAGGGGGCGCCGAGCGCGACATCGCCTACGGCAACGTGGCGCGCGCCCGGCTGGAGGTGGAGTTCTAGACAGGTCCGCGCGCGTATCGCGCGGCCGGCGCCCCACGGTGGGGGCCGCGAGGGACACTTCGGAGCGAAGACAGCAATGAGCCGGGAACTGATCGCCGCCATCGAACAGGTCAGCCGCGAGAAGGGCATCGACCAGAACAAGATCGTCACGGCGGTCGAGGCCGCGATGGAGACCGCCGCCCACAAGCGCTACCCGAGCGACGGCAACATCCAGGTCACCCTCGACACCGAGACCGGCGACGTGGAGATGGTCTCCTTCAAGAAGGTCGTCGAGGAGGTGGAGGACCCCACCCTCGAGATCGGCCTGGAGGACGCCCACGCGGCCGACCCCGAAGCCGAGATGGGCGACGAGGTGGGCTTCCTCCTGGAGATGGAGGGCTTCGGCCGCATCGCCGCCCAGGCCGCCAAGCAGGTGATCTTCCAGCAGGTGCGCGAGGCCGAGTGGGAGGCCATCTACGGCGAGTACACCGGCCGCGAGGGGCAGCTCGTCACGGGCATGATCCTGGGTCAGGAGCGGCGCAACTACATCGTGGAGCTGGGCCGCACCGAGGCCATTCTTCCCGCCTCGGAGCAGATCCCGCGCGAGACCTACCGGCGCGGCGACCGCATCCGGGCGCTGCTCAAGGAAGTCCGCACCACGCCCCGGGGGCCGCAGCTGATCCTCTCGCGCAACAGCCCCCTGTTCGTGCAGAAGCTCTTCGAGATGGAGGTGCCCGAGATCGCCGAGACCATCGTGACGATCCGCGCCATCGCCCGCGACCCGGGCGACCGCACCAAGATGGCCGTCGCCTCCCGCGAGCGCGGCGTGGACCCGGTGGGCGCCTGCGTCGGCATGAAGGGCTCGCGCGTGCAGGCCGTGGTGCGCGAGCTGCACGGCGAGAAGATCGACATCATCTCCTGGACCGAAGACCCCCAGCGCTTCATCGCCGAGGCCCTGTCGCCCGCCGAGATCGACCGGGTGGGCATCAGCGAGGCCGAGGGCTCGGCCGTGGTCATCGTGCGCGACGACCAGCTGTCCCTCGCCATCGGCAAGAAGGGCCAGAACGTCCGCCTGGCCTCGCGCCTGACCGGCTGGAACCTGGACATCCTCTCGGAGAGCGAGTACCGCGAGGACGCCTTCGAGGGCAAGGACGAGGAGTTGGAGGCCGCGCTGCTCGGCCACGCCCGCGCGAAGGCCCAGGGCCTGACCGACGCCGAGGCGCTGTTCTCCGCCTTCCCGGACGGCCCCCCCGAGGAGGGCGCCGAAGCCCCCCAGGCCGGGGCGGCCCCCGCCGAGGGCGCACCGGAGGGAACGGAAACGACGGCCGCCGAGGGCGAACCGGCCGCCACCGAGGCCACCGAGGCCCCGGAAGGCGCCGCGCCGGAGGCGGCCGAGCCGGTCGCCGAGGCCGCGCCCGAGGCGCCGGAGCCGGAGCCCGCCGAAGCGGAACCGGCGGAGAGCGAGGAAGAGAAGGCCCAGGGGGCGGCCCCGGAGGGCGAGGCGCCCGCCGGCGAGGGTGAGAAGGCCGAAGGCGAGCCGGCTCCGGACGAGCAGCCGCCGGAGGAACAGCCGAAGGACAAGCCGGCCGGCACCATCGACGCGGCGAAGGCGTCGCAGTAGACTGTAAGGCTACGTTCGCGGACCCCCTTTCGGGGTCCGGACGGGCCGTGACTGGGGAGCGTTCATGCGGGTATTCGAGTTGGCGCGCGACCTGGGGCTGACCAGCAAGGCATTGCTGGGGGCCCTGGAGAAGATGGGCATCGAGGTCGAGGACCACGCCGCCCGTCTGAGCGCTGACGACGAGAAGAAGGTCCGCCAGAAGCTCGAGAAGAAGCCACCCCCGGCCAAGCGCCGCAAGGCCCCCGCGGCCAAGGCCGCTCCGCCCGCGCCCCCCAAGGAGAAGCCCGCGCCGAAGCCCCGGGTGGTGGTCAAGCGCCGCAAGGCCGAGGCCGTGGCAGCCGCCGCCGAGGCCGAGCCGGAGGCCGCCCCCGCCACCCCCGCCGCGGTGGCCGAGGCCGAGGCCGAGAAGCCGGCCGCGCGCAAGGCCCCCGTCAAAAGCGCCGCCGAGCGCATCAAGCCCGCCGCGGAGGCCGGGACGCCCGAGGGCCTGACCCCGCGGGTGGCGGCCGCCCCGAAGGCGAAGCGCGAGCGGGTGGTCATCGATCTGGAGAAGGCCAAGGCCAAGAAGCCCGCCGCCGCCGAGGCCGAGAGCGAGGCCGCGCCGGCGCCCGAAAGCGAAGGCCAAGCCGCGGCCAAGGCCGGCGCCCACCTGCCCTCCGCCGGCGAGCGCGTGCGCGCCGCCCGGCCCGAGGCCATCGAGACGCCCAAGGGCCTCACCCCGCACCTGACCGAGGCCAAGAAGGCCGCCGGCGAGCGCGTCGTCATCGACCTGCCCAAGGAGGCCCCCGCCCGTCCGGCCCGCACCGAGCGGCCCGAGCGCCCGGAACGGCGCGGCCGCAAGGGGCGCGAGGCCCCCGGCGCCGCGCCCGCCGCGGCCCGCCCCGACGCCGGGCCGCCCAAGCCCGCCACCGACGTGCGCAAGCGCAAGTGGCAGAGCTTCAAGGGCAAGAAGGGCCGCGGCCGGGGCCGCGAGGAGCGCCTCGACGAGCTGACCCGGCCGCGCAAGGACCGGTCCCAGGAGTTCACCCGCCCCCGCGTGCGCGCCATCCGCATCCAGGAGGGCACCACCGTCAAGGAGTTCGCCGAGTCCCTCGGCGTCAAGGTCAGCGCGATCATCGGCGAGCTCATGAAAATGGGGGCGCTGGCCACCCTCAACGACCCGATCGACATGGACGCGGCCCAGTTGATCGCCGACTCCATGGGGGTCAACACCGAGACCGTCCTGGAGAAGACCGAAAACGAGCTGCTCGAGGTCGTCCCCGACGCCCCGGAGACGCTCCAGCCCCGTGCCCCCGTGGTGACCATCATGGGCCACGTGGACCACGGCAAGACCTCGCTGTTGGACGCCATCCGAACCACCCGCGTGACCGCGGGCGAGGCCGGCGGCATCACGCAGCACATCGGCGCCTACCGCGTCGAGACCGAGCGCGGCCGGGTGGTCTTCCTGGACACCCCGGGCCACGAGGCGTTCACCTCGATGCGCGCCCGTGGGGCCCAGATGACCGACATCGTGGTCCTGGTGGTGGCGGCCGACGACGGTGTGATGCCCCAGACGGTGGAGGCCATCCACCACGCCCGCGAGGCCGGCGTTCCGATCATCGTCGCGATCACCAAGATCGACAAGGACGGCGCCGACCCCGAGCGCGTGACCGGCGCCCTGGGCGAGTACGAGCTGATCCCCGAGGATTGGGGCGGCCAGACCCAGTTCGCCCGGGTCTCGGCCCACACCAAGGCGGGCCTGCCGGAGCTGCTCGAGAAGATCCTCCTGCAGGCCGAGGTCATGGAGCTCAAGGCCAACCCCGAAAAACCCGCCGCCGGCCACGTCGTGGAGGCGCGCCTGGACCGGGGCCGCGGCCCCGTGGCGACGGTCCTGGTGCAGGGCGGCACCCTGAAGGTGGGCGACTTCTTCGTGGTGGGCACCCACACCGGCCGCGTGCGCGCCATGTCGGACGACCTGGGGCAGCGGCTCGAGACCGCCGGGCCCGCCACGCCGGTGGAGATCATCGGCCTGGAGGGGGTGCCCATGGCGGGCGACACGTTCAACGCCGTGGTGGACGAGAAGGCCGCCAAGGAGGTCGCCACCGCCCGCCGCCTGACCGAGCGCACCCGCGAGCTGGCGCGCGAGAAGAAGCTCTCCCTGGACGACCTGTTCTCCAAGATGCAGGAGGAGGAGACCGTCGAGCTCCCCCTCGTGCTGCGCGGCGACGTGCAGGGCAGCGTCGAGGCGATCCAGGAGGCCCTGGAGAAGCTCTCCACCGACAAGGTCAAGGTCAAGATGCTGCACACCGGCGTGGGCGGCATCACCGAGACCGACGTCATGCTGGCCTCCGCCTCCAACGGCACGATCATCGGCTTCTCGGTCCGCCCCGAGCCCAAGGCGAGCAAGCTGGCCGAGCACGAGGGCGTGGACATCCGCAGCTACAACGTCATCTACGACCTGGTGGACGACGTGAAGTCGGCCATGGAGGGGCTCCTGAAGCCCCAGGTGCGGGAGAAGGTCCTGGGACGCGCGGAGGTGCGCGAGGTGTTCTCGATCCCCAAGGTGGGCAACGTGGCCGGCTCCTTCGTGCTGGACGGCACCATCCAGCGCAACGCCGCGGGCCTGCGCGTCGTGCGCGACAACGTGGTGGTCTATGAGGGGCCCATCCTCACCCTCCGGCGCTTCAAGGACGACGTCAAGGAGGTGGCCAAGGGCTACGAGTGCGGCATCTCGTTCGAGCGCTTCAACGACATCAAGCAGGGCGACATCATCGAGGCGTTCGCCCTCGAGGAGATCGCGGCCAAGCTGTAGGCCGTGCTAATCTTTCGCAACGCCTTACGGGCACTGGGCTCCCAAGACCTTCAGAACGTATGACGCACGCCGTGGCCGGGATGGGACACCGCAAGGGCTACCGCCGTCACGTGCGGGTGGGCGGCGCCCTGCGCGAGGTCGTCGCCGAGGCGATCGAGCGCCGCGTGGACGACCCGCGCCTGGGGTTCGTCACCGTGACGGCCGTGGATGCGGCGCCCGACCTGCGCACCGCCAAGGTCTTCGTCAGCGTGCTGGGGGCCGCCCCGGAGGTGACCCTCGCGGCCCTTTCCGACGCCGCTCCCCTGCTCCAGCGCGAGATCGCCCGCCACCTGCGCCTGATGTGGACCCCGCGCCTGTCCTTCATCGAGGACACGGGCACCGAGCAGGCCTTCGAGATGGACGCGCTGATCGACCGCGCCGTCCACGATGACGACGACCGGGACGCCGACCATTCCGACAACGCCGAGGGAGACGACGCCCGGTGAAGACCCTGCTTTCGCCCGCCCCCAGGGCCACCGCCGCCGGGCCGTCCGGCGTGGTGGTGATCGACAAGCCGACGGGCTGGACCTCCCACGACGTCGTCGCGCGCGTGCGCCGCATCCTCAAGACCCGCAAGGTGGGCCACACCGGCACCCTGGACCCGCTGGGCACCGGGGTCCTGCCCATCTGCGTGGGCGACGCCACCAAGCTCGCCGGCTTCGCCCAGGCGGCCGACAAGGTCTACCGCCTGACGATGCGCCTCGGGGTCGCCACCGACACCCAGGACAGCATGGGCAAGGTCCTCGCCACGGCCGAGCTGGACCCGTCCCTCGACTGGGACGCCCGCATCCGCGCCCAGCTCGCCGGGATGGTGGGCGAGAGCTGGCAGACGCCGCCCATGTACGCCGCCGTCAAGGTGGGGGGCGAGCCCCTCTACCGCAAGGCGCGCCGCGGCGAGATCATCGAGCGGGAGCCGCGCCGGGTGACGATCTACGGGGTCGAGGACGTCGAGGTGGCCCTGCCCGACGTGACCTTCACCCTCGCCTGCGCCAAGGGCACCTACGTGCGCACCGTGGCGGCGGACGCGGGCGACGCCCTCGGCGTGGGGGCCCACCTGACGAGCCTGCGGCGCCTGGCGTGCGGCCCCATCACCCTGGCCGACGCGGTCACCGTCGAGGCCCTGGAGACGGCGGTGCAGGAGGGGCGCGTGGCCGATGTGCTGCACCCGGACGACTACCTGGTCTCCGACATGCCGCGCCTGGGCGTCAGCGAGCACACCGCGCGCCGCATGCTCCAGGGCATGTCGCCCCACATCTCGGAGTGGCCCGCCGGTGACGGCGACACGGCCCACCCGGCCGGCTTTTCCCCCGGCACGCTGTGCCGCGTGTACGGCGAGCGCCGCGGCTTCTTCGCCCTGGTGGAAACCACCGGCGACCCCGTGGTGCCCGCGAAGATCCGGCGGATCGTGAAGCTTCACGCCGCCCCCGTGTAGTGCATGTTGACGAGTTCATGTTGAAATGACTGAAGAGGACGGACGAACGCCATGACTCAGGCGACTGAAGAGAAGCAGCAGGTCATCACCGACTACCGGACGCACGCGACCGACACCGGGTCGGCCGAGGTGCAGATCGCGCTTCTGACCACCCGGATCAGCTACCTGACGGAGCACTTCCGGACCCACAAGAAGGACAACCATTCGCGCCGCGGCCTGCTCAAGATGGTGGCCCGGCGCCGCAAGCTGCTGGACTACCTCAAGCGCACGAACACGCCGTCCTACGACGCGCTGATCGGGCGCCTGGGGCTGCGCCGCTAGCGCATAGGCCCCCGGGATGGTCCCGGGGGCCGCATCGATACGCGCCGGCCATAGGTGGACACAGGGCAGCGGGTTCCACGCCCCGCCCGATCCCATCGAGCCCCCTGCCCTGTGGTCATCTCTGGCCGGCGTCCAACACGATCCGAGGACGACCGACACATCATGAAAATGGACATCAAGACCGCATCCGGGGCGTTCGGCCCCGAGACCCTGACCCTCGAGACCGGCCGCATGGCCAAGCAGGCCCACGGCTCGGTCCTGGCCACCTACGGCAGCACGATGGTGCTCGCCACGGTGGTCTCCGACTACTCTCCCAAGCTGGGAGTGGACTACTTCCCCCTGATGGTGGACTACCGCGAGAAGTTCTACGCGGCGGGCAAGATCCCGGGCGGCTTCTTCAAGCGCGAGGGGCGCCCCACGGAGCGCGAGACCCTCACCTGCCGCCTGATCGACCGCCCGATCCGGCCCCTGTTCCCCAAGACCTACCAGAACGAGACCATCGTCACGATCAACACGATCTCGGCCGACACCTCGGGCATGGCCGACATCGTGGCCATGGCGGCCGCCTCGGCGGCCCTGTGCATCTCCGACATCCCGTTCGCCGGGCCGGTGGCGAGCGTGCGGGTGGGCCGCATCGGCGGCCAGCTGATGGCCAACCCGACCATGGAGCAGATGGAGGAGAGCGACATCCAGCTGACCGTGGCCGGCACCGCCGACGCCATCATGATGGTGGAGGGCGGCGCGAAGGAGGTGCCCGAGGCGCAGATGATCGAGGCCCTGGGCTTCGCGCACGAAGCGATCCGTAGCGCCGTCAAGCTCCAGGACGAGCTGATCGGCAAGGCCGGCCGCCCCAAGCGGCCCGTGCCCGCGGCGGCCGTGGACCAGGCCCTGGCCGACCGGGTGGCGGCCCAGGCCGCCGAGCGCATGCGCCAGGCGGTGCAGATTCCCGAGAAGATGGCCCGGGCGGCGGCCGTGGACGCAGTGGCCGACGAGGCCCTGGAGGCCCTGGCCCTGCCCGACGAGGAGGTGAAGGCGGCGCGTGAGGCGCTGCACGACCTGGAGAGCAAGGTGCTGCGCGACATGGTGCTGGACCACGGGGTCCGGGCCGACGGCCGCCGCGCCGACGAGATCCGCCCCATCGCCATCGACGTGGCGCTGCTGCCCCGGGCCCACGGCTCGGCCCTGTTCACCCGCGGCGAGACCCAGGCCCTGGCGGTCACCACCCTGGGCACGCGGGAGGACAACCAGAGGGTCGACGCCCTCGAGGGGATGGGTTTCCGCAACTTCATGCTGCACTACAACTTCCCCCCCTTCTCCGTCGGCGAGGCCCGTCCCACCCGGCCCCCGGGCCGGCGCGAGATCGGCCACGGCGCCCTGGCCCAGCGGGCCCTGGAGCCGATCATCCCGCCCCACGACGAGTTTCCCTACACGATCCGCCTGGTCTCGGACATCCTGGAGTCGAACGGCTCCTCATCCATGGCGACCGTGTGCGGCGGCTCGCTCGCCCTCATGGACTGCGGCGTGCCCATCAAGCGGCCGGTGGCGGGCGTCGCCATGGGCCTGATCAAGGAGGGCGACCGGCACGCCGTCCTGTCCGACATCCTGGGGGTGGAGGACCACCTGGGCGACATGGACTTCAAGGTCTGCGGCACCCGCGAGGGCGTCACGGCCCTGCAGATGGACATCAAGGTCTCCGGGATCACCCAGGAGCTGATGTCCCAGGCCCTGGAGCAGGCCCGCCAGGGGCGCCTGCACATCCTGCAGTGCATGGACGAGGTGCTGGCCCAGCCGCGCCCGGGCCTGTCGCCCCACGCCCCGCGCATCATCACGGTGCGCGTGCCGCCCGACAAGGTGCGCGAGGTCATCGGCGCCGGCGGCAAGGTGGTGCGCGGCATCGTGGAGGCGTGCGGCGTCAAGGTGGACATCGAGGACGACGGCACGATCCACGTGGCGAGCGCCGACCAGACCGCGTCGGACAAGGCCGTCGCCATGATCCGCGCCATCGTGGCCGAGCCCGAGATCGGCACGATCTACGAAGGCACGGTCAGGAAGATCATGGACTTCGGCGCCTTCGTCGAGTTCCTGCCGGGCAAGGACGGCCTGGTGCACATCTCCCAGCTGGCCGACCACCGGGTGGCGAGCGTGACGGACGTCCTCAAGGAGGGCGACCGGATCTTCGTGAAGGTGCTCGAGGTGGACCGCCAGGGCAAGGTCCGCCTGTCCAAGCGCGAGGCCGACGCCGAGATGTCGGCCCAGGCCGGCAAGAGCG
>Ga0210111_1000382_pt1 | contig 11654 bp, 2 predicted proteins | sample China_Galinas_PW_6_FD_185520 | JGI IMG/M metagenome (GOLD analysis project Ga0210111, IMG submission 185520) | Wetland microbial communities from San Francisco Bay, California, USA, that impact long-term carbon sequestration - China_Galinas_PWC_D2... | ecosystem: Environmental > Aquatic > Marine... | reverse complement strand
CTGACAGCTCGGGCAGTCCAATTCAGGCGAGCCCGGGTTGTCACAGGTCGCATTCGCCTCGAACAGACGCGGGCCGGGACGCGCATCGCATTGATCGGTCGTCAGGTTGTCTTCGCACGCCACGTTCGGACCAATGTTCGAGCAGCACTTACCCGTCGTAATCGTAATGGACGACGGGGTAACGACGTTGACGGGAATCGGCGCGCCGCTGCCGGCCGTCATCAACGTGAGGTTCGGATCGGGATTCGGACCGACGATGTAGGTACCCGCGGCACAGGCCGGGACATCCATAATCAGACCACCGAACGTACCAAAGGAATTAACATCGGGATCAAACGCGTTATCTGAGTTCTGCGCGGCAACCGCATAGCCGTAGTTTATGTTCGCCGTAGAGACGACGGGCAGGGGACTCGCGTTAAAAGACGGCCGGAAAATAAAGTCCGGGTTCGCGACCTGGAAGCCGTTTCCGGTACAAGATGTATCGAACGGAACCACGGCGGGCGCGCCGTCACCACCGGCACCACAAATTTTGTCCGCCTGATAGGCACCGTCGAGCGGGGTAGCGGGCCAACCCTTAGGACTAATGTCGCAACCGACGCCGTTGGAGTAACCGCTCGAGTCCATGGTCGCCTGAATGGCGCCCAGCGTCGGATTACCCATGGCAGAGCCCCATCCACCACCTTGAAGGTCGATGTCGACTTCGACACCGCCGGCGGCAAACGCCACATCCCAAGCTCCGCCGACAAAAGTCGCCACGACGGGTGAGCCGATCGTACCGGCCGGGCTCCCGATTGCTGCGGTCCTAATCGGGACCATGCGAATTTCCTGGCCGAATGCGCTCGTGCCAATGACGAGCAACCCGACCGCTAGGGCCCCCATCAGGGGGCGCCTACAAAAACCAATACCTGCTTTCATTTTCCATACCTCCAAATAGGGACACATTCCCCATGACCGGGAATCATTAGAACAAACTCTTTTCAATCCATCCCTCCAAAATACCTGTTTGACTCATCCTCAGCGGCCAATGATCGGGAGTTTCGAACGGCCGCTTGCCAAAAAACAAACAACTCATGCCGCTTATGGCAAACATCGTTACGACGAAGCGTTCTCCCTCCCTTCCTTATCAAACCGCTGTCGGAACCAGTATACCCAAATCCTTATATCGATGAAACCCCCGAGGTGGGGCGGGCGAAAAAGGCCCGCCCCACGCTCAAGGAGACAATTCGAACGCTACGGACACTGTGTCACGTCAAATCCTGGGAATTCCTTACCCTGGAAGCCCAGAATAATCGCGAACACGTCGTTGATATCCACCACCTGGTTAGGCGTACCGTATTCATGACCCGGGAAACCGGCCGGATGGAGGTCCGTGATCGACACGTGCGTCGCGTTGCACGGCGGCGTGGCACATCCGGTCGTGTTGGCCGGATTCTGGAACGTCTTGATCGCCGCCACCGCGTCGTTAATGGACACCAGGCCATCCGGTCCTGTCCACGCGTCGGCATTGGGATCGAAAGCCCCGACGCAATCGCCAAACCACTTGTTGCCTCCGGGGACCGCCTGCGTGCTCGCGGAGAGGGCATTCGCCGATACTTCACCAGCACCACTCTCGGCGTAAATATCGTACGTCGTCGTCGGTAGGATCGGACAACCCACCAAGTGCACAATCGGACAGCTCGTCCAGGTGGGCGGCGCACCCGGCTTCACCGAATCCACTTGTGAGATGCAGTTCGCATCCGGCTGATGCGCCCAGAAGGAGCCGCCAGTAGGCGCACCGTTCACGAGGGTACTCACCAGGTCCAGCCGCAGATAATGCGGGAGCACGCCGTTTGAGGGAACCACCGAGATATAGCGGTTCTTCAGGAAATTGTGCGGCGTAGTCTGCGGTAATGTCGGCGGCAATACCGACGCGCAGGTGGCAATGTACGACCAGTTCAGGGTCATGAACCCGCGCGGGTCGCCGATGAAGCCACCTGGGACTTCATCGTTCCAGCCACCGACGCGAACGAGAATCTCCTGCCCTTGGGCGACATCGATCTCGATCTCCGACGGGCCGGCCTGACCGCTGCCGGTGCAACCGTCGTCGTTGCAGCCGATTTCGTTCCCGGTCGTGACCGGACAGCCTCCGCTGGCATCGTAAATGGAGATCATCTGGTCGTTGTCGGCGTCATTGCAACTGTGAATATAGAGCGTGCCGCAATGCTCTGCGGTATACGCATACCAGATGTCGTCGTGCATCTCAGCATCAGAGGAAGTTCCCGTGACCGAGCCGCGGCAGCCACCATTGAAGGTGGCGTCAAGCGGCGGACCATCATCCGTGGCGCAGATGTTCTCCGTGGCGATCTGGAGCACCGTGCCGTCGTCCAGAAGCCCGGACACCGGCGTGGCGTTCGCACAATCGTCGTTCACCGGAACGTCCGGACATGCGTTGGCACACGTGTCGCCGGCCACAAACACACCTGAGAAATCGTCCAGACACTCGGTCATCGTGACGCCGTCGTTGCAGATGCCCGGACAGGAACAACACTTGCCCAGTACCGGCGCCGGCGTCGTAATCCCGTCGTTCTCACAGAAGGCGGAATCCTGGTTTTCGACCTGCGAGAGCTGATACCCTAGTCGGCCGTCCACCGCATCCACAGACTGCCAGGCGTGGTGCTGATTGCCCTGGTCGCGCGACCAAGTCAATTGCACCGGATTGCCCGTGTCACCGAAAGCGGAAATCTCGACGTAGAACTTGTCGACACCGAGGCTACCGCCGTGGTCGCAAGGATCGTTCAAGCGACCGGAATAATCCCACGTATTGGTCGCCTGACCCGCCCCTTCGATCTTGTTCAGCACCTGGATCGTCGAGAAGCAGATCTCATTGCCGGGAATCGCCCCCGTGACGTCCGGCTCGTAAATCCGGATCTCCCACGTAAGGTCGAATCCGGCACCCTGGGCCGCCGTGAATCTGGGGCTCCAGCAGATGTCATCCACCGTGGCGCCGTTGAAGATGATGTCGTCGGCGAGGAGTTGCGAGACGCCAACATCTGGACCACCGGCGCCATTGTCGGTGTTGCGATCCGACAGAGGAATATTCCCGAAAACGGTTTGCACCAGCTGGCAATTCTGCGGCGAACTAAACGCACAAGCGGGGCACGGCTGCAAGGCACAGTCCGTGATACCGCCGACGAATATGCCGCCCTGGCCGGTACACTCGCCCGGTTCATCATGATTTGTGTCGTCCAGGCATTGTCCGTCCAGACAGCATGAACCCAAGGCGCACGGGTTCGGAATTTGCGGCGGACAGGCGGTAATCGGGTTATCGCCGACACCGAGATAGGCGCCGCCCCGTGCGGCACAATCCAGCACGTTGGTCACCAGGCACTGATCACCAAGGCAGCAGGCGGCCTTCTCGCACGACTGCACCGTGAGGTGAAGGACGTAGTTCGGAGTGGGCACCACACAGGAGGTACCCGGACAATCCGAGTCGTCGTCACACTGAGTCGTCGATTGGGCACAGCTCGCGCCGTTGTTAATCTGGTACCCGTAAGCACCCGGGGCCAACTTCGCCGACATAGAGGCATTGCCGTCCTCACATGGGACGTTCGCCCGACTGTTCGGGCCGAAGCCGGCTTTGAGTTGATTGGCGTCGTCGAAGTCCGGTGCAATACCATCGACGTCTTCCGAACGCTCGCAAGGACAGTTGAGGTAGACGCTGAAGAAGGGCCAGTACGGGGACAGAATCGGATCAGTGCAGCACATACCCGCGGTGACGTCGAAGCAGTCGTCGGTCGTGTCCGCACCCACACAGGGCCCGTCCAGCCCGCAATCGACGTCGAAGGTACAGGCGGCGCCACCTACAGTACAGGTACCTTGTGTGCGATCCTGCAGCTCGAACAGCTCGAACCAGCCGACGTTGTCCTGAGAGATGTTGAGCGTGCAGGCTTCACCATCCGCCGTCCCGAAGACCTGGTCAATCGGCGGAATGGTCCCCGTGAGCGTGACGGCATACTGTGCGTTGAATGACTGATTGCACGTCCATAGGGACGCTTCGCAGGTGCCGCTGTTACCCGCGCACGGTTCACCGCCGACGCAATTGCACGTCTCCAACCCCGGGCAGTCGAATGCCGTCGTACACGCAATCTGCAAGGCCGTACAATCCGCGTTGCCGTTGTCGGGGTCACACGGTGGTAGCGTCGGAATTTCGCTCTGCAACGCATCGGAACAGGTGTATGGATGACGCAACACCGTTGGTCCGTTGGGGTTCGGCGTACAGGCCACCACACAATCGAAATCGGGCTGGGCACCGCAATCCGGGTCCGTGTCGCAGACTTGGCTGGTCAGGAAGGGATCACAGCTGCCGGAATTGCGGCAGAACCCCGCAGAGACGTTGCACGAAGTACCGGGGAAGGCGGCACAATCGGCGGCCGTCGCGCACGCCGTCGCGCCGGTACACGCTTCGCCGTTGCAGTCGGCGGCCGTCGCGCACAAGCCCAAATTGCTCCTGCAGACCTTCGTCTCGCAAGCGCAGTCCGAGCCCGTCTCCACCTGCGGGCAGCAGTTCGGCTCGCAGTCGGTGGCGATGCCGAGGAATACATCCGATCCCGTGCAGTTGGCTTCCGTATCGACATCGCACGTGCCGTCTTGCCTGCAGCATGCGCCCTTGTCACACGGGCTAATACCGTTGCAAAGGGTCAAATCCGCGGCGCCGAATATGAAGTCGTTGTGCGAAATCGGACCGAACCAGCGATTGAACTGGCAGAAGCTTTGTGTCAAACCACCCTGCGGGCAGTCGTAAAACGTGCTGGCGCACAGGATCGTGCCGATGGGATCGAGGCCCGGCGGCTGGGAACAAATCCCGCACTCCCAGCGCAGCGTGTCTTGGCAGGACAGGTTGTCGGTGCAGCAGGCACCCATCGGCGGATCTACCTTCTCGCCCAGTAGCTCAAACATATACACGTCCGGGCCCGCCTGATGATCGCCAAGTACGTCATTCTCTACTGACACGAGCGGATCATTGGTGCCGATATCCGCCGTATCCGTCAGGCTCCAGGACGCGGCCGCACCGTTAAGCGTGCCGATCGTACGACTGCTGCGCATTTTGATGATGCCGTTCGGCGGAATGATGAGCGGGCTGGGATCCGGAACCTCACCGATCGTGGCGTTGCAATTCGGCCAGCAATCGAGCTCGATATCCCAATCACGAATGCCCGTGCGATTCGGCTGAAAAGCGAACGAACCTACGAATTTGGAATTGTCGGCGGTCCAGAACTCAAACACAACGTCCTCGTCCAGATTCTCCACGCCACCGCGATAGCGGAATTGCGTCAGGCGGAGGTAGGAACCGTTGGACAGTGAGTAGTCGTCACCAATGTTCAGGAAGTCAGGGGCACAGCCGCCCTCAGGGCTGGCGCCGCAAATGTCGTTTTGACAGTTGCCCGGATCATCGGGATCACAAGTCTCGTTCTGTGGATCTGGACAATCCCCCCCCCCATTTGCCACGACGCATACCCCTCCGCCGATGCTGCAAGTACCGAGTTTTGCACAATCGGGGAGGGATGCCTGGCAAATCGCACCATCATTGTCACCACCGACGCAGCGTTTCTGGCAGAATCTCACATCCGTGCCGGGCGTTTCGCAGTAAATAGGATTTCGTCCGGCCTCTCTCTCGACGCCGGTGCCGATCTGGCAGACCAGGTCGGACGGACGCACGAAACCCTCGGAGCCAAGGTCCCCAGTGTTCGGCGCGATGCCGCTGCCGTATTTCGGGCATTCGCAGAAGGAACTGCCCAAAACTTGAAGCGGGCTGCGATAGCGATACCAGTCGCCACCGTCCAGGGTGCAGTCGGCGAGCGTCTCCTCGCCGAGGCAGATCGGATCGGGTGTTCCATCGCAGCAGCGACCAACCGCGTTTGCAATCAACCCCGTAGCGCCGGGATCTACGTAACACGACTCGGTCGCGTTGTCACAGGCACCGCTGGCAATGGGTACGCAAGCGGCCGGGTCGGCGATACACTCGTCGTTGCCACCGCCAGCACACGAATCGGGTGAAGCCGTGCAGGCGACCAAGGATTCCGAGCAGACTCCTTCGTTGCTCAAACCGGGACAATCTACCGCAGAAGTACAATTCTGCCCGATATTCGGGCCCGCGGCACATTGCTTGGCGCAGGCATTGAGATTCGCGCCGCTGACGCCGTTGGCAAATTGTGCCACACAGACGGAATGATCCATATTGGTGCCGTCGTCCTCGCAGATATCGAGATTGCAGAAGCCGTTATTAGCCTCGCACCTCCAGCCCACCAACGGCACGGTGTCGCAACGCTGAATGAGATTGTTCAAGTCGGTATTGCAGATACCGCCCACGGCGTCGCAGTCTTCGTCAACATTACAGAGGATGGAATTGTCGTTCACGCAGAACGAGCGAACGATGCACTGCACGAGGTTGCACTGGTCGCCATCATTTTCGTCGCAGTCCTCGTCGCAACTGCACGGATCGCCGAGCGGTGTGGTGCCACGTGCACCGGACTGTGCGGAGGCCCGTGCCCCGCTTGACCCGACCGGTGCCGAGCCAAGGATGCGGCCTCTGCGGAGGTACGTATCCGCAAAGCCGGCCTCCGACACATTGGAATCCATGCCCTCCTCGACAGTCGACGTGGGTGGTGCCGCGATAAGTTGCGGCCGTAATTCCTCGGTCTCCACGTTCGGAACACCGAAGGCCGCAGCATTCGCCGCCGCCTCGGTCGATTTGACAACCCGCGAAGAGGCCAGCTCTGTGCTGTCTCCCGCAGGGGCCGCCTGCAGACTTAGACCGAAGACGATTGCGCCTACGGCCAGCGACCCAATCATTGGGCGCCATCCACGTTTTGCATACCGGTTCATCAACCCGCACCTCCTCGATAGAAAACTACGAAACTCGCCCGACAAGCGCCCCCCCCGTACTCCAGGGCGCTGCAGGCAACAGAAGACAATGGACACGAATAAGACATAATCACACGACACGACAATGTTGAGGCGTCTACGCCATGCGCAGCAAACGCCTCTGCGCAAGAAACCATGCTGATCTCGCTAAGTCAAGAAATTCAAACGCTTCACCCTCCCAAACAACAACGAGGAGACTGACATGGCCCCACAGCCGAGACACATCCGCCTGCCACGCGCCACGCTGATGTGAGAATTGAAACAGCAGCGCAACGACTGACTGGACAAGGCCGATATTACCGAAATGAAGAATCGAGGTCAAGCTTTTTCCCACGTTGAAACTCGGATAGATCCCCAATTCGCCAAATCTGCGAGCAACGGTCCGAATCTAGATCGCCGCACCGCATGCAGTTTGAAAAGTACACCGCCACTGCAATTCTCGTCCGATCCCGTGCGTTCTCGGACGAACCGTGGTCAAGGAGCGCCTCGAAAACGTCGCGGTCGCGACCGAATGACTGAAGTGTATCTTTAGTTTCATATCTCCTACTGGCTTCTGTTGGACACTCTCCGGCGACTTGCGGGCCACCGATGTCGTTTTCGCGGCTCGGGTGCTCGCTGTGCAACGAGACGTCGGGGCACAGCGGACGCGGACCGTTCGAGGCAAGACGCGACCTGATGTGCCAAACCATTGGCACTATGCAGATATCGAAATCGAAGCTAAAATGAAGGCTGACATGCGGATCGTGCGTCACATGGGCGGCCGACCGGCGATCGCCGCACGAGGTCCGACCTGCCGAGCCGGGACCCGCGCCGGCGCAAGGTGCGGAACATTCATGCACCCGGAACACCGCCCCGCGCAAGACAAGAACCGACAAATCATACGCCCGTGTACGACCGTGTACGACCGAATGGCTAATGGCCGTTGTTCTTCGCATGCCTTTCCCTCTACAACGGGCCTACCATTGAATCTGCGCTCGTTGATCTGTATGATCTGTACTCTAAGCGATAAGCGATAGAGCCGCTTTGGCTCTATTCGGAGAGTCCGGCGTAGTCGAATTGTGCGACGCGGCGATTCGCGTGCCTTGGGAACAGGGTGGCGTGCGAGTATCGTCCGATCCTGCTCCACATTACGACGCCAAGGCCTTCCCGCCGGCTCTTGGGAGACGAGAAGCACGATGGGTAATCGATCAAGGACGATATTGAGCCTGCTGGCCGTCATGTGTCCGCTAGGCGTTGGGAACGCCGACGCGCAGCCGGCCGAACCGGTTGCGTCCGCGGTACCGACCAACACCTACGACATCGCGGGCGGCAGCGTCACATTTTCGTTTGATGAAACCACTCTCACCGCACGGGAATGGACGCTTGCCTTTCGTGGCGCGATAGAAGGTGATCACATCGGCACGCGAGCGGTATTCGACCTGGCTCGCACGGGCAGCATGTTCATCTCATCGGACGAAACCGATACGGTTCGTTTCGTGGGTTCGGTACACAGCCTGGGGGGAATTCTGATCAGCCGACCCTATGGTCGTTTCGTGCTGGGCGCGCTGGCATTTCACGCCTCGGACGACGGCCGATTCTTGGTCGTATCCCACATCGGAGCTCCCCTGTCCGCCCTGCCCGTTTTTGCCCCGAAATCCGTGCGGGCCACAGTCTCGCGCAGCGCGGGAAAAACGGTGTTGCAAATCGTCGGCGATCTTCGCATGACGGCCGGCCTGGCGGAAGCGTTGGGAGATCCCGGTTTGGAAGGGATGGTCATGGGGTCCTTCGAGATTCAGGCCGTGCCGATCCCGTCCACATCATCAGCCGACCGCGTGGACGATCTTGCGGAACCACGCACCGGTGCCGGTGGTGCGGCGCGCTCCACCCTGGGAGGCGACGTGATCGTGGGCAGCCTCCATGACATGCACAGCTACGGCACGGATCTCGTCACGGGGATTGCAGCTTTCGCGATAGGCACCACGTCCTGTAACGCCGGTGACGAGCCCTTGTCATGGCATGGAAATACCACCGAGCATCCGGTGATCGCGCAGAACATGTACCGCCTCGCAGACGGGCGGTTCGAGCAGATCGGAATGAGTTGGGTCAAACACGGCTTCGCGACGATCAACGGCGACTCGTGCCAGTTCGGTTGCGTGCCTCCGCCGATGCCGGGCAGTCAACTCGGCGTGGGCTGTTCGGATCCGTACGCCGCATCACTAAACGGACAGCAAAGTAATCTCGGGCCGCGCAGCCAGGTCAACCCGCACACCGGCGTCTTCCCCTACCCGTGGAGCGCGCCCGACCCGGCGCCGCTAATCGGACGCCGTCTGCAGGTCCACACTGACGACCTGGACCCGGCACTCAATCCCGGCGCCCTTTATTTTGTGGAAGGGCACTACGTACACCCTGAAGACTCGGCGGCCGGATTCCAGAACAACAACGCGTCATATCGGCGCGTCTCCGTCTCCCAGGTGGGGCTGGACTATGAGTTGTTCTCCGCGGGCGGCACGAGTCGAGAAAATCCCGCGATCCGCGCCTGGCAGAACCACGATGGCACGGTCACGGAGACCGACGCCCAGATACAGGACGATGGGCTCCTGATCGTCTCGGAAAAAACGACCGACCTGGGCAATGGTCTCTGGCACTACGAATACGCGGTGCAAAACCTGAATGCGGATCGCGCCGTTCGCTCCTTCAGCGTGCCTGTGGAATCCACTGTGGCCGTCAGCAATATCGGTTTTCATGACGTGGACTGGCACAGCGGCGAGGTGATCGACGGCACGGACTGGTCCTCGTCGCGCGCCAATGGGCTACTGACTTGGTCTACGGAGTCCTTTTCAACCAACCCCAACGCGAATGCCATACGATGGGGGACACTTTACAACTTTCGGTTCGACGCCGATGTCCCGCCGGCGGCCACGGAGGCGACTCTTGGATTGTTCAAACCGGGCATTCCGCCTGCCGTATCGGCGGAGACGGTCGGCCCTGCGGGTGCCCCCTCCGTTTGCGGGAACGGCGTAATCCAGGCCGGCGAGGAGTGTGATCCACCCAACGGCATCACCTGCGACGACAACTGCGCGCGTCTCCCTCACTGCGGCGACGGCATTCTGGACCCTGGCGAGGAATGTGATCCACCGAACGGGATCACCTGTGACGGGCTTTGCCAGTTCCTTCCAAACAACCTTTGCGCCGACGCGTTCCCCGTTTGTCCCGGCGCGTACGAAGGCAACACCGGTACGGCCACCAATGACGGAAGCGCCACCTGCGGCAACTCCAGCACGGCGCGTGACGTTTGGTATCGATACACGCCGGCAGCGACCGGGAACGCTGTATTCGAGACTTGCGGCGCGTCGTTCGACACCGTGCTGTCCGTTCACGCAGGCTGCCCCGGCACGGAGGCCAACGAACTGGCCTGCGACGACGACGGCTGTTTGCGGCAGTCGCGCATTACCATGCTCGTCGAGGAAGGCGAAACCTACCTCATCCGTGTGTCGGGGTTCGTGAACGAGAGCGGACCATTCACTCTCGCGGTCACGGGACCGGATTGCGCGCCGGAGCCGCCGGTGAATGACATATGCGATACCGCCTTGCCAATCGGCGAAGGGGCTGTCGTTTTTGACACCGTTGGCGCCACCACGTCGCCTCCGCTCGAGCTCGGCGAGTGCAACGTGAATCGCGATCTCTGGTATTGCTATCAGCCGACGTGCAACGGATCGGCGACGGTGGGTCTTTGTGGCAGCTTTTTTGATACGGCACTCGCCGTTTATGACGGTTGTGCCTGTCCGGAGGCGCCTGCCGCGTTCGCGTGCAATCATGATGATTGTGGCGCGCAGTCATCACTTTCATTCCCCGTCCAAGCCGGCGAGAGCTACCTGTTGCGTATCGGTGGTCAGTTCAGCGCCGCGGGCCCGGGTGTGATCGCCATATCCTGTGACGGCGTCGGGGACCCGATTCGTGGTGGGCGCATGTGGGATAAATGGTGGGTCGAAAACGATGCGCCCGAACCCACCGGTGAGCACCCACTGTATCCGGCTGAGGGTTCTCAAACGGGAAGCACGACGTTTCGATGCAAAGAATGTCACGGCTGGGACTACAAGGGCGCTGCCGGCACCTACGCTTCCGGCAGCCACTTCACGGGAATCGGCGGTGTGTTGGGCACCACGCTTGACCGCCGCACGATGTTCGACCTCGTGAAAAGCGATGCGGTCGAGAAGGGTCACGGCTTCGAGAACTACGGCTTGTCTATCCAAGACACTTGGGATCTGGTGGATTTCGTGCTTCAGCTCACGATCGACACGGACGCACACATTGATGCCAACGGAGATTTCATCGGCAATGTGAATACGGGCGAAGTAAACTACACGACGGGCGGTGCGACCGCCTGCATCGTGTGTCACGGCGCCGACGGAACGCAAATTGACGCAGGTACACCCTCCGATCCGGTGTGGGTCGGCACCGTCGCTCAGGAAAACCCATGGGAACTTCTGCATAAGATTCGTTTTGGCCAGCCCGGGGCCAACATGCCCAGTTGGCTGGGCGCGGGCGGGACGGACCAGGGCGCGACAGACATTGGCGCCTACGCGCAGCTCAATTTCCCGGCCGTTTGCACCGACGACAGCCACTGCGATGACGGGCTGTTTTGCAACGGCGCGGAAACCTGTGTCGACGACGCCTGCGTGAACGGCGCGGCGCCGTGCATCGAGCAGGCCTGTGACGAGGCCGCCGATGCTTGTATCGGCACGGACCCGATTCGCGGCGGGAGGCTTTGGGACACG
>Ga0210111_1000376_pt1 | contig 11741 bp, 10 predicted proteins | sample China_Galinas_PW_6_FD_185520 | JGI IMG/M metagenome (GOLD analysis project Ga0210111, IMG submission 185520) | Wetland microbial communities from San Francisco Bay, California, USA, that impact long-term carbon sequestration - China_Galinas_PWC_D2... | ecosystem: Environmental > Aquatic > Marine... | reverse complement strand
GGGTCGAGCGAGGTGCGGACCTCCGCCGGGGCGCCGACCAGCTCCTCGTGCCCGGCGCGCACGGGCTCGTCCCGGTGCGCGGAGAGAACTTTGCGGGTGATGACGTAGAAGCTGATCACCGAGAGGATGCCGAGCGTGATCAGCGCCGGCCCGGCCCACTCGCTGGCGCTCGAGTCCGATTCCGCCGTCAGCGCGATCAGGCCGGCCGCGACGAGGCCGAGCGCGCCGAGTACCGCGAGCACGCCGCCGGTCGGCAGCAGCAGCTCCGACACCAGCAGGACGACTCCGATCAGCGCGACGACGACGTAGATGTCCATATGGCGATTATCCGCCTTCGCCGCCGCCGAGGGCGAAGCGCTCGATGTCGGCCCGCAGTTCGGACTCCTTCACGTAGGGGCCCTGCTTGAGGTAGACGAGGCGGCCGCCGGCGTCGTAGAAGGCGGTGTCGGGGAAGCCGTGCGAGGCGCCGACCGATTCGGCGAGGTCTTTGCCGGGGTCGGCGTAGCTGGGGTAGGGGACGGGAGCCTCTTCGAGGAAGGTCGCCGCCGCGCTGTCGGAGTCTTCGCTGTCGATGCCGAGGAAGGCGACGCGCTTGCCGTAGTCGGCCGCCGCCCGCTGGAAGTGCTGGAACTCGAACCGGCACGGCCCGCACCAGGAGGCCCAGACGTTGACCACGGCCGGGTAGCCGCGCAGCCTCTTCAGCCGCGCTTGGTAGGCGTCCCCGCCGCCGGGCAGGAGGTCGTTCGCCTGGCGGTGCAGTGCCGCCAGCGCGGGCGGCGAGCCGGCGAGCGCCTTGCCGTAGTCGGGGTGCCGCCCACCGTAGTCGCCGCTCTGCGAGGAACCGCAGCCGGCGACGGCGAGTGCCGCCAGCAACGCGACCGCGACCCGGGCCCGGGTCATCGCCTTCGCCTGCCTGACTTCGATTCATCCATCAGGGTTCTCTGTTTACAATAGGGAGGTCCGGTTCGCCGTATGCGAACCGCCGAGTGCGCTGGGGGGATGGAACAGCCACCCTCTCGGCCTCCTCGTCTAAGTCTCCGGCCGCGTGCCGACGTGGCGCTGCCGGAACGAAAGCGCACAAGCCTTTCCATGGCCAAGACCAGCGACGTTGCCGCGCAGGCGGCAGTTCCCTCAGGCGCCGACATCGAGCGGGCGGCGGCGTTTGCCCGCGAGCCGCTGCTGCTCGACGGCGAGGGCCCCGAGGCGCTCGCCCCGGGCACCGCCCGCCGCCGCGCCCTCGACGGAGCGCTGAAGGAGCTCGACGAAGGGCGGGAAGAGCCCTCGATCCAGTGGCGACGCGACTTCTCGCTGCTGCTCGGGCTCGAGCGCCTGCTCGCCGAGGAGCCGCCGAAGCTGCGCGACGGCGCCGAGCTCAACCCGCACCAGGTGGACGCCCTCTCCGGGACCCTGACCGAGCTGATGTCCGAGCAGCAGACCGCGGCCGAAAACGGCTCCGCGCCCGCCGGGGCTGAGCTACCGGCGGAGCCGAGCGCCGATGGCGCCGCGGAGGACGCCGAGGAGGACGAGGAGGCGGAGGAGGACGAGGAGCTCGCCCCCGACGAGGAGCCGCAGGACTGGGAGGAAGAGCCCTCGCCCGAAGAAGAGGAGGATGAGGAGGCGCCCGCCGCCGACGACCCCGGCGCCGCCCGCCGCTTCTGGTTCGAGCACGCGACCGGCGCCGGCAAGACGGTCGCCGCGGTCGGCTTCATCGACGCCACCCGCACCGGCGGCGTGCTGATCCTCACCCACCGCCGCAACCTGGTCGAACAGTTCATCGGCGAGATCTCCGACCGCGGCTACAAGGAGCGCCTGCGGCCGCCGCTGCTCGGCGACCGCGACGACGCCGAAGGACCGGTCACGGTCGAGACCTACCAGTGGTTCGTGCGCAACCACAAGCAGGTCTCCGACGCCTACTCGATCGTGATCTGCGACGAGGCGCACACCGCCCTGGGCGAGAAAACGAGCGCCTGCATCCGCGCCTGGACCGGCCCGGTCTTCATCGGCATGACCGCGACCGGGGCGCTGATCGCGCGTCACGTCGCCGACCTCTTCCCGACCCAGACCTCGCGCTTCGACCTCGCCCAGGCGGCGCGCCGCGGCGTGATCGCGCCGCTGCGCTGCATCCGCATCCCGCCGGGCCCGGGCGTGCGCACGATCGCCAAGGTGCCGCTGCGCAAGGGCGAGGTCGACCAGGATTTCGACCAGGAGGAGCTCGCCGCGCTGCTCGACCAGGAGCCCTTCAACGTCGCGATCGCCGACCTCTACCGGAGCCGCTTCAGCAAGGTGCCGGGCGTCCTCTACACGGCCGGCGTCCAGCACGCGAAGAACGTCGCCAAAGCCTTCCAGGACGCCGGGATCGTCGCCCGCGCCGTCTCCGGCGAGACGCCGAAGCGCGAACTCGCCGAGATCCTCGCCGCCTTCGAGCGCGGCGAGGTCGACGTGCTCTGCAACGCGATGCTGCTCGCCGAGGGCTGGAACTCGCCGCGGGCGACGATCTGCATGCACCTCGCGCCGACCGCCTCGCGCCGTATCTACCAGCAGCGGGTCGGCCGCGTCACCCGGCGCGCGCCGGGCAAGGAGGCGGGCCTGGTGATCGACTTCGTCCACCCGGCGACGACCCACGACGAGACGATCGTCACCCTGCACAGCCTGCTCGACCGCGACGTCTACCGCGGCGGCGCGATCGTCGTCGGGCCGGTGCGCCGCGGCCGTGGCCGGCGGGTGCGGGTCGAGCGCCGCATCGTCCCCGTCTCCTCGGAGTCCGAGAAGCGCACCCAGGTTCTCGAACGCGACCTCTGGCGGATCGCGGTCGAGAACCTCGACCACGCCGAGCAGCACGCCTGGGCGGCGCTGGCCGGAGCGCGGGTCAACCCGCAGAACTGGCGCCGCGCCCGCTCGATGCTGCAGAACGACCGCACCAAGGAGCTGCGCCGGCGCTTCCTGCTGACCTGCGTGCAGCGCAACCGCAACTCGCAGCTGCGGCTGAAAGCGCTGGCCGAGATCGCCGACCTGCGCGATCCCGAGGCCTTCGACGACGCGATCGACATCGTCGGCACCTGGAGCCGCGACGACAAGCGCGCCGGCACGCGGACGCTGCTGCAGGCGCTGGTCGACAAGCGGATCGGCCGCCGCGACCAGGCGCAGGCGTGGGTCTGGCGGCTCGCCTCCTACACCCGTGAGCTGCACGAAGAGTACGCCGTGCAGCGCTGGCCGGAGACGAAGCGGCTGCTCGGCCTGCTGGTCAACTCCTCCGGCCGCGCCCACGGCCGCAACGCGCGCCGGCTGGTGCACGCGGCGCGCAAACAGGACCGCCGCCTCGCGGTGGCGCTGCTCGCCGGCGCGGTCTCGCACACGCCCGAAGGCGAGGAGGTGCTGCGCGGGGCGCGGATGCGGATGGCCCGCAAACCCTCGGCGACGGCGCGCGAACTGCTGCGCAACTTCCCCAAAGGCGGCAAGCGGCGGCGCAAGCGCAAGAAGAAGGGCGAGAAGGGCGGCGCCGGGTCGAACGGGTCGAAGCCGTCCGCGAAGCAGGGGGCCCGCCGCGGCGGGAAGGGCGGGTCGAACGGCTCAGAGCCTGAGGTGGACCTCGCCCGCGCCAAGGACGACGCGGTCGCCGCCGGCGGCGACGACGAGTAGGTCGCCCGAGTCCTCGATCCCGTCGGCGACCCCGCTGCCCCCGTCCCAGGAGACCTCGCGGCCGCGCAGGGCGTCGCGGGCGCGCCACTCGGCCAATACCTCGTCGGAGTTGGCGCCAGCCCAACGATCTAGGTGACTGCTCAGGACAGTTGCGGCGCGAAAGAGCGGGAGTCGCCTCGCCGAGTGCCCATCACCGCCCTTCGGGCGGTGAGATTTGCTGCCCGCTTCGCGGGCCCCGGATGGCCCGCCGGGGCGCCGCTTCGCGAGGCATCGTCGAGGCGACTCCCGCCCTCCCGCGGTGTCGCCGAAGAGAGAGATGGCTGTGCCCCGAAGCTCGGGTGGGAACTCGTCGGGGTCGACGGACAGGTTCAGACCGACGCCGATCACTGCCCAGCTGCCCTGGGACGCGGCGTCCCCGGACGAGCTTCGTCCCGGCATGTGCGCCTCGATCAGGACGCCCGCCAGCTTGCGTTCTTCCAGCCAGATGTCGTTCGGCCACTTGATCTGGCACTCGACTGCTGGTTCGAGCTGCTCGGCTGCCTCGCATACCGCGAGTGGGACGGCGAGGGGGAGCAGCAGGTGGCGCTGGTCGAGGGGGCGGAGGACGGCGGAGTAGAGGAGGGCCTTGCCGGGGGGCGCGGTCCAGCTGCGGCCCTGGCGGCCGCGGCCGGCGGTCTGCTCGGCGGCGGTGACGACCGTCCCGTGCGGCGCCCCGGCCTCGACCAGCTCCCGCGCACGGGCATTGGTCGAGTCGGTGCGCCGATAGTGCCGATGCGGCGCCCCAAAACTCATTCCCAACCCCCCGCGCCCACCCGCGGTAGAGGTTTTCGTCGCATATCGGTTAAAAGCTCTACCGCGCTCACCGGCTACTCAGTTGCGTCGGCGAGCAGCGCCGCGACGAGGCCGTCGATGTCGTGGCGCTCGGCCTCGACGCTCACCTCGAGGCCGGCGTCGCGCGCGGCCTCACTGGTGATCGGGCCGATCGAGACGATTCGGGCGGCGGCGGGAAAGCGATCGCCGAGCGCCTCGGTCAGGTTGCGCACGGTCGAGGACGAGGTGAAGGTGAGGTAGTCGGCCGACTGTGCGGCCTCCACGGCCTCGTCGCTCGGCGCCTCGCGCACGGTCTCGTAGAGGGTGACGACGTCGACGCCGGCGCCGCGCTCGCGCAGCGCGTCGGGGAGGACATCGCGAGCCTCGGCCGCGCGGGCTACGAGCACGCGCCTGCCCTCGACGTCGATGTCCGCCAGCGCTTCGACCAGCGCCTCGGCGACGAACTTCTCGGGCACGATGTCTGCAGAGATCCCGTGCGCGGCGAGCGCACGGGCCGTGCCGGGGCCAATGGCGGCGATCGTCGCTCCCGCCGGGCCCTCCCCGCTTCCGCCCGATCCCGCCTCTCCCGCCTGCTGCGGTTCCGGTCCCTTTCCCAGCGCCCGCGCGTCGAGCCCCGCGTCCTTCATCGCCTCGAACAGCAACCGCACCCCGTTTGGGCTCGTCAGACACACCAGCGAGTACTCGCCGGCGCCGAGCCGCTCGACGGCCCGCCGTACCTCGCCGCCGCCGATTTGCGGCTCGATCCGGATCGCCGGCAGCTCGACCACCTCGGCGCCGAGCCCGCGCAGCGTCGCCGCCAGGCCGCTCGCCTGCGCCCGCGCCCGGGTGACGACGACGCGCCTGCCGTGCAGCGGCCGCCGCTCGAGCCAGGCCAACGCCTCGCGCCGCCCGACCACCGGGCCGACGACGATCAGCGCCGGGGCGCCGACCCCCTCGCGCTCGACCGCGTCGGCGAGCGTCGCCAGCGTCGCGACGACGCTCCGCTGGCCCTCCATCGTGCCGCGCTCGACCGCAGCCGCGGGCTCGTCCGCGTCCCGCCCCGCCGCGATCAGCGCCGCCGCGTTGTCGCGCAGTCGTTTGACTCCCATGTAGAAGACGAGCGTGCCGGGGAAGCGGGCCAGCGCCTCCCAGTCGAGCGCGGTCTCGGCCTTCTCCGGGTCCTCGTGCCCGGTGACGAAGGCGACCGCCGAGGCGTCGTCGCGATGGGTGACCGGGATGCCGGCGTAGGCGCTCGCCGCCACCCCGGCCGTCACGCCCGGCACGACCTCGAACTCGACTCCGGCGTCGCGCAGCACTTCCCCCTCCTCGCCGCCGCGCCCGAAGACGAACGGGTCGCCGCCCTTCAGCCGCACGACGCTCTTGCCCGCCCGCGCCGCTTCGACCAGCCGCGCCCCGATCTCGTCCTGAGGGACCGACGGCTTGCCCGGAGCCTTGCCGACGTAGACGAGCTCGGCGTCGGGCCGGGCGCCGTCGAGGGCGCCGGGGGGGATCAGGCGGTCGTAGAAGATCGTGTCGGCGGAGGCGATCAGCTCCAGCGAACGGGCGGTCATCAGACCCGGGTCGCCGGGCCCGGCGCCGACCAGGTAGACGACGCCGCGGCGCGCATCCGACATTGACCCACCTCTGGGGGGGTGAAAGTTGGATGGGCTCACGCGATCGCCTCCGCCCGGTCGAGCAGGTCGCGGGCTTCGGCGGCGAGCAGGCGCTCGGCGAGCAGGGCGCCCGCCGCGGCCGGCTCCTCGGCGTCGCCTTCGACCCGGTCGCGGATCCACTCGCTGCCGTCGGGTAATCCGACGAAGGCCTCGACGACGAGCGCGTCGCCTCTGGCGCGTGCGTGAACGCCGATCGGGGTCGCGCAGGTCGCCTCGAGCAGGGCGACGGCGGCGCGCTCGGCGGTCAGCTCGCGCAGCGCCGTCTCGTCGCCGACCGTCGCTGCGGCGTCGAGAGTCTCGCCGTCGTCAGAGCGCGCCTGCAGGACGAGCGCGCCCTGGCCCGCGGCCGGCGTCATCGCCTCGGCCGGGATCGCGAACGACGTCTCGCCCTCGCGGCCCAGCCGTCGCAGCCCCGCGGCGGCGAGGACGATCGCGTCGAGCTCGCCCTCTGCCAGCTTGCGCAGTCGCGTATCGACGTTGCCGTGCAGCTCGCTCACCTCGAGGTCGGGCCGCGCGGCGAGCAGCTGCGCGCGGCGGCGCAGGCTCGCGGTCCCGACCCGGGCGCCCTCCGGCACCCCGCCCAGCGAGTCACCGCCGCCGATCCAGACGTCGGCGGGGTCCTCGCGCGCCGGCACCGCCGCGATCGCCAGCCCCTCCGGCATCTCCGCCGGCAGATCCTTCGCCGAGTGCACCCCGATCTCCGCCTCCCCCGCCAGCAGCGCCCGCTCCACCCCCCTTACGAACCGCGCCTTGTCGCCGACCTCCCCGTCAGAAGAGACCTCGATCAACTCAGCTCCACCCAACGCTTCGGCGACCTGCCCGGCTTGGGCTTTGGCAAGTGCGCTTCCGCGGGTAGCGATTCGAATCATCGGGGGGTGTGGAAGAAAAAGCGTGTAGACGAAGACATCGGTGAAGGCCGATCCCGGTAGGGGTGGAACGTCTTGTACCTTTTGTCGAGCGCATAGGGCGACAGCTCAACCCCGGAGCTTCAAAAAGGTTAAGTGGAACCCCTGCCGGGATCGGCTTTCCGGTAGAGCTCCGTCACCTTCCCCTCTTCAACGCCCTCCGGCTCCGTCTCGGCGTCCAGCCCGAACAGCTCGCGCAACGCGCTGACGTACAGGTAGGTCTCCTCCTCGCCGGCGGTCCGCTTCATCCGCAGGGTCGGCTCGTGCAGCAGGCGCGAGGCGATCGCCTTCGCCATCGCGGTGAGGCGTTCGCGGTCGGCCTCGCCGAGGTTCTCCCAGCGCCCCTCGTTCTCGGCCAGCACGCGCTCGACGACTTCGTCGCCGCGACCGCGCAGCGCCGCGATCGTCGGCACCACCGAGAGCGAGGCGAGCCAGCGCTCGAAGCGGTCCAGTTCGGCGGCGAGGATCGGCTCCGCCCGCCTCGCCTCGCCCTCGCGGTCGCCCGCGTTGCGCTCGGCGATCTGCTGCACGTCGTCGATGTCGTGCAGGCTGACGCCGGTGACCTCGCGGCACTCCGGCTCGATGTCACGCGGGACCGCGATGTCGACCAGCTGCAGCGGCCGCCCGGAGCGTGTCCGCATCACCTGCTCGAGCCCGTCGCGCTCGACGATGTGATGCGGTGAGGTGGTCGCCGAGACGACGATGTCGGCCGCCTGCAGCTGCTCGGGCAGCTCCTCGAAGCGCACCGCTTCGCCGTCGAAGCGCTGGGCCAGGCCGATCGCCCTGTCGTAGTGGCGGTTGGCGACGAAGACGCCGGCGGCGCCGCGCGAGACGAGCGCTTTGGCGACCAGCTCGGCGGTCTCGCCGGCGCCGATCACCAGCACCCGCTTGTCCGCAAGGTCGCCCAGCGTGCGCCGCGCCAGCCCGACCGCCACCGAGGGCACCGAGACACCCTTCTCGCCGATCGCGGTCTCCTCGCGCACGCGGCCGCCGGCGGTCAGCGCGCCGCGGAAGAGGCGGTTGAGGATCGGGCCGGTCGCGCCCTCGACCAGCGCCAGCTCGTAGGCGCGTTTGACCTGTCCCTGGATCTCGGCCTCGCCGACGATCATCGAGTCGAGCCCGGCGGTGACCCGGAAGAGGTGGTGGGCGGCCTCGGCCGAGTGCAGCGAGTAGAGGTGGCCGAGCAGCTCGGTCGGGCGGATCTCCGCCTGGCGGGTGAGCGCGCCGAGCGCCGCCGACTCGGCCTCGACCGGGTCGGCGGCGACGAGGTAGAGCTCGGTGCGGTTGCAGGTCGAGATCGCCGCCGCCTCGTGGATCTGCTCGATCCCGGTCAGCTCGTGCAGGACGCCGACGGCGCGGCCCTCGGGCAGCGAGAGCCGCTCGCGCAGCCCCAGCGGCGCCGTCTTGTGCGAGATGCCGAGCGCGAGCAGTTCCGACATCAGGCGCTCACCTCCTCGCGCTCGGGCGCCCGGTCGCTGTCGGCACGGCTCTCGGCGAAGCCGGCGAGCTCGCGCAGCTCGCGCTCGATCCGCTGCAGCTTGGTCGCCATGATCGCGACGTAGACGATGAGCAGGGCGAGGAAGACGACGTAGGCGCCGGCGACGTACTTGCCCGCCTCGTCGAGCGGCAGCGCGGGCGCGGCGGCGAGCAGCTCCGGCACCTAGCTCACCTCCGGGGCGACCCGCGAGCGCCCGCCCGGCGCCGGCGCGTCGAGCGCCCGGCGCAGCCGCTTGACCTGGCCGGAGGCGCTCTTCGCGGTCAGCTCGAACTTGACCAGGGTCACCCAGAGCAGGCCGATCGCCAGCAGGCAGACGAGAAAGGTGAACATCATCGAGTCCGGCAGGCCGCCGTTCGTCGTCGCGAAGACGCGCGGGTGGACGAGGCTCTGCGCCATCCGCACCGCCATGAAGTTGAGCGGCACGAAGGCGCCGGCGACGATCGCGAAGACCGAGGCGTAGCGCCCCTGGCGCTCGCGGTCCTCGATCGCGTAGCGGAACGGGTAGTAGGTCGCGTACATGAGGAAGACGATCAGGAAGCTGACCAGGGTCGGCTCGTCCCAGACCCACCAGTGGCCCCAGGAGGCCTTTGCCCAGATCGAGCCAGTCGCCAGCACGGCGACGCCGAAGATCACCGACATGTGGATCGCGACGTAGGAGTAGGCGTCCCACTTCGAGTCGCCGCTGCGCAGGTGCAGGATCGCGAAGACGCCGCCGATCACAAATCCGACCAGGGCGGTTATGGACAAAGGAACGTGGAGATAGAAGATCTTCTGAATGAATCCTTGGTCGGCGTCGAGCGGGGCGTAGAAGAAGACCAGCGAGAAGGCCGCGACGAGCGCCGCGACGGTCGCGATCGAGAGGGGTCTCAGGCCTTTGCCGTACATGCGTCCGGGGCGATGGGAGAGGCGATCGGCGCCTCAGTCCTCCAGCAGGAAGTCGAAGACTGCGTAGCCGACGAGGAGGAAGATCAAATCGTATAGGCCGAGCACCGCAAGCCAGGTGCCGAAGCGGTGGTAGCCGGGACCGCCCACCGCGAGCAGCGGCTCCAACGCCCCCGTGGCGGCGATCGAGAGCGGCACGACGAGCGGCAGCAGGACGAGCGGCGCGAGCAGGTCGCGGGCGCGCGAGTTGACCGCCATCGAGGAGATCAGCGTGCCGGTCGCCGCCAGCCCGAGGTCGGCGAGCAGGAGGACGAGCGCGAGCGGCGCCAGCGCCGCCGCCGAGTCGAGGAAGAAGATCGCGAAGACGGGGACGACGACGAGCTCGACCGCCGCGAGGTAGACGACCAGCGCCGCCGCCTTGGCCGCGAACAGCGCGCTGCGGTCGATCGGCGCGAGCCGGATCGCGTCGAAGCCGCCCTCCTCGCGCTCGGCGACGAAGAGGCGGTTGATGCCGAGGATCGCGGCGAAGAGCAGGGTCACCCAGAGCACCCCGGCGGCGAGGCTGCCGGAGAGCTCGGTGCGGTCGAGACCGAAGCGGAAGATGACGAAGGTGGTGACGGCGAAGAGCGCCATCGCCGGCAGCGACTGCAGCGTGCGCAGCTCGGCCGTCAGGTCCTTGCCGAGGATCGCGGCGAATGCCGTGCGCGAGGAAGTCACGCCGCACCCGCCGCCGCCGCGACCGTCCCGCCGACGCCTAGCTCCAGCACTCGGTCGGCCTCGCCGCGGTGGCGCTCGGGGTCGTGGCTGACGAGCACCCGAGTGCGCTCGGGCGCCGGTCCGAGCAGCCGCCCGACCAGCTCGCGGCCCTCGGCGTCGAGGTTGGAGTCGGGCTCGTCGAGCAGCAGCAGGTCGGGCTCGTGCAGGACGCAGCGGCAGGCGGCGATCCGCTGGCGCATGCCGGCGGAGAGTTCGGCGACGCGGTCGTCGGCCCGGCGCTCGATCGCGACCGCGGCGAGCAGCTCGGCGATCCGCGCCTCGGCTGCCTCGCCGCGCAGCCCGTGCAGCCGGGCGTGGAAGCGCAGGTTCTCGCGTCCGCTCAGGTCGCGGTAGAGAAGGGCGTCATGGCCGAGCAGGCCGATCCGGCCGCGGACCTTCCAGGCGTCGCGGGGAAGGGCGGCGCCGAAGACGCGCACGTCGCCGCCGCTCGGGCGCAGCAGGGTGGCGAGGATGCGCAGCAGGGTGGTCTTGCCGCTGCCGTTCGGGCCGAGCACGAGCAGCGACTCGCCCGCTGCCAGCGAGACGTCGACCCCGGCCAACGCCGGTCGTTCGCCGTACTCGCGCCGCAGCCCGCGCAGCTCGATCGCCTCGGTCATCGCCGGATTCTCCCGCGAATGAACGCTTTACCCCCGGATTCGGTGGCAAACCGTTCAGTCGAAGTCGCTAGCGCTTCTTGCGCAGGTTCCGGCCGCCGACCTTGAGCAGCGCGCCGCCGCCTTCGCGCAGGGCCTTGCTCCGCATCGCGCCCTTGCCGTAGAGCAGCTTGGCCGAGGCGCGCACCGCTTCGCCCAGGGTGCGGTCGTAGGGGTGCCACCAGAAGTCGCGGGCGAGGCCTGACTCCCAGGCGTTCATCTTGATGTTGACGCACTCGTAGAAGCCGAATTTGGAGTGCGAGCGGCCGACGCCTGAGTCCTTGACGCCGCCCCAAGCGCACTGGCAGGTGCCGTGGCTGAAGGAGTGGTCGTTGACCCAGACCATGCCCGACTCGATCCGCCGCGCGATCCGCGCGCCCTTCTGCCGGTCCTTGGTCCAGACCGAGGCGCCGAGCCCGAACTCGGAGTCGTTGGCGAGGTCGATCGCCTCCTGCTCGGAGTCGACGACGACGATCGGCAGCACCGGGCCGAAGACCTCCTCCTTCATGATCCGCATCTCGTGCGTTACCCCGGTCAGCACGGTCGGGGCGACGAACTTGCCCGAGAGGCCGGCGACCTCGGTCGGGCCGCCGCAGAGCTTGGTCGCGCCGCTGGCGACCGCGTCCTCGATCAGGTCGACGACGATCTCGTACTGGCCGTCGGAGGTCATCGGGCCGACCTCGGTCTCCCACTCGAGCGGGTTGCCGAGCCGCAGGTTCCGCGCCTCGCGGGCGACGCCCTCGACGAAGCGGTCGGCGACCTCGCGCATCACGTAGACGCGCTCGATCCCCGAGCAGGTCTGGCCGGCGTTGGCGAAGCCGCCCCAGACGGCGCCGGAGATCGCGTTGTCGAGGTCGGCGTCGGCGCAGACGATCATCGGGTCCTTGCCGCCGAGCTCGAGCACCGAGCCCTTGAGCCGCTCCGCGCA
>Ga0210111_1000375_pt1 | contig 11784 bp, 13 predicted proteins | sample China_Galinas_PW_6_FD_185520 | JGI IMG/M metagenome (GOLD analysis project Ga0210111, IMG submission 185520) | Wetland microbial communities from San Francisco Bay, California, USA, that impact long-term carbon sequestration - China_Galinas_PWC_D2... | ecosystem: Environmental > Aquatic > Marine... | reverse complement strand
CCTGCCAGTCACGGTCGCGCCCCGTTGCGGCCTCGTTCGTCAGGTCGGGGCCGATGGCACCACCTTGGGTCCCGACCTTGTGGCAGCCGGAGCAGCCGCGCTGCAGAAAGAGCCGCTTGCCCTCCTCCACCGACGCCCAGGCCGGATGGACCGGCAGGGCGGACAGCAGCAACAGGGCCGCCCCGATCGCGGCGCCCGTGCGCACTAGCTGAAGTGCCCCCACACGGTGAAGCCGATGAAGGCGAGGGTGGCCAGGACCCCGATGAGCATCGCGATGGGCCGGCGGCGCGGCGCCCGGTGGGGGTTGCGGTCGAGGAACGGGAACAACACCAGCATCAGCACCACGAGCCCCGGGATGCCCACGCCCAGGAGCTTGGGGGCCCACTCCCCCATGGGCTGGAAGATCTCGGCGAACTTCAGGAACTGGTACGGCGCCAGGAAGTACCACTCCGGCTTGATGTGGGCCGGGGTGGAGAACGGATCGGCCTGGTGCAGCATGGGGGCGGGGCTCGCCACCACGAGCGCGGTCATCAGGGCGATCACGAGCAGCGCCGCCACCACCTCCTTGAGCAGGTGGTGGGGCCAGAACGGGATCGCCCCGGGCACGTCCTCCTCGGGCACCAGCAGGTCGCGGGCCGAGATGATCCCCACCGTTTGCCCGCCCGCGTTCACCACCACCAGGTGGCGCACGTGGCGCTGGACCATCTCGGCGTTGGCGCGCGGCAGCGGCTCGTCGTCGCGGATCGTGTACAGGGGCGAGCTCATCGCGTCGCCCGCGGTCACCCCCTCGTAGGGCTCCTCCTCGAGGATGCGCTTGGCCATGTCGGTGCCGGTGATGATGCCGACGTACTCGCCGCCGTCCTTGACCAGCACGCTGCGGATGCGCATGTCGCGCATGACCTTGGCGGCGTCCTTCAGGGGGCACTCGGGGGGCACCGAGACCGGGTCCCGGCTCATCAACTCGCCGACGGTCAGGATGCTCATTGCGGCGGCGTCAGAGGGGGCCCGCGATCCCCAGGCGGCGGATCATCAAGAAGTGCAGGCCCAGGAGCACCATCATGCACAGCGGCATGATCACCACGTGGAAGGCGAAGAAGCGCGTGAGCGCGAGCTGGCCCACCGTGTCGCCGCCCTTGATGAAGTAGGCCAGGGCGTCGCCGATCCACGGGATCGCCCCGGGGATCTCGGCCCCCACCACCGTGGCCCAGTACGACAGCTCGTTCCACGGCAGCAGGTAGCCCGAGAAGCCGAACAGCAGGAGGCCGAACATCAAGAGCGCGCCCACCACCCAGTTGAAGTCGCGCGGCGGCTTGTAGGCGCCGTAGAGGAAGACGCGCAGGGCGTGGATCATGACCGTGACCATGATCAGGTTCGCCCCCCAGTGGTGGAAGCCGCGCACCAGCCAGCCGAACGGCACGTTGTTCGTGATGTGCACCACCGAGTGGTAGGCCTGCTCCACGGTGGGCCGGTAGTAGAGCAGCAGGGCGATGCCCGTGACCAGCTGGATGATGAAGATCAGGAAGGTGATGCCGCCGAAGCAGAACCAGAAGTTGACGTGGCGCGGCACCGGCTTGCGCAGGGCGCGCTGGAGGGCGGTGCGGAAATCGAGGCGCTCGTCCAGCTCGCCGTACATGGCGCCGGTGAGCAGCGAGAGGACGTTGACCACGGCGGCCACGCCCACCCCCCGATAGGCGCGCTCAGCGCCCTTGCGCTTCCAGCCGAACACGCCTATCCCACCACCACCGTGTCGCCCGAGACGCGCACGTCGTAGCTCTTGAGGGGCAGGGGCGCCGGGCCCTGGACCACCTGGCCGGAGGGGTCGAAGCGCGAGCCGTGGCAGGGGCAGATCATGAGCCCCGCGTCCTGGTTCCAGTTCACCAGGCAGCCGAGGTGCGTGCAGACGATGCTCAGGGCGTGGACGCCGTCCGCGGCGCGGAACACGCCCACGGGCTTGCCCTCGACCAGCACCTTGACCATGCCGGCCTCGGCCAGCCGCTTCGCGGGAAAGGTCACCGTACGCTCTCCGCCGGTGCTCTCGCCCTCCTTGGTGGGCCAGACGTAGCGGGCCGCGACGTACCCCGTCCCGGCCATGCCCGCGAGCGCCCAGAAGCCGAGGGTCATGTTGTAGACCCGGTGCAGAAACTTGCGCCGGGCCACGTCGGGGAGCCCCCCGCCCTCCTCTTCCGGGGCCGGGGGCTCCGGGCTTACTCCGGCTTCCACCCGGCGGGCGCCTCCGCGCTGTCCTTGAAGGACTGCAGGAAGTCCACGACGGCGGCCAGCTCCTCGTCCGTCATGTTGCTCGGGGGCATGATGGAGGCCGGATTCACGCTGCGCGGGTCCTTGATGTACTGGCGCATGCGGTCCGGCGGGCTCCACGCGGGCGTGGCCTGCAGGGGCGGGCCGGCGGTGCCGCCTTGGCCCATGAGGCTGTGGCAGGTCAGGCAGCCCTTGCGCTCGACCAGGGTCTTGCCGTTCGCCTCGGCCTTGGCCGTCGCCGGAACCACGATCGCGGCGGCAAGGGCGAGGGCGGCGGTCCAGAGAATCGCCGCTCCCCAGTGCCGATGGGTGCGCGGGCGGGTGCGCGGCCAATTGCGCGGAATGTGGTGCAACGCGACCTCCGTGTGGCGGTGGAAACCAGGGGGGCCGGCGCAGCGCTCCCCGCCGGCGGTTTGACCCCGCCGTCGGCGCTCTGCTACAAGGTCCGGCCCCCGCAAATCGGGTGGAGTCTACACCCCGTGACCACCGTCTCCGCAACACCCAACTCGGCGCGAATGTGCATGGCGGCCCCGCTCGTCGCCGTGCTCCTCCTCGTGGGGTGCGCGACTCCGCAGGGGGAGCGGGCCGCGAAGCCGGAAGCGGATACGGCCGCCTGCGCCCCGGCCGTGCCGCTCCCGCCGCGGGTGGGGGGGCCGTTCGTCTGGCGCAACCCGCTCCCCCAGGGCGACGCCCTGCTCTCGGTGTGGGGCTTCGCTCCCGACCATCTGTGGGCCGTGGGCGACCGGGGCCGCGTGCTGCGCTACGACGGCGCCGCGTGGCAGGTGGCCGACCCGGGGCCCAGGGAGTACCTGGCCGGGGTGTGGGGCGCGCGCCCCGACGACCTGTTCGTGACCGGGTACAACGGCAAGGTGCTGCGCTTCGACGGCGGCCGATGGTGGGACCTGCCCACCGGTGTGACGAACGACTTCAACGGCATCTGGGGCTCGGGGCCGAACGACGTCTTCACGGTCGGCGACCGGGGCGTGATCCTGCACTACGACGGCACCTGCTGGCGCCCCCAGGTGACGGGCACGACGGACCTCTTCTTCGGCGTCTCCGGCACCGGCCCCACGGACGTGTGGGCCGTGGGCGGCAGGGGCAACGTGGCCCACTACGACGGTGCCACCTGGACCACCGTGGACGTGAGTGCCGTCGCACCCGACGCCCACTTCGTGAGCGTGTGGGCACAGGCGCCGGGCGAGGTCTGGCTGGCGGGGACCGGGGGCACCGTCCTGCGCCTGCACGGCGGACGGTGGACGCGCGCGGACGCGGGCACCGACGCCCTGCTGCACTGGGTCTGGGGCACGGGGCCGAAGGACGTGTGGGTGGCGGGCGACGGCGCCACCGTCCGGCGCTTCGACGGCACCGCGTGGCGCCCCGTGGACCCCGGCGTGGAGGTTCCGGCGGACCCCATGGGAGGCGCCGAGCACGCCGTCCGGGGGGCGTGGCGCGCGGGGCCCGGGGAGACCACCGTGCTCGTGGGAGACGACGGCCTGATCGTGATGGGGGCGGCCGAAGCCCTGCATACCGCGCGCACCGGGCCCGTGGCGGACCTGTACGCGGTGGCGGGCGCGTGGGCGGTCGGGGGCGGCGGCTCGGTCCTGTTCCGGGATACCCAGGCCCAGTGGCACCCGCTGCCGCCGGTGGGCCGCGAAACCTTCCTCGCCCTTGCGCTCCTGGCCGACGGCCGGGTGCTCGCGGCGGGCACGGGCGGCGTGTGGATCGGCAGCGCGCGGGGCTGGCGGCACCTGGCCGTCCCCGAGGGCGTCCCGGAGGGCCCGGTCTTCGCGCTGAAGGCGTGGGACCGGCGCGCCGTGGCGGTGGGTGCGAACGGCCTCGTCCTCGCCTTCGATGGCACGGCGATCGCGGGCGAGGCCCTCTCGGCCCTGCCGGCGCCGGGCGGGGAAACCCTGTTCGGCGTGGCGGGCGCGGGGCCGGACGACTTCGTCGCCGTGGGCGCGGAGGGGGCGGCCTATGTTCGGAGGGGGGACGCCTGGCGCGCGGTGCCCATCGAGGGCGGCGAGGACCTGTACGCGGTGTCGGATGCGGGGGTCGCCGTGGGCGCCCTGGGGGGGATCTACCGAATGGAGGGGCGGATGGAGGCCGGGGCCTGGCGCACACTGGCCGCACCGGGGGGCTTCGCCCTGAACGCCGTGGCGGACGACTCGGGCGGCGGCGCCTGGGCCGTGGGGGACTTCGGGGCGGTCCGGCTGGTCGAGGACGACGCGGTGCACGAGGTGGATTCGGGCACCGGCCGGACGCTGCGGGGCGTGGCCGTGGCACCCGACGGGCGCGTCACCCTGGTGGGCGACGGCGGCGCCGTGCTCGAGCGCGCGCCCGTGCCCACGGGCGTCAAGATCAAATAACCGGAAACGCGGCCGACGGGCCGGGGCCGGGAGGCGCGACTACCCCTCCGCGCCCTCCCACTCCTCGTACCAGGCCATCTGGATGGCCTCCAGGATGCCCTCGGACGAGACACTGGGGTCGTCGCCGAAGTCGGGCAGCGAGACGACCATCTCGCGCAGGTCGGTGAACCGCAGCGAGAGCGGGTCCTTGTCCGGGAAGCGCTCGATGAGCTCGATGGCGATGTCTTCCGAGTCTTTCCAGGTCAGTGCCATGGTCTAGTGGCCTCCGGCCTCGTCCTTGGTCATCATCACCTGGATCACCACCTCGCCCTGGCCCTCGACCACCGCCTGGCAGGCGAGGCGGGAGTGGAGGGTGAGCCCTTCGGCCGTATCCAGGCGGTCCTCCTCGTCGTCCTCCATGTCGGAGAGGTTGTCCTCCCCGGCCTTGACCACCACGTGGCAGGTGGTGCAGGCGCACGAGCCGCCGCAATTGTGTCCGATGTCCACGCCGTTCGCCAGGGCGATGTCCAGGAGGCTGCCGGGCAGTCCGTGGTCGCCGTAGGGGTAGTCCTGGGGGTCGACCTCGCAGGTGACCCCCGCGGGCAGGAAGGTGACTTTGGCCATGGGGCGCCCTTAGGCCCGCGTCTTGGCGGCGTCGGCCTCCGCGGGCGCGGTGGCGGCGTCCTTGCCCTTGCCGGACTTATCGACGTAATCGCTCACGGCCGCCTTGATGGCGTCCTCGGCCAGGATCGAGCAGTGGATCTTGACCGGCGGAAGGTTGAGCTCGTCGACGATCTCGGTGTTCTTGATCGCCATCGCCTGCTCCACCGTGCGGCCCTTGAGCCACTCGGTGGCCAGCGACGAGCTGGCGATCGCCGAGCCGCAGCCGAAGGTCTTGAACTTGGCGTCCTCGATGACCCCGTCGTCGTTGATCTTCACCTGCAGCTTCATCACGTCGCCGCACTCGGGAGCACCCACGATGCCCGTGCCGATGCCCTCCTCGTCCTTGTCGAACGAGCCCATGTTGCGGGGGTTGTTGTAGTGGTCGAGAACCTTGTCGCTGTACGCCATCGTATCCTCCTGTGGCCCCATGTCCCACACGGTGGGGGCCGCGATTGCCTTTTTTGGGCCGGGCGACCTGCCGCCGGCCGTCAGTCCGCCTTCCAGCTCACCGTCGAAAGGTCGACGCCCTCCTTGGCCATCTCGTACAGCGGCGACATTTCGCGCAGCCGCTTGACCGTCTCGTTGACGCGCCCGATCACGTAGTCCACCTCCTCCTCGGTGGTGAACCGGCCGAGCGAGAACCGGATGGACGAGTGGGCCAGGTCCTCGGAAACCCCCAGGGCCCGGATCACGTAGGACGGCTCCAGGGTGGAGGTGGTGCAGGCCGACCCGGACGACAGGGCGACCTCATGGAGGCCCATGAGCATGGACTCGCCCTCGATGTAGGCGAAGCTCAGGTTGAGGTTGTGGGGCAGGCGCCGGGTGCGGCTGCCGTTGACGTGCACCTCGTCGCTCGCCGCCAGGATGCCGTCCTGGAGCCGGTCGCGCAGGGCCGCGATGCGCCTGGCCTCGTCGGGCATCACCTCGCGGCACAGCTCGCACGCCTTGCCGAGACCCACCACGCCGGGGACGTTCACGGTGCCGGAGCGCATGCCGCGCTCGTGGCCGCCGCCGTCGATCTGGGGCGAGAGCCGCACGCGCGGCCCCTTGCGCCGCACGAACAGCGCACCCTCGCCCTTGGGGCCGTACATCTTGTGAGCCGCCAGGGCGAGCAGGTCGATGCCCATCGCCTGCACGTCCACGGGCACCTTGCCGACCGCCTCGGAGGCGTCGGTGAAGAAGATCACCCCGGCCTCCTTGCAGACCTTGCCGATGGCGGCCATGTCCTGGACCGTGCCGATCTCGTTGTTGGCCATCATCACCGACACCAGGATGGTGTCGGGCCGGATGGCGGCCTTGATGTCGTCGGGCGAAACGACGCCCTCCTTGTCCACCGGCACCTCGGTGAGCTCGACGCCCTTCTCGCGCGCCAGGCGCTTGACCACGTCCTGCACCGGGCGGCTGTCGATGGCCGAGACCACCATGTGGCGGCCCTTCTCGCCGTACATCTCCTGCACGCCCTTGAAGGCGAGGTTGATGGCCTCGGTGGCGCCGCTGGTGAAGATGATCTCCTTCGGCGTCGACCCGATCAGCTCGGCCACCTGGCCTCTCGCGGTGTCCACGGCCTGCTCCGCTTCCCAACCGAAGCTGTGGTTGCGGCTGGCCGGGTGCCCGAAGTGGTCGGTGAAGTAAGGCAGCATGGCGTCGAGGACCCGCGGGTCCATCGGGGTTGTGGACTGGTAGTCCATGTAGATCGGCAGCTTGATATCCATCACTCGATTGCCTTGCGCTCCAAGTGCTTGTGGGTTGTCTCAGCTCGTAATTGCGAGCGGGGCCATCCGGGCGCCCCCATCCGTCATCTGGTGCAGCTCGGCCACCGACAGGCCGGCGAGGAGCGCCACGATGCGCTCCTGAATGTGCTCCACGGGCGTGCGGATCGTGCAGGTGTCGGCCTGCATGCACGGGGCGTGCATCTCGAGCATGCAGTCGGCCACGCCGATCTGCCCCTCGATGGCCGTGATCACGTCCGCCACCGAAATCTCCTCCGGCGGCCGCGACAGGGCGTAGCCGCCCTTCGGGCCGTTGACGCTGGCGATGAGGCCGTCGCGCGAGAGCACCTGGAGGATCTTCGCCATCATCTCCACCGGGATGTGGTAGGTCTCGGCGATCTCCTTGGCGTTGACCAGCGGCTGGTCGGTCATATAGCCGATGTGGTGCAGCGCCATCAGGGCGTAGTCGGTCTTCTTGGTGAGCTTCAGCACGCGTGGCCTCCCGCCCTCGCCGGCCGGCCGCCCTCCGGGGGGCGGCACCTTGCCTCCCGACCGGATTCATCGGCGACCAAAAGAGTCGGACTTAAAAGTACCATCGGCGCCGGGGATGGTCAATAGGGGATTCCGGCCTCGAAATCGGCCGCCTCCCGGGCCCCTCCGCAAGGCCCCGCGCGCCGGCCCCGCCGTTGACAGGCCGGCGCCGCGATTGGCAATATGCCGGGGTCGCGCCACCGGGCCACGCCCCAGGTCTTCCGGGCACCTGATTCGTCCCGAGCGTTCCCGTCGTTCTCCTCGTAAGGATGCGTACATGCGTGTAGGCCGCCTCCTCCGCCGGAGTCCCGTGCTGCTTGCGGGGGCCCTCGTGGCGGCGCTTTCGGCCGGCTGCGGGACGTCCAAGGAGATGGAGGGCCCCGGCCCCGAGACGGCCGCGCCCGAGGCGATGCCCGCGGAAACGCCCGCCGAGGCCCCCGCGCCCATTCCGGAGCTGCCCCCGGCCGCCCCCGGGCTGACGGCGCCCACGCCCACGCCCGCCCCGGCGGCCCCGGCCGCCCCGCCGGCCGAGGTGCTGCCGACCCAGCCCGCCCCCGGGGCGCCGTTCGAGCTGCACTTCCCCGAGGAGGAGACGGCCCAGCCGCCGCCGCCCAGGTCCGCGCCGGAGACCTACGAGGTGTACGTCCCGGACCAGAACTACGCCTTCATCCCGCGCCTGCTCACGATCTACGAGGGCGACACGGTGGTCTGGCACAACAAGAGCGGCGTGGTCCACCTGTTCGCCACGATTCCGGGGTCGGACCCGACCGGCTACATGGAGATCGAGCCCTCGGACCTCCTGGTGGGCGCGCGGGTGGCGCACACCTTCGAGAAGGCCGGCACCTACCCCTACTTCTGCTTCATCCACAACCGGATGACCGGCAAGATCATCGTGCTCCCGAGGCCGCAATGACCACGCGCATGTTCACCCGATCGGGCCTGGCCGCCTTCGGCCTGGCCCTGCTCCTCGCCGGGTGCTCGGCCAGGGCGGTCGAGCCCACGGCGGAGTTCGCCATCCCCATCCCGCCCGACGACGAGGAGCACCCCATCGCCTTCGAGTTCCTGCCCAAGGCCAAGCTGGGCTACGTGGACTGGGTGGCGGCCTTCCAGCAGGGGGTCATCACGCCCTACGGCTCCATCACCGAGGGCGAGGTGGAGATGATCCCGATCGACTTCGACGTGGTCTTCCCCGTCAAGGGCGACATCCCCGACGTGGTCTACCCCCACCTGCCCCACACCCAATGGCTCGACTGCCGCAACTGCCACCCGAGCATCTTCAAGATGAAGGCCGGCAGCAATCCGGTGACCATGCAGAAGATCGTCGAGGGCGAGTACTGCGGCCGCTGCCACGGCAAGGTGGCCTTCCCCCTCTACGACTGCGCGCGCTGCCACTCCAAGCCCAAAAGGTGAGCCCCGCGCGGGGTGCCCTGTGGCCGGTGGCCGCCGTGGCGTTGGCGGCACTGCTCTCCTGCACCCAGAAGGGCGCCGCGCCCCCGTCCGAGAAGCCGGCCGCGCCCGCCCCCCTGCCGCCCCTGCACGTGGTGGCGGAGCATTTCGAGGTGGGCGGCTTCGCCTACGTGCGCTCCCTCGAGGTCGTGGGCGACGACCTGTACGTGGGGGTCTCCACCGGCGTCCTGAAGGTCAACCGCCGCACCGGCGACGTGGCGCGCACCTGGAGCGTGGGCGACGGCATGCGCAACGCTTACGCCTTCGTGGTGCGCAAGGCGCCGGACGGGGCCCTGTGGATGGGCACGAACGGCGGCGGCCTGTCGGTCTTCCGGGACGCGGCCATGACCAACTTCCTGCCGAAGGACGGCCTGGCGGACCTGTGGGTCTACGACGTGGCCTTCCCGCCCGGAGGCGACGTGTGGCTCGCCACCTGGGACGGGGTCAACCGAATCCACGGCGACCTTGCCGACAAGGCGAGCTGGACCACCTACAACGTGGACGACGGCCTCGCCAACCGGTGGGTCTACGCCGTCCAGGTGACCTCCGACGGGGCCCTCTGGTTCGGCACCGAGGGGGGCCTGTCGCGTCTGAAGGACGGGGCGTGGACCACCTGGCGCCACGCCGACGGCCTGGGGGGCGCCAACCCCCGCGGGCTCAAGGCCAGCGAGCGGCCCGGCTTCGGCGCCCTGCGCCCCGGCGAGCACAGCCACGACCTGACCACCCTGGACCCCTCCGGCGCCGAGACCTACAACGAGGACTATGTGTTCTCGCTCCTGGTCGACCGGCGCGACGGGGCCCTGTGGGTGGGCACCTGGGGCGGCGGCGTGGCGCGCTTCGACGGCGAGACATTCGAGAACCACACCGCCGAGGAAGGCCTCGCGGGCAACGTGGTCTACAGCATCGCGCAGGCGCCCGACGGGGCCCTGTGGTTCGGCACGAACCACGGCCTGTCGCGCTACGACGGCATCCGCTGGATGAACTACACCAAGGCGGACGGCCTGATCGGCGACGACGTGTACGCCGTGGCGGTGGACCCGGACCACGTGGTCTGGGTCGGCCAGAAGGGCGCCGTCACGCGCCTCGCCCCCCTGCCCGCCGGGCACGCCGGGGCCGTACCCGAAAAAACGTAGCCCTCAGACCAGGGCCTGGGGGTCCACGTCCACATCCACCCGGACGTGCTTGAACGCCGGGTCGGTCTGGGCCGTTTCCAGCAGCCAGCGCGCCACCTGGCGCACGGGGCCCACCTTGGCCCCCTTGATGAGCAGGTGGCGGCGGTGCATGCCGCGCAGGCGCCCCAGGGCCGGGGGCGCCGGGCCCAGCACCTCCACGCCGGGCGGACGGCGGTCGGCCACCCATGCGCGCAGCCGCTCCCCGGCGGCGTCCAGGGGCCCCGCGTCGCGGGCCCACAGGACCAGGCGCACCACGCGCCCCGCGGGCGGGTAGCCGACGGCGCGCCGGACTTGGAGCTCCTCGGCGGCGAAGGCGGCGTAGTCCTGGGTGACCGCGTGGCGGATCGCCGGGTGCTCGGGGCTGAAGGTCTGCAGGACGACCCGCCCCGGCCGGTCGCCCCTTCCCGCCCGCCCGGCCACCTGGGTCAGCAGGGCGAAGGCGGTTTCGGCCGCGCGAAAATCGGGCACGTGCACCCCCTGGTCGGCGCACACCACCCCCACCAGCGTCACCCCCGGCAGGTCGTGCCCCTTGGCGATCATCTGGGTGCCGACGAGGACGTTCGCCGCGCCCCGTGCCACGGCGGCGAGGATGTTCAGGTGGGCGTCCTTCGCGCGCGTCGTGTCCCGGTCCATGCGCAGGATGCGGGCCTCCGGCAGCAGGGCCTGCACCTCGTCCACCAGGCCCTCGGTCCCGACGCCCATCGGCAGCAGCAGCGGGTTTCCGCAGGCGTCGCAGGCGTCCGCCGCCGGGCGCCGGTCGCCGCAGAAGTGGCACAGGAACGCCCGCGCGGCCCGGTGGAAGGTGAGGGTCACCTCGCAGTGGCGACAGCGGTAGGTGTGGCCGCACGCCGGGCACAGGACGATGGGGGCGAAGCCGCGCCGGTTGAGGAAGAGCAGCGCCTGCTCGCCCCGCTCCAGGGTCTCGGCCAGGGCGTCGCGCAGGGGGGCGGTGATCACGCCCCCCTTGTGCACCGGCTGGGTCTCCCGCAGGTCCACGACGGCGACCGTGGGCAGGGGCCGGGTCTCGATCCGCTCCGGCAGCGCCAGGTAGACCGCGCGCCCTTCCTCGGCGCGGGCGAAGGACTCCAGGGACGGCGTGGCGGAGCCCAGGAGCACCGGCACGCCGAGCTGCTGGGCGCGCATCAGGGCCACGTCGCGGGCGTGGTAGCGCGGGCTCTCCTCCTGCTTGTAGGCCCCGTCGTGCTCCTCGTCCACGACGATCAGCCCCAGCCGGTCGAGGGGCGCGAACACCGCGGAGCGGGTGCCAACGACGACGGACACGCCGTCTTCGCCACGTGCTTGGGCGCGCACCCGCCCCCACTCGTCGCGCCGCTCGCCGTCCGAGAGGGCCGAGTGCAGCAGCGCGACCTTTGGGCCGAAGCGCGCACGGGCCGCGAGGGTGAGGTGGGAGGCGAGGGCGATCTCGGGGGTGAGCATGAGCACCTGTCCGCCCCGGGCGACGACCCGCTCCGCGGCGCGCAGATAAACCTCGGTCTTGCCGGACCCGGTGACGCCGTGCAGGAGCAGGGTCTCGAACCGGGCACCGGAAAGGGCCCCCTCGACCCGGGCCAGCGCCGCCTCCTGGGCGGGCGTGAGGCGGACGGCGGGCCTGGGCGTCGCGGCGTGCTCGCCCAACGGCACGCGCGTCCGCCCCTCGTCGCG
>Ga0210111_1000373_pt1 | contig 11785 bp, 6 predicted proteins | sample China_Galinas_PW_6_FD_185520 | JGI IMG/M metagenome (GOLD analysis project Ga0210111, IMG submission 185520) | Wetland microbial communities from San Francisco Bay, California, USA, that impact long-term carbon sequestration - China_Galinas_PWC_D2... | ecosystem: Environmental > Aquatic > Marine... | reverse complement strand
AAGCTTCAGCTTGCGCGGTGATGCGTTTCTGTGTGTCCCTTCATCCGAGGGGCCGCGCGGGCTCAAGCCCGCGGCTCAGGATGTTTCGCAAACTGGTAAACCGATCCAGAACGCTATGTTTTGCCTGAAACTGCAATAAACGCACCTTGACGGAGTTTCCACTTTTCTCCAAACCCGATACGGGATTATCGGTTCATTCAATGTCCGTGACACCTTCGGCGGGCTTCCTGTAGGGCAGGTGGTTCTCCCGGCTATGCCGGGAGGTTCACCTGCCGTGCCAAATCGGCAGGTCAACGCTCCGCTGAGGCGGAGCAACGACCTGCCCTACGGCTTTTCGCGTCCGCCGATTCTGTCACGCACCCGTTCATTCCAGGCGGAGGCCACTCCCTTTCATCACCGAACACTAGGTACGATAGCGCCGCGCAATCCCATTGACCACGCGGTGACGTGAATGCCGGATAAGGAGCGGCGCGTGGCCGGCGACCGAGGACTACGAATCAAGGACGCCTCGAAAATACTCGACGGTCTGGCGCAACCCGTCCTCCAGCGAAATCTGCGGCTGCCATCCCAGGCGGTGACTCGCCCGCGTGGTATCCGGCTGTCGGCGGACCGGGTCGTTTTCCGGGAGCGGCTCGTGCGTCACCTCCAACTTCCGACCCAGAACCCGCCCCAGATTGGCGACCAACTCGTTCATGGTCAACTCAGTGGTATTGCCCAGGTTGACCGGCTCGTGTGCGTCAGACCGGTCGTATTCCATCAACCGAACCAGCCCGTCGATCAGATCGTCCACATAGCAGAAACTACGCGTTTGCGACCCGTCGCCGTAGACCGTCAACGGTTGGTCTTGCAGCGCCTGGACGATGAAATTGGAGACCACACGCCCGTCGCCAGCCGCCATGCGCGGGCCGTAGGTGTTGAAAATGCGCGCGATACGGATATCGACGCCGTTCTGGCGGTGGTAGTCCGTCATGAGTGCCTCGGCCGCACGCTTCCCCTCGTCGTAACAACTTCGTGGCCCGATTGGATTCACATTGCCCCAGTACGATTCCGGCTGCGGATGCGCCAACGGGTCGCCGTAGACCTCGCTGGTGGAGGCCTGCAGAATCCGCGCCTTCACGCGCTTGGCGAGACCCAGCATGTGCAGCGTCCCGACAACCGATGTCTTGATCGTCTTAACGGGATTGTACTGGTAGTGCGGCGGCGACGCCGGGCACGCGAGATTGAAAACCCAATCCGCCTCGAGCAGAATCGGCTCGACCACATCGTGGCGGATAAACTCAAAAACAGGCACGCTTCGCAGATGGGCGATGTTACGCTTGGACCCTGTGAAGAGATTGTCCAGTGCAATGACCTCATGACCGTCCTTGACCAAACGATCACACAAATGGCTTCCAAGGAAGCCCGCTCCACCCGTCACCAGGACCCGCATGTCGGTTCTCCGTGTGGCACTGCCCGGCACGTCTGAAATCACCGAGATTGATTCGCCGCCGCAATAGCGGGACGCTCCAACTCGGACGACGCATAGTACTCGTGAACACAAGACGCGACATAGTCCACATCATCTTCAGCCAGCATGGGATGACAGGGAAGCGACAGAATCTTGTCGCAAAGCTCCTCGGTGACGGGAAGGTCGCCGCGCCGGTATCCCAGCCCCTCGAAGCACTTCTGAAGATGAAGCGGAATCGCGTAGTAGATCCCTGACTGCACGCCGCGATCCGCAAGGAAAGACCGTAATTCGTCGCGCTGGTGACAGAGGATTGAGTATTGGTGGTACACGTGGCGGATATGAGAAGGCACATAGGGCGTGGCCACCGGCGCCTCGGCGAGCAGGCGATCGTACATCGCCGCATTGGCCCGCCGTCGCTCGTTGAAGGATTCCCACGACGACAGCTTGACGAGCAAGATGCCGGCTTTCATCGTATCGAGCCGGAAATTCCCCCCGACACGCTCATGGACATAGCGCTCGGATTCGCCGTGGTTGCGCAACTGTCGGACGATGGTCCCCAAGGCCTCGTCCTGCGCGAACACCATGCCGCCCTCACCGTAACCACCCAGATTCTTGGTCGGATAGAAAGAGACACAGGCAAGGTCGGACAAGGTACATGCGTTTCGACCGTGATACGTACCGCCGAGGGCCTGCGCGGCGTCTTCGATTACACGGATGTTGCGCCGTAACGCGATTTCAGCGATCGCGTCCATCTCGGCACATTGCCCGAACAGGTGGACGGCGATGATCGCCTTCGTCTTGTCTGTGACGGCCGCCTCGACGGCCTGGGGATCGATGTTGAACGTTTGTCGATCGACTTCGACGAACACAGGCTTGGCGCCCACGCGATGGACGGCGCCGGCCGTGGCGAAGAAAGTGAATGACGGAAGGATGACCTCGTCTCCGGGACCGATGCCGAGTGCCATCAGCGAGCAAAGCAGGGCATCCGTGCCGTTGCTGACGGCCACTGCAGCCGCGGCGCCGGTACGCTCACGAAGTGCCGCCTCCAACTCGCCCACGTAGGGTCCGTTGATGAACTTCTGGTTGGACAGAACCGTGTCGACCACGGCACGAATGTCGTCCTCGAAGATTTTGTGCTCGGTCGCGAGATCGAGCATGGTAACCTGTCTCATGCTGACCCTCTTTCTTTTGCCGCCGCCGGTAGCGACGCCGTGAAGGGCGATCGCCGCCGGACACTCCAGCGGCGCGTCTACATCGCTGCGATTATAAGGTGTCGTGGAATCCGGGGATAGACGCTGCGTCGCATGAAAGCACAATCCGGGTTACTTCGTCAGCTTTTTGAGTTTGGCACGCGGCACGTCAGTCTGGTATTCGTAATAGGCGCGGAACTGCTCGCGGAAATAGCCGCCGCGCGTCACCTGCGCAGCATTCAAGACGATTCCGAGCATATGGGCGTTGACATCGGTGAGGAGGGAACACGCCCGCTGAACGGCCCCCTTGCTATTGGCGGCGGCACGCACGACGAGCACCACACCGTCCACCACCGGCGCCGTGACCAGGGCGTCGGCGGTGAGCAACACGGGGGCGGTATCGAGTAGAATCTTGTCGTAACGTTGGGCGGCCTCCGCCAAAAGTCGGCGGAATCCTTCACTACCCAGCAGCTCCACCGGACTCGGAGACACGGGTCCCGCGCCAAGGACGTCCAGCGTCGCGACATCCGTATTCACCACAGCCGATTCGAGCGAGGCATCGCCGATCAAAATGTTGGATAGCCCGGTTTCGCCGATTTGGTCGAATGCGTGGTGCAACCCGGGTCTGCGGATACTGCCGTCGATCAAAAGAACTCGCATGCCGTCAAAAGCACACGCCAACGCAATGTTGCAGGCGACGGTCGTCTTGCCATCGTCTACACGAGGAGACGTGATAAGCAATGTGCGCTGCCTGTCCGGCGGCGAACAATAACGCAGGTTCGTACGAATCCGCCGAAAGGACTCCGCGGTGATCGATTGAGGCGCGTCGCGAAGCGCGGTCTCCGGCTTGTCGATGGCAACCTCCTCGTCATCCGTATGAGGTACGACACCGAGAACGGCCACACTGACATAACGCAAGATCTGTTGCGGTGTCTTGACGGACTTATCGAGGAGTTCGAGAAACAGACCAAACCCGACCGCCAACGCAATCGCCAGAAAGATACCCAGGGGCAACACCCAAATACTCGGGGTGGATTGTACAAGCGGATCCGTCGCGGGCTGCGCGATGTTGATGTTGACCGCGCTCTGCTGTCGCACGATCCGGTTGGCCTCCAGAATGTAATCGTCCAGTGCGCGCTCCCGGGTCTGGTAGACGTCGATTTCCTGCTCGATCATCTTCATGTTTGTGATGAGCTGGTCCTGATCCTGCAGCGCAGCCTCGGCTTCGTCCAACGTCTCACGACGTTCCAGGAGCGCATTCTGCGTATTCAGAAACGAGGTGTTCGTCGTTTCGCGCATCTCCTGAAGCCGTTCGCCCAGTTTTTCGGTGCGCAACGCCGCGAGCTTCTCTTCGGCCGCCGCGATCCGGGCATTGGCGTCACGAATGGTACGGTGTTGCGCGCCGAACTTCGCGGCATCCGCGGCGCGTTGCTGTTCGAGCTGGAAGAGCGTGTTTGCCAACAACGCGACCTGTGGATCGGCTTCCACGGCCGCCCGGTCTTCCGCGGTGGGGGCCACCGCTCCGGGAGCATTGTAGTAGTCCCGGTACTGTTTCACGAAAAGAAGTTCCTTATTGAGTTCCTCCACCTGCGTCGTCAGCGTTTGGACCCGTTGATGCAGAATACTATCCGATGGAGTCTGGGCAGCGCCGGCAGGTAATCTTGCCACGATATCCGTCACGCGACGCCGCTTCTCCGCGATGTCCTTTTGGAGATCCGAGCGTTCCTGTTGGGCATCAGAAATCCGCTGGGCGACCAGTTCCTCCGCGGCCCGACGTCTCACCGATTCATACCAGCGTCCCACGACCTCGTTGACGATGACCGCGGGGTCCTCACGTTTGCGCGTGGTCATGCGCACGCGCAGAAAATTGGTGCCCCGCATGGGCGTGACGCGTAACGCATCGTCGAGTTCAAGGATCGGATGCTCTTCAGGCTGTTGAATGCTCTTGAACCAATCCGTTTCACGCACCGCGGCGACCTTGAGCGCCTCCTCCAGCACCGACTGGCTCTTGAGTGCCACCGCCTGCGACATCACGAATCGTTCGTGCTCTTCCTGGCGAAGCTGGATTTGCTGGATGTTGAGCCCCACCTCAGGCACGTTTGAAATGCACTCGATCAAACTCTCCGCCGTGAATCCGGGGTAGTAGGTCCACCACGCCACAAAACCGCCGACGGCCAACACGGTAAGGAAACAGCACAACACCACAATCAGCACGAGTCGCCGGTGCAGCATGGCCAGGATGTCGCCCGGCGTGAGGCCGGCGGTCACTTGCGCGGCGTGGTCTTGGGTGGGCCCCGGCAATCCAGGTGGATGGTCCGAACTGTGGGTGAGCATCGACATGGGAGACTAGGACTCCTCCAGAATCGGCCCGGCGCCCCGGTCTACGGGGCCGGCGCCGGGATCGATCGAATTGTCGTCCGATTCCTCTACGATCAGGTGATTCAATACGTAGCCCATCAGGGCAAACAGCCCGAAGGCAGCGGCGAGCATCGCAATGCCCAAAAGCTGATGTGGTGTACCGGTGGCCCACTGGTCCATTCCGTACACGAAGAGCAACCCGGTGATCGTGACGCGGATCGTATTGCAGACGAGCGCGATCGGCACACAGGAGCAGACCATCACGATGCGTTGCCATAGCGGCCTGGCGCCCAGGTACGCCATGGCCACGCCCAGAGTGACGAATGCCATCAGCAAACGCATGCCGCTGCACGCCTCCTCTACGTTCAAGTGGCCCGACCGCCCCTGGAACTCATAGTCAATCACAACCGACTGAGCTTCCGTATAGAGTCCGGGCGCGAACAGCGGCATGATGACCGAGGCGAGCGTCGAAGCGAGCGCGCGCAGCCCTTGCGTCAGCTCGACGTACAATCCGCGCGGCAGCGGCATGGCGAACAGCAGAAACACAATGGGAAACCAGGCGACGCGCAGAACCGGCCAGCCTCCGAACAGGAGCGTTAATCCGAGAATGGAACCGATGATCGACACGATCTGAGGGTAGATCATCGGGTACCACCACGAAGTCACAAAGAAGACGGCCAACGAAAAAAGGAGTAGCACCGCGCCCAGGAAATGAGGCCGAGGTTTCACGGATGCGAAGTAATCGCGCCGATTGGCCAGCAGATACAAGCTGAACACCGGCACCAGCCAACCGTGGGACCAGTTGCCGTCGTTCATCCAGCGGTGAATCAAGTGGTTCCACGCCGTTTCGCCATACACCGCGATCAGCAACGCCACGACGACGACAAGACGTACGCGGGCGGCCGCCGGCAAAATGTCCGACCAACTAGGCTTCCAGTCTTGTGACGTGGCGACGCTGTCAGCCACAAAACACTCCTAGGGAAACAGGTTCGGAAACTTGTCCGGCTTGTTGGCCGGGTTCTGCCGGACCGAAAATGAATCGATATCGGCGTAATTACGCGCGTAGGTGAATCCGTACCCTATGTTGTTCACCGGGTTGGGCAGGGACAAGGCGCGAATACGCTGCAGGAACGGGGCAAATGGGTGCGTACCCACGTTGATGATATCCCCACGACGAATGATGAAGTCCGGGTCTTTCGCCGCGAAAATGCGGTCAAGATCCACCTGAATCATCTGTTCGCGATTCCCCAGACGCCGATACACCGTACACCGGTCGGGCCATGCAAGCGATGATAGCCCGCCGGCACTGGCGATGGCCGATTTCAGGGTAATCTTCTCCGAATTGAACCCAAATGCCCCGACCCGGTTCACCTGGCCCATGACATAAAAGACGCCGATTTCGCCCTGAACCACGCGTATCACATCACCCGGCCGGACGTAGATGTTCGTCTGGGGATCCCCGCTTCGGAGCGCGTCGCCCGATAGCCGAAGCACGCGGAACGAGCTCTCGCCCGCCAGTCGCGCCCACCGTGCTGCGGGGGCGACGGTGTCCATCACTGGCGGTGGTCCCGAGGAGGTCGGAACGGATTCCGGCACGGGAGGCTTGTAGGCTGGGTTGGGAACGAACTCGCCGTCCACCCAGATCAGCGGATCGCTGGGCGCAGGCTCGAACTCCTCCAACAGCGCATCCGCAGCGCTATCCTCGCGCTCGACATCACCAGTCGGCGACGGACTGTCACCGATCACCGCGTCGAGTAGCTCTTGCTCCTCAGACGATGGTTCCACAGGCAGCGCGAGATCTCGCGTAGGTGTGGTTTGGATCGACTCGTCGCCGACGCGATCGTGCGTGCCCTCCATTCGCACCGGTGCGCGTGCACCTTGGTCATCGAGGTCCGGTCGCCCGGGCGGCTGGTACGAGCGAAAAACATAGACGTCGGTCACGAACTCGTTCAAGCCACCGACCTGATTGATCGCCTCGAGCACCCTCGTGTCGGGTCGGCGAATCGGAAAAGTACCGGCCCGTAACGGTGCGTTGTTGGAGGCGCTGACGCCTATACCAAAGATCGAAAAGGTGGCCTTGTGCAGGAACACGGGGTTGACGGTGACCACCGGATCGACCAGATGCCCACCATCACGCAGGGCCTTAGCCAGTGCGATCTCGAACTCGGGGACGGTCAACCCTTCCGCGTCCACGCGACCCACCACCGGAAGATTCAGGTAGCCGGTCGGGGAAACCTGAACCTGTGTCTGAAACGGAACATCGCGGATGCGGAGTTCGTCAATCTCGACCTGAAGTGTATCGCCCGAGGAAATCTCGTACTCCTCGGCAATAAATTCGTGATCGATCGGCGAAGGGTATTCGGCACCGGGAATGCCGGGCGGCGTGTCCTCCAGCGTCAGGGAAGTTCGAATCTCGTTCGTACGGTTTGCACCAAAGGCGCCTACGGCTGTGGGGTCCAGCCAACCGTTCATGATCGAGTTGCAACCGCTGGCAGGAAGTGCCGTCCCAACTCCGAACAGCAAGACCGATCGCCGCACGAACCGCGTACAACGATACTGAAATCCACCATCCAATGGAGCGTTCCCGTTCGATTGAGACCAGCCGCATGATCACGGCTCGGACACGTAAGAACCGCCTACACAACGACTTTTGACAGCCGCGCCGCGAGATTATCGGCGTTACTGAAACATCGGGTTAGCAGCGTCCGCGCCGCCAGACAATCGCGATTCTTCCAATTGCGGCACAGCCTATCACACCAAAGCGGCCCTCCGCAAGCCGCTTCCGGCGCATTGGTGCCGCCTGGGTGCGTGACACTTTCGGCGGGCTTCGTGTAGGGCAGGTGGTTCTACCGGCTATGCCGGGAGGTTCACCTGCCTTGCCAAATCGGCAGGTCAACGCTCCGCTGAGGCAGAGCAACGACCTGCCCTACGGCTTTTCTCGTCCGCCGATTCTGTCACACACCGGTGCCGCCTTCAGAGCCCATTGCGTTTGGCAATGTTCCACCCCGGCTTTATCGTATCGGACGATACATTGCGTCTTGAGCCTTGGCGGTGCTTGGCTCAGTTGGGCATTCGTACGGACGTGGCCCCTGTTCGGGGACAAGGAACGCTGAGCCCAGCCAGACCTGTGTGGAGCGCGGCGGCCTGATTCGAACGTGAATCGTGGACGAATGATCGCGGGTGTCCGTGGTCTACGGACACGAGAAAAACGGCGAGGTCGATGAGTTCGGCGTGAGCGGTTACGTGCACAAGAACACGTTCTTGATTTTCGATCGAAAGACGGAGAGCCTCTGGTATCCGCTGGAGGACACCAAATGGACGGCCATCTCCGGCCCGTGCAAGGGCGAGACCATTCCGTTCATCAAGGAACCGCCGATTCAGACACTGGGCGAATGGCGCAAGAAACACCCCAACGCGGTCGTACTGTTGGGATCGAAGAAAGACCTCGCGGGCGCCAATCGCAATTGGCCGGTACGCCCGCTCAGTTCGGGGTGACGATATCGCAGGGAGGAGGGTTATCGATCCTCTGTCCCTCGAACGGACCGCAAAGATGTCCGGTCTCCCCGAAACAGTTGCCAAAGAGCCCGGCATCCGCGCTGTATTGGAATTCCCACGTGCCCGTCATCGTATCGCCACTGACCTGTCCGTTGATGATGGTGGATCCCTCTTCACCAATGCACGATCGTGTCGGAACATCCACCAGCTCTGTCATGCTCAGGTCACCGGTCAATGGGTCAAAGGAGTGTGCGGTGATCGACCGATTCGTGTCCAAGACCACATTGTTGTCGTATCTCACTTCGAGGTAGTTCGGACCGCCAGTACTCGGATAGAACACCTGGATGCACTCCGGATTACCCTTGACGGGACCGGAATCCGTGATCAGATTCTCGACCAGTTCATTGTTCTCATCAAATCTGAGATAGCGGAGCTCGTTTTCGAATTCTTGGGCGTTTTCCGGATCGCACTCTTGGGTAGCGTGAAATTCAACCCTCCACCAGCCGGTAAGCGATTCACCGCAGTCCTCGGACACATCCACCTCAAAGCCGCAGATGAAGCCCGGGTCGCTGCGTTGCAGGAAATCGAACGGCACGGCGTGGCATTCCACACCCGTCTGGCCGACCGGGAACAACGCGCCCGACGGAGGATCGCAGGACACGAAGCACGCGGGTCCCTCGGCGAACGCCAGACCCTTGGCCTGGTGATCCGTAATCCCGATTTCGGTTTCCTCGCCATCAGTGTTGACCGTGAACAACGGGCCGGGACCGTGATCCTGTTTCCAGAGAAAGGTCTGTTCCGCCGACCAGTAGGTCAGCGCCTGGGCCTCTTCGTTGATCAAAGCGGTCGAGGAAATATCGATGTCCGTTGTCGCGCACAACGGCCCGGCCGTGTTGTCGATGCGCTCGAAGATCACGCACTCGTCAAAACCACCGCCGCCACGCCCGTCGTTGTTGTCTCCACAGCTACCGCTGTGGCCGGAGGCGTGGTAGAGGAAGCCGTCGTCCGGGTTGTAGGCAATGGCCTCACCGTCGTCGCCACGCCCCAGCCTGCAAAGCAGCGTGGGCTCCGCCGTTGACTTGTTGAGAGTGTGCAGCGACTCCGGCCTGCACGCACCGTCACCGGTGACGCCGTACAGCGTCCCATCGGCGCTGAAGGCCAGCCCGGCGAACGAATCACCCGTGTAGCCGACCGGCGTCACCACACCGGTCACGGGATGGACCTTCGCGAGTAGTCGTCCCTTGCCGCCGCCCGGCGTTACGCCGCGTCCCCCGTTGTCGACGGCACACTCGTTCTCGCATGCACAACCGTCGTTTCTCGGCCCGCACCCACTGCACTCCTGGTCGATCTCATCCCAGAAACAAGAGGCGATGCCGCCGTCGCCCAGTATAAAGGACGCCTCACACTCACCTTGCGTCGAGAGATTATGACAACCTTCTGACCCTCGACAGCCGGCAAAGTTCGTGCGGGTCGGATCACCGGCACACACCAATTCGGGCAGCGTGCTCGGAGCACAAGTGTTCTCGCAGCTGCCTTCACATTCGTTTCGATCGCCACAGCCACGGCACGTCTGGCCATCGTACCAGCAGGAAGCCACGCCGGAATCGCCCTCCACATACGCCAACGCGCAACCTTCGGGATCGCCGTTGAAACGCTGGCAGCCGTTGCTGCCGGAAAAGCCCGTGAAGACTTTGCGCGTGGCATCCGCGCATTCAGGGACGGCGCGGCAGGTGTTTGTGCAACTCCCGTTGTTGGCGTTGTTGGATCCGCAGCCGCGACAGGATTTTCCATCCCAGAAACAGGAAACGACACCGTTACCACTCAACGCAAAGGACTGCTCGCAGCCCGATTGGTCGTTATCGAAGAACCGACAGGCCGCCGTGTTGGGTCCGCCAAGGTAGGTCGTACGGGACTCATCCACGCATTCCGGCTCGGGCGCGCAAGTGTTGATGCAGAAAGATCCCGGCCCCTCACCGGCCAAGGCATCACCCTGAGGACCGGACCGGCCACAGCTGTAGCACACGCCGGATGGCTCGTCATAAGTGCATGATGTCACGCCGTCGCCACCCAGCGCGTAGGCCATTTCGCACCATGCCTGATCGCCATTGAAGCGATCGCACGCATCGGCGAACTGCGGCCCACCGCGGTCCACGTTGCCACTACCCTCAGGGCATCCGGCGAAGACTGTCCGCGTGGCATCCACGCACTCGCCGACCCGCTGCACTTTGAGTAGTGCCCATAGTTCACCCGTCGTGGGATGCGTGGCGAGTCCGTTCCCACCGACGACGCACTCCACCGGCTCACCCGCTACGGTCATTAGCACTTCGTGCATCGTCGACGCGGAGTGTTCATCCACGACGCGCAGTACGCCATCGGTAGACGCGACCGAATACAGGTTGAGCCGCGGACCGTCGACCGGACAACTATCTACGCAAGCGTCCGCGCGGGGCTTTTCGTATTCGACGACTGTGCCATTCGGCGTCTTGCAATCCGCAAAGATATCGTCCGGACATTCGCAATCGATGCAAACGCCAATGCACTCGCATTCGATGTCCTCGCTCGACTTGTACACGGTCGCGTGCCAGGATTCGGCAGTACCGCCGACGAACTCGTGAAACTCGGCGCCGAGCAGGTGGTACGAGCCACCGTTGCTCGAATAGGTCTTCAGTTCAAACGCGAGGAAGTCGGCGACTTTCAGATCTTGTGGAAAATCCAGGCCGGCCGGCGAGTTGATGACCAGATCCACCACCACGAGGACGCCGTCGTCGATACTGCCGTCAACGCGGACCCAGCGGCGCTCGCCGTAGGGCTGCACGGATTCGCCATTACGCAGGCGCGCCGCATCAAGTGTGAACACAAAACACTCGCCGTTGTACTCCCCGTGCCGCAGGAATGACAGCCGCATGGTGACGTCGTGACCTTCGTCGTACATCTGCGGGATGGCCACACGATAGGCCGTCGCGTCTTCCTCCGGGCTGCCCAGCACAGGTTCCGAGATTGACACGACGTCGACGGGCAGGTCACCCATCTCGTTGCCTTCGATGGTAAAGAAGTCGTCCACGAAGATCGAAAAAAAGCTCTGGCCGTCCACCCCGGGCGCTCCTCTGGAACCGGCGGGTCCTCTTCTCCCCTCGGGACCTTCCGGCCCTGCGGGTCCTTCAGGCCCCTGAGGCCCATCCGGCCCGGCCGCACCGGGATCACCTTGTGCACCTTGTGTACCGGGCGCACCGTCTGCACCGGGATCGCCCTGGGCACCGGGATCACCATCCGGTCCGGTCGGACCGGGGATCGGTTG
>Ga0210111_1000371_pt1 | contig 11880 bp, 6 predicted proteins | sample China_Galinas_PW_6_FD_185520 | JGI IMG/M metagenome (GOLD analysis project Ga0210111, IMG submission 185520) | Wetland microbial communities from San Francisco Bay, California, USA, that impact long-term carbon sequestration - China_Galinas_PWC_D2... | ecosystem: Environmental > Aquatic > Marine... | reverse complement strand
CGACGACGACAATGCGACCATTGACGACGGCACGCCGCATCACGATGAAATCTGCACCGGATTCGGCGAACACAACCTCGATTGCCCGCCATTGGTCCTTCTTCAGTTTGATTACCCGAACGGCCTACCGAATATCATCCCGCCCGGAGCGCCGGCCACCATTCGCGTCAATGTCGTCTCGAACGTCGTTGCGCCGATCGAATCCACCGGCACCGTCAGCTACCGTATCGGCGAGACCGGCGCCTTTACCACCGAGGCCATGTCGGAGATCGCGCCAAACCAGTACGAGGCCGCCCTTCCCGCCACGGAGTGCGGTGATGCGATTCAGTTCTTCTTCACCGCCCAGGCGGACTCGGGAGGCGGCGTCGAGATGAACGATCCGATCGACAGCCCCAACAGCCTGCACTCCGCGATCGCGGCCATTGCGATTGAAACCGTCGCCCAATTCAATTTCGAAGACACCACCGCCTGGACAGTCTCCGGCAACGCGGCCGACGGGCAGTGGAATTCAGGCATCCCCGTCAACGGAAATCGCGGTGATCCCCCGAGCGACTATGACGGTTCGGGACGTTGCTATCTGACCGACAACGTGGCCGGCAATTCCGACGTGGACGACGGCACGACCATCCTCACCTCGCCGCGTTTCGACCTAGCCGGAATGAACAACGCGCGCGTAAGCTACGCACGCTGGTACTCCAACGTCGAAGGCGACTCCCCGCAGGCGGACACGTTCGTGGTCAGAGCGTCCAATGACCAAACCAACTTCACGACGGTGGAAACGGTAGGACCGGGCGGCAGTGAAGTCGTCGGCGGCTGGTTCACGCGGTCGTTCCGCGTGTCCGACTTCGTGACTCCGAGCGACACTGTGCAGTTTCGGTTCGAGGCGAGCGACCTGGGCGCCGGATCGATCGTGGAGGCCGCCATTGACGCGTTCGAGATCACGAACGTGATCTGCGGCATCGAAAGTCCGGCTGTGGCCGCCGCCCCGCACGCCATCCTGAAAAATCGGTACATCTCCGTCGATCCGCGCGGTGCAAGCGGTCTCAACTTCGGCCAGGATTTCGACATCAAGCTCACGCTTTCCGATACACAGGTCAGCGGCGTGACGGCGGTCGGCGGCACGTGGTGGGCCGGACCTCCGAATGCCGACTGCGTGTCCCTGGTCACGACGACCCCACCGGCATCGCCGCGGAACTGGGACGACTGTCCCACACTGCACCTGACGGGCTGTCCCATCATACCGACCTCGACGTACGACATGGTGATCGTCTCCGGCGGTGTGGAATCCGCCCCGCCCCTGGCCGCCATGACACAAGCCAAACCGGGTGACAAATGGTGGGGCGACTGTGTGGGTTCGTTTGACACAGACACAAACACCTGGACGCCTCCTCAAGGCACTACGAACATCGACGACGCCCTCGCGGGCATCTTTACGTTTCAGGATCCGAACGCACTCAATGCCACGCACCTGTCCGTCGTGGATGTTCACCCGGTCATGCCGCCCGGCCACCCGAATCAACTGATCAACATCAACGATGTGTTCCAGATCATCCTGGGATTCCAGGGGAAAGAATACGCCGGTTTCGCGATCGATCTTTGCCCGTAGGGCCCATTGACCCAGCATGAAATACCAAGGGGCGAGGGAGGCATTTACCTAACTTGCCCTTTTGCACTCGTGAATTGTAGAGGTGGTCGCGGGTTCCTGATGCACGCCAGCATGGATTGCAGGCGGCTCACCGCCGACCCGTCCGCCAATCCCGCCACCACAGGCGCGAAACGGCATTGGCGACACCGGAACGCGGTGATACGGTCATTTATTGATTGATTTACCGACGTGATATCGGTATGCTACGTGCGTACCTATCGCGGGTTTACGTAGTCAACTCGGAGGCAGGAAGACGAAATCAAATCGCTTCATCTCGACTGTGGTCGTTTCCATTTTGATGATCGGGCCGACTGCGTTGGTCGCACCGTTTAATCGTGTATCTGCTCAAACCATTCAGTTGTATCCCATCCGATCCGCGCCGCTCGGCAGCCCGGCCGGCACGGTCGGCGATCCGGTAACGCCCACCTTCAACGATGCATTGGACTGCTGGGAACTGAAGGTCCCCGGCGGCGTCGAGGTGGACATCGACGTTGAAGCCGGTGGGTGGGGCAATTTCGGGGGTGGTCTGGCTCTGGGGTCCGTACAGGTAACGATAGAATCGGCCGGTTATAGCAACGGTGTAGGCGCCGACCTGAATCCTAAGGGCTGGCCTGACGACCCTGAAGAGGGCGCCTACCAGGCGACGAAGGTCTGCGGTGCAGGCGGCAACGGCGATCCCGCCGTCCCGCCGTTCGATAGGCTTTGTACCGGAAACGGCTTCCCCATCGACAACCCGAACTGGATTTTCCGGCCGTATATGAACGCGTACTACCTGGCGGCCATCGCCACGTCTACGCTAAACTACGGCTATGCGGTTGCCGCGCAGAACGTGAGCAACACCTACGATCCCGATCCGGACAGCTTCGGTACGTTCGGCGGTCTGATTCTGGAAGTCCCCACGGACGCCGCGGGCACCTACGTGATTTCCATCAATCCGGATTCGAATAGCTCGTTCTTTGATTCCGGCCTCGCCGCCCCCCTCCCCGCGATGTTCACCGCGGCCTGCATCACGGTCATCGAGGGCGCGTGCTGCCTGGACACCGACTCGGACGGATATCGTGATTCGTGCCAGGATGATGGCTCTCAATCCGAGTGCTTGGCAGCGGACGGCCTGTTTCTCGCCGACGCTTTGCCCTGCACCGGCGTTGCCGGCACCTGCATCCTGGACGGTGATGGCGATGGCATCGCCGATATCTGCCGTACCATGGATGCCGATTGCTGCGATGCGCAAGGCGGATCATTTCTCGGCACGGGCGTATCCTGCCTGGGCGTCGAAGGAGCCTGTTGTGTGGATGTCAACGCCGACGGTGTCGGCGACACCTGCCGCGTGGTGGACGGCACAAACTGCGACGTTCTGCAGGGATCGTTCCTCGGAGGCGACACCGAATGCGACAACGCACGGGGCGCCTGCACATTCGACTCAGACGGCGACGGTTTCCAGGATACCTGCCACGTGATGGATCAATCATGCTGTGACGAAAGGAGTGGAACGTTTCGCGGTGACGGTAGCCAATGCAGTGAAGTGCTCGGCGCGTGCTGCCTGGATTTCGACCGAGTCTGTTTGGAAATTGACCTGACCAGTTGCGTCGAACAGCACGGTCGATTTCAGGGCTTCGGCATTTCGTGCAGCGGAGACGCCGACGGCGACGGAAAAGACGACGCGTGCGGCGAGGTCATCCCCGCCGTCTCCGATTGGGGTCTAATCACTCTGACGCTTCTTTTGCTTGTCGGTGGAAAGATGCTCTTCGGAATCGATCGAGGACGGATCGCGCGCCGTTAATGCCGAGGGCAGGCCAGTGAGCGGTCGACCGTGAACCGCCTTGTCGGTAGGTACTTCACGCCCACCGAAAAACGCTGTTTTCGGCACCAAAATCCACGGTCGAATAGTAAAACGCTTGAACCGCCTGTGCGGTTCGTGGTATGCTAGCTTGCCAACAAATCGCCGCAAAGGCAGTCATTTCGGAAGTGGAAGGATGCGACGCAATCGATCTGTATTTGCAGGGATAATCAGCGTACACATCATTGTTTCGATCCCCCAGGTACGGGCTCTCGAACCGGTCAACAACCTTCCCGGGTTGCTTCACCCCACCGGTGTCACCACGCAGTCCGAGTCGCCACCGGACTCGGCGGCAGGTCAACTGGACTGCACATCCAACGCCGACTGTGACGACGGCGATTTCTGCAACGGCTTTGAAGTGTGTAGTGGGATCACGGGCGAGTGCCAGGCCGGCCTTCAACCCTGTCCGCCGTACCAGACGTGCGAATCCGTGATGCAGGCGTGCGTCGATCCCGATCCGTGCATTACCTGGCGCGCCGGCGCACCAGGTGAATACTTCTTGCCACAGGCGAACAACTGCCCCGACACCGCCACCTGGGTCTTCGACGACATTCAAACGAGCAAGCATGGAAGCGACATGCTGCAGTGGTACACCACACCGCTCGTGGCACGTTCCACGCCACTCGGCGCGAGCCCCCTGGGCACTGTCTATTCGGCGGATCAGGCGCTGTGGACGGTCGAGTCGTTGACCTGCAATCCGCTGGTGATGATACCGGGCACGGAGTGTACAAACTCCGGCGTGGTTGCGCCCGCCGGATCGCCTCCTGATCCGATGCCTTGTAGCGGCACCATGCCGGTGCTGCCGAACAGCGACGGCGATTTTGACCGGTGCGAGATCGACTTTTTTATCGCTTACAGGACGGCCGAGAACGGCGCAGGTTGGTCGTTTCCCACCGAACAGCAACTCATCGGTGGTCCCGCAGCAACGGACGACTTCGGCATTGATGTGATCTGGTTCGAGGATTGCCCACCTACCGGCACCTTCAGCTATGCCATCTTCGAGAATCCCCACATAGCGTACGATTTCGCCGATGCCGAGGTCTGCCAGACGCCGCTTGGCACGTGCTGTGCGACGGATGGTGGCTGCTCGCTGACGATCGAAGCTGATTGTTCCGGTGCGTGGGGCGCGCAGATCGGTACCGTGGCCGACGGCCCGCCTGCCTGCGAGGGCGACGTCGATGGGGACGGTATAGACGGCATCTGCGGCGACAACTGCCCGAATGCTGCGAACCCTCTCCAGGAGGACTGCGACGGCGATGGCGAAGGCAATGCCTGCGAAGACGCCTTCCATCAGGATGGGGACGGGGACGGCGTGTGTAACGGCGACGATAACTGTGTGTTCACGCCAAACCCGGGTCAGGAAGACTGTGACGGCGACCTCCTGGGCGATCACTGCGACCCGTGTCCGTGCGACAATCCGGATGATTCAGATGCCGACGGCGTGTGTGATTCCAATGACCTCTGCCCGGGGCACAACGACAACATCGATTCCGACGGCGACGGCGTACCCGATGGCTGCGACCTTTGCCCGGGAAGCGACGACAATGCACCTGGCGCGCGGGACGATGTCGATGGGGATGGCGTGGTCAACTGCACCGACCAATGCCCCGGGGTGGACGACGCCGTCTTCGCACCTGAATGTGAAGGCGCCATACCTACCGTGTCCGCATGGGGCCTTGTCATAATGGCGCTGTTACTGCTGGCCGGAATGAAGATAGGATTCACGCGTGCGCGAATGGACAACGTCACAGCGTAGCCAGTCGTTTTTCGAAGTCCTTCACTTTCATGCGACCGCTTGCCGCAGTCGTAATGACGAAACCTTCCTCGCGGAGCTGCTTTGCCTGCGCTTCGACGCCGCCGGGAAATTTCTCGTTGAGCCCACCGTCGTCCCGGATGGTGCGCCAATACGGGGTGATGCGTTTCTTCCCGGCGCGGCGGTCTTCTTCGGCCGCCTCCGCCGCCATGCGCATGAAGATACCCGTCGTCATTGGGCAGGAAGCCTTTACCTTCGCCATCCGGGCAAGTTCATCACGGATTTGTGATACGGTGAGCAGTCTTCCTTTACGTGCTTTGCGCATGAGTGCGTCGACGTCAAGCGGTTTGGGAATGAGCATCCGACCGGCGCCAAGGCTTTTGCGCCACCGCGCCGGCATGGGCACGGTCTTGCCGTGATTGGGGTGCGTCGCTTCGAGTTTACCTCGCCATGTCTTATCTTTGGCGAGGCTCCATTTCGCTGATTTGGGATCGGGCATGTCAATCTGCTCCTTCTAACAAAAATGGCACGGCGGCCGCCGGTGGAGGCGGCCGCTATGTTTCGGAGACTGGCCGCTACTGTTCTTTAGCGCCGGCGTACAGCAGCACCCGTCCACATTTGCCGCATAGAAGGCCTTCGATCGTGCCTTCAATTGGAAATCGACCTAGCCAAACGCCCCTCTCGGCGCCACCGGAAGCATACTCCAGATCCGCGTGTATGGGGCGGTACGCCTTGTCGATGATTCGGATGCCCGTCAAAGGGCATTCGCAATCCGGACACTGTTTCGTCATCATTATACTGTCTCCTTTCATCGTGCCGCTAATCAAGTCTACACGAGAGGGAACGGCCGTACGATTATAATCGACCCCGGAGTTTCAACCACGAGTGCCTGATAATACACTGCCGAAACCGTGTGGGTGCCGCCGGTATCCACTTAACGCCGCGAGTCGGTCCGGCTGCACGTTCCCCCAACCCGAAAAAAGGCAGACGAGGCACTCCCGGCTATCCATACCAAGCATATTCCTCGGAACAGCGGTCCGCCCGATGGTTCTGCGCGGTCGATATCGGACATTGGCATCAAGAACAATGCGCGTCCGGCCCCCCGGATGAGGACCTGCGGACTCTCACCGCGGCGCCCGATCAAGCTACGTCCGGCAATCCACTGCACTCGAAGCATTTATTTCAATAAGTTTATAAACTAATTGTTAGACGAAATGGATATTGAATCCATGCCCCGATTTCGCTACCCTTGTCAGCCTGGTTGGCACCGGACAGGTCGTGCGTCAGCGTTGCGGTGTTCGCCGCAGACACGACTGATCGGCCTCCGGCAAGATGAAGGTGTTGGTGGGGTGAGAGAGGGGCTTACGGAGGAGCCGGGTCGGTCTTCCCGCGCAGCATTTCGATATTTGATTTCCTTCTTGGAAAGACGGAGTGCAAAATCATGAGCGCGTTCAGAAGGCACATTGGGGCACGTGGCTTGGGCATGGTGATTTTTTTCGTCGGTTCGGCGCTGTACGGCGCCTCACCGGATTTCGATGAAACCGGCTATGTCGATTTGGATGATTACTTCTTTTTCGAGATTTGCCATTCCATATCGGGCCCCGGCGAGGATCCTGCCTTCGAAGAGTGCCACACGATCTTCGACGCTGACGTGGACGGCGACGTGGATCTTCGCGACTTCGCATCCTACCAATCTGCACGTGGACACGCGCCGATCCCCCTGCTAGATCGTTTGGGCAACCCGTTGACCGCCGATGCGACGGAACCATACAGCCCCCGACAGACGTGCGGCGGATGCCATGATCATGAGGCAAACACCGTCGCCAACGGAGAGTGGTTCCAACAGGGACGCGCCGATCTCGCAGGCAATGTTGATATGCGGGACGACTATGACGGAGACGGAAAGTACTGGATCAAGAGTGCCGGTCGCTACGGCAAGTGGGGGCAGTCTTTCCAATTCATGCTGGCCGCCAAGAACAATGTACAGGCGTCCGACATCGACCAGGGTGCGTTTGCCTGGATTCGAGACTGCAGCAGCTGCCATGCCGGTGGCGGACCAGGCGAGTACGATCGCGATGGCATGACGCTGTACGATCTCGCTACGGGAACCTACGGATATGAGCTACTCAATGAGACAGCCGCCGACGTGGCACTCGACGGCGACTACGCAGTACAGTTGCGCGGAGCCAATGGGCTCGCGTCCGGAACGGTCGTTCCTGCGCCTTGGGAGGTGACCGGCCTGTCCGAGCCCGATTGCCTGATCTGCCATCGTGGTAACCGGCCGACGGTGAACGGCGCCGACATGGTCATCGCGTGGCGGCGCTCGGCACTCGGTGCGGGTGAGTCGTTGGTCGATGCATCAGGCGCATCCGTGCCCGCCTTTGCGGCCGCATCGACTGCCGGTCAAGGCTGGTTCGCACCCCAGCCGACCGCCGTGACGGCAGCGGCTGCGGAGCCGGCCGCGCTCTCCCACGCCGATCAGGCATGGGTGGAACCGTTAACCGATCGGAACGTGCTGGCGGCGGCCGATCCTCCCGTCTTGCAGATTGACTATGGTGTGGGTCTGGCCGACGGCAGCCTGGTGGCGGACGACCAATCGCAACTCTATCTTCCGCCCACCTCGGTGACTTGGCCGCCGCGCGATAGGGGATGCGTCGGCTGCCACCCGTTGGCGGTGGTCACCGGCACCATTTGGTACGACAGCCGCGACATCCATTACGCGAAGTTCAACAACCTTTCCGACCTCGACAACGATAACGATCTCGAGCCCGCCAAGAGCACCGCCTGTACGACGTGCCACCCGGGTGCCATCGACCACAACGCCGCCAAGGGTAACAGCTTTCAGCTACAGTATCGCAACGAACTGGACTATGCGGCGCCGTTTCGCTCATGTCGCGACTGCCATTTGTCTGACAGTCCGGTTCGGCATCCGGACGCGCCGGAGGTCCCGGGTGAAGTCACCGTTCACCTGGTACGTCCTTTTGAAGTACTTTCGTGTCAGGCGTGCCATATCCCTTATGCACTCACGGCCGGTCTTCTCTTCCGCGACATCACCGTTCCAGGTAGTGTCGGATGGACGACGCAGTACCTTTCATCGGATCCCCTTGATCCGACCGCACCACGACCGGAAGGTGATGTGCGGTGGTATCCGTCACTTCGGAAAAAGATGGACACCGACGGCGTGGAGCGATGGTTCCCGGCAAGCGTCTGGATCAACATTTATTGGGGCGACTGGAACCAGATGGGCACTCCGGAAGACCTCAGCGATGACGTCATCGCACCGATCTACACCTGGCGGGTCGCACAAGCGACGAGTTCCATTCCACCGGATGTCCTGACCGACGATGACGGCGATGGTCGCATGGAAATCAACAGGTTTGAGGAGATCATCCCCTACATTGAGGCGTTGAAGGGGAACGATGCCAACGGCGTACCCGTCGCGACTCGACCCGTGTTGGTGCGTGGCGAACGCGTATTCTATCAAGACCCCGACAACGCGAACAATGTGCTGTCCTTCAACCACGTGGGCACGGGCATTCCGATCGATTCCTCCCCTTATATCTGGGGCATGGATCACAACGTGCTCGCCCAGGAGGAGGCCTGGGGTGCGGGCGATCCGCCCGACAGCTGCAACATGTGCCACAACGCGGCCATGCAGGGCGGCTCGCCGGTCTTCGATCGCAAGATCCTTATCGACCCGTTGGACGAGAACAACCAGCCTGTGTATCGCACGGTGAGAGAGCTGACGGGACTCGACCCGGACAACCCAACGCCATGATGTTGTTTTTCGAACCTGAAGAGAAACATCAAATGGAGTCGGCGATCCACTGTGCACCGAGGTGAGAATCTCGGAGTCGCCAGGCTTGACGCGAAAAAAAATTACAGAGCCCGTGCCGCGATCCTCTCGATCGTGGCACGGGCTTTTTGGGGTTACCTGGTCGAGGATCGTTCCTCGAACGGTCGCTACTCAGGCTCGAACAGGAACATTTGGCGTGGGCTGCGCAGTTCCGTCGCGTTGCCCTCGATGGTCCGATCCGGAACGAGCGATCCGTCAAGCGAAGTGATGTTGTCATACACGTAAATGGCGAAGTTCTGTCGGTCCGCGACAAATCCACTGCCCATCCGGTCAACCACGAGGCCTTCCAGTTGTGGCAGGTTGGCCTGTACGGTGACTACACGCGTCGGTGTCGCATTACCCGAAAGGGTTGAGGCATCCGCAAAGATGTACACGCTTTCGTTGGCGTCCACGACGAGGAAAAAGTCATCGTCGGTGACGACGATGTCCTCGATCTGATCCCATGCCGTGCTCGTGAAAATCCGCGCGGGTTCCGTCGCGCCGGTGGCGGCACCGGGGTCCGCAAACACGAGGATTCGGCTCTGATTCACGTTGAGCCCTGACGTGTCGGACACGTAGAGATTGCCCTGGGTATCGAAATCCATCGCGTCAAACGTCGATGTAATGGAGATTTGCGGAGGGCCGAACGGTGCACGGTCGTCCGCGCCGAACGTGCGGTCCGGTGCCACGTTTCCATTGAACGACGCGTCCGACACATTATCGAAGACCAGGATACCGTCCCCGGCGTCCGCGTTACCCACGAACAGTCGATCGTTGAGCCGATCGTACCCGAAAGAAATCGGCGTATTGAGAAGCGTGTTGGCGCCGTCGATCTCACGTTCGACAAGCGTTTCACCGGTTGCGGTGAATGCGTCTTCGTAGCCGACGATGGGGTCGTTCTGGCTGCTGATCAGAAGAACGCCCTGGTCCGTCACGGCGATCGAGCGCGGCTGGAAGATGCCGGTTACCGCTCCCGCCGGCAGCGCCGTCGTGGGCGGCACGGCGCCGTTCAGTACAGCCGGATTGGCGTAGCTCGTGATCCCGTCGTTGTTGTTGACCACGAACAGTACGCTGGGCTCGGCGGTGACATCGACGTTCACGGTGTCCGTATTCGTACCGCCGTTGCCGTCGTCGACGGTGAGTTCGAACGTCAGGGTGTCCGTCACCAACGGCGCCGTGAACGAGGGGGAGGCCGTGTCGTCGTCGGTCAGGGTGACGCTGGTGCCGGCCGTTTGCGTCCACGCAAAGGTGAGCGCATCGCCGTCCGGATCGCTACTTCCGGAGCCGTTGAGCTGTACCGCATCACCGCCGTCGACCTGCTGGAGCGCGCCGGCGTCCGCCGTAGGTGCCTGATTCTCACCGCCGCCGTTATCGTTCACATTACCATTGTCGTTGACGTTACCATTGTCGTTGACGTTGCCGTTCCCTCCACCGCCCGGACCGGCCGTGGGGCATCCCATCAAGACGAGTGAAAACGCTGCGCACGCCACCATGGCGCACCATCTCAAAGACGACTGCTTGCTCATGTAAGATCCTCCGCTACCGAATTGCCTATGGACTCGCATACACCAGCACGGACCGGCCACGAGTTCGTATGAAAGGCCGCAAGGGACACCAACGTGATGCCCCGGCATCACGCCTTCTATCTACTTGTCACACCCAATCTGGTCTTAGATTCTCGTTTTTCCATCTACCGCGCGCCACGCGAGCATACCGCCTTTTTCGGGAAACGCCACCGGTCCCATGGAGATTTTCGCATCTTACACACGCAAAAACTACGACTTTATTCGCCCCACCGGAACGTAGGGCGATGGCTGACACCTTGAGAGGGCTGGCAGTGCCCACCGGAGCCGGCCGCCATCCGCCGGCGTCGTGAATCCAACGTAACTTCGAGTCAAGACGATTTCTCCACCCTGAACGGCATTTGGATTCGGCGGATTTGCACCGTTCCGGACAACGCAGCCGATTCTCCGCCATGCCCGTGTGACGCATAGTGTCGAATATGTGGCACCACAAGGAGGCGACGCCAGACCCCTGAAGGCGCCCCGATCGGCGGCTGATCCCAGACGTGTGCGCGTCCCTCCCTGACGCCGTCAAGGCTGGCGTCGTGGCCATGGACGACGCGGCGGTCATCAAGACGATTCAGGATCCGAGTGCGACACCCGGCCGCGGAGGTCCCGGGTGCCACGCAACGCACGTCTCTGTCACGCGTGTGCATACGGCGGGAAGCCTGCCGGGGCGGTTCGCAGCACCCAACAGGCAGGTAGACCTAAACAACGTGGTTGCGATCATCCTGGGCGTTCGGGGTGACGAATTCTCAGGTCCGGCGATCGATTTGTTCCCCGTGCGTAAGAATGGCGACCGAGGCCCAATGGATCTCTCCAGTTGTTTGGGCAATCGGCAGGAAGGACCGGTTCTGTCGGGCCGGGAAAATCGGCCCGGTCGGTCGCCGCGTTTCGAGCATTCAGAACACTCCAACGCCGTCTCGTCGTCGTCGGGTACTTCATTTTTGCCATTATGTCTTTATCGTGTCACGCATTGACCATTCGATTCCAGAAACTGCTTGTCTCAGGCACCCTGCTTCGGATAACATCTGCGCGTCTTGATCTTCAGCTCAGGTCCGAGGGGCGGCGGAGGTGACGTTCCTCGGGCCTTGCTTGTCATTGGGGCTTCGACGCATCGTCTCGGTTTCTGGGGAGATAGCCGTCTGCCCCGTCCTCCGGCAAAAAAAGAGGCGACCGGGCCGCTATGGGTGCGGTCCGGCCGCCGATACATCCTACGCACAGTCTTCGTCGTTTTGCGATTAGAAG
>Ga0210111_1000366_pt1 | contig 12035 bp, 6 predicted proteins | sample China_Galinas_PW_6_FD_185520 | JGI IMG/M metagenome (GOLD analysis project Ga0210111, IMG submission 185520) | Wetland microbial communities from San Francisco Bay, California, USA, that impact long-term carbon sequestration - China_Galinas_PWC_D2... | ecosystem: Environmental > Aquatic > Marine... | reverse complement strand
AGCCCGCCGATGGTGAAGAGGATGAAGAATCCGGACAGGTAGATGATGGGGGTGGTGAAACGGATGCGTCCGCGGAAGAGCGTGGCCAGCCAGTCGTAGATCTTGACGCCCGTGGGGATGGCGATCAGCAGCGTGGCGATGCCGAAGGCCGCGTTGATGGTCGCCGACTGCCCCATTGTGAAGAAGTGGTGGAGCCAGACCGTAAACGAAAGCACGGCGATACACATGGTGGCGGCGACGATGGACTTGTAGCCGTAGAGGCTCTTGGCCGCGTAGGTCGCGGAGATCTCGGACATCACGCCGAAGGCCGGGAGGATGAGGATGTAGACCTCGGGATGCCCGAACATCCAGAAGAGGTTGGCGTAGCTCATCATGTTGCCGCCGAGGTCGTTGGTGAAAAAGTGGAAGCCGAGGTAGCGGTCGAGCCCCAGCATGATGATCGAGGCGGTCAGCGGCGGCATCGCGAAGATCAGCAGGATCGAGGTGCACAGCGAGGTCCACACGAACAGCGGCATGCGCATGAAGCGCATGCCCTTGGCGCGGAGCTTGTAAATCGTCAGCGAGAAGTTGACCCCCGTGAGCGTGGAGCCGATGCCCGACAAGCCGACGGCCAGGAGCCAGTAGTCGGGCCCGACGCCGGGGTTGATGACTTTGCCTGTGTAGGGCGGGTAGTTGGACCAACCACCGGTGGAGAACTCGCCGATGAGCAGCGAGATGGTGATGAGCGATCCACCGGCCGCGGTGAGCCAGAAGCTGATCTGGTTGAGCACGGGGTAGGCGACATCGCGGGCACCGATCTGGAGCGGGACGACGAAGTTCATCAGCCCGATGATCAGCGGCATCGCCACGAAGAAGATCATGGTCGTGCCGTGGGTGGTGAAGAGCTGGTTGAAGTGGTCGGAACTGAGCATGCCTCCGTCGAGCGCGCCGGCCTGGTTGATACGCATGAGCGTGCCCTCGACCACGCCCCGGAAGAGCATGATCATCGCGAAGATGACGTACATGATACCGAGCTTCTTGTGGTCGGTGGTGGTGATCCACTCGCTAAAGAGCTTCTTCCAGTACTTCGTCCAGGTGAGGATGGCAAAGATGAGCACGGTGCCAACGGGGATCATGGCTGCGGCGTTGGCGGTGATGATCGTGTTGAAATTGGGGTCCTTGATCGCCTTGACGATCATGATCGAATCCCAGGTCAGGTTTCCAGTCAGTGTATCAGTCATGGGTCGACATCGGCATGTACAGGGGGGCGTCGGCCGGCGGCGGCACCGCGCAGCTCGGTTGATACGAGGGGCTCCCGGGTTGCGATGGCGCGTTGACGGGTTTGCCCGTGTGGTAGCGGGCGACCACGCGCATGAATAGGTCCTTATCGGGCAGGGCGAATCGCAGCGGGGTGTCCTTGGAAACGCCCAGGTTGGGGCGTGCCTCGTCGGCGGTGCCTTGCTCAGCTAGCAAGGCGTAGACCTCGGGCGTGAGCGACAAGCCGCTGTTGCGGGCCTGGTCCATGACGTGGGCGAAGTCGTTGGGTTCGCGGGCGTGGACCTCGAACTTCTGCTTCCAGAACTCCAGCCCGGAGAACTGGGTGTTCATGCCGCGCATCTCGCCGTCTTCGGCGGCGATCAGATGAATCTCGGTAACCATGCCGGGCATCGCGTAGACCTGACCGATAAGCGCCGAAACACGGAAGCTCTGCATGACGGTGTCGGTGGTCAGGTGCATGCTGACGGCTCGCCCGGTCGGCACGATCAACTCGTCGACCGTCGCCACCCCCTCGTCGGGGTAGAGGAACACCCACTTCCAGTCGAGCCCGATGACCTGCAGGCGGATGGGGTCGGTCGAGAGGCTCCGATAGGGGTCGAGTGTGTGGGTCATACGCCAGAGCGTGATGCCCAGCAGCGTAATAACCAACATCGGCACGCCCCACATCAGCGATTCGAGCAGCTTGTTGGAGTTCCACTTGGGTCGGTAGGCGGCTTGGGCGTTGCCGCGCCGGTAGCGCCACAAAATCAACGGTGCGGCGATGAACACCGGGCCGACGGCGATGAGCGTCAAGAGCACGACACGGATGAGGTGCTCGCGCTGGGCATCGGCGATTGATCCCATCGGGCGCAGGAAGCTGTCGCTAACGACCGAAAGCAGGATCGACGCGGAGTGCGTCATGCTGGGGCGCCTTTCCGTGACGGCTCAAAACTCCACGAACGAAACCCTGGCAGCAACTCTCTCGCGGTCCAGGGGGAGCGGCAGCCTCGACGAAAAGTGGTGGGCGCCGCAACGGCGGAACTGGCCGTCGGAAAGCCGGACCGGTGAATCTGGGGTGCGAGTCTCGGACCGATCGGGTGACCGCCCGAGCCCGTAGCGTCAGAATTCCACGGCTCTCGGCCATCTTGACTCGATTCGCCATGCCGAGGCTCCTCCAGCCGCAACTCGGCCGATTGGCCTGTGCGAACGAATCGTTCCTTCTTCAACCGACTACTCTTAACGTGCCCTCGAGCTATGGTCAAACCTCGCGTGCGGCGCCAAGACGTCAGTCAGGGCTAGTATCGCCGTGAAGAGATCCTAACAGGTTGCTGAGTAAGTCACAATTGCTCGGGGCATGGAACGTGCGTAGCGGAGGGCGTTTGCGTATGCGAACTCGGCTGGGAGGGAGCCGACTGCGCGGCTTTCCATGGCGCCGACTTGAATGATTGCTCGAGCCACGGCACATGCGTGGGTCCCAAATAATGTGACTGTGACGAGGGCTACACCGAACTCAACTGCTCTGGCGCACCGCCGGTGCCGACGATATCGGCATGGGGAATGGTCATTTTTGCACTCTGCATCGGTGTGGCGGGCACGGTTTCCATACGTCGTACGTCCGGAGTGTGCCGGTCAGGCGATGCTCCCGCCCTCCTAGACCGAGCATAACGCCCTGTACTTCCTGTCTAGTCGCGATCCCGATGGTGAGGGGGCTGCATCATCGGTACCGTCGCGCCGCGTAACGCCTTTCGTGTCCTGCCATCCTGTCTGCAGCCACGCGACTTGTCTGAAAAGCTATCCGATTCAAACGCTTCCACTCAACCGGCGATGGGCATCGCCGCCACGATCGTTCGCTCACGGGTCATGGTTGTCTCGGCGCGTTATACGAATCACAAAGAACGGGCTGTGCCACCCGTTTTTTCCGTACTGCTTGTCGGGAAAGGACCTATGGATTGACGTCTCGGATGACCAAGTTACGGTCGTGGCTTGTGTTATCAAGAGGCGGAGTGGGTGATGGCTTGCGTACGGATGGCAATTGCGTTGGTGCCGAACCTGTTTCGCGAACGCGGGGACCTCGCCCTTGAGAATCTCGCGCTGCGCCGGCGACACGCCGGGCTCCACGTCCAGGAAAGACGGCCGCCCAAAATCGCTGAGCCGGCACACCCGGCTCGTATTCGGTGGCACGACTTGCAATAACAGTGTACATTCAACGTTTGGCGTTATAGCACCGTTGTCGGCTTGGATTGGCCCCTATGAGCATGTGGATGGCGAAGCGTGCAGCCCGTATCTGCATTCCGGCTGTTCTCTTGGCATTCCTGACCCCAGGGTGCCGGTCGCCGTCGGACTACACGGGCCAGGCCGATCGCGTTGCCTATAAGATCATCGATGAGGCACAGCGCCAGGTGTTGGGCAAAACGGAGCATTTTACGATCGCGACGCCCGCGGATACGCTGCGACGGCGACTCTTGCTCGACCAGAACCTCCTCCGCTTCGGACCCGCTTCGCTTGGAGCCGGCGAGGTGAAGCCCATCAAGCAGTGGCCGGATGAAGACTACCTGAATACGCAGGACCACGAAGACGACGCGGTCACGCCCGGCGGGACCAACGGCGTGCTGCAGATCACACTGGTCGATGCCCTTCAGATCGGGGCTCGCAACAGCCGGGAGTATCAAACTCAAAAGGAACAGGTCTTCCAAACGGCGCTCCAACTCGATCTCGAGCGCGATGCATTTCGCAATACCTGGCAAGGCACGATCGACTCGTTATTCTCCGCCGAGACGGGCGCCACGGTCACGATCGACGATAAGGGTAACACGGACCAGCGATCGGTCTCCGGTCTGGAGAACAACGGCTCGCTGGATCTTTCACGCCGCTTCCAGAACGGGGTCTCGTTCACGGCGCTTCTCGGGTTGGATCTGGTGAAGCTGTTGACGCAGGACAAACTGACGAACAGGGGCGTGTTCGCCGATGCCACGATTTCGATTCCACTCATGCGCGGCTCGGGACGGTTTGTCGTCACCGAGCCGCTGACCCAGGCCCAGCGCGACGTCGTTTATGCGATCTATGATTTCGAACGCTTCAAAAAGGTCTTCGCGGTCAGGGTCGCCCGTGACTATCTTGCGGTCTTGCAGCAGATTGACCAGGTCATCAATGCGGAGGAGAACTATCGAGGATTGATCTCCTCGACGCGGCGCGCCGCGCGTCTGGCGGAAGCGGGACGGCTGCCCGAGATCCAGGTCGACCAGGCCAGACAAAACGAGCTTCGCGCCCGCGACCGCTGGGTCTCGGCGCGCGCCTCGTATACGCGCCGTCTCGACGCGTTCAAGGTGTCGCTGGGTCTCCCGACCGATGCGAGGATCGAACTCGACGAGAGTGAACTGGATCGCCTGACGGCCACGGCCGAAGAACTGCTCGGCGACATGGCCGGAAAGGATCAGGACGAAAAAGTGCCCCCCGCCGACGCGCCGATCGAACTTGTGGCACCAAGCTACGAAAACGCCGGACCGCTGGAACTGGCGGAAGCGGACGCGATCCGCCTGGCACTGGAACGTCGCCTCGACCTGCGCGTGGTGGTCGGGCGTATCCTCGACTCCCAGCGAACGGTGGCCGTTGCCGCCGACCAGCTTCGGGCCGACCTGACGCTGCTCGGCAGCGGGTCGGCGGGCGCCCGGCGGACCCTCGCGTCCGTCGCTGCCGATGACGCCGACATCCGCCTGGACAATGTTCAATACTCGGCGCTCTTGAGCCTCGATCTGCCGCTCGAGCGGACCAGGGAACGCAACCTCTACCGCAACAGCCTCATCGCCTTCGAGCAAGCCGTTCGAAACGCGCAGGCCCTCGAGGATCAAATCAAGCTTGAAATCAGAAACGTCCTGAGCGATCTGCTGGAATCGCGCGAGAGTATCCGGATTCAAGCCGAGTCGGTGGCCGTCGCACAACGCCGCGTCGATAGCACGAACCTCTTTCTCGAAGCAGGTCGTGCGGCCATCCGAGATGTGCTCGAGGCGCAGGAGTCACTCGTCTCCGCGCAGAACTTGCTCACGGCGGCGTTGATCAATTACCGTGTGGGCGAACTGGACCTGCAGAGGGATCTGGGGGTCCTGGAAGTCAACGAACAGGGACTGTGGCAAGAGTACACGCCTTGAGGGCAGGAAGAACATGATGAATGACAACACGAAAGACAGACCCAAGAGTCGATCCACTCTCTTGATCGTGCTGACCGTGATCGTGGTGGGTGCGGTGCTGACCGCCGGCGTCGCGGCACGCATGTCCCGATCGAACGAAGCGGTCTCCGAGATGCCGACGTTCACCGTTCGGCAGGGGCCTCTGACCATCAGTGTGATCCAGTCCGGCACGATCCACGCGCTCGAACAGGAAATCATCAAAAGCGAAGTGGAGGGACAAACCACCATCATCTTCCTGATTCCAGAGGGTACCATCGTCAAGAAGGGCGATCTGCTGGTGCAGTTGGATGCCAGCAAGCTCGAGGACAATCTGGTCGACCAACAAATCCGCGTGCAAAACGCGGAGGCGGCGTTTATTCGGGCACGCGAGAATCTGGCGGTCGTCAAGAACCAGGCGAAGAGCGACATCTCGAAAGCGGAGCTCGACCTTCAGTTCGCCAGGGAGGACGTGCCGCAATACGTAGAGGGTGAGTATCCGAAGGAAGAGAAGGAGCTTCAGTCCCGCATCAAGCTCGCGGAAGAGGAACTGGAACGCGCGACGGAAAAGCTCGAATGGTCGCAACGCCTCTTCGAAGAGAAGTACATCTCACAGACTGAGCTGGAGGCCGACCGGCTTACGCTGCACCGGGCGAAGTTGGATCTCGAACTGTCAAAGACATCCCTATCTCTGCTGAAGGATTACACGTCCAAGCGGCGGCTCGCGCAATTGAACAGTGACGTAGAACAGGCGGAGATGGCCTTGGAGCGCGTCAAGCTCAGAACCGGCGCGGACATCGTGCAAGCGGAGGCCGAACTTCGGGCCAATGAGGCCGAGTTCCACCAGGAACAGTCGAAGCAGGCAAAGATCGAAGAGCAAATCACCAAGACGAAGATCGTCGCATCCCGAGAGGGTCTGGTGGTCTACGCCACTTCGGCCCAAGCCGGCAGGCACGGGCGAAGCGTCGAGCCGCTCGACGAGGGACAGAGCGTCCGCGAACGCCAGGAGCTGATCTACCTCCCCACCGCGAACGCGATGATGGCGGAGATACAGCTTCATGAGTCCAACCTCGACAAGGTGAAGATCGGCATGCCCGTGGTCGTCACAGTCGATGCCGTTCCGGGAAAGACTTTTGCGGGGCACGTCGCCAAAATCGCCCCGCTGCCCGACGCGCGAAGCATGTGGATGAACCCGGATCTGAAAGTCTACCCAACCCGTATCAACCTCGAAGGCGACAACCGGGGACTGCACACGGGCATGAGTTGCCAGGCGGAAATCGTCATCGATCAGTATACCGAGGCGACATACGTCCCCATCCAGGCCGTGCTCCAGATCGGCCACCAACCCACGGTCTATCTCCGCAAGGGCAACGGAATGGAACCACAGCCCGTCGAAATCGGGCTCGACAACAATCGCATGATCCGGGTCGTCAGCGGGCTCGAACCGGGACAGGAGGTCGTCCTAACGCCACCCCTGGAAGACGCCGCCACGCCGGACGAGGAGAAGCTCGCCGTCGACGAGGATATGCAGGAGCGAATCCGCGCAGCCAAGGCACAGCAACGCAGCAGGGAGAAGAAAGCGCCGGTCGGACAGCCCGGCGACTCCGCGCAGCACCGAGGCACGGACGGCGCGCACGAAGCGGAAGCCGGTCACGGCGAGTCGGAGCAAGGTCGCCGGCCTCCCGACGGCGAACAAGGTCGCAGGTGGGGCGGCAACATGACCGACGAACAGCGCGAGCAGATGCGCAAGCGCTTTGAGAACATGACGCCCGAGCAACGGGAGGAAATGCGAAAACGATTCCAGAACATGTCTCCCGAGGAACGGGAAAAGATGAGGCAAAGGCGCGGACAGGGCTGGCGCGGCGGCGGCGATGAAGGCGGTGGCGGCCGGCGAGGCGGCGGCGAGGCGGGCGGTGGAAGACAACCGTGAGCTCGAAGCAAGCGACGGCCCCAGCATCCGCAGTGCCCAGAGTTCGTCAGCACATCGCTGAGTTGACGGAGGTGACGAAGGTCTACCAGATGGGCGCGACGCAGGTGCGCGCTCTGGCCGGGGTCAGCGCCACCTTCGATGAGGGATCGTTCTGGTCGATCATGGGTCCCAGCGGCTCCGGCAAGAGCACCATGCTTAACCTGCTGGGGTGCCTCGACCACCCGACGTCGGGCCGCTACCTGCTCGAAGGACAAGACGTCGCCCTGCTCAACGACGATGCCCTCAGTGAGTTCCGCCTGCGCCACCTCGGCTTCATCTTCCAGAGCTTCAACTTGATCCCCCAACTCATCGTGCGGGAGAACATCGAGTTGCCTCTGTATTACCTCGGCTGGGACGCCGAGAAGAGCGCCGATCGCGCCGCCGAAATCGCCGCACAGGTCGGATTGGCGGGCCGGCTCAACCATCGACCGGCCGAGCTTTCCGGCGGAGAGCAGCAGCGCGTCGCCGTCGCAAGGGCGCTGGCCAGCAATCCCTCGGTACTTCTGGCGGACGAGCCGACCGGCAACCTCGACTCGGCCACCAGCGAACAGATCCTCGACCTGCTGACCGAGCTCAACGACGCCGGCAAGACGATCATCATGGTCACCCATGAGCCGGACATCGCCGCCCGGGCGGATCATCAACTCCACATGCGCGACGGTCTCATTGACCGCATCGAGGGGAACGGCTGATGGTCCGGATCAAGGTCCTGCGTAACATCCGACTCGGCATCAAGACTTTGATGCTCCACTCCCTTCGGTCGGTGCTGACCATGCTCGGCGTGGTGTTCGGTGTGGCCAGCGTGGTGGCCATGCTCGCCGTGGGGGAGGGGGCGAGCAAGGAGGCGCTCGACCGCATTCGAAAACTCGGCAGCACGAACATCATCATTACCTCCGTCAAACCCGTCGAAGAAGATACCTCGGGAAGTACGCGCTCCCCTTTCAGCATGAACATGTACGGACTGCTGTACGAGGACGAGCACCGCGCCAAAGAGACCTTCGCGACCATCGAAAGGACCGTTCCCGTCAAGGTCGTCCGCAAGGAGGGTCGCTTCGGCTCAAGAACGCTCGATCTTCGCATCATCGGCACCACCCCCCACTGGTTCGAACTGATTAGGCGACCGATGATCGCCGGCCGCACGCTGACGCCTAGAGACGCGCGGGCGAAGGCCGGCGTCGTCGTGCTGACCGAGTACGGCGCCCGCAGGCTGCTGGCCACCAAGCGATCCATCGGACAAAGCCTGCGCATCGGCGGTAACTACTACGAGGTCATCGGCATCGTGCAGAGCGAGGGTGGGCAGGGCAGTTCCGTACAGACCCCCGATCAGGAGATCGACGCCTATATCCCCATCGAGGTCGCGCGCGAGCGGTACGGTGATGTCTTCACGCTATTCACGTCGGGCTCGATGTTGCGGGAATCCGTCGAGCTGCATCAGATCATCGTGGAGGTCGAGTCCACGGCACAAGTCGAGCCGGTGGCCGACGGGCTCGACCGCATGCTCAAAGTATCCCACCCGAAGGGCGACTACCGCATCAGTGTCCCGCTGGCCCTGCTCCGCCAGGCGGAGGCCACCAAGCGCACGTTCAACATCGTGCTGGGCTCGATCGCGGGCATCAGCCTGCTGGTCGGCGGCATCGGCATCATGAACATCATGCTGGCCTCGGTCACCGAGCGTACGAGAGAGATCGGCGTCCGCCGCGCCATCGGTGCCAAGCGGCGGCAGATCATCGGCCAGTTCCTGGTCGAGACGATGGTCCTATCGACGGCCGGCGGTTTGATCGGCATCGCCATCGGCCTGCTCATCCCCTGGCTGGTCACCTACTTCGCCGGTATGCCGACCGTGGTCACGGCCTACAGCGTAGCGCTGGCGGTAGGTATTAGTATGTCGGTGGGTATCGTCTTCGGCCTGTACCCGGCCGTCCGCGCCGCCAACATGGACCCGATAGAAGCCCTTCGGCACGAGTAGCCCCCTTCGTCGCCCCGTCGCTTCGCCGCTTCCTCAGATAGACAGAAACACCCCAAAACGTGCGTTCTGAGCCGTAAACCCATGCCGCATAACGGGTTACGGTTCGTGGCGGGCACCCTGTTCGGTATCGCGAACAGGGTGCATTACTCAGACTACTTCTCTGCTCTATTCGCGGTCGTAAGATTGTGAGCCAATCCGTAAGGCTACTCTCGAAACGCCTCGATAAACCCGAAATCAAGCTCAACCCGGTCAGGCTCGCTCACTTTGGCAAGCCTGCCGGTCACTCGTACGCGATCGCCTATTTTTCCGAACCACATGCCCTCCGCGTCAAACGATGATACACGGATCGCGATACCGGTTGAATCCTCCTGGATTTCATACACAACCTCGACATCCGAAATCCTCTTCTGGTCTAGCACGATTCCGGTCCATCCTGGCGTGCGCACCCAGTGCTGCGTCAAATCATCCGACGGTCTTACCGTGCTTTCAATAAGATCTGCTGCTGTCGCGTGGGCAATGTCCAATTTGCGCGGTGGTGCGAGCACATGGGCAGAAGACCGTCCGTACCAAAGAGCAACAATCTTGTCTCTCACCCTCACGTTAGCAATCACGCCAGCAACAGCTGCTTCACAGCCTACAGTCCATTCCTCCGAATAACATTGTTCGGGCACGGTGATCCTTATTCCTGATTCTTCTTCCTGTAATGTTACGTCAACGCAGATATGAGAAAGTGGTACAAGGTAAGGCTTAGATACTTTGACGAGAATTCCCTTCCATCCCGGGCTCTTGATCTCCCGATCCTCATAAAACTCCGGTGTCGCGAGTCCTCTTGCTATCTGTTCGAATACCTCCCCGGCAGACTTTTCATGCACAGGGAGCGGTGGACTGTAGGTTGGAGCGGCGGCTTGTAAATCCTGCATCCGCGGAAGATTTGAGCGTCCCTCAATCAGATCATCGATAGCCTCCGTCGGAAGTTTGATTTCAGAATTGGTGTTCAAGACCCTTATGGCCCAATGACGCAGATGCTTACTGCTTGTCTTGTCCTGCAATATTCCAATTGCAAGCTTAGTGTAATCGCGAGCAAGTTCGCGAGCTTGAAGTGCACCCTGAATGAAGTAGCCAACAATCGCGACAACAACCGGAATAGCAATGAGCGCTACAACTTTAAGGGTGCGTTCGATGTAATCAAAAGTGCTCATGTTCGATCTCGATGGCAAAATACGAGAAATTCCGGTGCGACCCACGATTGGATGCCTACCCCGGCGAAAGCGAAGCCGACCTCTCTTGGCGCGAGTCTTGGTTGGATTAGAACTGTCCTTGTTCAAAGCACTGCCTAAAACAGAAAACCACGACTGCTCCATGCAACGGCAAGTACGCTTCGGTACTAGACACCCAGCATATACGACTAATTAGGGACAGTCACCCGGTTTACCGGCACGCAATATACGTGGCCATCCCCCGTGTCCATCTGCTTGGATCGCCACGGTCGTTCACAACGTGACGCCATGCCGCGCAGGACAATACCGGGTCCTGAACTGGAAATCAAAGCCGTGCTCGGCCGGCTCGCTCAGGACGGGGCGGTACAGCGCCGGCAGCGTGGGCGGCCTCTGCACACCTGTGGCGTGGATGCGGCCCTCGAGAGTCCGGCCAGCAGCCATCGCGCGGTTTGGCGTGGGTGCTGAGGGTCGACCCCTGAGGGGTCAGGGCGCGTAGCCACGGGTGGAGCGAAGTCCGCCGTGAGGCGGATCTGAGCGCAACCCGTGGAAAGAGACGCGCACAATCATGAAGCCCCGGATCGACGGATGTGCGCCGGAGGGTCGTGCACGCCTCCCATCCTTCGCCCCGATGGGGCTGCCTCGTTTTGCGTGTTCCTCTTTCCACGGGCTTCTCGCCCGTGGCTACATGCCTTCGCCCTATCGGGGCTTCATCGATGGTCATGCTCGCGCTTCGTCGATAAGAGTGTAAACACACCATAATCCGGCGTTGTGAATCGCAACGCTCGCGATCTCCACACGTTACGTTTCCCCGTTCTCGTTTACACCCGTTTCCTTCGCACTCGATGGGGAAAGGAGGAAATTCTTACTTTTTTGACGGGTGGCTACCTGTGTGGCCGGGTGGCTGGCGTACCGAGAAATGACCGATGCGGAGATGCCGGTCATCCGGACCAGCGTCAATCGCGGCATGCCGTGGGGAACACCCAACGGGCAGAGGCGGACGACCGGCAGACTCAGCCTCGAATCCTCCCTCCGCCCGAGAGGACGCCCGCGATTGGAGCCGAAAAAGTAGAATATCCTTCGCTTCCCGAGAGCACACTCCTCTCGCGTGAGGCGTCTTGTTGTCCACACGTACCGCAGGCATCCTTGCCTGCTCTTTTCCGTTCGTTTCGGAAAACAAAGGAGCAGGCAAGGATGCCTGCGGTACGAACGGAATCGAGAGACTGACTTACATCGCCGCCAGCGCGCGGGTGAACCTATGAAGCAGGAGGTCGAGCCGTTTCACGGTGCTCTGAACCCGTGGTAAACATCTGGATCGTTTTTACGGATTCGTCTCGTTTCCACACAAGGAGCAAACCATGAACTTTGTCGGCATCGACCTCCACAAAAAGACTATCAGCCTTTGCATCGTCAACCAAGAGCGCGAGATCGTGGATCGGAAAAGATTCTACTGCAGCGAGCCGGAGCGTATCGTGGCGTTTTTCGCGTCGATC
>Ga0210111_1000358_pt1 | contig 12124 bp, 11 predicted proteins | sample China_Galinas_PW_6_FD_185520 | JGI IMG/M metagenome (GOLD analysis project Ga0210111, IMG submission 185520) | Wetland microbial communities from San Francisco Bay, California, USA, that impact long-term carbon sequestration - China_Galinas_PWC_D2... | ecosystem: Environmental > Aquatic > Marine... | reverse complement strand
ACCGGCGACGTCTTCCACAGCATGCGCTGCGACTGCGGCGAGCAGCTCGCGGCGGCGCTGGGGATGATCGAGCGCGAGGGCCAGGGCGTCCTGCTCTACCTCTCCCAGGAGGGCCGCGGGATCGGCCTGCTCAACAAGCTGCGCGCCTACAAGCTGCAGGAGGAAGGGTCCGACACGGTCGAGGCCAACCTCAAGCTGGGCCTGCCGGCGGACCTGCGCGACTACGGAATCGGCGCCCAGATTCTCGGCGACCTCGGCCTGACCAGCATCCGCATCCTCACCAACAACCCGAAAAAGATCGTCGGCCTCGAGGGCTACGGCCTCTCGGTCAGCGAGCAGGTGCCGATCGAGTCGGCGCCCAACGCCCACAACGAGGACTACCTGCGGGCCAAGCGCGACAAGATGGGTCACACCCTGCACCACCAGGGCCTCGCCTTCGACGAAGAGATGATCCACGACGAGGAGGAGCGCGACGCCGGGAGCGCCGGTGGCTGAGGACGGGACGTTCCTCGAGAGCTTCGACGAGGCCGAGCGCTCGATCCTCGGCTCGCTCTCCTTCGCCGTCTGCGTCGGCCGCTTCTACGAGGACCTGGCGCAGCGGCTGCTGCGCGGCGCCGGCGAGGGCTTCGAGCTGGCTGGCGTGCCCGCGGCCGCGGTCCGCCACGCCTCGGTGCCCGGGGCCTACGAGCTTCCCTTCGCCGCCAAGCTGCACGCCGAGAGCGGCGAGTTCGCCGGCGTCGCCTGCCTCGGCGTCGTGATCCGCGGCGAGACCGACCACTACGACTTCGTCTGCGCCGAGGCGGCGCGCGGGATCCAGGACGTGCAGCTCGCCAGCGGCGTCCCCTGCGCCTTCGGCGTGATCACCTGCGACACGATGGAGCAGGCGCTCGAGCGCGCCGGCGGCGGCAAGCGCGACCAGGGCCGCAACGCCGCCCTCACCGTCGCGAGGATGGCCCTGTTGCAGCGCCAGCTTGCCTAGGTCGCGGGCATCAAAGCGACCTGATACTCGGTCATCTTGCTGTCGGAAGTGACGATCGTCAGGCCATCGATGATGGCTTGAGCTACGAGCATCCGGTCGAATGGGTCGCGGTGGTGGTAGGGCATGGACCCGATCGGCTCCGTGTGCCTGAAGTGAACCGGGAGCAGGTCAAAGCCGCGTCGGTCAGCCTCTGCTTCCAGATCGTCTCGAAGGAGCAGCCCCTCTCGCGGTCCCTTGATTGCCAGCTCCCACGGGCTCACCACGCTCACGAAGACCTCGTTCTCTTCAGTTTCGATCGCCGTTCTGGTGCCGGCGGCCAGGCGGTCCGGGTCTTCCAGTGCCCAGACGATCACGTGAGTATCTAGAAGCAGCCTCAATCTCCCCTCCAGATCTCGTCCTCCGGCGGGATGATGGTGCTTTCTTCGAACATTTCCTCGATTTCCTTGTCCATGCGCTTCCACTCCTCGTCGCTGGGCATCTTCATGCCCTCCCAACCACCCAGCTTGCGCTTGCCGGGCTTCGCCTGAACGACCGGTACCAGCTTCGCCGCCGGTTTGCCCGCGCGGCTGATCACGATCTCCTCGCCTCTTTCGACGCGCTCGACCAGCCTCGACAGGTGGGTCTTGGCTTCGTGCATGTTCACCTGCTCCAAGTCCTCGGCGCTCATTTCTCTCCCCCCTCGTGGTCGGGCGGTTGGCGGAATTTGCGGAGCTCGCTTCTTAGTCCAGTTAGCTAACTAGCGATCACGGTACCATGCAGCGCCCGATGGCCAAGGTATGCCACAGCTGCGGCAAGGGACCGGCGTTCGGCCAGTCCCGCAGCCACTCGATGGTCGCGACCAAGCGGCGCTTCGAGCCGAACCTGCAGAAGGTGCGGATCCAGGAGGACGGCCGCAAGCTGCGCACCTACGTCTGCACGCGCTGTCTTAAGGCCAACAAGGTCGTCAAGGCCGCGTAGCGGCTGTAGGCCGACAGTCAGACGGCTAGTCGGTAGAGGCCGCTTCTGCGGCCAATCCTCTCGACGCGATCCGAACGATTGATTTGGGCCAAGAAAGTGTCGATTGGCTTCTTGCCGGCGATCAAGTATCCGCGCGAGCGCAGTAACTCGAACCAGGCTCGATAGTGGATTGGTTCGCTATTAGCTTCCAAGAGAATTGCGACGGCGATCTCTTCGAGTCGCCGACCGCGTAGGCGAACATCGCAATCCTCAAGCTGCAGCTGTGGCGTCTTGCCCAGTACTGATTCGATGTCTCGCAAGCTTCGTTCATCGTGGGCGAGCTGTTTGGCTAGGTCGTCGAGGACGGCCTGGAGGGTTTCGAGCTGCTCCCCCTCCTGCTCAATGCGCGCGATAAGACGGTGTCTCTCTTGCGCCAAGACATCTATCGAATCCCCGTCGGCCACGTCGAAAAAATATTTCGCTGAGGAGACGGCGCCGTTGCGCGAAAACCACGCTGAGAGCGGGGTTTGGTCGAACGATCCGTCCGTAGCTACGACAACGACAAAAATCCGCCGGTTGATCTGCTGGAATCGTGATGGATGTGTCGATACCAATACGAATCACGCCAGGAGACACAAAATGGGACGTGGACCACGGCCAGCGGACGATCCGCCCATGAAGGAACCAGTTGATCTTGTTGCTGAAATCGATGTCCAAGACAATCTGGGCTCCACCGGAGCTTCGGCGTCAAGGGCCACCAATGCCTGTGAGCGCGAGCAGGAGGTTCTGTTCGACCTAGCCGGGCCAGTGGCGACGGCTGTGGGCGAGGAGGTTGACCTTCGCGCCGGAGACCCGATTGCCGTCTTCAATCACGGTGAGATGATCGGCATCTTGACCGGCTCGGCGAATAGGGCGATGCAGAGCTGTATTGACTTCGGATATGAGATGAGCGGTTCACTTGTCTCGCTTGACAGACGTGCCGGGACCGGCGTACTCAAGGTTTCAGGTGGGCCTCGCTAGGTGGCCGATAGGGGACGCGGGTCAGGGACGGCTTTTTCAGCTCGAGCCTGGCCCTCATTGCGGGCCTTGCCCGGTCGTCGATGAGTGTGGAGCTGCAAGGACGGAGTATGCGTGTCCACCGAGCTGGTCCGCTCATGGTTTTGGAGGGCAAAACACGCTCCACCCTGATCGCCCCGATGCTGCTGAGCACATCGCCAGTCTCCACGGCTTTCAGCTTAAGGCGTACAAGGCTCGGCCAATGAAGATTCCTGAATTACCAGGGTATGTCCCGCAATTCCGCTGGAGCGAAGCTTTGGCGGGTCACTTGCATAGTCCGGTGTACGCCGTGCGGCCGCAGGCGATCTTGACCAGGGGAAGGATCAGGACGGCGGCCGAGGTTCGCGCTCGTCTCAAGCTTGGCCCAAAACAGCTACTCGTCCTCCTGTTGTTTGACGAGGATGAACTGCTTGAGCATTTCTACGACCCTCGCGTTGCCGCTCAGCTTGCCAAGGCAGGTTATGACTTGGTCGTCTCAGCGTCATATTCCGTCTGGTGGCCACGGCCCCGGATGCATCAGCTCTACAACATGACTCGCTCGCTGGCTCTCTGCATCGCATTGCAGAAGCTGGATGCCCCGGCAGTGCCCCGAATCGATTGGACCTTTTCTCACGATGTCAGTCGTTGGGTAGCTTGGATCGAGGAAAACCCGTGCGTAGGGTTGGTTGCCATAGATGCTCAAACGTCAAAGGGGGGCTCGTCGACTGCTTGGAAGCAGCTTCTGGTAGGGCTTGAGGAATTCGACCGCCGAACGGGTGGGCGCTTGCGTTATCTGATCAACGGTCCGGCCACGGCGGGGCGATGGGCCGAGGTCTACGGGGTTCTTTCGCCTGACCGGGTTACTCTGACTGACGCCCGCCTGCACGAAGCCAAACCACCCACGGAGCAGGAGCAGTTCCTATTCTCCGTTTCGGGCGGGAAGAGAATCGACTGGGGGCGCTGCTATCCGGTCCGGGTTGAACGTCGCGAAGCCGAAGTTGCCGCAGCTCAGGAGCGTGCTCTTGCGGACGCGGCCTAGTCGCCCGGATTCATGAGGTGTCATCGGACCGTTGTCTTCGTGCGGGCGCGGGAGCGGCAGTATCTTCAAGGGTCTGAAGTCTCGACCGATGCAGCTCGCGCCGAGCTCGGGGGCCGGAGAGGAGCGTGAACGCTGAGAAGGGGCGGTGGCCTCTCTCCGGGAATGTCGCGAAGCGGCGATATGCAATCAGTCATCTGCGCTGCGAAGCAGCGCACCAAATCTGTCGCGAGCGCGTAGCGCGAGCGACCTCAATTCACGGAGAGAGGCCACCGCCCCTTCACCCCTTCGCGAGTCTCAGGCGCTTTCGACCACGGGGTGCTCGCCGGTTGGCGCGGGGTCGCCCTCGGCGGGCTCGACGTGGAGGCGGGGGAGGATGCGGTCGAGCCAGCCGGGCAGCCACCAGGCGCGTTTGCCGAAGAGCTGCATCAGCGACGGGACGAGGACGGTGCGGATGATCACCGCGTCGATGAAGACCGCGGCGGAGAGGCCGAGGCCGAAGAGTTTGATGATCCGGTCTTCGCCGATCATGAACGAGGCGAAGACGGTGATCATGATCGCGGCGGCGGCGGTGATCACGCGCCCGGTCAGGGCGAGGCCGCGGGTGACGGCGACGGTCGCGTCGCGCCGGTGCTCCCACTCCTCGTGGATGCGCGACATCAGAAACACCTCGTAGTCCATCGAGAGGCCGAAGATGATCGCGAAGAGGAAGATCGGGAAGAAGGAGACGATCGGGCCGGTGCTGTCGACGCCGATCAGGCCGGCGCCCCAGCCCCACTGGAAGACGGCGACGATCAGGCCGAAGGCGGCGCCGATGCTGAGCAGGTTCATGCAGACCGCCTTCACCGGCACCAGCACGGAGCGGAAGACAGCCATCAGCAAGAGCGCTGAGAGCAGGACGACGACGCCGATGAAGAGCGGCAGCTTTTCGTCGATCGCCGTGCCGAAGTCCTCGAAGATCGCGGTGATGCCGCCGACGTGGACCTGGGCGCCGGTCCGGGCCTCGATCGGCGGCAGCACCTCGCCGCGGATGTGGTCGAGCAGCTCGGTCGTCGCCTCGCTCTGCGGCGAGGTCGTCGGGTAGACCTGGAACACGCCGGTGTTTTCGGCCGGGTTGAGCATCACCGGCGTGGTCGCGGCGACGTCCGCTTCGCCCGCCAGCGCCTTGCGCGCCTCGGTCAGCGCCGCGTCTTCGCCCTTGCCGGGCAGCGCCGCGACGATCGAGAAGGGGCCGTTGAAGCCGGGGCCGAAGCCTTCCGCCAGCAGGTCGTAGGCCTTGCGCGTGGTCGAGCCCGCGGGGTCGGAGCCGGCGTCGTCGGAGCCGAGGCGCAGCGAGAGCACCGGGATGCAGAGAACGATCAGGAGGCCGCCGGAGAGCGCCGCCGAGAGCACCGGCCGGCGCTGGATCTCGCGGCTCCAGCGGAACCAGCGCGTGTCTTCGGCGGTCGAGGCGCGGCGTTCGCCGAGCCCGGGAATGCGCAGGCGGTCGACCCGGCGGCCGGCGATCGTCAGCAGCACCGGCAGCAGGGTCAGCGCCGCGATCATCGTCATCAGCACCGCCAGCGCCGCCGCCATCGCGACGCCGTAGAGGAAGCTGAGGCCGAGCAGCATCATCCCCAGCAGGGCGATGATCACCGTCACGCCGGCGAAGAGGACCGCGCGTCCGGCGGTGTCGACGGCGGCGATCGCCGCCGGGCGGGGCTCCAGTCCCTCGTCGAGCCCGTTGCGGAAGCGAGTGAGGATGAACAGCGCGTAGTCGATGCCGACGCCGAGGCCGATCATCGCCGCCAGCTGGGGCGCGAACTCGGCCGTGTCGAAGACGTGGGTGCCGAGCGTGACCAGGCTGAGGCCGACGCCGAGCGCGAAGAGGGCGGTGACGAGCGGCAGACCCATCGCCACGGCCGAGCCGAAGGTGAGCAACAGGATGACCACGGCGGCCCCGAGGCCGATCAGGAAGGAGATGTCGCCTTCGCTTTCGTTGCGCACTTCCTCGACCGGCTGGCCGCCGATCTCGACCTGCAGCCCGTCGCCGGAGGCGTCCTGGGAGAGGCTGATGATCCGTTCGACTTCGGGCTTGTCGAGCTTGTCGGAGATCTGGTCGAACTGGACGGTCGCGTAGGCGATCCGCCCGTCCTCGCTGACCGCTCCCGCGCCGTCGCCGGCGTAGGGGCTGGCGACTTCGCTGACGTGGGGCTGCTTGGCGATCTCGGCGAAGACGCCCTCCATCCTGCGCTTCGTCGCCGGCGCCTCGACACCGTCCTGCGCCTTGTAGACGATCGTCGCCGTATCGCCGGACTGGGCGGGGAACCTCGTTTCGAGCAGGTCGAACGCTTCCTGGGAGTCCGACGCCGGCAGCTTGAAGTTTTCGCTGAACGAGGAGCCGACCGAGCCGGCCACCATCCCGACTCCGACCAGGGCGACGATCCAGGCGAAGATCACCGTCTTGCGGTGTCCCGTCAGCCAGGTCGCGTAGCGGCGCACGGCGCGGCACGCTAGCGAACATAGGTTCCCTCCGCCTCGCGTCCGTGCGCGGCAGCTAGATTTTAGTGCCGTGTCAGGCAACGTTCGCCCTCTCTGGCTTGTCCTCGCCGCGCCTGGCGGCGTCCTCGACCGCTCGACGTGGCGCTGCCACGCCTTCGGGTCTGCGTCCTTGCCAGCCACGACGATGCCTGCGCCAGAACCGGGCAAACGTCACCTGACACGGCACTAGCCGATGCCCGACCCCTCGATCGCGCGCTTCAAGCGCGTCATCACGTCCGCCTACGCCCACCTGGACGAGCGCCGCCAGGAGGTCAACGACCTCAACGTCTTCCCGGTCGCCGACGGCGACACCGGCGACAACATGGCGATGACCATGCGCGCCGTGATGGAGGAGCTCGACCGGCTCGACGGCCAGGAGGTCGACGAGGTCGGCCGCACCGAGCTCGTGCATGCGCTGGCGCGGGCGGCGCTGATGGGGGCCCGCGGCAACTCCGGCGTGATCCTCAGCCAGATCGTCCGCGGCGCCGCCGAGGAGCTCGCCAGCCGGCCGGGCGAGCTGGTCGACCCGGTGCTCGTCGCCTCCGCCTTCGCCAGCGCCGCCGAGGCGGCCTACGACTCCGTCCGCGACCCGGCCGAGGGGACGATGCTGACCGTCTTCCGCGAGATGGCCCACTCGATCGCCCGCCAGCTCGCCCACCTGGAGGCCGAGAAGCAGCGGCTCGACAAGGGCGTCAGCGAGCAGCAGCAGGACGCCGTCCTCGCCGAGGTGCTCGAGCAGGCGATCGCCGACGGCCAGCGCGCGGTCGAGCGCACGCCGGAGCAGCTCGAGGTCCTGCGCGAGTCGGGGGTGGTCGACGCCGGCGGCTACGGGCTCGTGCTGATCCTCGCCGGGGTCGTCGCCGGGCTGCGCGGCGACGACGCGGCGGGGCCCGAGGTCTCCCACCACGATGCGCCGCCGCTGAGCCGGCCGCATCACGAGGACAGCCGCTACCGCTACTGCACGAACTTCATCGTCTCCGGCAGCGATCTCGACGCCCGCGACTTCCTCCCCGGCCTCGAGCGGCTGGGCGACTCGGTGCTCGTCGTCGGCGACGAGGCGACGCTCAAGGTCCACGTCCACACCGACGAGCCGGAAAGCGCCGTCGCCCTGTTCGAGGACGCCGGCGAGGTGACCAATCTCGACCTGGGCGACATGCGCGAGCAGATCGCCGAGCGGCGGGCGCGGCTGGAGGGCGGCCGGACGGGGGCGCTCGCGGTCGCCGCCGGCGAGGGGCTGGAGCGGCTGTTCGCCGAGCTCGGCGCCCACGTCGTGCCCGGCGGCGAGACGCTCAACCCGTCCACCTACGAGCTGCTCGCGGGGATCCACGAGGTGCCGGCCGAGGAAGTGCTCGTCCTGCCCAGCAGCTCGAATGTGATCATGGCCGCGGAGCGGGCCTGCGAGCTCTCCGAGAAGCCGGCCCGGGTGGTCGCCGCGACATCGCAGCAGGCCGGTCTGCTGGCGCTGGTCGAGCTCGATTCCTCCGCCGCCGCCGCGGAGAACGCCGAGCGGCTCGAGGCGGCGCTGGCGGAGATCGTCAGCGGTGGCGTGGCGCCGGCGGGCCGTGACGACGCGCAGGGGCGTTTCCGCAAGGGCGACGCGGTCGGCTTCGTCGCCGGCGAGATCGTCGCCTGGGGGGGCGCCGGCTCGACCCTGGCGACGACTCTGGAGCGACTCGCCGCCGACGCCGAGATCGTCACCGTCCTCGGCGGCAAGGACGCCCCGATCACACTCGAGGAGATCGACGCCCACGTCCCCGACGGGGTCGAGATCGAGACCCACGAAGGGGGCCAGCCGAGCTGGTGGTGGCTGCTCGCGGCCCAGTAGCGCGGTCGTTCGCGGGCGCCGCCGAGCTGACGTTCGGGCAACTGCGCGAGGCGCCCGTCCACTGGCCGCGCCCGAGTGTCCTCGACGTCTCGCTGAAGGCGATCGACGGCGTCGGGCCGCGGCTCGCCGAAGCCGCCGCCGAAGCCGGAATCGCCACCCTCGGCGACCTCCTCTTACGTTTTCCCCACAGCCACCGCGACCGCACCGTGGTGCCCGTCTCCGCCCTTGAGCCGGGGAAGCAGATGACGATCCGCGTCGAGGTGCTTGCCGACGCCGGGCGTCCGTTCCGCAAACGCGGGCTCTCGATCCTCACGGTCAAAGTCGGCGACGCTTCGGGTTCCGTGCGCGCGACCTGGTTCAACCAGCCCTGGTTGGCGCAGAAGCTCAAGGCCGGCACGCGCCTCCTGCTCACCGGGTCCCGCGACAAACGCGGCTTCCGGGTCTCCGAATACGAGGTTCTCGCGTCTGAGGGGGAGGGTGGGGGTGTCCCCCCTGCTGGCTGGGTTTTTCGCCGGGGGAGTGGGGAGGCCGTCCGAGAGCGGGATTGGGGCGAAAAAGAGGACGCCGCTGCGCTGGGGGGACACCCCCACCCTCCCTCACGGAGGCTGGCGCCCGTTCATCCGGCGACCGAGCAGTTGAAGGCGCAGCGGATACGGCAGTGGGTCGAGCAGGCGATGCCGTTGGTGGGGAACGTGCTGGAGCCGTTGCCGGCTGAGCTGCGGGTGCGGCGCGAGCTGGCGGAAGCGGCTGATGCGATCCGGGCCGTGCACTTCCCCGAGACCGACGAGGACGTTGTGGAAGCGCGGCAACGGCTGGCGTTCGAAGAGCTGTTCCTCTATCAGGCGCTGCTGACCACGCGAAAGCGGAGCCATCGTGAAGCCCGCCCCGCGCCGCGGTTCGGCAAGCCCGGCGATGCCGTGGCCCGCTGGATCGAGTCGCTGCCGTTCGAGCCGACCCGGGATCAGCGGCGGGCGTTCGACGAGATCGACGCGGATCTCGATTCGGGCGAGCCGATGCAGCGGCTGCTGATGGGGGAGGTGGGGTCCGGCAAGACCGTCGTCGCCCTCTACTCGATGCTGCGGGCGCTGGAAGCTGGGTACCAGGCGGTGCTGATGGCGCCGACCGAGACCCTCGCCGAGCAGCACGCGGTGACGCTCGGCAGGCTGCTGGCGGCGGAGGCGACGCCGTTCGCGCTGCTGACCGGGGCGACTCCCGCCGCGCGCAGGAAGGAAGCGCTCGACCGCCTGGCCAGCGGCGAGCTGGGGCTGGTCGTCGGCACGCACGCGCTGATCGAGCCCGACGTCGAGCTCGCCCGGCTCGGCCTCTGTGTCGTCGACGAGCAGCACCGCTTCGGAGTCGCGCAGCGCCGTGCGCTGGACGCGAAGGGGGTCGAGGGGATGGCGCCGCATGTCCTGCACATGACCGCGACTCCGATCCCGCGCACGCTCTCGCTGACCGCCTACGGCGACCTCGACACGACGGCGCTGCACCAGCTGCCGGCGGGCCGCAAGCCGGTCGAGACGAGGGTGGTGGACGAGGACGAGCGCCCCGGCGCCTACGAGTTCCTGCGCGGCGAGCTGCGCGCCGGCCGGCAGGCGTTCGTCGTCTGCCCGCTCGTCGTCGAGTCGCCGAAGATGCAGGGCAAGGCCGCCGAGCGCGAGGCGGAGCGCCTCGCCGCCGAGGAGCTCGAGGGCTTCTCGGTCGGCGTCATCCACGGCCAGATGCCTTCGGCGCAGAAGGCCGAGGCGATGGAGGCGTTCGCCGCCGGCGCCACCGACGTCCTGGTCGCGACGACCGTGATCGAGGTCGGCATCGACGTGGCCAACGCGAGCGTGATGGTGATCGAGGGGGCCGAGCGCTACGGCGTCTCGCAGCTGCACCAGCTGCGCGGCCGGGTCGGGCGCGGCGAGCACGCTTCCCACTGCCTGCTCTTTGCCGAAGACGCCGGCGAGATGGCGCGCCGCCGCCTGAATGCGCTCGCCCGCGAGCGCGACGGCTTCAAGCTCGCCGAGGTCGACCTCACCCTGCGCGGCGAGGGCGAGGTGCTCGGCACCCGGCAGAGCGGCCTGCCGCGCTTCGCCGTCGCCGAGCTGCCCGAGGAAGCCGCGCTGCTGGCCGCCGCTCGCGAGGAGGTGCTGGCCCTGCTCGGGCGCCACGACTCGCTCGACGTCCCCGCGCTCGGGCCGCTGCTCGACGCCGCCCACCGGCGCTTCGGCGCCGGCGCCTCCGACCCGATCCCTCTCTGACCGCGGTCGAGGTTTTCATCGCTATGCGGTTAAAACCTCGACCGCGCTTGCAAGAGTGGCGGGATGAGGGTGATCGCCGGAGAGCTGAAGGGGCAGCGGCTGGTCGCCCCGCGCGGCTGGAAGGTGCGGCCGACGTCGGACCGCGTGCGCGAGGCGGTCTTCTCGGCGCTCGGCGACGTCGCCGGCGCGTGCGTGCTCGACCTCTACTGCGGGACCGGGGCGCTCGCGATCGAGGCGCTCTCGCGCGGCGCGGCCGGCGCGGTTCTCGTCGACCGCGACACCCGCCCGGCGCTCGGCAACGTCGAGCGGCTTGGCCTCGGCGATCGCGCCGAGCTGGTCCGCGCCGACGGCGAGCGCTGGCTCGCCGCGCGCGCCGGCGAGACCGAGCCGCGGCGTTTCGACCTCGTCTTCGTCGACGCCCCCTATAGACTCGCCGACCGCGTGGGGCAGGCACTCGACACACATCTGCCGCTTGTTCTCGCCGCCGAGGGACGGGCGGTGATCGAGAGCGGCGCCCGCAGGCCGCTGCGGATCGACTCGCTGGAGCCGCTGCGCCAGCGCCGCTACGGCGGCACCGACGTCAGCTTCTACCGGCGGAGGGGGTCCTGATGGCCAGGCGCGACGGCACCGTCCTCTGTCCCGGCAGCTACGACCCGGTCACCAACGGGCACCTCGACATCATCACCCGCAGCTCCGACGTCTTCGAGCGCGTCATCGTCTGCGTCGTCAACAACCCGCTGCGCAAGGACAAGACGCTGTTCACGGCCGAGGAGCGCAAGGCGTTGATCGAAGAGGCAACCGCCCATCTCGGCAACGTCGAGGTGCGGATCTTCTCCAACCTCCTGGTCGAGTTCGCGCGCGAACTCGGCGCCAAGTCGATCGTCAAGGGCCTGCGGGCGATCTCCGACTTCGAGTACGAGTTCGAGATGGCCCAGCTCAACCGCAAGCTCGACCCGGAGATCGAGAGCATCTACATGATCGCCTCGCCCGAATACAGCTTTCTCTCCTCCACCGGAGTGAAGGAAATGGCGACGTTCGGCGGCGACGTCAGCGACCTCGTCCCGCCCCCGGTGGCCGCGGCGATGGCGGACCGCCTGGCCGAAGGGTAGGCTGTGCCGACCGCCGCCGCGTTGGGCGAGAGTTTGCAAAAAGCCGAGGAATTCACGGCTTCTTCACCGAAAGTGGCTCATACACGTAGGCTTACGCCCTGCTCATGGACGTTCTGGTCCTAATCGACAAACTGGACGATGTCGTCCACAACGCCCGGCCCGTGCCCCTCACGGACCAGGTTCGCGTGGACCGCGAGGAGATCTACGACCTCCTCGACCAGATGCGCGCGACGATCCCCGAGGAGATCAAGCAGGCGCGCTGGATCGTCAAGGAGCGCCAGGAGATGCTCGCCGAGGCCAAACGCGAGGCGGAGCGGATCGTGCGCGAGGCGCGCGAGCAGCAGGCCCGCCTGATCTCCGACGAGGAGGTCACCAAGCAGGCCGAGCGCGCCGCCGACGAGATCGTCGAGGACGCGCGCACGCGCGAGCGCGAGATCC
>Ga0210111_1000356_pt1 | contig 12152 bp, 9 predicted proteins | sample China_Galinas_PW_6_FD_185520 | JGI IMG/M metagenome (GOLD analysis project Ga0210111, IMG submission 185520) | Wetland microbial communities from San Francisco Bay, California, USA, that impact long-term carbon sequestration - China_Galinas_PWC_D2... | ecosystem: Environmental > Aquatic > Marine... | reverse complement strand
CCGGGCCGCGTCGTTGGTGCCGACCCTGAAACGCTATGTGCTCGAGATGCGGTTCAAACCGATGCCGCGCTACGAGCAGGGCGCGGTGGTGCACGATGAACCCCGTTCGTCCGGTTCCCCGGTCGGCACGCTGTTCATCCAGCCGAGGGTCGACACCCGCGACCAGCAGAATGTGCTCCTCGACGATGTGATCGGCCCGTGGTTTGCGGTGCTCTGCTGGAACAACAACCCCCGCAAGCTGCTCGGGGAGCAGGCATTCGAGGCGTGGAAGGCGTTGGGCGCGGTCTTCGTCGCGCTGCGGCCGGCCACCCAACTGCGCTGGAAAACCGACGACGACCCCGACGTCGTGATCGTCGGCGACCGTACCGGGCAGCTGAAGGGCTGGTTCGACGGCCATAGCGAATCCGTACTCTTTCTGCGCCCCGATCGCTGCATCGCCGGGGCCTGCGTCGCGCAACGCACATCCGAGTTGAGCGCATCGCTGCTCGACAAGCTCACCTTGACCCCGGGAGGCGACGGTGCCACTGGCCCTCTGCTGTATGTCCCACAGCCCACTTCTGAACCTTCCGGGACCGTCGGCGGAACTCCTTGATGATGTGGAGGCCGCACTGACCGAGGCGCGCAGGTTCGTGCGCGAGTACGACCCGGAACTGGTCGTCATCTTTTCGCCGGACCACTACAACGGCTTCTTCTACAAGCTGATGCCGCCGTTCTGCATCGGTACCGCGGCACAAGGTGTCGGCGACTACGGCACCCAGACCGGTCCGCTCGACGTCCCGTACGACACGGCGATGGCTCTGGCCGGACATGTTCTGGATGCCGGTGTCGATGTGGCGATCTCCGCCGGCATGGACGTCGACCACGGCACCGTCCAGCCGTTGGAGAAGCTTTTCGGTGACAGCGCGGCCGTGCCGGTGATCCCGATTTTCATCAACTCGGTCGCTGTGCCCCTCGGACCGCTGCACCGTTCGCGGGCCCTCGGTGCCGCGGTGGGCAGCTTCTTGGCGCAACTGGACAAGCGGGTGCTGGTGGTGGGTTCGGGCGGGCTGTCCCACGATCCGCCGGTGCCCACCCTGGCGACCGCGCCTCCGGCCGCGTTGGAACGGATCGTCGAGGGCAAACCGATGACAGCCGAGCAGCGGCAGACCCGCCAGGAGTTCGTCCGGTCGGCTGCCCACGAATTCGCGCACGGTGACAGCGATCTGCGACCGCTGAACCCCGACTGGGACCAGTCGCTGTTGGACCTGCTCGACACCGGGCGGTTGGCCGAGCTCGACCGGTGGACCAACTCGTGGATTGCCGGCGAGGCGGGCAACTCCGCGCACGAGGTCAGGACCTGGGTTGCCGCTTTCGCCGCACTCGCCGCCCAGGGGCCCTACCATACGGCCAGCCGCTACTACCGGGCCGCGCCGGAACTCATCGCCGGGTTCGCGGTGCGGACCGCGGTACCGACGGGGGTCAGGGCGTGAGCTACGCGGAAGATTCGTTCGACACGTGCGTCGATGTGCTCGTGATCGGCTCCGGGGGCGGCGGGATGACGGCCGCGCTGGCCGCCCACGCCGCCGGTCTGGACACGCTTGTGGTTGAAAAGGGTGATCGCTACGGCGGTTCCACGGCTCTGTCGGGCGGCGGCATCTGGGTGCCCGGGGCGCCGGCACAGACCAGGGCGGGCTACCGGCCCGATCCGGACGGGGTCAAGGAGTACCTGAAGCAGATCACCGACGGGTTGGTCAGCGATGAGCGGATCAGCGCCTACGTCGACCTCGCTCCGGAGATGATGGAGTTTCTGGAGAACGTCAGTAGCTGGCTGGAGTTCGTCTGGAAGCCCGGCTATGCCGACTACTATCCCGAACTGCCCGGCGGGTCCGAGCGGGGCAGCACCATCAACGTGCCTCCGATCGACCTGCGCAAGCTTGGCGACGAGGAGGAGAACCTGCTCAAGCCCTTGGCTTTGGCGCCGAAGGGAATCTGGCTGGGTCCCAAGGATCTTCGGCTCTTCTATCAGGTGCGCCAGAACTGGCGGGGCAAGGCTGTGTTGGTCAAGCTGCTGTGGCGGAAGTTCCGTGCCCACGTGTTCGGGGATCGGATCGCCGCCATCGGGCAGTCCCTGATAGCGCGGCTGCGACTGGCCATGAAAGAGCAGGACATTCCGCTGTGGCTGGGCACACCGATGACCGAGCTCATCACCGATGTCGACGGCGCGGTGATCGGTGCGGTCGTCGAACGGGGTGGAAAGCCTGTGCGTATCGGCGCCAGAAGCGGGGTCATTCTGGCCACCGGCGGATTCGATCACGACATGGTCTGGCGCAGAGAGCATCTGCCGCTTCTGGAACACGACTGGAGCTTCGGCAACCCGCTGGCGATGGGTGACGGCATCCGCGCCGGGGAAAAGGTCGGGGGGTCCACCGACCTGCTCGACGAGGCGTGGTGGTTCCCGGCCATCTGCTGGCCCGACGGCCGCCTGCAGTTCATGCTCAACGAGCGGATGATGCCCTCGCAGTTCATCGTCAACGGGGCCGGCCGGCGGTTCGTCAACGAGGCCGCGCCGTACATGGACTTCGCCCACGCCATGATCGAGGGCCAGAAATCCGGCGTCACCCATATCCCGTGTTGGCTGATCACCGACGAGCGCTCGTTCCACCGCTACGTGGTCGCCGGGCATCTGCCGCTGCCCAAGGTGCCGGGTGCGCCGGTGCCTACCGGCTGGACGGTGCCCGATGCGTGGCTGAAGTCCGGAGTGGTGGTCTCGGCCCAGACCCTCGACGAGCTGGCCGCCAAGATCGGTGTACCGCCGGAAGAATTCCGCCGCACCGCAGAACGATTCAATGAGCTGGCGCGCAAGGGCCACGACGACGACTTCAACCGCGGTGACAGCTCCTACGACAACTACTACGGCGACCCGACCCTGCCCAACCCCAACCTCCACCCGCTGACCACGCCCCCATACCTGGCCTTCCAGATCATCCTCGGTGACCTCGGTACGTCAGGCGGTCTGCGCACCGATGAACACGCCCGGGTGCTGCGGGCCGACGACACCGTCATCGACCGGTTGTACGCCGTCGGCAACGCCTCGGCGGCGGTGATGGGGCGAAGTTATGCCGGAGCCGGTGCCACCATCGGCCCGGCCATGACGTTCGGCTACATCGCGGCACGACACATCGCGGTGCGCGCCGCACCCGCCGGACACCACGCCACCAACGATTCGACGCTCGATTCCCATCGGAGGTAAGTATGAAAATCTCACTCTTCTATGAGTTCCCGCTCCCTCGGCCGTGGGGGGAGGACGACGAACACCAGCTGTTCCAGGACGGCTTGGTTGAGGTGGAGGCCGCCGACAAGGCGGGGTTCTCCGGTGTGTGGCTCACCGAGCACCACTTCCTGGAGGAGTACTGCCATTCCACCGCACCCGAGATGTTCCTGGCCGCGGCCAGCCAGCGCACCAAGAACATCCGGCTCGGCTTCGGCGTGATGCATCTGCCGCCGCCGGTCAACCACCCGGCCCGCATCGCCGAGCGTGTCTCGACACTGGATCACCTGTCGAACGGTCGGGTGGAGTTCGGCACCGGCGAGGGCTCGTCGGTGGCCGAGCTGGGCGGGTTCAACATCGATCCGGCCGACAAGCGGTCAATGTGGGAGGAAGCGCTCGAGGTCTCGATCCGCTGCATGGTCGAGGATCCGTTCACCGGGTTCAAGGGCCAGCACGTCGAGATGCCGCCCCGCAATGTCATCCCGAAGCCGCTGCAGAAACCGCACCCCCCGGTGTGGGTCGCCTGCACCCGGCCATCGTCGGTGAATATGGCCGCCGAGAAGGCCATCGGCGCGCTGAGTTTCGCCTACACCGGACCGGGGCCGCTCAAGGATCGGGTGGACACCTACTACAAGGATCTGGAGGAGAAGGGCACGCCCGTCACTCCCGCGATCAACCCCAATCTCCTCGCGATCGGCGGCGACCTGTCGATGATGGTGGCCCGCACCGACGAGGAGGCGGTCAAGCGTCTGGGCGTCGGCGGCGGATTCTTCTCGTTCGGCATCATGCACTACTACCTGACCGGCATGCACACACCCGGACGGACCAAGGTGTGGGAACTCTACGAGAAGGCCGTCAAGGAAGATCCGACGCTGGCCTACGGCCCGGGTCGGGGTGCGATCGGCTCACCGGAGACGGTGCGTCAGTTCCTGCGGGAGTACGAGGCCAGCGGGGTGGACGAGATCATCCTGCTGCTCAACCCGCGTGCCCATGAGGGCATCATGGAGTCGATCGAGATCATGGGCAAGGAAATCCTGCCCGAATTCATCGAACGCGACGAGAAGGCAGTGGCGGCGAAGGCCAAGCGCCTCGAGCCGGTCATCGAGAAGGTGGAGGCCCGCCGGCGCCCGTCCGAGGCGCCGTTGTTTGACGAAACCTATTCGTTCGGTGGGCTGCCCACCGGTGGCGGCGGCAAATTCACCGCCTCCGAGATCCCGGAGGCCTGGGCCGAGATCAACGAGGGCCGAGTTCAGGCCGCCCAGGCGGAGAAGGACGCGCGTGAGGCCTCCAGCTGAGAGCGGCCGGGTCGTTGAGCACCTTCGATGAGTTGGTGCGCTACGACGGCAAACGGGTTGCGGTCACGGGTTGCGCCTCGGGTATCGGTGCGCAACTCGTAGGCCAACTCACCGGTCTGGGAGCCGACGTGGTCGGCCTCGACGTCCGTCGGCCGGAGCATCATCTGGGCGACTTCGTCGAGGTCGACTTGGCCGACCCGACTTCCATCGATCGGGCGGTGGCTGGCCTCGGCGGACCCCTCGACTCGCTGTTCAACGTTGCCGGGGTGTCTTCGGGAATCGGTGATCCGCGGCTTGTCGTGACGATCAACTTCCTCGGCACCCGCCAGCTCACCGAGGCGCTGTTGCCGATGATGGCGCCCGGTTCCTCGATTGTGAGCGTGTCGTCTCTGGCTGCCGCGGGCTATCGGGACCATCTCGAACAGGTGGCCGGATTGCTGGACACCTCGTCGATGGCCGAGGGGGTTCAGTGGTGCGACACACACCCCGAGGCGCTGGCCGATGGTGGCTACCGCCTGTCCAAGGAGGCGATCATCGGCTACACGATCCGCACCGCCGTACCGCTTGGGGCCAGGGGAATCCGGATCAACTGCACCGGACCGGGGGTGACCGAGACTCCCATCCTCGATCAGCTGCGGTCGGCTTACGGGCACGATTACCTCGACACCATCCCGAAGCCGTTGGGACGGGTATCCGAACCGGATGAGCAGGCGGCGGTCCTGGTGTTCCTGGGCAGCCGGGCCGCCGGCTACATCACCGGTCAGGTTGTTTGGGTCGACGGTGGCAACGTGGCGGCCAGGCAGGCCGGCGATTTCGAGAGGGGAACATAGGCGTGGCGAGCATGAGTGAGTTCCGTCGCGTCGCCGATGACGTCCGCAACTGGGGTCGCTGGGGTGACGACGACGAACTGGGCACGCTGAACTTCATCACCGCCGAGAAGGTGCACCACGGTGCCTCACTGGTCAGGCACGGCAAGGTCTTTACGCTCGGGGTGGACTTCGGGTCCTCGGGTCCGCAGGGCGCGTTCCAGTACCGGCAGAACCCGACGCACCTGATGACCATCGACGGCGGCGACGCCAGCACACTCTTGCAGTACGGCCCCAAGTGGCTGCAAAATCCCACGGCCGTGCAGCTGAGCGGATACTCCGAGGCCGGGCCGATGCGGTTCAACGACGACATGATCATCATGCCGTTGCAGGCCGCCACGCAGTGGGACGCGCTGTCGCACGTGTACTACGAGGAAAAGCTCTACAACGGGTTTCCGGCGGACTCGGTGACCAGCATGGGCGCCTTCCACCTGGGCATCGACAAGGTCGGCGACAAGGGCATCACGTCACGTGGGGTGCTTCTCGACATCGTTGCGCTGCGTGGTGTTTCGACATTCCTTGAACTCGGCGAACCCATCACACCCGCCGAACTCGACCAGGCGGCCCGGATTCAGGGTGTGACCGTCGAGCCCGGCGATGTCGTTCTGATTCGAACGGGCTGGTGGGCAAGGTTTCTCGAAACCGGCGATGGAGCCGAGCCGGGAGCGGGGCTGGACTGGACCTGCGCGTCGTGGCTGCACGACCAGCAGGTTGCCGCGGTGGCCGCCGACAACCTGATGGTGGAGAACCCGGTGTCCGGGGTCGACGACGCAATCCTGCCGATGCACATGCTGTGCCTGCGGGACATGGGCATGATGCTGGGGGAATACTGGAATCTCACCGAACTCGCCGCAGACTGTGCGGCCGACGGCAGCTACGAGTTCCAACTCGTCGCGCCACCCCTGAGCGTCACCGGCGGCGTGGGATCGCCGGTCAACCCGATCGCGATCAAGTGACCCAGAGGATAGCGATGAGCTTCCAACACCGAACCCTCGTCGTCGACGGTCTGAGCACGCACTTCCTCGAGGCGGGTCAGGGCGATCCCGTCGTGCTGCTGCACGGTGGGGAGTTCGGCGTCAGTGCCGAACTCGGCTGGGAGCGAACCATTCCCGCCCTTGCCGAGCACTACCGGGTGCTGGCACCGGACATGCTGGGGTTCGGTGAGTCGGCCAAGGTGGTCGACTTCGCCGACGGCCGGGGCATGCGGATCCGGCACATCGCACGATTCTGTGCGCTGCTCGGTGTCGGCTCGGCGCACTTCGTGGGCAACTCGATGGGCGCCATCAATCTGTTGGTCGACCAGACATCGCCGGCGCCGGTGCTGCCCGTGCGCAGCCTCGTCGCGATCTGCGGCGGCGGTGAGATCCAGAAGAATCGCCACACGACGGCGCTCTACGAGTACGACGCCACGCTGGGTGCGATGCGTGACATCGTCGAGGCGCTGTTCTTCGATCCGGCCTATCCCGCCGACGACGCCTACGTTCAGCGGCGCTACGACTCGAGCGTTGCCCCGGGTGCCTGGGAGGCGCTGGCAGCGGCCAGGTTCCGCAGGCCGGGACTCCAGGCGCCGTCGACACCGTCGAGCAAGCGGGCCTACGAGCGCATCACCGTGCCCACTCTGGTGCTCGAGGGTGGGGGAGACAAGCTGCTGCCGCCCGGCTGGGCGGCCGAGATCGGCGGCCAGATCGTCGGCGGTCGATCCGCTGTGGTCGACGGTGCCGGGCACTGCCCTCAGATCGAGCAGTCCGCAACCGTGAACGATCTGTTGCTGGGCTTCTTCGCCGAGGCCGGTCGCTGAGCGACGCCGCTAGGGCAGCCGGTCGAGGACCCGGCCGAGGTCCGTTCGCTCCCAGAGGTTGAGGAAGTTGGTCATCATCTGCAGGCGGCTGCGGATCGCCTCGTCACGGCGGATCCGCGGGTCGGTGCGGCAGGACACCTGGCTGGGAAGTTTCCGGCTGAGATAGCGAGGCACGTCCAACAACCACGCAACACCCATGACCCCGGCATACGACAGAACCTGGTGCTCGAATTCGGCGACATCCAGCAGCGGGCCGCCGTGACGATGGAACTCCTCGGTGAACAGTCGCAATAGTTCGCTGAGATGAAGGTCCCACATGTGGGTTTCGGCGCTGCACATCGCGCCCCAGATCGCCATGGCCACGTTCATGCGGCCAACGCACCCCCAGTCCAGCAGCCCGCATTCGAGCTGTCCGCCTTCGTTGCGCCAGAACCAGGCATTGTCGACGTTGGCGTTCCAGTGGCACAGCGCGACGAACTCGGCGCTGTTCTCCAGATACCGCCAGATCGCCGATTCGTGGACTGCCAGCTCGACGACCTCGTCGCCCAGTCGGTCGATGAAGGCCTCCGACCGGATGTTCGCCGGCAGGATCGCCGGGTGGGATTCGGTGAGTTGGCGGTAGGCGCAAACCTTCTGGCGCAGTTCCTCCGGCGTCGCCGGGGTGCGCTCGCCGACCGTAAGCGTCTGCATCTCCGCCGCGAAGCCGCCCGTCACCTCGATCGGAAGGCTCCCCGCCACCGAGGCCCCGGCAAGCCCGCCCAGCGCCGACACTATCGCCCGGTAGTGGCCGAGCTGATCGGGCATCTCATGGTCCAGGCACTTGGCGTACTGCGGCTCGATACCGTTGCGACCGAAAGGCACTCGTTCGGTGATCAGGATTGCGGTGCCCGACTCGCCGTGGTAGTCGGCAAACAGGCACGCCGGCACGGTGATGGGGAATCCGCGGCGGCGGGACAGCAGCGCGAACCGTATCTCGTGCTCCATCTGGAAGCGGCCGCGGTCGCGGCGGGAATCGGCGAAGTCACGCGAGAACTTGACGAACAGGTTGGTGGGAAGCTCCGCCGTAGGTGTCTGGTAGGCGACCGTGAAGCTGGCCTTGCGCCCGGTGCTTCCACCGGAGAATTCCTGGAGATCTTTGATTTCTGTGACGCGATTGTCCTCGGCCAGCACTCCGGCGGCGCGAAGCGCTCGGGTGAGGTAGCCGGCTCCACCGCCCAGCAACGCGTCGGCGTCGGCTGGAATCGGCAGGCCCAGGTGGTCTCCGAGGGCCCAGGGTTGCGTCGGAGTCATCGGCGGGGACCAGGCTGACCAAGGGGCTCGATGCCGACGTAACACGAACTCATCGCCGGTGTCTGGGACAGCGGATCCACCGGGTCGCCGTCGACGAGGAGATTTCGGTTGGCGCCGAACGATTCCGGCCCGGTCTCACCGCTGGGGTCGAAGATTCGTGACCCCCAGCCGTGGTCGACGATGACGACACCGGCACGCGGCTGCTCGCTGACGACTGCATCGACCTCGATCTCACCCACCGCCGAGAACACCCGTACCCTGTCGCCGTCGCGCACACCGAGGGACTCTGCGTCCGATGGGTTGATCACCGCGGCGTTGGTCTTACCAGCCGGATGCAGGCCCGGCAGTTCGTTGAGCCAGGAGTTCATCGAATGACGGTTGCGGCGGTTGGCCAGCTGGAACGGAAACTGGGGTGGCGGCTGCGGGTGGGGGCTGTCGAGCAGGGCTCGTGCGTGCTGCACGAACTCAGGTGGGGCCACGTGGATCAGCTTGTCCTCGGTGCGCAACGCCTCGCGCAGATGCCCGAATTCGCGGTCGCCGAGTACCCACCCGTGTGGATGGGCCATCATGTCGCGCCACCGGACGCGGCGGCTGGTCGCGACCAGCAGCCGGTCTATCCAGTGCGGCCCGAATCCGAGGCCGGGCCTTCCGGCGAGGCGGGCGGCGGCGCGGGTCGCCTTGACGAACCCGTTGAATCCCCTGATGCCGAGGAAGGGGCGCTTCATGGCCAATGTGAGGTCGAGGAAGACCCGCCATTCCTCCCGCGCGTCGGCCGGGGGGTCCACCGCCTTGCGCCCGTACTGCACGTACGGCTCGTCGTGTAGACCACTGGTGAGCGCCAGCAGGTCGTTGCGCTCCAGCCAGTGCACGGCGGGCAGCAGCCAGTGCGCGTGGCGGTGGCTCTCCCGCTGGACGAAGTCGATGGCGACCAACAGGTCCAGCTGCGCAAGGGCCGCGTCGAGTTTCGCGCCATTGGGTCCCGATACGACCGGATTGCCCGCGTTGATCAGCATTGCCCTGATCTGGCCCGCGCCGGGTGTGGTGATCTCGTCGGGCAGCTCGTCGAGGCTGTGGTGGCCGGCAACCATGTCACGGCCCTGCAATCGGCTCTTGTGCGCGACCGGCTTGGCAGAGGCGGCCAGCTTGAGCGCGTCGACGTAGCCACGCTCGTAGCGTCGACCGCCCGGTCGGTCCATCCGCCCGGTGATCACGTTGATCACGTGGCCGAGCCATTCGGCGACGGTTCCGGTCAGGTGCAGTGAGACCCCGGTGCGGGTGACCACCATCGCTCGTCGGGCGCCGGCGAAATCCCGTGCCACCCGCTCGATTTCGGCTCGGGGCAGATCGCAGCGGCCGGCCAGGTCGTCGAGGTCCGCGCCGGCGACGAGCCCGCGCAGCTCGGATACGCCGGTGGCGAGGTTCGCGCAGTCGGGGCGGTGCTCGCGGCCTTCGTCGAGGATGACCTTGACGATCGCGAGCAGCAGCGCCCAGTCCTGGCCCGGGCGGATGGCCAGGTGGGTGTCTGCCCGTTCCGCGGTCTCGGTGCGAACCGGGTCGACGACGACGATGCGCGCGCCCTGCCGCTGCCGCGCCAGTGTGCGTTTCCACCCGCCGGGAACGGATTCGATCCAATTCCACGCGCTGACCGCGGGATTGGCTCCCACCAGCAGGAAGTAGTCGCAGTTGTCCACGTCGGACACCGGCGCGAACAGCTGCGAGCCGTACATCGCCGCGGCCACGACATGCATGGCGTTCTGGTCGACCGATCCGACGAAATAGCGGTTGTAGCTGCCGATCGCCTCTAGCCAACCCATCATGAACAGGATGTTCGAGGACGAGAAACCGGCCGGGTTACCGGTATAGGTGGCCACCGCGTCCGGGCCGCCGGCGGCGATGGCCGCACTCATCCGTCCGGCGATATCGGTGATCGCCTCGTCCCAGGTCGACTCCACGTACCTGCCGGGCCCGACTCGCCGCATCGGGTGCACGATCCGGCGTGGGTGTTCGACAAGCTGATTGGCCGTGCGCCCCTTGGCGCAAAAGTCCGCCCAGCTGTGCGGGTTCTGCTTGTCGGCGGAGATCTTGAGAACCCGGTTGTCCTCGACGGTGACTGTGACTCCGCACGAGGCGAGGCAGTAACGGCAGAAGGTGTGGACGGTTTGCGGCATTGTCACGGTTCCGCTGGGCTATCGGGCGTTCGGTGCTAGCTGATGGCGTCGAGCGCTTCGCGCGTCTGCAGGTCCACGAAGGCCGCAGAATAGCGCTGCGCGAAGGCCAGGCAGACATCCGGGCGCTGCCAGGCGTCCCCGCCACTCAGCGTGGCGATCCAGATGGCCAGGCCGTGCGCCACCGATGCGCGGTAGCGCAGCCAGATCTCGTCGGCCGAAGGCATCTCGTCGGCGGGCAGGGTCAGCGAATCGCGGTACTCCTCGACAAGATCGCGTTCGGCGCGACGCCGATCGTCGATCGTCAACGCGCCCTGCAGGAAGTAGCCGAGGTCGAGCGAGAAGTTGCCGCGCCGAACCATCTGCCAGTCCAGGAAGCCGACGTCGCCGCCGGGAAGCAGATAAGTGTTGCCGATATGCGGATCGCCGTGCAGCAACGTCTGGGCGGACTTCGTCAGCGTCGCGATGTAGCGGGCCCAGATGTCGGTGAACAGGTCCGCACCCGACAGTGACGTAATCTCGGCGGGCACGGTGTCGCCGAGACGTTCGAAGGCGATGTCCAGCGGTGCCAGCTCCAGACCCGCGAACGGCACGAAAGGCTCGACCCAGCCCAGCGCCGGGTTGCTCGTCAGCCGATCGCCCCAGTACTCGCTGTGCAGCGAGGCCAGCCCCCGAACCCCGCTGGCGGCCTGGTCGATGGTCAGCGGGCGCGTCGAATCACGTGGGTCGGCGCCCCGGGCGACGACATCCTCCATGATCAACAGGAAGTTCGACGCGGCTTCGTCGAAGACCGCGGCGTAGACCTCCGGATGATGCAGGGGGAGAACCACTCCGGAGGAGAACAGCCGTGGCTCGTGGAACAGGCCGCTGGTGAGCGCGACCAGTTCGGCGTGCGCCGGGTCCACCGCCTTGGCGAAGACGGTCGCCGGCCCGGCGCCGGCCGAGTAGGACAACTGGAGCCGGGCCCGCCGGTTGGTCCCGTCGTCGCGCAGGACCAGGCTGACGGCGCCGACTTCGGCACCCGGGAAACGGGGGCCGAGGGCCGCCGTCATCCAGGCAGGGGTGATCTCGTCCCACTCGCTGGGAACGGTGAGATCAGGGACGGTCACTTCAGGCAGCTCCCGGCGTCGACGGGCAACGTGACACCCGTGACGTAGCGGGCCTCGTCGGAGGCCAGGTACAGCACGGCGTTGCTGATGTCCTCGGGCTCGACCCACCCGATCGGCAGCACGTGCATCATCTGGGCGATGGGGGCCAGATCGTCGGGGCCGGGATTCTCCAGATCCGGGCGGAACAGCTTCATCGTGCCCTCGTTGAGGAACAGCGGGGTGTTGACGTTGGTGGGGTGCACCGAGTTGCAGCGAATGTTGTACTGCCCCAACTCGACTGCGAAGGTCCGCATGAGGCCCACCACACCGTGCTTGGCCGCCACGTAGTGGCCGGTGTGCGGATAGGCCTTGAGGCCGCCCACCGAGCTGGTCAGGATGATCG
>Ga0210111_1000355_pt1 | contig 12164 bp, 9 predicted proteins | sample China_Galinas_PW_6_FD_185520 | JGI IMG/M metagenome (GOLD analysis project Ga0210111, IMG submission 185520) | Wetland microbial communities from San Francisco Bay, California, USA, that impact long-term carbon sequestration - China_Galinas_PWC_D2... | ecosystem: Environmental > Aquatic > Marine... | reverse complement strand
GATTCGTCCCGGCAAAGAACCTATATAGGTACGGCGGTGGCCTCTGATTTCCGCTTCATCCCGTATGCCACCGAGGGAAATGCGAACAAATTTTCTTTTCACCGCGCGTGCTATGGCCTGACCAAGGGATGTCTTCCCAACGCCGGGTGGACCCACAAAACATAAAATCGGCCCCTTCATTTTAGGGTTAAGTTTGCGCACGCTAAGGTATTCAAGGATACGGTCTTTTACATGCTTTAAACCGAAATGGTCTTCATCCAGAACCGTTTTTGCATTTTTGATATCAATAATGTCTTTGGTGGTTTTACTCCATGGCAATTCAACCAACCAATCCAGATATGTGCGAACAACAGAAGCTTCTGCAGAGTCAGCATGCATTTGATCCAGACGTTTCAACTGCTTTAAAGCTTCTTTGTCTGCACTTTTTGACATTTTAGCCCTTCTTATCTTCCTTCTATAATCATCAATTTCCTTTAATTTTCCATCGTCTTCACCGAGTTCCTTGTGGATGACCCGAACCTGTTCCCTTAAAAAATAGTCTCTTTGACTTTTTGAAATTTCATCTTTTACATCAGACTGGATTTTAGCCTGCATGGAGGACAATTCCACTTCCCGAGAAAGTAACTCATTAACTTTTTTAAGACGCTCAAGAGGATCGATCAATTCGAGCAAAATCTGGGATTCGTCAATTTTCAACTTCAGATTTGAAGCCACAAGGTCTGCTAGTTTCCCAGGATCATTCACGCTTTCTAGAATAACACCAACATCGTTGTTCATTTCTCCGCGCAGCGCCAATATCTTTTCGGAGTGTTCGATAACATTCCGCATTAACGCTTCCATTTCCAAATTGATCCCTTCAACCGGCGGATCGGGAATCCTTTCGATTTTTACACGATATATGGATCTCTTTGAAACGTATTTAACAATCCTGGCCTTTTCGATACCCTGTACAAGAGCCTTGACGCGTCCATCAGGAAGTTTCAGCATCCGCAGGATCTTGCTCACAGTTCCAACCGTAAATATTTGATCGGGGTTAGGATTTTCGATATTTGGATCTTTTTGCGCGGTTAAAAACAAAAATCCGTCTTTTTCCACGGCCTCCTCAACAGCACGCACCGATTTTTCACGGCCGATAAAGAGCGGAAGAAGCATGTCGGTAAAAATAACAATATCCCGAACGGAAATCAGAGGTAGTGTATTTGGAATTAATACATCTTTTTCATCTTCATCAATAATGCTGATAAGATCATCTTTGTCGGTTTCAGCCATTCTGTCTCCTATAACTTAAATCCATAAAATTTTGTCGGTCTCCAAATGCCTCTCTTTTTGATTAAATTTAGAGGTCGATGTTGTTATTTGTTAAATCGCTCCATGGATAATATTTTTTTTTCAAACCGCATTTAAATTACACAAGTTTCACACTCCCGGCTTTCAACAACATCAACAGTTATGAAACATCAATATAATAAAGCACAATTTGATTTTGACAATGTTTATATGTATAAATTCATTACCTCTTTAAATCAACATTTTTGACAACCTCTTTTCTCCGAAATTCATGGGCACTATCACCGCAACAATGCTGAGGGAAAAAACCAGAGTAAACGATCCGAGAATCCATACCCATTCAATAACCGTCAATAGTCTTCCCTGAATATTCGCCATAAAAAGGCGATAAACCGGCCCCGCTTCAATAATGATAACGGTTCCTACATATCCTGCACACACCATCATAAAAAGGAGCCCTCCAAAACTGGTAACGGTTTGAGCTGGATTTTCCGATTTAAAATCGGGATACGCTGCGCCAAAACCGATCCCCATTGATACCACTCCCGGAACCAGTAAAAATATATCAACCAATGAAAGTACCATCATAAAAGTCGTTACTTTAAGCAATATATTTGTTGCAATGATCAAAATCTCAGTCAAAACGAATAACGGTAAAAAATAGACGAAGAATTTTATCCAGAGATAGTGTCTCAAATCTATGGGAACCGATTTTACCAACCAGAAAGCATCCTTTTCGTTGCTGACTGCAGGATATGCAAATCGGGCCGTAATGGTAATAAGAACAAAGCCAGCAAGACCGATGTTCAAAAAAGATAGAAGGTTTTGAAGGTTAATGGTCTTTATCGGAGCCTTTTCAAGAGGAAGAGCATTGAAGTTGTAGACATATATGATAACCAGCGCAGCGATTAAAAAAAGCTGAGACCACTGTGTTTGATCTCTGAAAAAAGTTCGTATCTCCTTTAACATAAAAGCCCTGCAAGAACGTGGCAAAAATCCTAAAAAACGGGGGTCTGAATAATTGTATTTAAAAAGCCGAACTTGGGCTGTTCGGGTCTTTGAAAGCCCCTTGAAATAATATGCATTTGAAATAATGATTGCTGAAAATACCATTATCCCTGCCCAGCTCAAGGAGAGCGCCATGTGAAACAGTCCTTGCATTATATGCCCCGAAAGTGTCGCCTTTATACTGTCAAAAGCCCATGTGCTCGGAAGATATATCGGAGCCGGAGCTTTTAAAGATCTGAGATAGAAAAGCACATTTGAAAAAGCTTCAGGATCAACAAGACGCTCGGGTCTTAAAAAACGAAAGGCGAAAAAAAGTATTAGAAAAACGCAAAGGCCGATGAAAATAAAGATGTTTCTGATACGGTTCGCAGGCACAAAATTCACAACAATCATAATTAGTCCGCCCTGAAAAATAAGCATTTCAGGGTGATGATTTATAATTTGATCTTTGACAATTGAAGAAAATACTTTAGCCATTGGGCCGGACGGACTATTTAGTTCATACAGCCTGTTTCATTCTCATATGGGTTGCTTTGGCCTGCTTCTTTGCGTATAATCTCGTTGTTTTTTTCATGTTCCAAGCAGCTACCGCCCACACAACATTGGTTGTATCGCCCTCCGGTCCTTTATATCGGCAGCGACCCATTCGATGGTCGGTTTTCAGATGGCCGATGACAGGTTCGATTTTCGCTCGTTGCTTGAGAGTCTGTTTGAACCAGGTTTTTTCGCTGTTGCGATGAGCTTTTTTCCCTTTTTTAGGGATGGCAATCTTCTTCACTCCCCATCTGCGACGGCAGCGTTCCTGCTTCTTATAGGATTGATCAAACCCTCGATCACCCCCTAACGTGTCGGGGCGTTCTCCAGTATTGGCTCTCATGCGATTGACCACTTTGCCCGTTGTTTTCGAATCAGCAATGTTGGTCTGGTATTCGGCGTGCGATAAAATCACGCCGTCGTCGTTCGTCATTAAACTGACAAGACTGCCGAACTCGCATTCTTTATGTGCTTTGCCTTTTTTGATGACGGCAATAGAATGCTCATGGAGTGAATAAAGTCGCTTTTCCGGTTTCTCACCTTTCATGACCTTTCTGGTTTGTTCGACAATCTTGCGACCTACGGATAACAATTGGTTCAATTGGCGACCCATCACCTTATGCCCACGGGCATATAAAGAGTTGGAGATACGTGATCCCTGACGCACAACCTGATGAGTCATCGAAAGAAGATCCTTAATGCCTTGAATGCGTTTTTCCGGCTTTTTACGATATAGTTTTTTCACATTCAGTAAAATCTTCTTGCTCACTCGTGTGAAGGACCTGAATGATTTATTGAGTCCTACATGTTTCTTTATCGTTTTTATCTTTTTGACGATTTTTTCTCGAATGTTATGAAGCAAATCGGCATCGGTGGGATAGGCGATATCCTTAGGTTGTGCTGTCGTATCCACGATAGCGCGCCGGGTCTTTACCAATCCTTTAGAATGCCACCCTTGCATCAGAACGGACTCAATCTGCTGCATGCCGGCAACGCCGATACGGTTTCTGAACTTTACCAAACTGGTTGGATCGAGAATCTTACCTCTCTGAAAGTAGGGAAAGCCGCAAAAGCATTGCCAGTAGGTATTTTCGTGAAGTTCTTCAACTGCCCGTTCGTCGCTGCAATTGTAACGGTGTTTCAGAATGTGGAGGCCGACCATGAGCCGAATGGGTTTACCTCGACGGCCCAATGTGCTATAGTGATCTGACATTTGGTGGTGCAATTGATCCCACTCGATGAGATCGGCAGCGCGCAACAACTCATGCTGTGGATCTAGATAATCCACGAAATTCAGTTCATACATTTTCAGTTGCCTTTTTGTTGTTTTTAACGTCATTCCAGACAGTTAAATATCAAATATACTTCAAAAGGGCAACTGAATTCTTCACTTTTCTTCAATTTTCAAAGAGCAAACCCAGTATTTATGCGCCTTTGCAAGCGCATTTTTCAGGATGGACTAATTAGGTTTCTTTTTGCAGATTCTGAAGGCGAGCACTAAGTTTGACAGGATAGGCTCTATGATCCTGAATCGACTTGTATCCGTCATCTAACGCGGCAAAGTTTTCTTTGAACCTTTCCTGAAGCATGTTAAGTTGAGGATGCGGATACAATAGCCTTCCGTTTTCCATTACCTTTTCCAGCAAGGGCTGTCCTTCAGCAATGATTTCGTCTCTTTGGCCGATGATATCTTCCGAATAACATCCGTTTTGATCGGACGTTCTAAAAACCTGCTTTTCACCGGCAAGGGTCACTTTACCCGGGCTTAGTTTCCTCACGTCGCGCCCTTTAAACCGGACCATCTTGTAGACAATATCAACAAAAGGAGCATCTGCGGAAACCCCGACTTTGGTCCCTACCCCAAATGCATCGATGGCGGCTCCTTCCGAAATAACCTTGGCGATCTTAAATTCATCAAACCCGCTACTGGCAAAAATCTTAACCTCCGAAAGGCCGGCGGCGTCAAATATTTTGCGCACTTTTCGACTGAGGCTTACCATATCTCCGCTGTCAAGACGAACACCGATGAGTGTATGACCCCTTTTCTGCATCTCTTTGGCGACGGCAGCGGCATGTCGTGCGCCTTCAACACTATCATAGGTGTCAACGAGAAATATTGAATGATCAGGAAATGTATCTGCATACGCAAAGAAGGCATCACGTTCATTGTCAAAGGCTGAAACATAAGAATGGGCCATGGTTCCGGAGATGGGAATACCGTATATTTTTCCGGCCAGAACATTGCTGGTCGCCGCAAATCCGGCAATAAACGTGCTGCGAGCCACTTTGATTCCTGCATCCTTCCCCTGAGTTCTTCGCAGAGAAAAGTCAATCAAGGGACGGCCGGCAGCGGCATGAAAACATCGGGCCGCTTTTGAGGCAATCATGGTTTGAAATCCGATGGTATTCAACACAAAAGTTTCAATAAGTTGGGCTTCAACGATGGGCGCCGTCACTTCCATAACCGGTTCATTGGCAAAGAAAACCGTGCCTTCTGGCATAGCATTAACCTCACCGGTAAAGTGAAGTTGCCTCAGGTAATCAAGAAAATGTTTCGAAAAACGACTGATACTTTGCAGGTAGCGTATATCCTGGTCAGAAAATTGAAAGCCTGCCAGTTCATTCAACACTTGCTCAAGACCCGCAGCCACAAAATAATTGCGGGTGACATAAACGTCTCTGATGAAAAGGGAAAATGTTGCCGTATCAAATACCTCATGAGCAAAATAACTGGCGGCCATGGTCAATTCGTAAAGATCTGTAAACAAAGGACCAGCTCGATGTGATTCTGTCATGAGACATCGGCTCCGTATATTTTTTCCATTCGTTTCAAACTGAATTGGTGCATCTCAGGATCAAAATCGGCAACTCCCTTAACGGACACAGTGATGTTATAATCCCGGTTGGCCAGTCCGCCCACAGTATCCATCACACAAATCGACGTACAAACACCCACCACCTCAACATCATCAATGTTGGCTGATTTTAGAACATGTTCAAGATCGGTTCCGTAAAAACCACTGTATCGCTTTTTGGGAATCATTGTTTCATCGGCCTGAGGTGAAAGTTCGGGAATCACTTCACAACCCCAGGTTCCTGCAACACTATGTTTGGGAAACTTCTCGAACTCTTTGTCATCTTCATCATGCGAATCCTGAAGATATATCACAAGATCCTTGCGATTTCGATAACTCGTTAATGTCTTTTGGATAAAGGGAATGATCGATCTCGCCGTGTCGCCACAATACAGTGCGCCCTTCTCATCCACAAAGTCGTTTAACATGTCTACGATGATCAATGCTTTTTTTGTCATTTCCGCCTCCTTTTAAGGCTGAAAGGTTTTTGTATTAAGGTATGAATTAGAATCTTAAATTTCAAGGAAATTTTGATAAGATTGAACATTCTTGACTATTTAACATATTTAAGGTTATTTATTTAACAATGGCTAAAATTTTTTATCAAAGGATTTGAATGTCTTTACGCCACTTTTTTTTTATTCTGTGCTTTTTAAGTATCCAACTTCACTCAACTGCATGCATGTCGGAAAAGCTTCCGGTGATTGCCAGCATTTACCCCATTGCCGACATGGTTCAGCAGGTGGGCGGCGACCATGTTGACGTTGCTTTTGTTCTGCCGGCAGGTGCAAGTCCCCACACCTTTGAACCAAAGCCGAGCCTGGTAAAAAAGTTTTCATCAGCACGTATTTTCTTCATGGTCGGCGCCGGGCTGGAGTTCTGGGCTGAAAAATTCATCAATCTGGGAAGGCCTGGTTTGACAACCATCGTACTTTCAGATGGAGTTTCACTGATCCACACCGCCGGACATCATCATGAAGACGAGGCCGAGCATCATCATGCCAGGACAGGCAATCCAGATCACGAATCGAGCGTTGCCAATCCACACATATGGATGGATCCTGTGATCGCAAAAACGATGGTCAATAAAATTACGGCCGCCCTTTGTGATGTTGATCATCAGCATGTAACGTATTATAAGGAAAGGGGCCAGAGGTATTTGGAAAAGCTTGATGACCTCGATCAGATGATTCAAAAGACAGTGTCAACTTTTACGATCAGAAAATATGTCTCTTTTCATGCTTCATGGGATTATTTTGCCAGGAGATACGGCCTTGAATCTGCCGGTGTCATCGAAGCGGCTCCCGGTCGAAATCCAACACCGATACAGATTAAAAATATTGTGGCAATGATAAAAAAGTACCATATTCGGGCTGTATTTGCAGAACCCCAGCTCAACCCCAGAGCTGCAGAAATCATTGCCAGAGAAGCAGAGGTTAACGTCCTTTTGCTCGATCCTTTAGGTGGTCCCAATTTGATAGGGCGCGCCACGTATATTGATCTAATTAAGTACAACCTGAATGTTATGCAGGAGGCCATGAAGTGAAACAAAGGGTCATGGATACGAAAAATGATAAAGAACCCATTGTGGATTTAAATGATGTATGGGTGGCATACGATGGCAAATGGATTCTAAAATCCATTTACCTAAACTGCTATCCCGGTGAAATATTCGGTATCGTCGGCCCTAATGGCGGCGGCAAAACCACGTTGCTGAATGTTATCCTTGGACTTTTGAACCCCCAAAAAGGCTCTGTTCAGTTATTTGGAAGCCAACCCAACAAACAAAGCAGGCTGGAGGTCGGATATCTTCCCCAGATATCCCATGCAGACCAAACCTTTCCGGTTACCGTCCTCGATGTGGTTCTCATGGGTCTATATAGTCGTATCGGCCTTTTCCACAGGCCGGACCGTAACAGCAAAAAGATGGCCATGGACCTGCTTTCACAGATAAACATGGCTGATCATGCAAAAAGGCCCTTTGCAGTGCTTTCGGGCGGACAGCAGCAACGGGTCAACATCGCACGGGCAATGGCTTCCAAACCGAGACTTTTAGTCCTTGATGAGCCCTCAACCGGTGTCGACAGCGTGGCTCAGGAAGATTTCTATGAACTTTTGGCAAAATTTAGAAATGACCAAGGCATATCCGTCATCATGGTGTCACACGATATCGGTGTTATTTCTTCCCATGCAAACCGGGTGGCTTGCCTGAATGTTGAGCTTCACTATCATGACGAGCCGGACTTTTGTTTTTCACCGGAAATAACAAAAAAGGTGTTTGGGAAAGACCTCAAAGTTATTGTTCATGATGATAAATGTGCAACCTGTTACCACAGGCATCAAGATCATGATTGATATGTTCAGCCTTCAATTTATGCAAAACGCCTTTTTAGCGGGAATGATGCTCAGCTTCGTTCTGGCGGTGGTTTCATTTTTCGTCGTGTTGCGTCGTTTGTCTTTTATCGGCGTTGGTGTGGCACACTCGGCTTTCGGCGGTGTAGCCCTGGGGGCACTTCTGGGGATATCTCCAACACTTACTGCCATCGGTTTTGCCGTGGTCGTATCCAATGCCATTGGGTATATCAGCAATAAAGGCCACCTGGGCACAGATACCGCCATCGGTATATTTTTCCCTTTAGCAATGGCTCTGGGCGTTATTTTTATCGGTATGTCGAATCAATACAACGTGGATCTTTTTGGTTATCTTTTCGGCAACATTCTGGCGATTACCCGGCAGGATTTGATTATCACCGCAGTGCTTGGAGGGCTGGTACTTCTTTCAACGGTATTGTTTTTTAAGGAATTGCTTTTTGTAGCCTATGATCGGGAAGTTGCTTATGTCAGTGGAATGCCGGTGGCCTTTCTCGATCATTTTTTCCTAACCATCCTTGCCCTCTCCGTGGTGATCAGTATGAAAATAATCGGAATCATCCTTGTTTCCGCACTCCTGGTGATCCCCGGGGCAGCCGCTTCACAGATAACCCGTCGTTATAATAGCATGATCGCCTTTTCAATACTCATCGCACTGATATCCACCAGCGGTGGGCTCATTATCTCCTATTATGCCGACCTGCCGTCCGGCGCAACGATCGTTGCATTGGCGTCTTTGATTTTTTTTGCAACATTTGCGGTAGGTCAAACACGCAAATAGTTAGTGGGACGTCCGGGGTTAAGAATTTTCCGCAAACAGGGATGAAATGGCGTTTCGGCCCTTTTCTTTTGAAAGATACATGGCCTGATCAGCTCTTTTTATAAATTCTGACAGCGATTCTTTATTATGATATTCCGTCACACCGATACTGATGGTGACGGTAACGACACTTCCGGGTTCCGGAACAAAGTTTTCGGATTCCACGGCGGTTCTAATCCTGTTGGCAACGTTATTGGCCTCTTGTGCTCTGGTTTCCGGAAGAATAACTGTAAATTCTTCACCGCCATATCTAAAAGCGGAATCCATTGTTCTAAGACACGAACGGATAATCTGTCCTATTCTCACCAGAACCTTGTCGCCTTCAAGGTGACCGTATGTATCGTTGTACACTTTAAAGTTATCAATATCTAAAAGTAAAAGCGCAATGGAGTGACCATACCGGCGACAGCGATCAATTTCTATTTCCAGCAAATTATAAAAGTGTCTTAAATTGAATAATTTGGTGAGGCCATCTGTTATTGCAAGGTTTTCAAGCTTGCTGAGGATACGGCTGCGTTCTTTGGTGAGTCGTCTTTCTTTTAAGACTCTTTTCAATCTCAGCAACAGTTCCTCGAAACGAAACGGTTTGAAAACAAGATCGCTGGCACCTTTATTGATGGCTTCTTCATAAGAATAATTCTCACTATATCCAGTCATTACAATGACATCGATATCGTAACCTTGTTTGATTTCAGATGTAAATTGAAGACCATCCTTGCCGGGAAGCAAAATATCAGTTATGACAATTTGAATAGTGCCTGATTTTATGATGTCAAACGCCTCCTCCGCACTGGGAGCGGAGAAAATCTTGAAGTTTGACTTTGTTAAGAATTCATGTATGGAGCTTCTTACGGCATCATCATCTTCAACGATTAAAATGTTTTCACCCATTTTTCTCTAACTCATCCTCTCTTTTCTTATTTGAAGAGATATATCGACACTTTTGGGGTAAGGCTTGACATGTTTAACCTCATTTTGATAAAAAACTGTTCCTTTATAAAGCGCCCATGAGCATATTAAAGTTTGTGGAAGTTTTTAACATAACTTGAAAAAAAGATGGTGTCAACAGGCTTTTGAATGATGTAAATATAGAAAGACAGGTTAATAACCAAAATGAAAAACATAAGAAATTTTAGTATTGTAGCTCATATTGATCATGGCAAATCGACGCTTTCCGACCGCCTGATCCAGATGACCCATGTTGTCCTTGATCGTGATTTTAAAGATCAGATATTGGACAGCATGGACATTGAACGGGAACGGGGTATCACCATAAAAAGCCAGACCATCTGCCTGCCGTATACGGCCAAAAACAATCAATCTTTTTCTTTAAATCTGATAGACACCCCCGGCCATGTGGATTTTACCTATGAAGTGTCACGGGCGCTGGCCTCTTGCGAAGGGGCTTTGCTCCTTGTCGATGCCAGTCAGGGTGTCGAAGCCCAAACCCTAGCGAACCTGTACCTGGCTCTTGAACACGATCTTGAAATCATTCCGGTAATTAACAAAATCGATCTTCCTTCAGCCGATATTGATCGGGTCAAGCAACAGATCAAAGATGACTTGGGACTTGATCCTGAAACAGCGTTACTGACATCAGCAAAGGAAGGAATCGGGATTGAAGAGGTGCTGGAAGGGATTGTGAATCGTCTCCCCCCGCCATCCGGAGATCCGGAATCGCCGCTTCAGGCATTGATTTTTGATTCCCACTATGATTCTTTCCGGGGAACGGTTGTTCATATCCGGATTTTCCAGGGAACCGTAAAACCGAAAGATGTCATTATGTTCATGTCCAATAACGCCGTTTATAAGGTGGAAGAAGTCGGCATATTTCAAATCGGGCGCATCCCTAGAAAAGAGCTTTCAGCAGGAGAAGTCGGCTATATTATTGCGGGAATTAAGACGGTCAGCGATACCCGCTGCGGGGATACCATCACACTAAAACATCATCCCTGCGACCCGATGCCGGGTTTCAAGGAAGCAAAACCGGTGGTTTTTTCTTCGATTTATCCGGTGGCTTCCGACGGTTACGAAGACCTTGCTGTCGGCCTTGAAAAACTGAAACTCAATGATTCTTCCCTGATTTATGAAAAAGATACCTCGGTGGCGTTGGGATTTGGGTTTCGTTGCGGTTTTTTAGGGCTCCTCCATCTCGAGGTTGTTCAGGAGCGGCTCGAGCGTGAATACGACCTATCATTGATATTGACGGCCCCTTCGGTCCGATACGAGCTGATCATGAATGACGGGTCCTCAAAAGTCATCGACAACCCGGCATTGTATCCGGATCCGACAACCATCGAACGCACAAAAGAACCCTTTATCCGTGCGGGAATCATCATTCCGGACCGATATATGGGCGCAGTCATGAAGCTGTGTCTGGATCACAGAGGAATTAACAAAACGTATCAGTATTTAACCAGCAATCGATTGGAAATGATATTTGAACTTCCGCTGGCGGAGGTCATTTACGATTTTTACGACAAGCTCAAATCGGTGACCCAGGGATACGGATCCTTTGATTACGAAATTATCGATTTCAGAGAGACAAACCTGGCCAAACTGGATATATTGATCAACGGAGAGCGCGTTGATGCGCTTTCACAGCTTGTTCATCGAGACCGGGCGGTTGATCGCGCAAGACGCGCCTGCGAGAGACTTCAGGATGAAATACCGAGGCAAATGTTTAAAATAGCCATTCAGGGGGCTATCGGCGGGAATATCATTGCCCGAAAGACCATTTCAGCATTTAGAAAGGATGTCACTGCAAAATGCTATGGCGGCGACGTGACACGAAAGCGAAAGCTTCTGGAAAAGCAAAAAAAAGGGAAAAAACGAATGAAAATGGTGGGGCAGGTCATGATTCCACAGTCAGCATTTCTTTCGGTTTTAAAGTCAGACACCGATTAGAAGTTAAAAGTGAGCTAAAGCCCGCCCTGGTGCGACACGTTCATATATTTAACAGACTTATGGCATATTACAAAATCGACTTTTTGAGTATTGAGTACTGGTTATCGGTCTGGGCCAGGGTTTGAAGTGAACTAAAGTTGTAAAAAATGATATTGAGAAAAATCAATTAATAGCTAAAAAATTTATGATTTTCGATCATCAATCCTTCACTTTCCAGTTTAATAATAGCTTAGTCCCTTAAAACAAATCGATTTCAAAGGAGCTTCATGTATGATTAAATTTTTGGCTGGAAGCTGTCTGAGTGGATTAGGGATCGTTTTGAAAGAACCATCGATAATTTAATTTTATGAAGGAACTTACCTGTAAAAGCAGAGACCTTTATC
>Ga0210111_1000348_pt1 | contig 12395 bp, 9 predicted proteins | sample China_Galinas_PW_6_FD_185520 | JGI IMG/M metagenome (GOLD analysis project Ga0210111, IMG submission 185520) | Wetland microbial communities from San Francisco Bay, California, USA, that impact long-term carbon sequestration - China_Galinas_PWC_D2... | ecosystem: Environmental > Aquatic > Marine... | reverse complement strand
CCGCCGATATTACTATCCACTTTGCCGCCGACGATCAGATCGGCGATAACCCGTGGGGTCCCAACAACATTGGCGTGTACATTAACGGCACGGCGGTGCCCACGCTCTTCGGCGCAGGATTCGGTTCGGAAATCACCTTGTCGGCCCCGATTGGCGGCTTGGTGGTGCCGGGCGCCAACCAGATGCACGTGTACCTGCGTGACGTCTACGCAGTGGCGAGCGGCCTGATCTACAGTGCCGATATCGAGGTTCGGTGCCAGCCCCAGGCATGCTGCTTCCCGGACGGGCGTTGTGAGGACCTGGATCCATGCTGTTGTGTCGATCTTGGCGGCACACCACAAGGCACCGGCTCTGATTGCACCACCGCGGATTGCGGCGGTGGGGGTCAGTTGACTTGCCCACTGCCATCACCCGCAGGCTTGGTCGACCCGTGCGACGCGCTGCAGAATTCGGAGTGCATCAGTGACCTGCCAAACGAGTTGTGCCTGCCGGTTTGCATGGGCACCAAGTTGGCGGACGATGGAACACTCGTCCCGGTCGCGCAGGCCTGCACCTGCTTCGACGACAACGGCGAGTGCGGTCCCGTGAAGGTCGTGGACAATGGAATCTTCAAAGAGTTTGTTTGCGACCCGACACTGTGTCCGATCCCGGGGGAGCAATGCCAAATCCACATCAATGGCTCGCCGATCGGCGTATCAAGTATCGATACGACGGTTGTACCAATCGGCGCAGAGATAAAGTGTAAGTGCTCTGCTACGGTCAATGATCCGTGTCCAACGCCGTTGCCTCCATCGGATGACCCGTGTGGAGCATTGCAAAGCACCGACTGCGTTGACGGCGTGTCCGGCGAGACGTGTCTCCCGATCTGCGTCAGTGTGGAACAGGACGCAACTGGATTGGTGCCATTCGCGACAGCGTGCGATTGCGTGTCCGGCGACGAATGCGGCCCGGTGAAAATCGAGCCGGGCCCGGTCCCTGGCGGCGACATCCTCGTGTGTGATCCGACAGTCTGTCAGAATCCTGGTGAGACATGCCAGATCCACTTCAACGGTTCGCCGACCGGCAATACAAGTGTGCCTGCCGACACCGTGGTGCCCGGCACCGAGGTGAAGTGCAAGTGCGCAGATACGCCGAACGATCCGTGCCCGACGGCATTGCCGCCGACCATCGACCTATGCGGTCCGTTACAGGCGACCGACTGCATCGACGGCGTGGCCGGCGAGACCTGTCTACCGATCTGCATGACCGTCATTCAGGACGCGACAGGTTTGACGCCATCGGCCACGGCATGTGACTGCGTGTCGGGCGACGAATGCGGCCCGGTGCAAGTCGTCGATGACGGGATTACAACGAATCTCGTCTGCGAGCCGACGAATTGTCCGAATACCGGGGAAATCTGCCAGATCCATTTCAATGGTTCACCGACGGGCAACACCAGCGTACCGGCGGACACGGTTGTGCCGGGCACCGAGGTGAAGTGCAAATGTGCCTCAACACCGAACGATCCGTGCCCGACCGAATTGCCGCCGTCCGACGATCCATGCGGTGCGTTGCAGATGACCGACTGTGTCGACGGCGTGGCCGGCGAAACGTGTCTGCCGGTCTGCGTCACCGTCGTGCAGGATGCGACCGGGTTGATTCCATCCGCAACAGCATGCGACTGCTTGTCAGGCGACGAATGCGGGCCGGTAAAGATCGCGCCGGGACCTGTTCCAGGGACCGATCAACTCGTGTGCGATCCGACCGTCTGCCCGGTTCCGACTGATACTTGCCAGATCCACTTCAACGGATCGCCAACCGGCAATACCAGTGTTCCGGCGGACTCCGTGGTGCCCGGCACCGAGGTCAAGTGCAAGTGTGCCTCGACGCCTAACGATCCGTGTCCAACCAAGCTGCCGCCTGCGGACGACGTGTGCGGACTATTGCAGGCCACGGAATGTGCAGACGGCGTGACCGGCGAGCAGTGTCTGCCGCTCAACCTGGTCATCCAGCAAGGCCCGGGCGGCCTGGAGCCAGTCGCGACGGCCTGCGATTGCCTCGATCCGTTCAGTTGCGGTCCCATCCTGATCGACGACTTCCCGGGCGGCACCACCGGCTTGCGTTGCTTCCCCGAGGTCTGTCCGGATCCGACGGTTGAATGCCAGCCTCATGTCAACGGGGTGGCCCAGGGCGCGATCAGCGTCATCGTGCCCGACCTCGTGCCGGGCGATGAGGTCTACTGTGCATGCCCGACGTCGATTTCGCCGCCTGATCTGGCGCCTGCACCGTACAATGTCCTAAAGAACCGGTACATTTCGATTGATGCCCTGACGCCGAATCCAGGTCTGACCGTATTCGACATCAAGGCGACGCTGACCGCCACTTCGGTGAACGGCGTCACGACCGTCGGTTCCCAATGGTGGGCTAACGCGCCAGATGCCAAGTGCATTTCGGTCATGTCGTCGACAAGGCCGGTAGCCCCACCCGACTGGACAGGGTGCAGCACGATTCACCTGACCGGTTGCCCGGTCATTCCGACGTCCACCTACGACATCGTCGCCGTGGACGGCACCAACGAATCGGGCGCGCTTTCCGCCGATACGCAGGCGCTTCCCGGGGGCAACAAGTGGTGGGGCGACTGTGTCGGTAATTTCGATCCGGTGGCCGATGGGTGGACTCCGCCGGACGGCTTGGTGAGTATCAACGATGCCGTGGCGGCTATCAAGACGTACCAGGATCCGAGCAAGGTGGGGCCCGGCTGTGGCACTCCGCCTTGCAACGCGACGCATACCTCCGTCACGGATGTTCACCCGGCAGGATTCCCCATGCAACCGTGGGGGACTCCGAACAGGCTCGTGGACATCAATGACGTGTTTGCGATTATTCTGGGCTTCCAGGGTAAGGAATTCCCAGGCCCGCAACTGCAGAATTGTCCGTAGTTTGGAACTGTCTCCTTGAGCGCGGGGCGGGAATCCTCCCCCCCCGCCTCAGGGTTCTTCTCAGTCTAGAAACGTATCGGAGGTCTGGTCTCGTTCTTTCGAATTAGCGCGGACCCAAGGGGTTGCGAGAAAACTTGGAGTGGGGCGGATTTCGGTCCGCCCCGCTCTTTTTTGGCGCTGCGCCAACGACATCCGATAGTCGGTACCAAGTCTAGCCGGTGCAGGTTGTCTGGTGGGCGGCCTTGCGAGAATGCCCAATTTGACCGGGCTTCGCGTAGGGTACCATTCGAATCACCGGGCCGTACCGTACCCCTTTCCATACGGGCAACTCAACGCGAGAATGCCGCTGCCATGCTGGACGTGCCTGAAGAAAATAACCGGCACGGAGAAAAGCAAACCCGTGCCGGCGGAGCCCCTGAGCAAAACCCGGGCACCCAATTCCTACGGCAAAGGTGGCGACACGGGCTGCAACTTCCCAGGGACGCCTTCTCAACCCCTGCCTGTTAATGTTTGCCATGATCCTCTGCCTTGCACGAGTCGTCGGCAGGGTGTCGAGTGCGGGTTCGTAAGTCGCCAGTAGGGTCGATAGGCGCGGGAGCAGGCCCCCAACCGCATCCATAGCGAGCCGCGACATTGGGTGGTACTTCCGGTTTGTAGCGCTCGTTTTTCGATTCCGCCGGAGGCAGGTTTTATCGGGCTCTGCATCCCCGGAGGTTGACAGAATCCGCTTGCAAGCTACCATCCGTCCGATCATGAGACGGGGGATCCCTATATTCACAGCGTGTCTCTTGGGCCCGGTGTTCAGCGCCGCCACGATGGGTGCGCCGAAGGCTGCGCTGGTTTCGCGATCGTGGCAGCTGGAGTTCGAGTTTCACGATCCGCAGCGTATCGAGGTGGATTTGCCTGGAGTCGCTGAGCCTTCGTACTTCTGGTATGTGCTTTATACGGTGACAAATTCGACCCGACATGGGGTGGATTTTTACCCCACGTTTCGTCTGGTCACCGACGGTCTCGAAGTGGTTCCGGCCGGCGACGGCGTTCTTCCGCAGGTCTTTGATGCGATCGCGTCGCGACACCGGGCGGAGTACCCCTTTCTCGTTTCGCCGACAAAAGTCGGTGGGCGTCTCTTGCAGGGACGGGAAAACGCGAAGAGCTCGGTGGCCGTGTTTCGACCGTTCGACGCCGAAGCTAGCTCTTTTACACTCTATGTCGCGGGGCTTGCGGGCGAGATGGAGCGCATCGCGAACCCGGCGTTCGACGCTTCGCAGGCGGAGTCGGCGCAAAATCCCTCGTCGTTTTTGTTTCGGCGGACCTTGGCCGTCACGTACGATTTGCCCGGTGATCCGGTCACGCGGCAGGAAACGTCACCTCGCCGCCGGAATCGCGAGTGGGTAATGCGGTAGGTTCGGTAGATAACATTTGCAACGCGCACTCGCCGAATGGGTGCGTTGGCAGGAGTACGATCATGGCACACAAAAAAGGCCAAGGCTCGTCGCGAAATGGGCGAGACAGCAATCCGCAATTTCGCGGCATCAAGAAGTATGGTGGACAGGTCGTGACCACCGGCACGATCATCCTCAGGCAGTGCGGGACACCGCACAAGGCCGGATTCAACGTCGGCCGCGGCCGGGACGATACGCTGTTCGCGTTGTCGGATGGGTTTGTCCGCTATCGCGGTCGGTTCGTCGACGTACTCGAATCGCAACCGTGACATCAGTCTTTTGATCAGCACACATGGGGTGGTTGAGAGACCACCTCTTTTTTTATGGCTTCTCGGACCCCGATCGCGTGACCGCAATCCTAACATGATCGTTGACCAGGCGGAAATCTATGTTCGGGCGGGTAAAGGCGGCGACGGCTGCGTCAGCTTTCGGAGGGAGAAGTACATCCCGAAGGGTGGTCCTGATGGTGGTGACGGAGGAAACGGCGGTAGCGTCTACGCGGTGGCGCGAAACCAGGTAGAGACGCTCCTCGATTTTTCGGGTCGTCACCATTGGATTGCGAAAAACGGTCAACCCGGTATGGGCAAGAAATGCAGTGGTCAGCACGGTGAAGCGCTCGATCTCGAGTTGCCCGTCGGCACGCTGATCTACGACCGCGAATCGGGTGTGCTGATCAAGGATCTCAACAAGGCCGATGAGCGGATTTGTATCGCCAGGGGCGGGATCGGAGGCCACGGCAACGTATTTTTCGCGTCCGCCACCCATCAGTCTCCGCGAGAGGCGGAGCCGGGTACGCCGGGTGAGGAGCGTTGGCTCCGCCTGGAACTCAAGTTGATCGCCGACGTCGGCGTCGTAGGGCTGCCCAACGCCGGGAAGAGCACACTCCTATCTCGGCTCTCCCGCGCACATCCCAAGATTGCCGATTACCCCTTCACGACGCTCAAGCCGCAACTCGGTATTGTGGAATTGCCGGATGACCGTCGGTTCGTGATGGCGGATATTCCGGGACTCATCCAAGGCGCCCATTCCGGCGCCGGTCTTGGCGACGCATTCTTGCGACACATCGAACGAACGACCATTATCGTGCATCTCGTCGACGTCGGCTCTGGGCACGACGATTTGCGTCCGGAGGCCGCCTACAAGACAATCCGTGACGAGTTGTGCAAGTACAGTGCGGAACTCGCGTCCAAGCGCGAGATCGTGGTGGCATCCAAAACGGACGTGACCGGTGCCGACATGGCGGCCGACGAGTTGGGGCAGGCGATCGGCAAGGAAGTCCTGCGGATTAGCGCCGTGACCGGGAAAGGACTCAGAGAACTCACCGAGACGATATGGAAGCACCTGGAAAGAGAGCCCGACGACCCGCCGGTGATGCCGACGCCCACGCCGCCGCACCTCAGATGAACCATGGTACGGATACCCAAGCAATTCGATCCGACAGCACCGATCGTCGCGATTGACATCGGGAATACCACGACAGCCGTCGCGACATGGCATCAGAGCACCGTCCGCGCTCCGCTCTATCCGACGACCGGCGATGACGAGGCGTTCCGCAACGCCCTGACCGCACATTTCGACGCATGTCCGGGCGGGCGGCCGGGCGCCGTCGTGATGTGTTCCGTCGTGCCACCCTTGTCACGCCTTGCGAGCGGTATGGTCCGTGAGCTCATCGAGCAGAACATTCTCATTGTGGGCGACACCATTGCGCTGCCGATTGAAGTCGGTCTGAGGAATGCCAAGACCCTTGGGGCCGACCGCGTCTGTGCGGCGGCGGCGGCCTATGACAGAATACAGTCCGCCTGCGCAATCGTGGACTTTGGCACGGCCGTCACGGTCGACGTCGTGGATAACGATGGCGTACTCCTTGGAGGTGCCATTCTACCTGGAATTGACTTGCAGTTCAGGGCTCTCCACGACCACACCGCCGGGCTTCCTCTCGTCACAAGAGGCATTCCCGAAAGCCCCTATGGTCGCGACACCGAGGAGGCCATTCAAACGGGCGTGTGCCGTGGATTGGCCGGCACCGTGCGCGGGCTTGTCGAAGGGTATGCCACGGAATTGAAGCAATGGCCGCAAGTTGTCGTGACCGGCGGAGGCGTCGAGTTCATGGCACCACTGCTGGACTTTGCCGATACCTTGGTCCGCGACCTCACGCTTATCGGCGTAGGTCTGGCCTATGAAAAGCACTTGAGCGAAATGGGCGTATGAGTGAGCTCTGTCCGGACCGATGCTCCCTTCTGACACCGCCCGGAGCCGGCGCCATCGCCATCGTCCGGCTGACCGGCCCCAACGCAAAAGAGATTCTGGAACGCGTCTTCAGGCCCCACAGCCACCGCCTTCAGGACGACCAAGCGAACGCGGTCTCGTACGGTCGGATTATGGGTTGGGATTCACTCGTCTTGGATGACGTGCTCGTCGCGCCCGCCCCTTCCTTGGCCAGCTCCGACCACGAACGTAGTCTCTCGTTCGACATCACGAGCCACGGCGGCATACGGGTTGTTGAGCGAATCATCAAGGTGTTGACGCAGGCGGGCGCGAGTCATCGCACCGAGTCGGGGTCCGGTGAGGGTGCGTGGGGCGGCGTTACCACAATGGAGCGCGAGACGAACCAGGAACTTTGCCAAGCGCGTACGCAGCGGGCCGTGCGATTCTTAGGCCACCAGCGTCTGAGGCTGGCCGGTATACTGGAACGGCTGGCGAGCATGTGTGAATGCGACCCCGGGCAAGCCCGGGAGGCTCTATGGCGTTTGATACAATCCCAAAAGGCAGCGCACATCCTGCTGCACGGTGCCCGAATTGCGTTGGTCGGACCCCCAAACAGTGGGAAGTCGAGCCTATTCAACCATCTGGCCCGTCGGCGCGCAGCGGTCGTGTCGCCGCGTGCCGGCACCACGCGGGACTGGGTCACGGCATCCGTCGAATTCGAGGGAATTCCGGTTGACTTGCACGACACCGCAGGCGTCGACGCCGCAACGGACGATTTGGAGCAAAAGGCGATGGATACCGGCCAAGCGGTCGCGTCCGGGTGCGAACTTGTCATTATCGTGATCGATGCCTCGCACCCGAATCAACGATTCATCGACGGCGAATTTCAAAGGTATGAATGGCAATCCTCTCGCCGGGTCATAGCGATCAACAAGATCGATCTCCCCGTGCAGGAAGACCGGGTATCGGGCCCGTCATGCGGGATGTGCCGCGTTTCAGCAGAAACGGGCGCCGGAATCCCGGACCTCATCCGCACCTGCCTGGACAGCCTCGGTCTGCGTGGTTTCGAGGATAGCCTACCGAGCCTCTTCAACCATCGCCAACTATCCGTCGCACAAAGGGCTCTTGGACACCTCGGAGACGCGCCCGAGCAGGCCGCTGCCCTAATAAGGTGTGAATTGATTGGGCAAAAGTCCGCGTGACGACGGTGTCTCCGTTGTTATAATCGGACCTGTCCGAAAAAATCGACCTCGCCGGTGCGCGGACCGGTGTCACGAATTTCTTCGTGGAAGGGTCATGCAGAATTCGGTCGATTCGTGTCCTTTGGCGGCCTAGAGTCTCTTATTGCGAGATGCGTCGTGTCATGCACGTAAGACCGCGTCGCAGCTACCGAAACGGGACCTTTCATGTCCAATAACATTGACGACACTCAATTCGCGCGGCTCGTCGTGGATCGGAAGCTTTGCACGACGAACGAGGTGGAGCTTGTCCTGACCGAGCAGAAGGACCTTACCGCCGACGGCGCGCGCGTTCCTCTTCCCGAGCTTCTCATCAAACACGGCTACATGACGCATTCGCAAGTCGCGCGTCTTAATATGTCGATGGACGAAGACTCGATGTACCGCCCGGCGCAGCAGATCCCGGGCTTCCAGATTCTGAGCAAGATCGGCCAGGGCGCGATGGCCGTGGTATTCAAGGCAAAGCAGCTCAGCCTGGACCGCATCGTCGCCATCAAGGTGTTGCCCAAGCGCCTGAGCGAGAATCCGGAATTCGTGGAACGCTTTTACCGTGAGGGGCGGGCCGCCGCACGACTCAACCACCCGAACATCGTTCAGGCGTTCGATGTCGGCGAATCGAGCGGGTACCACTACTTCGTCATGGAGTTCATCGACGGTGATACGATCTATGAACAGGTGACCGATGGCCGTTGCGTGCCGGAAACGGAAGCCCTTCGCATCATCATCCAATGCGCCGGGGCACTGGGGCATGCGCACAAGATCGGGCTCATCCACCGCGACGTGAAACCCAAGAACGTGATGCTTACGAAGGACGGCACGGTCAAACTGGCGGATATGGGTCTCGCGCGTGAGGTGGGTGATTACAAAACCGCGGCCGCCGAGGCCGGCCGTGCCTACGGCACGCCCTATTACATCAGTCCCGAACAGGTTCGCGGCGACATCAATATTGACCACCGCGCGGACATCTATGCCCTCGGCGCCACGTTCTACCACATGGTGACGGGTCGCGTACCCTTTGACGGCTCGACGCCGTCGGCGGTGATGCACAAGCACCTGAAGGAACCACTCGTCCCTCCTGACCACATCAACCACTCGTTATCGATGGGCATAGGCGAAATCATCGAGGTGATGATGGCCAAAAAACCGGATGATCGCTATCCGTCGACGGCCGAACTCATCGAAGATATGAATGCGGTGGCCAAGGGCGAGCCGCCCCTGCAGGCACGCGACAAATACGACCATACCCTGCTGGAGTCTCTCGCCACCAAGGGCGCAGCGATTGAAGAGACGGACGACCGCGGCAGCGGTTCGTCCAGTGCCGATGGAATTTCCAGCCAACTCGTATTGGCCCTCGCGGTGCTGCTGGCGCTGTCGATCCTGACCAATATCGTGCTGATGATCATTCGCTAGGCGAGAGGCATTCCTCCACCTCTTCGCGCCGCAGTAACTCGGGGTTTTTCGTACACCATTTGGTCATGGCGAAATCGAGGACGTGCCCGTCCCAGTTGTCTGCGGTACCCATGTTGCCGCCGAACAGGCCGACTTCTGCATCGTTCAGATCAAGGCAGCCCTCATAGAATTCACCGGCCTTGATGTAGTTGTCCAAGGGTACCTCCACACAGTACGGCGAAGTCTCGCAGGTGGTATCCGGATCGGGCTTGTACCAGAATTCGAGTTTGAAACTCTGTACGTAAAAGTCATGCGCCTCGCCGAGCGTGAAAGTAAGCCGGTTTTTGCCATCCGAGGGGTCCCGTGAGATCTCCAACTCGTATTCCGGCTCGATATCCGTCGTGGGACAATCCAGCGGGTAATTGTAGAGCATGAGCGCATTCTCGTCGGTCCGGTCGACCGGCGCGGGACCCGCGTCCTTCGTAGGCGGGGGACGGAATGCCAAAAACAGCGCCAGCCCTGCTCCCAGGGCGATCAAAATGACTATTCTCGCACGCATCAAATAATCGTCCTATAAGCGAAACACGCCAATACGGCGTAGGCACGCCCTGCCGCCACGCGATGCGGCAGATGGTCCGTCAGGCCACTTTGCATAAACTACCCCCTGCAGCTGCCTTGGGGAGGCACAGTCTAGCATTTGTACGCACCGATTCAAGAATGGGTCGATTCTGGAAGAATCCTCCGCCGCCCAGGGGCCGCGATGTGGCGTCCCCAATGGCCGGACGACCCTCACGGTCTCCTGTGCCCATCCAATATTGACTCGTTCGCCCCGGAGACATAAGGTGGATGATTCGGCGCTCGGCTACGGCATAGGTGCCGTAAGCTCGAATTCCCGATCCGAAACGCAGGCGGACGATGTGCCGCCGGCACTGTCGGGCGCGTGCACAGGTTGTACCGATCATAGCGGAAAGAGCCCTGATAGGTCCGTCCACGGCTGGCAGTCGCCATTTGTCGGTTGCACGCCGGCCGAATTGACACTTTCGGGGTGCGCCCGAATGGTCGATCAGCACCATACGGCTCGGTGTCGGCAATGTTCTATGGTCCGATTTGATCGGCCCCCGCCACTTGATTGAAATGGCCGGGGAAGCGTTCGTAAGCCGGCAACCTCCAGCGGCCCCGTTTTGGGTCGGTGTGGCGCACCGGAGATGCGGATTCGTTGGCGACACGCCGGACCAGCCGGGCACGAAAGAGGCAGGTGGCAAGGCGAGTCACGGAAGCTGGTTTTTGGGTCTCGTATCGCCGCCAGTCGGGCGGTTGGGTAAGGCTGTATCAGTTTATTTCAAGGTAGTGCCATGAAAGCTGAACGACGTCACGAACTAAAAGGAAACGATCTGGCGCAGATGTTGGATCAGGCCGGCGAATACATGCGAAAAAACGGCAGCCGGTTGGGCCTGATCATTGCGGGCATCGTGGTGATCGTGGCCGTCGTGGGAATCGCCGTTCGATCGCGGGCGGTTGCGCTCGAGGATGCATGGCAACTCAAGCGAAGCCTGTCATTCGAGACAACGGCGGATGGTAAGCAGTCCTTGCAGACCCTGGCCTCCCTGATCGCGGATTCCGCCGATCCCGAGTTCATCATGACGGGGCTTCTTGACCAGGGACGGTACGCGCTCGAATTGGCGTACAAGGCGGAAAACCCGCCGGACGGCGAGATGAACGAAAGAGCACGCACGGCGTACGACGAGCTTCTGCTGCGCTTTCCCCAGAATCCGATCGCGTTCGGAGCGGCGCAGATAGGCCTGGCGACCGTCGAGGAGAATGCCTTCGCGCTGGATCGTGATTTGGCCCATAAGGAAGCGGCAAGCCGGCATTTGCAGGCCGTTCTGGATCGGCAGGATTTGGCTGTCACACCGTTCTTCACTCTGGCCACCGAGCGCTTGGAAAACCTGGATGAGGTTTTCACGGTCGCACGTTTTGCGGCAGCACCTATTGCACCGGAAGAGGAGCCGGAAGTTGCAATTCCCGGCCTGCCTCAGGGCATAGAAGCCGTGCCCATCCCGGCAGATCAGGTACCGGAGCGCATCCGAAAGCAGGCAGAAGGTGGCCAGAATGGGTCGGTCAACGTCGAGGATGACGGTCAGGAATAGGCGGATCGCGCCGCCACGCGGGCAAGCAGCGGTCCTTTCACTTTTCCGACCCCCTGGAAGCCGAACGATCAACGTACCGCGGCCAAGTGCCTGTGGGCCGTGTCGTAGAAGCGTCGGTACCCAACTCCCTGCGACTTCGTGGCGTATGCTGGCGCTGGGCGTGATTCTCCTCGCTAGCCTTCCCGCCGGATGCCGTGTCGGAAATCCGGACATCCAGTTTCGCGTCATCGACCGAAGCGGTTCCACGACCGCCTGGAAACACGCCGCCGTTGATGGAAAAACGGAAAAGGAAGATGAAGTCGCATTATCGGCGGCGGTGAACGAAACCGTCACGTTTTGCTTCGTGCTCCAGGCGTCAAACGGCGGCGTTCGCTCGACAAAACTGGACGTTGGCAACCTTGTCACATCCGGTGATATCATCGATGCCACAGCGATTCGTGTGTTTCGGATGCACGAGATCGCCAACGACGACTACCCCGGTTGGCACTTGCGGTACGTGTCGCCACGCGACCGCGTTCCCAAACCCTGGGATGTCCTGGTCCCGCTGGCAGCGCCCAAGGGGGGGTGGCCGACCGTTCTGAAAAACGGCGAGGCCTACCGCTTCTGGGTGGACGTCGCGGTACCCAAGGCATCCACGCCAGGGCGGTATCACACGGCACTGGTCGTCCGCGACGGCAAGAGGGTGTTGCAGACGATCCGCGTCACTTTGGACGTGTGGCCGTTTAGCTTACCCGACGATTCCGTCCCGATGATCGGAGATGTGAATCGTGACCGCCTGCTCGAACACCAGACCGGTCAAGCCGGGAGTGGATTGGGAGGATACTCTGATAGCGCGTTGGCGGTCCTGGCCACCACCATGCGAAGCCTCCGCGCCCACGGGCTGACGCCTGTCTTTCCCGATCTGGTACCCCATGCCAAAGTCGGTACGCACGCGGCGGCGGAAGTCGATTGGTCAGGGTACGAACAAATCGCCGCCCCTCTGGTGGACGGACTGACGTTTCCAGACCGGCGACCCTTGCAAGCCTGGCCTTTTCCGCTGCCCTCCGGGCGACTTGA
>Ga0210111_1000343_pt1 | contig 12519 bp, 10 predicted proteins | sample China_Galinas_PW_6_FD_185520 | JGI IMG/M metagenome (GOLD analysis project Ga0210111, IMG submission 185520) | Wetland microbial communities from San Francisco Bay, California, USA, that impact long-term carbon sequestration - China_Galinas_PWC_D2... | ecosystem: Environmental > Aquatic > Marine... | reverse complement strand
AACTAGGTCTCGTAAGCCTCATCCAGAAACGACTGCAATTGGCACACTCAAACTGAACCGCCGTGTACGGAACCGTTCGCACGGTGGTGTGGGAGGACGGCGGGGGCAACCCCGCCTCCTACCCGATCGCCCGCGACGTGATGATCGGACCTGTTGCTCCGTCAAACTCGCGTATTTCGGGCGGCATGGGCACGCGGTGGCTTGCCCGTGCGTCAGGGGAAGAGCCGCGCACAAACGAGCTTCCCCATGGCTGTCGGCAATCGAGCACGGGCAAACGAGTTTGCCCATGCCACCCTCGTTGGACCTGCAAGCTAGAGCTGCAGCGGCGCACTATTGCGGTACGGTCGGCGGTGTGAGTGGTAGGGGGGTGCCGCACTCCGGGCAGAGGCCGGAGAGATTCCCCGTCAAATTATAGCCGCAGGTCGTACACAGATTCGGGTCGAGGATTCGTTCGACTTCGTCGGGATTGACGCCCATGAGTCCGACCCTCAGACCGGCCGCTCGCAACAGCCTCGTCGCGCGCCGATTGATGAGCAACAGGATCAAAATGCCGCCACACGGCGCGAAGAGGAGTATGGCAGCCAGGACGATCACCACCACGTGAGTACCGTCGGCCAACATGATGAAGATGGCACCGACCGCCACCAACAACAGCGCGGCGAATTGCGCGAAAATCGCGATCATGTACAGGAGCCGGGCTCCGGCACTTGGGCTGAAATAGGCGTCCAAGACAAAGGGAAGCGCTTGCATCACAATTGAGAGCAAGACCATCCATACCAGCCACCGTTGCCTGATCGCCAGCTTGCGTACATCAGGCTGTCTCTTGGGCACGCTGTGACCCTTCCATTTTTGGATTCTGCTCGCAGACGATGGAAGCCTCAATGTGACCAATATCCGCGATTGGATATCGTTCTGTCAAGGAATCGCGATTACAAACCGTAGCGGGCAGCATCTTGGTAGGTGACTGTGGGTTTGCACGTGTTGATTCCATACCGATCGGCGCAAGGCCCCTGGCATCGAGTGACCGTGGCAACAAGCTCCCCTATCCGTCAATTGGACTCAGGTCGGTCCAGAACGAATGCCGCATCGTGTCCTGTGAAACCCGTCGAGAGTTTCAGGACGGTGTTGATAGGTCGCTCTACAAGTGTGGTCACCAGCGGGACGGGCAGGTTGACGTTGTCCGCGTGCGAATTGAGCGTCGGCGGCACGGCCTGATTCTTCATGGCCAGGAGGAGACTGATGGTCTCGATGATCCCGCTGGCCGCGAGCATATGTCCGAACGCCGGTTTGGATACCGTGGCCACGGCATGGGTCGTCCGGCCCCTCATGGCCAGCTCGAGACACTTTGCCTCGTAGCCGTCGGACAATTGCGTGCTTGCGCCATGCGGCGCGATGAGATCCACATCGGCAAACGTACGACCTGCGCGCTCCAGCGCGCGAGTAATGACTTTGCTCAAACCGACGGCGCGAAGGTCAGGGATCGTCTGCTTCCAGCATTGGTGTGAGAAGGCACCGCCGAGATACCTGGCGTACACGTGGGCCTGACGCCGCCGGGCGTGCTCGGCCGACTCCAGCACGATCGCGCCGCCGCCCTCTCCCACGTAGAAGCCTGACGAGGACGCATCGAACGGGCGCATGTGTTCATCGCCGGCATACAATTCCAATCGGCGAAACCACTCCAGGCGGACGGCTGTTTCGAAGGCCTCACCTCCGGCGACAATCATGACATCCGCCTGCCCGGACCGAATGTGCTGCGCGGCGGCTTCCAGCGCATAGGCGCCGGAAGAGCACGCGTTGTGCACGCTGGTGGAGTAGCCGCGAAAGCCGAAGGCTTTGTTGGCGACGTGTACATAAAGGAACGGCTGCATATTATAGAAGAAAGGCGCGAGGTGCTCATATACCTTGGGCGGCCCATCCGTCGGCATGGGCATCTGGAGCATCTTGAAGAGTTCGCTCACGGTGGACTCGACGGCCGGAGCCTCGAAGGCCTGCACCACACCGATGTTATTGGCGTCGCGGTCGTAGGATAGTCCTGCATCGGAGAGCGCCAGATCGATGGCCAGCAGGGTATAGGCGAGATCGCGATGGGCCGGGCAATCCTGCTCGGACAGGAACTTCAGGTGTGGTTCGATGCCGGGCACTTCCGCGTGCGCGGGCATCGACGCGAACGGAAGTTCTTCAACATCGCAAACGTCCACACGCACGGGGCGTTTGGCGATGTTGGATTGCCCGGCGGCCAAAGATTCCCAAACGGCGTCACCACCGACGCCGATGGACGTCGCAGGGCCGACTCCTGTGATCACGACATCTTGTTCGTTCATGATGCGTGTTTATACCCTAGCCCTGCCGGCAATGCCAATCGTATGGCTCGACACCGCGCAAATACGCTTTCAATCACCGTGCGCGAAAAAAGCGCCAAAGCGGGTGGCATGGGCAAGCGCTAGCCTGCCCGTGGATGCTGACCCAGCACACGGGCAAACAAGTTTGCCCATGCCACCCATGCCCTGACTCCAAGAGCTCGCTCTGGCGAATAACGATTCTTGCCAATCGTCCTCAAGCCGCAGCAAGGATGATGCTGCTGTTGTACCCACCGAACCCGGCCGAGTTATTCAGCACATAGCGCAGCCGCCCATGTCTTGTCGTACCTTGAATGGCCTCGCCACCACACGGTTCCAGGACGTTCACCAAATGCCAAGTCGGTATGAGCGTCTGATGCCGCAGACTCAGCACGCATGCGGCAACCTCGGTCGCTGCGGCCGCGCCCATGGGGTGTCCCGTCAGTGCCTTGATCGAGCTGAAGGCGACGCCGTCCGGAAAACAACTCTGCATGACCTTGGCCTCGATGGCATCGTTCTGCGGGGTGCCGGTGCCGTGGGCGCACACGTAATCAATATCGGATGCCTGCAATCCCGCGTCGCAAAGCGCTCCCAGCGTGGCGCGCGTGAGTCCATCTCCGTCCGGGTGAGGGCGCGTCGGATGATAATTCTCACAAGTAATGGCACCGCCAATGACGCGTGCGAGAATGGTCGCCCCGCGTGCCTTGGCATCAGACTCTCGTTCCAACACGAAGGTGACGGCACCCTCGCCTACCAGCAAGCCGTCTCGCTGATGATCAAACGGCCGGCAGATTTCGGCCGCCATGACGCGCAGGCGCATGAACCCGATAAACGCGAGGCGGCTGAATCCGTCCGCGCCGCCGGCGATCGCCAGGTCATATCGGCCCTCGAGCAATCCGCGCCGGGCAGATTCGATGGCCATGTTGCCCGCAGCACATGCACCGTATAGATCGGTCGCGAATCCGGCCACACCGAGATCATGGTGGACGTGACCGGCAATGGAGCCAGGCTTGCCGCGCGCGATCTCCTGCACGTGCGCCTCATTGAGCCAGGCGTCATCCGGTTCGGTCAGGCGGTTTTCGATGAAGTCGGTCTCGCCCATCGTCGTGCCGATTACCACGGGCACCTGCAAACCCTTGAGTTGAGCCGAAGACAGGCCCGCCGTGGAGACGGCCTGTCGCGTGGCGGTCACCGCGAGTTGAGCGGCGCGGCCCATGGGTCTGCCGACGTCGATGGGCTCACGGATTTGGCACGCGATACTGCGCGACAACGCGGACGTGTCCAGTGTGTCTACAGGCGATGCGCCGGATCGACCGGTCTTGAGGGACTCCCAGAACTGCTCTTCGTCACATCCGATGGACGAAACGATCCCCATCCCTGAAATGACAACATCTTCCGCCATATGATGTTCAGTGCCGGATGTTTCGGGCTAGCGCTACGCTGCCGCCATCTTGTCTCGCATCATGTCAAAAATGTCGTTCAGGCAACCCACGCGTTGGATGACGTCCTCAGGCAGTTCCTTCTGGATAATAGACTCCATGGTGGCAATCATATGTACGGCATCCAGCGAATCCAGCCCGATTTCGTTGAGTGGCTTGGTCAGGTCAATGTCATCAACAGACACCTGAATCGCGTCTGCAATCCATTCGAGAATCTCGAGCTTGGCGGCCTCAAATCCTTGCATCTTTACGACCTCCGATCCTACCTCGAAACAACCGGCTCCCGTGTCGCGCTACGCGAATCGGATTTCATGCCGGCCAGAGGATACTCCACATGATCTACCATCCATGCCGTAACACGGCTGCGCCACCGCCGATACCCATCATCCTTACCGTCCGCGCGGACTTGCAGCTCGACACGATCACACTCGCGAATAGACTCGTACGCTGCCTGCCGGACGGCGGGTGCTGCGCGATCCATGTCGCGCTCGAACTGATCCAAATTGTTGATCGACCGCGCCTTCAACGCAAAGCACATTCCCAGGTGGAAATCAGCCTGCCAATCGCGCGGCAGCGATCGCCCCAGTGACTGTGCCACATCAAGCCGATCGGGATTGACAAAGACCGACGCCAGACCCACGCCGGCCGCCGCATCTGCCGCGTGTTCGCCGAGCTGAGTCATGTGGTGGATCATGGCCTCGCGATCATCCCGATAGAGGAACCAGAATGCACGCCCGACGCCCTGATAGGCCGCACGACGGCTGTAGCCGTCGAGTTCGTCAAGACGCTTCTTCAGGGATCCCGGGTTCTTGCGGTAATCGAAGAACGCGGACTTGAAGCCGTAGCCATCGAACACCAGGAACTGGTGCAACGGATCGAGATCCACTGCGATTCGCGAAACCTTTTCCTGCGAGTGGTTGCGCATACCGGACCAGAATCCCAACCCGACATAATACAAGTACCGATATTCGGGCCTGGGTCTGACAAGCTCTTCTTCGAATCTCTTGGGGTCAAATCGGAAGAGGTGCCGCAGGGTGTAGCCCATGGCCACGCCCTCCTCCGCAAATGGCTGATTGAGCACCGGCAGCGCGTCGCAATAGGCGTGGGCATCGGCCTGCGAGGGGCTCGATATCATCGCGTTGAACCCGCCCGCGAAGCTGGCGAGCAGATGATTGACACGTGTTATGTCATCCGGGTCGTGCACGGCGAGGTTGAGCTTCTCGACCGTCATCTCACGTGAATCGATCGCAAACAGACGGAAGATGTACCGCCACCGGCCTGTAGCCATCACCGGGACAGCCGCAAGAAGCAGGACTGCGGCGATGATCATGCCAGCGTACATACGTTGTGCCTCAAAACGCAGACGATGAAACTGTATGGGTGCTCAACTCCATCTCCGGCCCGCACAATATCCAATAGGCGGGAGATCATAACTTCTGACGCGCATCCGCTGATTCACGGCTACGCAATGTGCGCGCGTACCGACCCTCGATAGGCTCTATTATAGCCGAATTCGGCACCTGTTAAAAGTCAAATTTTAAAAAATCTGCCCTACATGTCCCTGAGCGGACAGTGCCAATGGGGGGCGTACGAGTCGATTGTGGAGGGGCGGTACGCCGATTTTAACGGACGTCGGGCCGTTGCCTTCAGGAGAACCGCACGCACAATGGCGTGAGAATTCGCCTAGGGAGAATGAATGGGCTGGTTGTACCGTTATTCCATCCGCCACCCGTGGGCGGTGTCAGTCATCGCGATAGTCGTGTCGCTGGCCGTTGCGCCAGGCGCTCTCCGGCTGGAGATCCGCACGGACGGGCATGCCCTTGTGCCTCCCAACGACCCTGAAGTGCTGCTCGATCGGCAGGTCCGAGAAGAATTCGCCACCGAAGACATGATGGTCGTGCTGATTCGTCCGCCGGACCAGGACTCGATCTTCACACCTGGAACGCTACAGCTCGTCAAGGACCTCACGGCGGAAATCCTGGCGATTGAAGGGCTCCGAGATACCGACGTCACCAGCTTGGCTACCGAGCACGGCCACCGTGTGTGGCCCGGCACCATCAACGCGCGGCGTTTCCTCGAGCCGTTGCCTGAAACCGAGGAAGAGCTGGCCCGGTTGCAATCGGACCTTCGTGCCATCCGGCTCTATACGGGTACCTTGCTTTCACCCGACGAGAAGGCCACTTCGATTCTCGTCGGTGTTCCACCCACCGTGGATCGTACCGGACTTTATCGGCGTATTTCTAAGCTCGTGGAGGACAAGGGCAAGCGCCCCGAGCGGATCGACGTCATCGGTGCGCCGGTGGCGGAGGCGCTACTCGGTACGCATTTGCTCGAAGATCTCGGCGTGCCGGATGCCATCCTCGGTCAGACCACCGGCACGATGGAAGCCGGCGGGTTTCCGTCCTCGTTCTACGAACTGCGCCTTTTTCTTGCCTCACACCTGGGCTTGGTACCGGTGGCCATCGCCATCATGGGCGTCGTGTTTCTGGTGAGCTTTCGCAGCATTGCCGGTGTGGCGCTGCCACTGCTCGAGGTCGGCGCGTGCCTGGCCTTTGTGTTCGGGCTTATGGGTTGGTGCGGCGTTCCGGTCTATCTCACGATCGCCGTCATGCCGGTGATCCTGACGGCCATCGGCGTGGCGGATGAGATCCACATTATCGCGCGATACCGCGAACACCTCAGGGACCGGGGTTTCCAGAACCATACCGATGGCATCACCGCCACGATGAGCGAGATGGCCTCGCCGGTGGTCAAGACTTCGGTCACGACGGCGGTCGGGTTTCTGTCGTTCGCGATTTCTCCGATCGGCCCCGTTCGCGCCTTCGGCATCTTCACGTCCATCGGCGTCATATACTGCATGCTGTGGTCTCTTACCGTGACACCGGCCCTGCTGCAGTTGATGGGACCGCGACGGTGGGGCAAGCCGCGCCCCGTAGAAGTGGACGAAGTGCCAACGCCCCGGCGCTCGCTGTTTGGGCTCCTTGCCCGCGTGGTGGTGCGCGCGCGATACCTCCTGCTGCTGGCGGCTTTGTTCGTTGTGTGTCTGGCACCGGGCGGCGTGCGTAAGATTGTGGTCCAGGACAGTTGGATCGACGGGTTCGCGGAAGGAAGCCCGTTTTACAAGGCCACCAGCTATTTCAACGAGCACTTCCTCGGCACCCATCTCCTACTGCTCGCACTGGATACCGGCTACGAGCACCAGGAAGGCGTAGTATCCCACGACCGTATCGCTATCCGCCAGGTCCGTATACCCGGCGATGTGATCGACGACCCCAAGAAACTCATCGGATGGCGGATTCGTATTGCACCGGTCGGTAAGGATGGCAAGGAACTGCCGATCCCACCGCGCCGCCGTCGCGGCATCGAATGGAAATCGTGGGTCGAAAAGGCGGAGCGCAAGGGTGATGATATCATCATCGAGGGACGACGGCAGGACGGCTCGCCGAAATTCGTGCTGCGGGCCGCGGCGGGAGCGCCGGTGAAGTTTGAATTCACCAAATCGCCGCTCCTGTCACCCGATACTTTGCGGCGCATCGCGGAATTCGAGTCGTTTCTTGAAGGACACAAGGCGCAGACGGTCGGCGGCGTGCTGGGTACGGCCGACTACATCGAGACCACCAATCTGATGGTGCGCGGCCTGCAGGAAGACGCGCGCGTCATCCCCCAGGAATCCTACCAGGTGGACAATTTGTGGAAGCACTATGTGCGTATCCGCGGCAACGCGCGGCGAAGCCAGATGGCGGACGCCCACTACGCACGGGCGCTGATCACCGTGTTCATGAAGAACGCCAACTTCGTGGATACGAAGGCGCTGATGGACGACATCCGGCGCTACGAGGAGGAACATCTGAAGCCGTTTGGCTTCTCCCTGGAATTTGCCGGCGACGTGGCCGTCAGTCAGACGCTGATCGGTGCCATCGTGTCGACGCAAATTCGATCGCTGATGCTGTCGCTGGTCGGCATTCTTCTGGTGACGACCATCATGGGGCGGTCGCTGCTTTGGGGTTTTCTATGCGTGCTTCCATGCGCCATCGCGGTGCTTGTCAACTTCGCGGTGATGGGATGGGTCGGCGTGCCGCTGGGCGTGGCCACGTCCATGTTCGCAGGGATGACGCTGGGCATCGGCGTGGACTATGCCATCCACCTGCTTGAACGCTTCCGCCGCGCGCGGAGGCAGGGGATGGCATCTCCGGAGGCATTGTCCGATGCGATAACGGCCACCGGCCCTGCGATCTTCATTGATGCCGTGGCCGTAGCCCTTGGATTCGGCGTGATGATTCTCTCCCAGGTACCCGCCAACGCGCGCCTTGGCGGACTCGTGGTCCTCAGCATCGTCGGATGCTTTGCGGCGACGTTTCTGCTTTTGCCTGCTTTGTTACGCGTATTCGTACGAGAACCACAGACGGAAAAGGCGGAAGGGTGTCCGGATGAATCCTCCGACCGCGCCAGGCATCCAAACCAACCTTCTTGACACCCTTTCCCTTCGATTCCATGTTATGGTTGGACTGCGTTACTCGCCTCGATGAGTGAAGGAATCCACTTGCGTGCGGCGATCGTTCTTCGTACGTCGTCTGGTGGCGCGACAGCGCTAATCATCAGCGGCAAGGCGATCAACTTGCACGACATGAAATCTCTCCAGGGCATCACCCGTGCCAATCCTATATTGCAGCTGGACTACCGACTTCTGTGGTGGATAGTACAGCGATACGCGATACTCGTCGTTTGGCGTTGCCACGATATCGCACCTGCGACGACTTACCTCTGCCAATACCTCCGAAAGTTCGCGGAGGTCCTTCGGATACCCGTTGTACCTGTCCTTATAGATACCAAGCGCCGTTTTGAGTAGGATGACGGCGCCGTGCTCGGATTCGCGTCGCGTGAGCATGAATCGGTAGTAGCCGAGTGCGCCGATTGCAAGGAGCGCCGCTACCAGAATGACTGCATTACGCCTGTTCACCATTTGCCCGCGTTTCTGAAGCGTACCCGTGTCGGTGCCGCAAACCGCGTCAACCCCGGGATGTTTTGAAGATCATTGCCATCCGACATGAGTCCACTTTCCGCATGAGCCCGTGCATTCGTTCACGCCGGGAAACGCTATGGCACAATAGGTCGACGCGCGTTTCCATCCATCTACCGTACTATTACGGCTTAATCGTAAGCTAGTGCTGCAAGGCCTACAACGCGCGTATCGCCGTCCGGGTAGGTCTGCGAGATGCTCTGTACGACTTCGCGAGCGCGGGCGTATTGGCGATCAAGGAACAGGCCTTCAGCCATTCGCAGCATCAAGTTATCGCTTAGAGGGAACTCAGAGTGATCATGCGCAAACTGCAGCGCGTCATCTACCGGCCCATGATGATACAGCGTCCAATAGCGAATCCACTGCGCGTACTGAGAGTCGGGGAAACGATCAAGGATCTGCTGGAGATTATCGGGAAGGCGGACGGCCGACCGCGGCCGGGCACCGTCCGAGTTCACTGCGCCGGGGAGCGGTTCTCCGCCGGACAAGAAACCCGCATCTTTGATGCTTAAGAGTTGGCGCGCATGGATATCCTGCCCAGATGGTCTGAGGATCTCAACCGAAAAAGCTACCAGGCTCATTGATCGCTCGTGATCGAGTGCGACACGGATGTGTCCGATGTATTTCCCATGCGGAACATAGCGATGTCGATACTCGCCCCCGCGATCCTCAGCCCCCCACCAAACAGTAGGTACCACACGGTCAACGCGGACACTCGCCCCAGGTGCCAACGCGAATTTTGGTTGTGGCGGGCGCGCGTCATTCACGGTGGGTCCCCCTCGATAGAATAGCTTGAACAGACGCCCGTCCGTGGACTCTAGCTGGAAGCTGACCGCCTCCGACAGCTCGGAAGGACGCGACAGGTTGAACACACTCATGATGTCTGACGTCCCGTCATTTCTGATTATCACGCTTACGATGATCGGACATGCTTCCAAGACCTCGGAAGTGGAACAACTGGCTTCAACGACCAGTTGAGAGGTGCTATTCTCATCGGCCTGCAAGGCGTTCGCACAAAGAGAGACGGTCACAGGGAAAATACTGACTGTCAGCCCAAACATCATTGTCATTGCCTTTTCTCGTTCCTGGTGCCGCCGACCGTGCTAATGCGGCTTGTTCGCGAGCATTCGCTGCAAGTCTTGGACAGCAGCGCGGGTATCGCCATCCGGAAATCTCTGTGACATTTCCGCCACGATTTCGCGAGCACGCCCGAACTGCTTGTCCTGAAACAGTGATTGGGCCATACGCAGCATAATGTTATCCGATAGGGCGAAATCCGGGTGGGCACGTGCGTATTCGACAGCGTCGTCGATAGGGCCATGGTAATACACTTTCCAGAATCGAATCCACGCCGCGTAGGTGGATTCCGGAAAATCATCCAGGATTTGTTGAATCTCTACAAATCGGGATTCATACAATCTGTCCGATGCCTTACGCTCGTGATAGCTACTCACGAGTGGAGGCCTATCACGGCCTTCAAGGAACGCGGCGTGGCGCACGGCGAGTCTCTCTTTTGCTAGGGCGTCTTCAGCCTCGGCTTGCCGAATAACGAGGTCGAATTCCTCGGAATGTAGCTTCTCTCCCCGTAGCAAGTATACTTCAAAATACGCTCTGTAGGTTCCAGGGTCTAGGAAATCATATCGATCATCAATGGTCTTCTTCCGCCCACGACTTCGGTTCCGAGTGACGAGCGAAAACAGCCGCTCCACACTATGTGCCTCTCCCGGCTCGAGTGGGTTAATCTCGATGGGCTCCGAGCTACAGGTTATCGGTCCACCACGGTATGCGATGCGATCCGTGTGGGCGTTTTCGTCCGTCAAGATCAAGGTTGCGCGTTCCGCCAGAGTTTCGGGATCTCTTGCCGAGAAGATCGTTTTGACGGTCGAATCGCTCACGTTTCGAACCGCAAGAGTCACTACAAGCGGAAGGCGCTCCAACACCGTTTGTTCTTTCGGCTCGAATTCCAGGCGCAGGGGGCCCTGGCCAAAAGAGAGTGCACTGCTGCACACCGTAATACCGAAGACGGCAACGGAATACTGTCGGTTATTCGCGCGCATGGATACGGCGCTCCTTCCTGTCTAGTCGGACGACAATTCCTCACCTTCGCGTATCTGCGCGATTTGGTCCGCGTCCAATTCATAATCACCGCCGTCCCTCGGACTGACAAGGGTGCCAGCGGTGTGTCCGATGATACCGAAGGCATGCGCCACCTCGTGCGCCAGCGTACGAGGCTCGAGGAAGCTGAGTGGGCGTGGAATGTGCCCTTGGATACCGCCGGCATTCACCTGGGCAACATAATCAAGATTGGATTCGAGAAAAAACAAAACCACATTAGCGCCTTCAGCGTGAGTGCGAGCGAACGTAATTCTGTCGTCACCCAACTTGAATGATGTTGGTCCGTGTATGTGGTACCCTGCGTCCGGGTCGCCATCCCTCGGCGCTCTGTTCGGAACTCCGCCCAGTGGCCCTGGCGGGTCCAGGTGAGGTTGATAGCAGGTAACAATATGGACTGCCCAGAAGTCTTGCGCCGGCACCAAATCGGCGTTTTCCATACCTTTGTCCCTAATCACGTTTGCGTCGTTTGCAATCGTTGCCACGAATGCGTTGTTGTTATCGCGTGCCGATTCGTCTTCGCGAAATTCCACATAGCAGTTCTTGTACTTGGCGTTCATGACGGCGGTGTCCGCATCGGGCGTTCTGGGCAGGACGGCCGTATCGTCGTCTACGACTGTCGCCATTGCGCCATCATCACCGGCGGCCACCAGCGTACTCATCGTGTAGTCGTCATCCACGAACATGTCGACGTTGTCGATGATCGTATAGACGCTTCCTGAACCGGCGACGGTCATGGTGCCGCCTTCGAATCGGCCGTCGTCGTTGATATCCGGCACGTCCAATTCAACAGTGCCATCACCCGTGTGCGGGCTATTGTCGACAATCTCGTCGATCGCCCCGGTGTAACTGATGTCCGACCCTTCCGCCATCGAGTCCAACTCCAGCCACACTGTTCGCCAGACAGTGAGCATCTTGCTCCAGACGACGGGAACCTGGTAGCCATCAAACCCACCGAAGTGATGGAACGTGCCGTCGGGATATTGCTGCACGCTCAGCTCGTCCGCGGCAGTCTGCGTTACCTGAGCATCGGGACCGAACACGTCGGGGATTGCGGAGGCTGCCGCGCGGTAGTTGTTGCCGGGTTGCATGGACACGGTCACGGTTACGATGGCCTCACTGATGAGCTCACCGAAAGGGCCTGCTCTGACGGTCGTGGTGGCGCTGAAAGTCATTGGCTGTTCTGGCACCGGACGATTGTCCGGGCCGTCACGATCGTTGTCTATCAGCTCTACGTTGGGGATCTCGGCCTCGTTCTCAGGTGTGTTCGGGCATGGATCAACCGCGTTCGGGCCATGAAGCTGGTCGAACGGGTCGTCCACGTCCCACACCTTAAAGTACACCTGAACGTCGGCAATGGGCGGAGTCACGGTGGCCACGAGATCGACCTGACGTCGGTTTTCGGGCGTATCGTCCTCCGGCGAGCGTTTGCCGGGGAAGATCTGTTTGCCGCCATTGATTGGGCAATTGCCAAGGCCCTCATTGCCCGGGCGGGCACGCCATTCAAGCGATTGTACCTTGTATAGTACGATGGGATCACTTTCATGATAACAATCGAAGCAGTAAGGACTACTTGAGTAAGCGTAGACGAACATGGGCCTTCCGCATTCGTCTG
>Ga0210111_1000336_pt1 | contig 12613 bp, 9 predicted proteins | sample China_Galinas_PW_6_FD_185520 | JGI IMG/M metagenome (GOLD analysis project Ga0210111, IMG submission 185520) | Wetland microbial communities from San Francisco Bay, California, USA, that impact long-term carbon sequestration - China_Galinas_PWC_D2... | ecosystem: Environmental > Aquatic > Marine... | reverse complement strand
CAAGGGTATTCGCCTGGACCACTTGCCTCCCAACAAGATTATTGAACAGGGGATTGTTCATATTCCCGAAGGAAGACGTCTCTTTCCGGAGATGAGTGTCGAGGAAAACCTGATTATGGGCTCCCTTTACGGCAAATCCAAGAGCAAACGGAACGAAACCATGGAATATGCCTACTCCCTGTTTCCGAGACTTAAAGAAAGAAGAAAGCAAATGGCCGGCACCCTTTCCGGCGGCGAGCAGCAGATGCTGGCGGTGGGCCGCGGGTTGATGTCGCTTCCGAAATTGATGATGTTCGACGAACCGTCCCTGGGCCTGTCACCCATTCTGGTACAAAACATCTTTGACTTAATCAAAAAGGTAAATAAAGAAGGCGTTACCATCCTTTTGGTGGAACAGAACGTTACCCAGACACTGGCCATGTGTAATCGGGCCTATGTTCTAGAGAACGGTAGAAACGTCCTCGAGGGCACCGGAAAGGAGCTGATGGCCAACGATCATGTGAGAGAAGTTTATCTGGGGATATAAAATAAAGCCCTATCCGTAAAATTAAATTCTTCCGGAACACATCTGATTTTGGACGCCTACCTTCCTTTAAACACCCCCCCATTTCCCAAAAAGTCCCCGGCCTTGATCGGATCGACGAGTTTGAATGGATGTGAACCCGAACGATACATTTTGATTGACAAGTGACTTGAAAGAATATATTTTGACTTTTTAGTCAAAATTATGACTTATCGGTCAATTCCCGAGAAAAACACGGCATGTCAAAACAAAAAACAGAGCGAAAACGACTATTCGACCAGATAACCCGGAAGGCCATTCAGGAGGCTGTGGTGAGCCTTGTGGCACGCACGGGAACCCGAAAAGTTACCATGGATCAAGTTGCTGCCGAAGCCGGATTGTCCAAGGGATGTCTCTACATCCATTTTCGCAGCAAAAAAGAACTGCTGGAATCCGTGAAAACAGCCAGGTTTAAGCCCCTCGTCGACCAACTCCAGGAAATTCTGAACGGATCGCTTACGCCGAACCAAAAAATTGAAAGCATTGTACACCGGTTGTTCAGCTACTTTGATGAAAACCGGGGCCTCTTTCGCTTTCTTTTGGAAGAACGCGAGATCGCACAGTCCCAAGTCATACGACAGAAAAACAGCCGTTATCGTAATTTTGTTGAAAGGATTGCCAATGTGCTGGACGATGGGGTCGCCTCCGGACTTTTCCGTCACATAGACTCCAAAAAAGTGGCATCCATATTTATCGAAGCCATGATTGCCATGACCGCCCGTCGGCTGCTGGAGGAAACCCCCGGCCCCCTGGATGAAGATGCCCGACTTCTGATCCAAGTGCTTTTCCGGGGCATCGCTTTGATGCACGACTTGCAGTAAGATCCTAATTGATCGAATTTTGTTTACAATCCGTTAGGATAAGAGGAAACCATGAACTATCGAGAAAAAAACCGGACAAAAAACAATCCGCACTTTTTCGCCGCCGTGTTGTTCGCAGCCGTCTTGACGCTGTCCGGGTGCGCTTCAGATCTGAACAGAGTCTGGAAATCCCCTGGAACTGCCCCGTCTTCCGCGGTACCGTGGACACCGATGCCCGAAACAATGCCGAAGTCAACTTCCAAATCGGCTCGAATAACTCTGCCCGAGGATATCCTCAAAGCCGAACAATCCTTAAGTCTTCTGAATATTGTGGATATTGCCCTTCGCAATAACCCTGAATCGGCTGCCGCCTGGGCCCAAGCCCGTTCTGCTGCTGCTGCATACGAAAGTAACAAAGGGTCGTATTACCCGCAACTTGGAGCATCGGCCGGTACAAGTTATATCCGAGGTCACAGAGATAATGGCGAAACGTCTTACAGTCAACGGGATTCTTTGGGGGCTTTGGAACTCAACTGGCTCATCTTCGATTTCGGGGGGCGTGGGGCGGCCCTGGACGAAGCCCGGGAAGCCCTCATTGCCGCTGATTGGTCCCATAATACCATTATCCAGAACATTGTTTTTGAAGTGGAAAAGGCTTACTACAATTACGTCACCTCCAAAGTCCTGCTCGAAGCCCAACAAGCCACCTACAAGGAGGCTGAAACAAATATGGAGGCCTCAAAGGACCGTCACCATGCCGGCGTTGCCACCATTGCCGATGTGCTTCAGGCAAAGACCGCTCTGGCACAGTCCAAGCTGGCGCTGGACATCCTTCAGGGACAAATACAAACCACAAGGGGCGCTCTGGCAACGGCCATGGGACTCCCGGCCAATACGCCGTATGACATTGTCATTCCGAAAAAAGAGATCCCTCTCAAAGAAACTCTGGAGAAAGTGGAGGCATATCTTGCTCAGGCTGAGAAACAGCGGCCGGATTTGGCAGCTGCGCGTGCCCAAGTCAGAAAAGCCGGGGCGAATGTGCGAAAAGTGGCGGCGCGGGCTTACCCCTCCATCAACGGAGCTGCCAACTGGGGAAACACGTATTACGGCACCACCGCCTTGTACAAGGACAATTACAGCGGTGCCTTACTGTTCAGTGTCCCGCTTTTCACAGGCTTTTCCCAACGCCATAATGTAGAACAGGCACGGGCTGACGAAGAGACGGCCGAGGCTCGCCTGAAAAGTCTCGAACAACAGGTGGTGCTGGAGGTGTGGACGAGCTATTACAATCTCAAGACCGCCGAACAGCGCGTTAGAACCAGCGAAGATCTGCTCAAGAGTGCCACCGAATCCTACCAGGTGGCCCTGGGGCGTTATAAAGCAGGAGTCGGCAGCATCCTGGACCTTTTGTCGGCTCAGAGTGCCCTCGAAGGCGCAAGGGCTCAACGGGTTCTATCCACTTCCGACTGGTTCGTATCGCTTGCCGCCTTGGCGCGTGACACAGGAACGTTAACCCTATCCAACACCAATACCCTGGAAAAGGTTCCCATTACCATGGAAAAGGTAAAGAAACCATGACAATCATTTGCCATTTGCCGTTCTCCGGAACAAAACCTTCCGGACCGTTTCGTAATTTTCTATCTAACCTCCTGACAGCGGGAATCGCGGTTCTCATGTTGACCGCCTGTTCCGGAAATGCCGAAAATAGTCATGTCCCGAAATCGGCGCCCGTAACGGTCAGCATCGCCCTCAAGAAAGATGTTCCGGTGGTTCTTAAAGCCATTGGAACCGTGGAACCGCACAATACGGTGTCCGTTCGGGCGCGAGTTGCCGGTGAAATTACACAAATTGCTTTCAAAGAGGGACAGGACGTCTCCCAGGGAGACCTGCTCTTCACCATGGATCCCCGGCCCTATCAGGCGGCTTTGGAAGGCGCTTTGGCGGACCTCGACCGGGACAACGCCAGGCTGAAGAGTGCCAAAGAAGATGTCCGGCGTTATGCCGAATTGGTCAAAAAAGATTATGTGACGTCCCAAACATACGATCAAACGCTGGCAAACGCGGGGGCGCTCAAGGCCACCGTTGCAGCCGACCAGGCGGCTGTGGAAAGTGCCCGGATCAACCTCGATTACTGTACCGTCCGGGCGCCTATCACCGGTCGTACGGGAAACCTTTTGGTAAAACTCGGAAATGTGATCAAGGCCAACGAGCAGCCGGTCATCACCATCAATCAAATCATGCCCATAAATGTGAGTTTTTCGATACCTGAAGAATATTTGGCGAATATCCAGCGTTACGCATCAGAGGGAACCCTCGGTGTCGAGGCCGCCTTTCCCAATCGAACTGAGCCGAACTTTCAAGGGGAGCTCTCGTTCATTAACAATACGGTGGACGGGTCCACCGGAACGATTCTTTTGAAAGCCACGTTCCCCAATCCTGACAAGGCCCTTTGGCCGGGACAGTTCGTGAATGTCACTCTCAGAATCGCCACCAGTCAGAGAGCTGTTGTTGTACCGTCCCAGGCCGTTCAACGAGGTCAGCAAGGGGACTATGTTTTTGTAGTCAAACCTGACATGACCGTGGAATCGCGCGTTATTCAATCGGGACAGGGGATTGACGGGGAGACGGTGGTTCGGAAAGGACTTGAGGCCGGCGAGCGTGTGGTGACGGACGGCCAGCTTCGTCTCTTTCCCGGAGCCAAGGTGGCGTTAATGAATCAACCGGCATCATCAGGAACAAACACGCCATGAAGGGACTATCCGACATATTCATTCATCGACCGGTCATGACGACCCTTGTCATGTTCGGCATACTTCTTTTTGGAATCACCGGCTATCGTCTGCTTCCGGTGAGTGACCTGCCCAACGTGGATTTCCCTACGATTCAGGTGACGGCTTCCCTGCCCGGAGCCAGCCCGGAGACCATGGCATCGGCAGTAGCAACGCCTTTGGAGAAGCAATTCTCAACCATCGCCGGGCTGGATTCCATGACATCCTCGAACACGCTGGGCACCACCCAGATCGTTCTCCAGTTTAATTTGAGCCGGAGCATTGACGCAGCAGCCCAGGATGTCCAGGCATCCATCTCGGTAGCCCAAGGCAATCTTCCGGATGACATGACGAATCCGCCCTCCTTTAAAAAGGTCAATCCGGCAGACAAACCCATCATCTATTTTGCGCTCACGTCGCCGACACTGCCCCTTTCCGACCTTGACGAATACGGGCAGACACTTCTGGCACAACGTATTTCCATGGTGGGAGGAGTGGCGCAAGTGCTGGTCTACGGCTCCCAGAAATACGCGGTTCGCATCCGGCTGGATCCCAGCAGGCTGGCAAACAAGGGCATCGGTCTGGACGAAGTGGCACTGGCGGTGCGGCAGGGAAATGTGAACCTGCCCACGGGAACCCTTGATGGGCCGCATGTATCTTACACCGTCCAGGCCACGGGTCAACTCAAGAATGCCGCTGCCTACATGCCCCTGATTGTCGCTTATCGAAACGGGAGCCCCGTTCGCCTTGAGGATTTGGGCGTTGTATTGGACAGCGTGGAAAACAACAGAACCGCAGCCTGGTACGTGGACGCCACTCACAACGACCGCTCCGTTATTCTGGCGATCCAGAGACAGCCCGGAACCAACACGGTCAAAGTGGCCGGCAACGTGCGAAAGATCGTCACCACGCTTCAGAAGCAAATTCCGGCATCTGTTTCACTGCACGTGCTTTATGACCGCTCCGTGCCCATCCGGGACTCGGTCAATGACGTCAAACTCACCCTGCTGCTGGCCCTGGCCCTGGTGGTTATGGTCATTTTTCTCTTTTTGAGAAATCTGTCGGCCACCCTCATCCCCAGTCTGGCGCTCCCCATGTCCATCATCGGCACCTTTGCCATTATGTACTATCTGGGTTACAGCCTGGATAATCTCTCTCTCATGGCACTGACACTCTCGGTGGGATTTGTGGTGGACGATGCCATTGTCATGCTGGAAAACATTGTCCGTCACATGGAACTGGGGGAGGAAACCTTCAGCGCCGCGCTGAAAGGATCCCGCGAAATCGGTTTCACCATCCTCTCCATGACCCTCTCCCTGGCAGCCGTTTTCATCCCGGTCCTTTTCATGGGCGGAATCATCGGTCGACTTTTCCACGAATTCGCCGTGACCATCGCGGTGGCCATCCTGATTTCGGGCTTTGTCTCCCTGACACTGACCCCCATGCTTTGCAGCCGGTTTCTTAAACCCCCTTCCGAAAAGCGACGCAGTGCCATTTATGACGCATCCGAGCGGGTCTTCAATAAAATGCTCAATATCTACGAAAAGGGACTGAAATGGAGCCTTCATCATCGCCGTTTGGTCATGATCTTTTCAGGAATCATCCTGCTGGCAACCGTCTACCTTTTCGTGGTCATCCCCAAAGGTTTCATTCCCAGTGAGGACAGATCGGCCATCTTTGCCTTTACCCAGGCTGCGGAAGGGATTTCCGTCGATGCCATGCTGGAACACCAACAGGCCGTAGCCGCGGTGATCCGGCAGGACCCCAACGTGGAAAGTTTCTTTTCTACAGCAGGCTCCAGGGGCTCCAGATCCAGTAATACCGGTATCGCCTTCATGCACCTTAAAGCCCGCTCCCAGCGGAAGTATTCCGCCGACCAGGTAATTGAGCAGCTCCGGCCCAAGCTGGCCAAGATTCCGGGGATCATGTCCTTTTTACAAAATCTTCCGCCCATCCAAATCGGCGGACGTCTCACCAAAGCCCAGTACCAGGTCACCCTGCAAGGTGCGGACACCGAAGAACTTTACAAATACGCGCCGATTATGGAAGAGAAAATGCACAGCCTGGAAGGCTTACACGACATCGTCAGTGATCTTGAAATAAAAAACCCCCAGGTAACCGTCAATATCGACCGGAACAAGGCTGCCGTCATGGGCGTGACCGCGGAAGCCATCGAGAACACACTGTACTACGCCTACGGTTCCCGGGAAATCTCGACGATTTATACCCGGAACAATACGTATCAGGTTATCATGGAGGTGGAGACGCACTTTCAGCGTGATCCCTCGGCCCTGTCTCTACTTTATGTCCGTTCCCGGGACGGACAGCTCGTCCCGCTAAAGACCATAGCGACTATCTCCCAGGATTTGGGTCCCCTGTCCATTAACCACACCGGCCAGGCCCCTTCGGTGACGCTCTCTTTCAACCTCAATCCCGACTTTCCGTTGAGCAAAGCGATCAACCAGGTGGAAAACCTGGCCCGTAATACACTTCCGGCCAGCATCAGCACGAGTTTCCAGGGAACAGCCGAAGCTTTCCGGTCTTCCATCGCCGGTCTCGGACTTCTTCTGCTGATGGCCATACTGGTTATTTATATGGTTCTCGGAATCCTTTATGAGAGTTTCATCCATCCGATCACCATACTTTCGGCCCTGCCGTTTGCAGGGTTCGGCGCCCTGGTTACGTTGCTTTTGTTTCGGATCGATCTCAGTATCTATGCTTTTGTGGGCATTATCATGCTGGTGGGGCTCGTCAAGAAAAACGGCATTATTATGATCGACTTCGCTTTAGAGGCTGAACGGAAAGAAGGAAAAGGACCGGTGGAGGCCATCCACGAAGCCTGCATCGTACGGTTTCGGCCCATTATGATGACCACCATGGCGGCCCTCATGGGCACGCTTCCCATTGCTCTTGGCTTTGGTGCAGGTGCTGAATCCCGTCGGCCTCTGGGTCTGGCGGTTGTCGGCGGACTGCTCTTTTCCCAATTCCTGACCCTTGTGGTAACCCCTGTTTTCTATGTTTACATGGACGATCTCCAGTCCTTTTTATCGCGGCGATTCAAAAGGCGCAAGAATAGGCTTTGATTGTTTCTGATAAACCAAGAAATAGATTACTTGCGACTCGCTTTCGGATCGGGATGAAACTATGAATAGACAGCCGGAATTGGAGTATCTTTCACAGCTTGTGGAAGTCGATGTTCGCACCGCTAACATATGTACGAATCAAAGTTAAACCCGGATCTGTCAGACATATCTAAGGTTTTTGAGAGTGGATGATATTTTCACCTTATGGATGGATACCTGAAAAGTTGTCAGGATGGAACGAGATTATACAAGATGTTGTATTGACGGAATGACCAGGTTTTCATTAAAATATTGAAGCTGAATGATAGATAGGTAATTAGTATCACATCGGTTTGGAATCATAAGATATATGAACTTTTTGCAAGGCATCTGTATCAAGGACTATAACATGAAGCGTATTGAATAATTGCATTTTTACGAGAAGCATCTGCGGTTTTCTGACTATGCCAATACCTTCATCAGCATATCACAAATGATAATAATTCCAGTTCCGCCCCCTCCGATTTATTCAAACTTAATAGCTTTCCGCTAGAGCATGAGGTTTTAAAGTAATAGTTTTCCGCCTCTGAAATTTATATCTAGAGAATTTCTTTTGTTTTTAAAAATTCCGTCACCACCTCTGCTGGCTGGCGTTTTTTAGCATCTACTTCAAAATTGAGCTGTTGCATGGTGGCATCATCGATTATTCCGCCGAGAAGCTCCAGAACATCACCAATTTTAGGGTATTTTTTCAGTATTTCTTCTCTGATAACAGGGGCAGCATGATAAGGAGGGAAAAAATGCCGGTCGTCTTTGAGTGGTTTCAGATGGTATGATGCAATACGGCCATCTGTAGCAAAGGCACAGATCACATCCACCTCTTTTCTGGCTACAGCTTCGTACATGAGGGAAGGATCGAAATCGCGAACTTCTCCAAATTTCAGATTGTAAGTTTGACGGAGTCCGGGGTAACCATCGGGACGCTCGGCGAATTCTGCGGTAAAACCGGCCCGCAGCCCTTTGGCCGACCCTTGAAGATCAGATATGGTATTCCAGCTATATTTTTCGGCATCGGCTTTCCGGACCGTAATGGCATAGGTATTATTAAATCCAAAAGGCTTCAGCCACTGTAATTTAAAGCGCTCATGGTACGCTTTGGTGACGTGGCGCAGTGCTTTCTCAGGATCAGCGATCACCGAGTGTTTTAAAATCGCCGTCAATCCTGTTCCGGTGTACTCGGCGTAAAGGTCGATTTCTCCGTTGACCAGGGCGCCATGGCAGATCATGGTACCTCCCAGATTAAAGCGGCGTTGGACCTTGAAATCGGTTTTGGTTTCGATGAGTTGGGCCATCATCTCGCCGAGAATAAGTTGTTCCGTAAAATTCTTTGTGGCAATCTTGATAATTCTGTCATTTGTTTCTAAGGGTGTTTCCGACTTGAAAATCCATCCGGGTTTCGTGAAGTAGGCAATGCTGCCCATCAGGATTAAAACAACGGGCAACAGCAATGCCAGCGGCCGTATCAACGATCGAACCCATTTCTTTTTATGCCTTCTAATTCGCGGTCGCAGCCCCCATTCAAAAGCGCCGATGGAAAAATCCACAAAAAGGGCAAGCAGGGCCGCCGGAACAGCACCGAGAAGAATGAGTTTTGTATTGGCCAAGGCCAAACCACGATTGATAAACTGACCCAACCCGCCGGCTCCGATAAAGGCTGAAAGCGTCGCGATGCCTACCCCGACCACTGCTGCGGTGCGTATGCCGGCGACGATCACCGGTGCGGCCAAGGGTATTTTGACCATCATAAGCTGCTGGTATTCTTTCATGCCTATCCCTTGGGCAGCTTCCATCACCTCGGCAGAAACTTCCTCAAGCCCTGTGAGGGTATTTCTGGCAATGGGAAGCAGGGCATAGAGGGTGAGTGCAATAAGTGCGGGCAGGACGCCGATTTTGTTGAGCAGTGCCAGCAAAAAGACCAGCATGGCCAGGCTGGGTATGGTTTGAAGGATGCCGATAACGCCCATTACCGGCCCGCGCAGCCAGGGGGTTCGGGACATGAGAATGCCCGCCGGGATTCCGATGAACATGGCGGCCAGCGTAGAACAGCCTGTCAGCATGAGGTGTTCGCCGGTCCTAAGCCAAAGTTCCGGCAAGCGTTCGACGATAAAGACGTAAAAAGCATCCAAAGGCATAGTCGGTGTCCCTTATACCTTAAATCTCCACTTAGGTTATAGTAAACCTTAATTGTTGAACATAAACTAAACCGAAAATGATCATAGAAGTAGTATCAAAACCTCTCTTCAGGCCTAATTCCTTTGTTGGACCGAAAGATTTAATACTCGACATATTAGATATATTCCTGTGTTTGAATTTCTCGGTCCGTCTTGACTTTGAACCTGATTGAAGATTTTGAAACCACTTCTAATAATATTTACCTCGATTCGTCTCATCGTGATGAGGCTCCCGGCTCTCTTGTCGTAAATAAATCCCTTATGAATTGGGTTGCCGGCGCATCCAATATATCCTTTTTAGTCCCGATCTGTTCCAGATGACCTTCATGCAAAATGGCAATGCGGTCGCCGAGTAGAAGCGCTTCATGAAGGTCATGCGTAACAAAGACGATGGTCTTATTAAGTTGTTTTTTCAGATTCAACAATTCCTGCTGGAGGGCCTCACGGGTGAGGGCGTCAAGGGCACCGAACGGTTCGTCCATGAGTAAATAGTCGGGATTTGCTGCAAGCGCCCGGGCCACACCGATCCTTTGCTGCTGCCCGCCCGAGAGTTCTTCGGGAAATCTTTGGGCAAAACTTTCTGCCGGCAGCCCGACCAGGCTAAGCAATTCTTGCATTCGTTCTCGTTTAGAACGGCTGGACCATCCGAGAAGTCGAGGGAGAATCTCAATATTCTGTTTTACAGTCATGTGGGGAAACAGCCCGATCCCTTGAAACACATATCCGATTTGACGACGCAGTTCCACAGGATTCCGCCTCATGACGTCTTTTCCATCCACTTCAACGGTCCCGCTGCTGGGTTCGATCAGGCGGTTGATCATCTTCAATGTCGTTGTTTTCCCACACCCCGATGATCCAAGAAGAACCAAGGTCTCACCTTTAAGGACTTGGAAAGAAAGATCCTCGACAGCATAAGTTTGTCCGCCGTCAAATGATTTGAAAACATGGGTGAGTTTGATCATGATGTATTTAATGGTTGACCTGAGAAACCGTCAGAATATAAATAAAAAGAACCTAAAAAAATTATATTGATTTATTGAATTGTCTGAAGTAATAAAATGTTTGAGTTAAAACCTTTTTAACAGGAACAAAATAAAATGTCAATTGACAGCAGCGGCAATCTAAATACCATAGACAAAAAATTGCCATCCGATCATACAGCAAAGATCATCCTTTCGATCCGAAGGCTTATTCAGGCAAACGAACTTTATACCAAAGAATTAAACAAAAAATACCAGGTAAGCTCGGCGCAGCTTAACTGCATTCTAACGCTTTATGAGTATGGCCCTTTACCGCTGTCTAAAATCGCCAGCCATATCATGGTTAAGTCCAGCACGGTCACCGGTGTGGTAGACCGGCTGGAGAAAAAAGGTCTCGCGGAACGGATGCGAAACTCACTCGACCGCCGTGTGATTACCATCCAGCTTACCGAATCCGGTAAGAAGTTGGCGCAAAATGCACCACCCCCCATCCAGCAAAAAATCATTGATGGTTTGAAACAAACTGAGAAAACCAAAATAGAACAGATTGTGACGTCACTAAACATGCTAACCAGCATGCTTGACGTTCAGGATCTGGAAGTTAAGTAACTCCCCGATACTTATCCTTTATCGACCGATAAAACCGTCCGGAAACAGTTCTGTCTGATATTATTTAAAAAAAGCCTTTACAAAAGAAATTTATTTGTGTAATGGTTCTAGCTGAAACAATTTAAACTAAATATACTTCTATATAAGATTATGGAACCTTTAGAAAATGTTCAATTTTGTTCAAGTCAAAGCCCCCGGGTTTTGAGCGGGGAATACCTTAGATTTTGATCCAAGGAATGCATCGAGTATTTCTGGGATAACAATTTGAGTCTGACGCAAAATTTGATCAAAAGGGATGTTTTCCAAAGGTTTTATTTTTTTTAAAGAAATAATTTTTGTTAATGCGAGGTAAGGTTAAAATGGAAATCACATCTGCCATAGAAAAAGATGACTTGGCCAAACTCTTTGGGACGGACAATTTCAGCAGCATTTCCCGTTCGACCCGGTTGAAAACAGAAAAATTGGAACCTGTATTTAATGAACTTGTCGACCCTTCACTGCATCACCGGAAGACGGAGATCGATTCGGTAGAAAAAGGTGTCGTTCATCTTGAAGAAGGGCTGGAATTTAAAAGTTCAAAACTTTCAAAGACGTTAAAAAATTGTGAAGAAATCGTTTGTTACATTGCGACGTTGGGTGGTGCTGTCGAAGGCGAAATTAAGCGGCTCATGGAAAATAAACATATCACGGAAGCCTATATCCTGGATGCCATGGCGTCTGTGGCTGCCGATAATATGGTGGCAGCGTTTCATCAGCGTATGGCTGGTGAATATAACAGCAAGGGCAAGCAGGTAACCCTGTGCTTCAGTCCGGGGTATTGTGACTGGCCCATCACCGACCAAAAAAAATTGTTTAGTATGTTTGACTCAAATGAGTTGGACATTGAGCTCACAGATTCCTGCTTTATGCAACCCCGTAAATCTATTTCCGGGGTTTTCGGAATAACACCACCTGATTCCAATCCTAAAGAACAATCTTATAATCCATGCCTGGAATGCAGCCGGCATGGCTGTTCCGCTCGAAGAACATAGAATTATAACATTTGTTCCTATTATTTCTTTAGATTAAAAAAGTGAGAAAAATATGAAAACAAGAAAAGGTTTGCCCGGTGGCCAATATGAGGCCATTTCCGAAAAAGACATTATTAAAATACATGAAACCAGTCTCAAGGTATTTGCCGAAGTAGGCGTGAAAGTAAAATTTCCGGAAGCACTGGAGCTCTTTGAAAATAATGGTGCAAAGGTTGATAAAGACAGCCGGATCGTCAAGATTTCTCCGGACATGGTAACAGAGTGGATCAAGAAGGCACCCTCAACGATCCTCCTTTGCGGTCGTGACGAAAGCGGAGATCTGGATTGTGAAATCGGAGGAAATAAAGTTTATTTCGGCACGGGCGGCACGGCCCTGAATGTCCAGGATCCGGGCAGCAACGATGCGCGCCGTTCAAAGCTGGAAGACATCGTCAATATGGCTCGAATGGTTGATGTCCTGGATAACATTCATTTTTACATGCTCAACGTATATCCCAATGACCTCTCTGAAAAAGACGTGGATGTCAATCGCTTTGGTGCAGCCTTGAATCGCACCCGTAAACATGTCAT
>Ga0210111_1000334_pt1 | contig 12634 bp, 9 predicted proteins | sample China_Galinas_PW_6_FD_185520 | JGI IMG/M metagenome (GOLD analysis project Ga0210111, IMG submission 185520) | Wetland microbial communities from San Francisco Bay, California, USA, that impact long-term carbon sequestration - China_Galinas_PWC_D2... | ecosystem: Environmental > Aquatic > Marine... | reverse complement strand
TCCCCTTGGGACGACTTTCTTCCCCGGTGTAAGGGCCCCTCACCAGCGGGCGTGCAGGCGTCCACCGCGCTCCCACTCGCCGTCCTGCCGGATCTCGAAGCGGTCCATGTCCGCCTCGAAGAGGTTCACGCCCCACCGGTGGGGCTCCCTTTTCGACCTCCAGTGGGAGCGCTCCACGAAGATCGGGATGCGCCGGTCCGTCGGAAAGTCCGCCGCGAGCAGCGAGGTGCCGGACTCCGTGGCGCCGTCGAGCCCCAGCAGCTGATAGAGGGTGGCGGGGAGGTCCGCCAGCTGGGCGTGGCGCCGCATCACCATGAGGGGGTGCCCCCCGGAACCCGGCGGCTTGAGCATCAGCAGCGCCCGCGTCCGGCCCACGAGGCGGGGCGGGGGCAGGTCGGCGACGTTGTCCGAAACCACGCGGAAGGAGGCCTCGGAGAGCGCCGTGGACGGTCCGCGGTCCAGCTGGCCGTGGTCCGACTGGATGACGATCACGGCGTCGTCGTACCGCCCCAGCTCCCGCAGGCGGTCCAGGAAGCGCACCATGAGGCGGGTGGCACACAGGGTCTGGGGCCACGGAGTACGCTTGCCCAATAGCGGCGCATAAGCGCAGTCCTGGTCCAGCACGAACGGCGCGTGCGGGATCATCAGGTGGACGAAGACGTACTGGCCTCTGGAAGGCCGTGCGGCCTCGTCGGCGATGAGCCGGTCCATGAGCTCCAGGCTCCCCATGACATCCCTGCCCACGCCCGCCTCCTCGGGGCGGAGGAAGGTCCGGGTGAGCAGCCCCCGGCCGTCGCCGTAGAGCTCCCGCTGCAGGAAGTTGGGCAGGGCCCGCATGAGCCAGAGGTCGGCCAGCAGGAAGCGCTGGCTCCTCGCCCGAACGTCGGGCTTGGTCGCGTGGCTGGCCAGCCGGTGGCCGGTGGCGGGGCTCCGGGTGTAGGTGGAGATCTCGTGCCCCGCCCGGTAGGCGGTCGCCAGGAGGCCCTCGCTCCGAAACGTCGTGCGCCACTCGGCGAGACTCTCCCCCTCGCGGTAGAACGTGCCCGTCATGAAGCTCGGGAAGGAGTAGTTGGTGTGCAGGTAGTTGGCCCGGGTCTCCGGATAGAGGAGGAACCCGTCGAAGGCGCGCGTGACGCCCATGCGGGACACGGATGGGAGGAACAGGGGGCCGTGGTAGGTGTCGAAGACCAGGTGGTAGACGTTCGGGCCCGTGCCCGGCGGGTCCGGCGGCGGCGCGGTGGCGGTCGCCTCCGGACGAAGCTGCATGGCCGCCTGCCATGCCCCGGTGGCGACCAGCACGACGACCAGTGCCGCCGCGAAGAGGCCCGTTCGGGTTCGCTCCCTGACGGGCAGCCGGAAGGCCAGCCATACGGTGCCCGCGGCCGCGGCGAGCTCGTACAGGGTCAGGCGCAGGGGCTCGTCGGGCGGCTCCTGCGCCCCCGTGAGGTCGCCCAACTGGATGGGCGCCACGAGGTCCGAGACGTACAGGAACAGCCCCAGGTAGAACAGCGCCGACACCACCCGGCCCCGCCACGTCGGCCCCAGCCACAACAGGGACGGCACCGCCGCCAGGCAGGCCGCGCCGGCCCAGGCGAAGGGGAGCAGCGCCCGCGCCTGGTGGCCGAACTCCTCCTGGTTGGGCAGGTAAAGGGAGAGCGGGAGGATCAGGAAGAGGACCACCGCCGGGTGCAACGCGGGCAGGAGGCCGAAGAGCGTGAAGGCCGCCCGGGCGGCCCTGGACCGTGCCTTGTCGTCGCCCGCCACCGTAAGGCTCCCGAACGCAGTGCAGGCCGCCATGGTAGTACGGGCGCTCGGGTTTCGCACGCCCCGGGCCGCCGCGCCCGCTTGCGCCGTCCGATCTCCCCCTGGGTGGCGCGGGGGCGTGTCGCGGCTCGTGGTCCCGTCGCGCGCGCCGGGCCGGCGGGCCCGGACGGCCGTTACGCCGCGGGGGCCGTCAGGTAGCGCTTGACCAGGGCGATCACCTCGCCCATTTCGAAGGGCTTGGTGATGTACTCGTCGACGCCGATCTCCTTGCCCAGCTGGCGGTCCTCCTGTTGGGCGCGGGCGGTCACCATAAAGATGGGCGTGTCGCGGAGCCCCTCGTTGAACTTGAGCAGCCGGGCGATGTTGTAGCCGTTGACCTGCGGCAGCATCGCGTCCAGGAGGATCAGGTCGGGGGCGTCGCGTTCCACGGATGCCAGCGCCTGCTCGCCGTCGTAGGCCTCCACGGTCTTGATCTGCTCGAGCTCGAGACTGAACTTGAGGGCGGTGACGATGTCCGGGTCGTCGTCGACGATCAGCACCTTGTATGTCATGGCGTACTTCCCTTGTGTTGGCGCCGCGCCCCGGGGGATGCGTCGCCGGGATGGTTCCTTAAGGGCCCCGGCCCGGTTCACTCCTCGCCGGCCCCTAAGTCCGGGGCCGCGATGGACCGCCGTGCCGCCGCCAGCAGGGCCGCCGCGTCCGTTCCGTCATCGGGGAACGTGGCGGCGCCGATCGACGGCGCCACGCCGCCCCCGAAGGCCTCCCGCACGTCGCGCAGAGCCCGGTCCACCCGGGAGCGCACCGTCTCCACGCCGTCCGGGCCGGCGCCCGGCAGGGTGAGGACCCACTCGCCCCGTCCGGGGCAGATGTCCAGGGTGTCGGAGGTGCGCAGGCGCAGACGGCCCATGGCGGACTCCACGGCCCCCCGGAGGGCCTCGCCGGCCGCCTCGCCCTGCTCCGCCACGAAGCGGTCGAACCCCGGGACCCGCACCAGCAGGACCGACAGCGGAAGTCGCGCGCGGCGGCTGGCCGCCAGGCGGCCCTCCAGGCGTTGCACGACGTCGGCCTCGGGCTGGGCCAGCGGTAGCGTGAAGTGGAACGTGGTGCCGCGGCCCGGGACGCTCTCCACGCCGATGGTCCCGCCGTGGGCCTCCACGATCTCCTTGCAGATGGAAAGCCCCAGGCCCGAGCCCGTGCGCGGCTCGCCCGAAAGCGTGGCCTCGGCCTGATAGAAACGCTCGAAGAGGTGCGCCGCCTGGTCCGGCGGCACGCCGACGCCGGTGTCCGACACCGACCAGGCGAGGAAGCCCTCCGCCGGGTCGGCCCGGAGGGTGACCGTCCCGCCGACGGGCGTGAACTTGACGGCGTTGTCCCCCAGGTTGGTGAGCACCTGCTCGGTGCGGGTGGCGTCGGCGCGAAACCGCGGCAGGTCCGCCGGCACCTCGACGCGGATCGCCACCCCCTTCTTGTCCGCCATCGGACTCAGCGCCGCGGCGACGCGTTCGGCCACGGCGTGGGGCTCCAGTTCCACCGGGACCAGGTCGATCCGGCCGGCCTCGATCCTGGAGAGGTCCAGCAGGTTGCCCACCAGCCGGCCCACCCGGTCGATGTTGCGCTCGGCCATGCGCAGGAACTTCTCCTGGTTCTCGCTCACCGCCCCCGCCTTGCCTGCCAGGATGATGTCGACCGCGTTCTTGACGGAGGTCAGGGGCGAGCGCAGCTCGTGGGAGGCGATGGCGATGAACTCCGACTTCATGCGGTCGATCTCACGCTCCCGGCTGACGTCCCGGACCACGCAGATCATGTGCTCACCGCCCGGAGGGCGGCTGACGGTCATCTCGGCGGGAAAGGTGGTCCCGCCCTTGCGGAGGGCGGTAACGTCGCCGCGCCAGCGGCCCTCCGCCGCCACGTAGTAGGCCACGTCGCGCCACTGGCTGCCGCTCCCGAAGGCGAGCAGGTCGCCCATCCCCAGGGTCAGCATGTCCCGCCGCGGATGGTGGAAGGCGTTCCGGGCGAGGGCGTTGCACTCGAGCACGCGCCCGTCGGGACTGGCCACGAAGATCATGTCGTAGCGGGCGTTCTCCACCAGGTGGGCCAGGAGCCCCTGCGCGCTCGCACGCTTGACCGCCGCCTCGGCGCGCAGCCGCTCGGTCAGGTCCTGGACCACCTCGACGAACCCCACCACGTGTCCGCCGCGGTTGTGGGTGAGCACCAGGTGGACGTGGGCCGGAAAGGTGCCGCCGTCCTTGCGCAGCTTGTCGCAGTCGAAGGTGACGCTGCCCTCGTCCATGAGCTCGCGGGCGTGCGCGCGAAGGCCTCCGGCGCGCAGGAACGCAGTGGGAAAGAGGTCTTCCACCTTGAAGCGGCCGATGACCTCCTCCCGGGTGTAGCCGTAGAGCCGGTGCGCGCCCTCGTTGTAGGCAAGCACGTTGCCGTCGAAGTCGGCGGCGATGACGGCGTACTCGGTGAGGGCCTCGAATACGGTCAGGAGGAAATCGGTCTCGTCCCTGAGGTAGCGGATGCGCTTCCCGATCAGGCCCTGCGGGGTCCGCGCCCCGTCCCCCGTGCCCGCGGGCCGGCCGCGCGGGACGACCCCGGGGACGCCCCGATGCCCGGAGTCACCCATGGCCCAGAACCCGCTCCAGCTCGGCCGCGACGTCGTCCTGGCGGAACGGCTTGCGGATGAACCCGGCGGCGCCCAGGCCCTCGGCCTCCCGGCGCTTCTCGTCGTGGTCCAGGGCCGAGACGATGATGACCCGGGCCTCGGGCCACTCCGTCTTGAGCGCGTCCAACGTGTCCAGGCCGTCCATCCCGGGCATCAGGATGTCGAGCGTGACCACGTCCGGCTTCAGCTCCCGGCACAGGGCGATCGCCGCATCGCCGTCGTCGGCCTCGCCGATCACGGCATGGCCGGCCGCCTCCACGATGTGCCGCAGCGCCTCCCGCATGAACGACGCGTCGTCCACGATCACGCATGTGCCCATGGTCGTCTCGATCCCCGTATGGCCTACGCCGCGTGGTCCAGTGGCAGGATGACCACCCCGATCCAGAAGTCCGTCAGGCGCTGGACCGCCGTCATGAACCGGTCCAAGTCCACGGGCTTCTGCATGTAGCTGTTGGCGCCGCAGCGGTAGCAGTCCTCGATGTCGCGCTCGTCCGCCGAGGTGGTCAGGACGATCACCGGGATGTTGCGCAGCTTCTCGTCGGCCTTGATCTGCGCCAGCACCTGGCGGCCGTCGGTGCCGGGCAGGTTCAGGTCGAGCAGGATCATGCCCGGCCGCGGGCTCCTCTTGGCGTTCGCGTATTTGCCGCGCCGGAAGAGGTAGTCGACCGCCTCGTCGCCGTCCGTGCAGTGGTGGATGTGGTTGAGCACCCCCGCCTTGTTGAAGGCGCGCAGGGTGGTCTCGTAGTCCTCCGGGTTGTCCTCGACGACGAGGATGTCGATGCGCCGCCCGACGGTGATCGTGGTCATTGGGGTGAATCTCCGTTGAAGGTGAAGTAGAAGGTGGAGCCCTTGCCGGGCGCGGACTCGATCCAGATGCGGCCGCCGTGCTGCTCGACGATCTTCTTGACGATGGTGAGCCCGGCGCCGGTGCCGCCGCCGTATTTGTCCCGGCCGTGCAGGCGCTTGAAGATGGTGAAGATCGCCTCCTGGTGCCGGTCCGGGATGCCGATGCCGTTGTCGCGCACGTAGAACGCGCGCCCGGCCTCGGTGCCGGCGTCCCCATCCGGCGGCAACGCGCCGGCCATAACCCCGACTTCCACGGTCGGCTCGGGGCTTTCGTTGTACTTCGTCGCGTTGGCGATCAGGTTCCGGAACACCTCGGCCAGGCGCACCCGGTCGCAGTGGACCGTGGGCAGCGGGGCGGGGACGATCACGTGGACGTTTCGCTCCTTCAGCGTCACGTGCAGGCTGTCGACCACGTCCCGCACCAGTGCGTCCAGGTCCGTCGGGGCCCGGGCCATGTCCACCCGGCCCAGGCGCGAGAAGGCCAGCAGGTCGTTGATCAGGTCCTCCATCCGCTGCGTCAGGCGGGTGAGGGTCTGCAGCTTGTCGCTGCCGTCGGCGTCGAGCCGGTCGGCGTAGTCCTCCAGCAGGAACGTGGCGTAGTGGTGGATGCCCCTCAAGGGCTCCTTCAGGTCGTGGGAGGCGATGTAGGCGAAGTCGTCCAGTTCCTTGTTGGAGGCCGCCAGCTGGGCCATGGCCTGCTCGGTCTCGGCCTCCATCCGGACCCGCTCGGTGACGTCCCGCACGCTGGCGATGGTGGTGATCGTGTCGCCGTCGCGGATCGGCGCCAGGCGGATCTCCATGGGCATCTCGGAGTCGTCCTTGCGCCGCAGCACGAGCTGGCCCTCGCCCTTCATGGGGCGGGTCGTGGGCGCGGCGAAGTAGCCGTCGCGGTACCCCACGTGGGCCGCGCGAAAGCGCTCGGGAACGAGCATCTCAACCGGGTTGCCGATCAGCTCGCCGCGGGCGTACCCGGTCAGCGTCTCCATCTGGGCGCTGGCCTGCTGTATCACGCCGTCGTGGTCCACCAGGATCATCCCGTCGGGCGCGTGCTCGAGCACCGCCTGCAGGCGCGCCTCGCGCTTGTCGAGCTGCCGGCGCATGCGCACGAGCAACAGGCTCGCCGCGAACGCCACCACCAGGAACGCGCCGGTGCCGGTCAGCCCGATGACCTGGGCCCGCTGGTGCAGCTCCCGGACCGGGGCCAGCACCGTGGCCCGGGGAATCAGCGCCCCGATGGTGATGAAACGATCGGGGTGGTGTGCGTCCAGGGCGATCCGTTCCAGGTAGGCCATCTGGGCGGTCTCCCCGAACGCGGTCTGCCCGGAGAAGTACCGGTTCGGGCTGTCGGGCTCGAACAGGCCGGCGGCCTGGACCAGGGCGCTCTGGATCGGCTCCGCCTCGTTCGGGTCGCCGAACCGGGCGGGGTCCGCTTTGCCCAGGACCAGCAGGGGCACCCCCCGGTGATCGGTGACGAACGCCGCCGCGTCGTCCGACACGGCCGGCGAGAGGCCGGACATGGCCGCGCCGAAGTCCATGTTGATGACGATGGCGCCGAACGGCCTGCCGTCCGGGCCGTAGACCGGCGTGGCGGTGCGGACGACCCGGAGCATCCTCGGATCGATCCGCCCGCGCTCCTGGTTCATCTCGAGGGGGGAGACGTAGACGTCGCCGGAGCCCAGGGCGATCGCCTCCCGGAAGTAGGGCCGGCCCCCCTTGGCCTGGAGGGCTTCCGGGGTCGTGGTGTGGACGTCACCGGCATCCCGGTCGACCCGGACGATCTCCCGGCCTCCGTCCGCCACGCCGATGAGGCGCACCTGGAGGTAGTCGGGCTTCGCCCGGACCATGTCGGAGAAGATCCGCGCCAGGTCGGCGCTCCACTCGGCTTCCGTCCGATCGGTTTTCGGGTCCACGCCGCCGGCCCGGCGGGCGCGGACGATGCCCTCGACGGCCGGGGTCTCGGCCAGGAACAGCGTGTCCCGGCGCATGTCGTCGACGCCGGTCCGGATTTGGCCCCCGGCGTGGCGGACCCCCTCGCCCAGCCGGTCGACCTCGCTGGCCACCAGGAACGCGTCGTACTGTCGGACCACCAGCCACCCGACGGACCCCGCCGAGATCGCAACGGCGAACAGGGCCACGATGCCGATCGGCAGCGCAAACCCCCAGCCGGTGCCGCCTGGTCGCGGCCGTTTCCCCGGGGCCGGCGCGGCAAAAGGGCATGCGGGGCGCTTGGACCCGCTGGACATGGCATTCCCCCATCGCAGGGCGCGCAAAAGCGCCCTTAGGTCAATGGAGGCCTCGTCGATGGTTCGGAGAAGCTGCCGCCCAACCCCCTATTTCGGACGGCCCGTCCCGCGGGCTTAGGGGAATTCGTGCCGTGGCCCGGCCGGAGGGCGGCGCGTTGTCCTTGGAAATCGATCTCTGCTACGGTTGCGACCGTTAATGGGAGGATTCGTGGGCCCCGGGGGCCGGTGGGGGTGCCGGGGCGCGGCTATGTACTTTTGCGAGAGGGACATTTCATGGACACGGATGTGAAGCCCGCGCGGCGGGCGCGGCGCGGCGCGGCGTTCTTCGTAAGCGCGGCGGGAGCCATCGCGGCGGTGCTCCTGTGCGGCGGGGTGGCGCGGGCCGAGAAGGTCGCGAAGGATCAGCGCACGCCGCTCACGGTCTCGGCCGTGTCGGGCATGGACCTCCAGCTGAGCGGCCGCTTCGACCGGCTCATCCGGATCGCCGACAACGGCACCGAGTCGGCGACCCAGAACCTGGACAACAGCGCCTTTCCGAACTACCTGCGGCTGAGGGGCCGCACGAAGGAGAACTACGGGAACGGCATGTCGTGGGGCTTCAAGGCCGAGATGGGCGTCCACTCGAACCCCTCGGACCAGGCCGACATCCCCGACGAGACCGGCAACCTGCTGGTCGACGCCCGCAGCACCTACGTCTGGTGGGACAGCGGCGGCAACGGCAAGGTCAAGGTGGGCTACCAGCCCGGGTTCAACCGCTACGCCGGCGTGATCGACCTGTCGGGCACGGAGCACGCCCATAACAACGACAACCGGCGCTGGTCCGACATCGAGCTGCGCGACAGCGCCGGCTTCGCGAACGTGAACTTGGGAGAGCTGTTCCGCGAGTACGACCCGCCCCGCGGCGACTACATCACCTACTACAGCCCCACCATCTCCGGCTTCCAGTTCGGGACCAGCTACGGCAACGACGACACGTGGCAGTTCGGCGCCCGGTACGACGGCACCCTGGCGAGCGGCATGCGGGCGAAGGCGGCGGTCGGCTACAACCGGAACTTCGAGAGCGCCACGACGCTGGGCTTCGCCAACCAGGAGGTGGAGGACGGCTGGGTGACCTCGGGCTCGGTGCTGCTGCCCTCCGGGCTCAGCTTCACCGGCGCCTGGGGGCTCCAGCACCCGGCGGCGAACGGCCAGTTCACCAACTTCTCGTACTACCTCAAGGCGGGCTACTGGCTCAGCGACAACCAGGCGGTGTCGCTGGACTACGGCTTCTCCCGCGGCGTGGTGGACCCGACCTTCGGCGACAAGATCTTCGGCTGCCTGTTCGGGCTCGGGTGGGAGCGGAGCTGGGACCCCTACCGCGTGTACGCCAACCTGGAGCGCGTCCAGGGCGACCGGCAGTCGGGGTCGGCGACCGACGACGTCGACGCGGTGAACACCGTCAACTTGGGGGTCGGGATCAACTTCTGACCCCGCCGGGCGGCGGCGCCCGGCCCCAAGTGAACGCGGCCCGGCGCGGCGCGGGTGCAACCCCCGCCGGCCGGGCCGTGTTGCGTTCGGGGGCCGGAGACGGTGACAAAGGGCCCCCCGCCGTGGTATCCGATGGGGGAACGCTGCCGGGCCGGGTGGCGAGGAGAGTCGATCGACATGGGACGACACTACCTGGACCGCCTGTTCCGGCCCCGCTCCGTGGCCGTGTTCGGCGCCAGCGACCGGACCGGCGCCGTGGGCACCGAGGTCTACCGCAACCTGCTGAAGGGCGGTTTTTCCGGGCCCGTCTACGCCATCAACCCCAAGCGCCGCCGGCTGCGCGGCGCCCCCAGCTATCCCGACCTGGAGGCCGTGGGCCACCCGGTGGACCTGGCGGTCATCGCCACCCCCGCCGCCACCGTGCCGGGCATCATCCGGCGCTGCGGCGAGTACGGGGTTCGGGCGGCGGTGGTGCTCTCGGCCGGGTTCGCCGAGGCCGGGCCCCAGGGGGCGGCCCTCACGGAGGCCATGCTCGAGGCCGCCCGGCGCCACCGGGTGCGGGTGATGGGCCCCAACTGCCTGGGGATCATGGTCCCCCCCACGGGCCTGAACGCCACGTTCAGCAAGAACGCCGCGCGCCCCGGGGAGCTGGCCCTGGTCTCCCAGTCGGGCGCACTTTGCACCGCCATCCTGGACTGGGCCATCGAGCGCGAGGTGGGCTTCTCGGCCGTGGTCTCGCTCGGCAACGCCGCCGAAATCAGCTTCGGCGACCTGCTCGACTACCTGGCCCTGGACCCGGCCACCCGCGCCATCCTGTTGTACATCGAGGGGGTCAAGCGTCCGCGCCGCTTCATGAGCGGCCTGCGCGGCGCCGCCCGGCTCAAGCCCGTGGTGGTGGTCAAGGCGGGGCGGCACCGGCAGGGGGTCCAGGCCGCCGTCTCCCACACCGGGGCGATGGTGGGCTTCGACGACGTGTTCAACGCCGCCCTGGAGCGCGCCGGGGCGGTGCGCGCCCTCACCGTGGGGCAACTCTTCGCCGCCGCCCAGGTGCTCGCCACCGGCATGCGGGCGCCGGGGGGCCGGCTCGCCGTGGTCACCAACGGCGGCGGTCCCGGCGTCCTGGCGGCGGACCGGGCGGTGGACCTGGGGTTGGACGTCGCGGAGCTTTCTCAGGAGACCCTGGGGCGCCTGGACAAGTTCCTGCCCGCCCACTGGTCCCACGGCAACCCGGTGGACATCCTCGGGGACGCCCCCCCCGAGCGCTACCAACAGGCCCTGGAGGCCACCCTGGCCGATCCCGGCGTGGACGGCGTCCTCGCCATCCTGACGCCCCAGGCGATGACCGCCCCCTTGAAGGCCGCGCGCCAGGTCGTGCAGGCGGCCAAGGGCACCGAGAAGCCGGTCCTCGCCTGCTGGATGGGGGGCGCCCAGGTGGCCTCCGCCCGGCGCCTGTACGCGCGCTCGCGCCTGCCCCACTTCCGCACCCCGGCGGCGGCGGTGGAGGCTTACGCCTACCTGAGCCACCACCACCGCAACCAGCAGAGCCTGTTGCAGGTGCCCGGCCCCCTGGGGCGGCGCTCGGAGCCGGACGCGGAGGGCGCGCGCCTGATCATCGAGGGGGCCCTGGCGGAACGGCGCACGACCCTGACCACGGTGGAGTCCAAGGCGGTCCTGGCGGCCTTCGGCATCCCCGTCGTCCGGGCGGTGGAGGCGCGCACCGCCGCCGAGGCCCTGGTGGTGGCCGAGTCGGTGGGCTTCCCGGTGGCCATGAAGGTGGCCTCCCCCGACATCACCCACAAGGCCGACGTGGAGGGGGTGCGCTTGGGCGTCGCCAACGCGGCCCAGGTCCGCACCGTTTTCAACGAGCTGGTCGAGGCGGCCAAGGCCCGCATGCCCGACGCCCGCGTGACCGGCGTGACGGTGGAGCCCATGGCCCGCGCCCCCCACGGGCGGGAGCTGATGGTGGGGGTGGTGCGGGACCCGGTGTTCGGCCCCGCCATCGCCTTCGGTGCCGGGGGATCGGCGGTGGAAATCGTGCGCGATCGGGCGGTGGCCCTGCCGCCCCTGAACGCGTTCCTCGCCCGCCGCCTCATGGATCACACCCGGGCCGCGAAGCTGCTGGGGCCGTTCCGCAACCTGCCGGCGGCCGACTTGGGAAAGGTGGCCGAGGTGCTCATGCGGGTCTCGGAGCTGGTGTGCGAGCTGCCCCAGGTGCTGGAGATGGACATCAACCCCCTGCTCGCCGACGAGCACGGTGCGGTGGCGCTGGACGCCCGCATCACCGTGGACCCCCACGCCCGCCAGGCGGGGCGCTACGACCACATGGCGATCCACCCCTATCCGGCGGACCTGGAGAGCCGCTTCCAGCTGGCCGACGGCACCGACATCACGGTGCGCCCGATCCGGCCCGAGGACGCCGGGATCGAGCAGGCCTTCGTGCGCGGCCTGTCGGCGGAGTCGAAGTACTTCCGGTTCATGCACGCCCTCAACGAGCTGACCCCCGAGACGCTCGTGCGCTTCACCCAGATCGACTACGACCGGGAGATGGCCCTGATCGCCGTCGCCGGGCGGGAGGGCGAGGAGACCGAGCTGGGGGTGGCGCGCTACATGACGAACCCGGACGGCGAGACCTGCGAGTTCGCCCTGGTGGTGGCGGACGCGTGGCACCACAAGGGGATCGGCTCGCGCCTCATGCTGCGCCTGATCGAGATCGCGGGCTCCCGGGGCCTGACCACCATGGAGGGGGAGGTGCTCGCCGACAACGCCCGGATGCTGGGGCTGGTGCGCGACCTGGGGTTCTCGGTGCGCCCGAGCGACGAGGACCCGGAGATCCGCGTCGTCACCCGCCCCCTCTAGGCCGGACGCCGGGCCGGGCTACAGGCCGCCCGGCGCCGCCAGGGCCACGGCGGCGAGGACCGCAAGATAAATGGTCCAGGCGATCCAGACGCGCCGCCGGCCCGCGGCGCGGCGCTCCCGCTCCGTGGGCCGGTAATCCTCGTCCGCGTCGCTTGTCCGTCCGAACGTCCCAATGTGCATGGGGTCCCTCCCTCGCCGCCGTCAGTGGCCCGGCGGCACGTCACTTCTGGGGTCCGGCCCCATGAAACCATTGGGGTGTTCGGGGGACGTCAGCGGGCGGTGAGGAATGCGTGCGCGGCGGGCGATCGACGCCGAAGGGGAATTGTCAGTTATGTAACCCCGGTTCCGCAAGCCCGTTTCCCGCCTGGCCCTGGACCTGTGGATGGACGTGATAGCGCCGCGTCGGCTTGCCGCCCCTTGAGGTCGTCGGGACGGGCTCGGCCGCCACGTAGGCGTGCCGCTCCAGCAGGGCGACGGCGGCGCGGGCGGCATCCGGGCTGCCCAGGCCGGCCCAGTGGCGGCGGTAGACGTCGCGCACCGTGAAGGGCGAGGTCAGCTCCCCGGACGCCAGCCGCCCCAGCAGGGCCCGGGCGCCGTCCACCGCCGGGGTCTCCAGCCCGTGCAGGCGCCGGGCGTGGGCGAGGAGCAGGTCGCACCACGCGGTGGCGCGCTCGGCCGCCGCCAGGGGGACGGCCTCGGGGCCCCGCTCGATGTCCGCCTGCTCCGCCGCGTGGATGAGCAGGGCCAGGGCCGGCATCGCCTTGCGCTGGGCGGTCAGGTGCGGGGCCAGGGG
>Ga0210111_1000333_pt1 | contig 12658 bp, 7 predicted proteins | sample China_Galinas_PW_6_FD_185520 | JGI IMG/M metagenome (GOLD analysis project Ga0210111, IMG submission 185520) | Wetland microbial communities from San Francisco Bay, California, USA, that impact long-term carbon sequestration - China_Galinas_PWC_D2... | ecosystem: Environmental > Aquatic > Marine... | reverse complement strand
CCGCCGTACTCGCAAACCATCAGGGATCCGTCAGGCGCCAAGTCGATGTCATACGGGTACCGCATCTTTCCCGGCTCACGACCGTATTCGCCTATCGTGGTCAACACCTTGCCGTCAAGGGTGAACCGTACCAGCCGATGGTTGCAGGCGTCGGCCACCCAGAGTGTTTGATCCTCGTCAATGACCATCGCCGCCGGACGGCTCAGTCGCTTGCCGTCTACAGGTTCCTCTCCAAACGATGTCATGAAACGCAAGTCCGGCGTCCACTTCGATATGCGATCGTTGCCGCCGTACTCGCTGACGTAGATGAAGCCGTCCCCGTCGATCGCCACATCGGTGGGCAGGTGAAACTCCCCGTCACCGTTGCCAAGCTTTCCAAACCAAGCTGTTTGCCGGCCGTTGCGGTCAAGCACGAGCACACGGTGATAGTGGGTATCGGCCACGAAGACCCGACCGTCAGGGTGAACCACCAGCCCCACCGGCTTGCCCTGAGCTGTTTGCGGCATCGTCCACTCGTGTAAGTACACGCCATTCTGATCGAATCGTTGCACCCGCCCGGCTTTATCCACCACGAGAATCGAGCCGTCCGGATCCGCCGCAATGGCGCGCGGGTAGCTGAAGCCACCGGGACCTCGCCCGACTTCACCGAAGACTTTGACAACGCCGTTGGATGTGATGGGAGGTCGGTCGCACGCAGCGCCGTGGAACAGCATGAAGCAGATCACCGATAGCAGGGCAACGCCGGCGCCGGTGCGCGACCCGTGGACGACTTGCCGCCGCGCGCCCGCCGGCAATGTCCCCCGAGGAATGGCAAGCGGCGAGGACACATTGGCTGAAGCCGATGATCCACCATTCTCGAGTTGGTGACGTCGCATACCACCATTCTACCGTACCACCCGGAATCGTACCGGGAAATACCTGACGAGTTTGAACCGCGCGCGAGGACGGCACATCCTGCCGAATGCCAACGTCAATCCACGATGGTCTTTTGTCGACGCGGTACGAGGGAGTGGCAGCGGCGCATGCATTGACTCACCCGGGCCGTTCCCCGAAGGCACCCGGGAGACTGCCGCCTGACATCGTGCCCCATGCCTCCCATCGAAATATTGGTTACACGGGGCTAGTCTTTCTGCGGATCGCCGCCGCTACCGGATTCGGCGCTTTCGGCCTGCGCTTCAGGCGACTCTTCACCGACCAATTGCCGCACATCGGAGAAGTACTCTCTGACGGCCTTCTGGTATTGTCGAGGAATACGATTGCGGCGAATGCGATCGCTTGCGTCGTGTTCCGACGTAGCCACAACCTCGGAAAGCGTCGACTGCACGTCACCTTTCACCTGTTCACCATCCACCAGAAACTGGCCGATGATGGCGCCCTTACCGGTGTGTACTTTGGCACGTTCCGTCTTGAACCCCATGCCGGCCTGCTGTTCAGGCGCCAGGCCGCCGCGCCCCTGACCCAACTTCCCCATGCCCTTGCCAGGCCTTTTGCCGCCGCTTCCCTGGCACTTCGGGCACGGCCGACCGTTCATTTTGCCGGTACCCTTGCAAGTGGGACAACCGTCGATTTCATTGCGGGCGTTTTCCAGTTCGGCGAGCGTCGCCTCCATCTCCGCCCTCTCCGACTCGAGCGACTCCGCCTGGCTGAGTTGCCCGGCGGCCTGCGACAGTCCGCCCGCCGCATCACCCGACTTGCACGCCTTGCAGCCGGACGCCGCTTTCTTGAGTGAGTTGGCGAGCTTTTGTGTTTGCCCCATGGCCTGCTGTTGTCGTTGTAACTGTTGCATCATCTTGTTGATCTGCTTTTGATCCAGGCCCTGCTTTTCCAGCTGCTTTTTGATCTGATCGAGATCTTTCTTGCTAAGCGATTCCAGGGCACGCTCGATGTCTTCCTTCTTGACCCCTGCCTGTGCCAGCTTCTGCGCGAGCTTGTCGTCTATTTTCAATTGCTCGAGCTTCTTGGCCAGTTTATCCAGTTGAGCGCCGATCTTCTTGGCGAACTCCTTGTCTTCGTCGGACTTCAGTGTCGCCAGTTGCTCTTGAAGCTTGGCGAGCTCCTCCTTGGCCGTCTTGAAATCGCCTTTCTGCAGCGCCTGCTCCAGCTTCTTCGTCGCCCCCGTATTGGGCTTGGAAGATTGCAACCGACGCATCATACGACGCATGTCTTGCGCCTTGTCGTACTTGAGCTCACTCTGCTTTTTCTTCACGGCATCCGCGAGTTTGTCGATTTTCTTCACAGCCTCGTGACGTACGTCGGCAGGCCTTTTCAACATGCCACCGGCCTGCTTGTCCAGGTTTTGAATGTCATCCTTCAAGTCAGCGAGCGCAGGATTGTCTTCCGCGAGCTTCTGAATGTTCTCAAGCTGCTTCTTGACCGCGGCCTTGGTTTCCTGCACCAGTTCGTTTTGCGCTCCCTCCTGGCTGGCCTCCGTTTGTTTCAGCAACCCGGGCGTGATGAGGAACATAAGGGCCGCCAAGACGATCGAAAACGTCGCCCAGGGCAGCGGCTTCGGAAGTGTCAATCGAATGTGCTGCCGCACGCTCAGCGAACCGCTGATTCGCTCGGCGTCCGCCACCACGGCTCGCGCGAAGGGATCTTCGACACCGGCGCAGTAGTGCGCACTGCTCAGGCGTTCGCGCAAACCGGCCACCGCATCGAGGTGAGTGGCCGCGGCGATGCGACCCTCCCTTGTCACCACGGTCCATACCACGGAAATCGCGAGCGCGACGGCGCAGGTCACCGCGCCGACCCAAAACATGTGCCACGGCAGATCGAAGAGCCGCTGCACGAGCACCGCTATGGCGTAAAGACCGCCTGCAATCGCCAGGGCAAACGTCGCCGCCTGAAACCAACGGTTGATCCACAAGCGGCGCTGCACGCGACGAACCTGTTGCTCGATTTGGCCCATGGACAAGACTCCCCAGCATAAGTCAATGATCAGGAAGCGTTTCCTTATCTTACCCACTTATCGGCCACGTGACAACGCGACGTTGCCGACCATCGCACCGCACCTTGGCCCGCGACCTATTCCCCATGGGTCAGTGCCAGACGATTTTTGACAATTCCGCCTGGTCTGGCCATTGTCCTCCCCGTCCGTGCAAAAAGAAGCTATAATCGGCCGCCGTGCAGTTCCGGCTATTCCGAAATCAACAGGTTTCGGTAACCTATCGTGCAACGGTCCCGGCAATGGGCGTCTGTACAATCAAGACGAAGTCATGGCGACGATGTTAGCATCCCAATCTACAGTAAGAGCGGAGGACCCGTTGCCGTCACGGCGCGGCCATCCCTACGCCGCAATGGCCCTTCTGATAGCCACCACTTTGATCGTCTCGTTCGCCGCCCAAGTGGCGCTTGCAGACCCCGATCCGTCTAACAATGACGATCCACAACAGAAAGACGCAAAGGGTACCGGGACCCAATCCGATTCGGCGAAGGAGCCTGACGCCGGGGAACCCGATACGGGAGAAACCGAAGTCAAGGGCGTCCTTATCCTGGAAGGACAAGTGACGGATTACATCGGTGCAGGGTTGCGTGACGTCGAGGTCACCGTGAGACGGGCCGGATCCAAATCTGAGCCCGGCGAATTGGTCGGAACCGCCAAGACCGATCGGCTGGGTGACTTTCAGATTCGAACACCGGAGCCGATTCATGGCGATGTCGTCGTGACATTCGTCAAGGAGTCTTATACCGAGCTGACACAAACGCAACACCTGGGCGAAGACGAATACCCACCTTACCTGGCGGAAACGCTGGAAGGCAATCTGACGTTTTCCGGCACGGTCACCGACGCCCTGACCAAAAAGCCCGTGGAAAAAGCCCAGGTCACCGTCAAGACCGTATACAGGGATTGGGAGGCTACCACGGACAAGGCCGGACGATTCCAGGTCAAGGGAATCGTGCCCACGGATGGCGAGGTGGTGGTGGAGGCCGAAGGATTTGGACGCGAGCAGCGGAACACCGTACTCACCCCAAACGCGGATGACATTCTCATCGAACTCAAGCCGGAGCGCATCGCCCACGTGTTCGTAGAGGACGATTCGGGACGGCCGGTTCCCGGTGCCACCTTGGAGCTTTACGACGGAGCGAGAAACGACTTCCGCGCCGTCGTCGTCGATGACAAGGGTCGATCCACCATTCGAGGCCTGCATTTCGATGCCGATAGGATAAGCGTACGGCTTACCCACCCCGATTACGTGTCGTCGATAGGCTTCGACCGCGAGATTCTGCCGCCGCGCGACAAGGCGGAGTCGGATCACCATTTTACCATGCAGCGCGCGGGCTTCATCGAGGGTCGCGTGACGGACCGCGAGACGGGCAAGCCGCTGTACGGCGTACGATTGATGTCGGGTGAGACAAACGACGACGACTCACCTCGTGATTGGTCTGACTTGGAAGGCAAGTATCGGATCACGGGTGTCAAACCCGGTCAAGCTGTCGTCACGGCGCACATGTCTGGATATGCTCCGGATCTCGCCGCGATCGAGGTCAAATCGGGTGAAACCGCAAGACTCGATCTTCGCCTGGATTCGCCTCGTGTCTTGAACGGCCTCGTAAAGAACAAGAACGGCGATCCCGTAGAGAACGCCAATGTAGAAGCCTCAGAATGGCGCGGCTTCAGCACGCTCGGGCTCCGGGCGATCACCGACGGCGCCGGTCGCTTCCGCATCGAAAACGCTCCGTCTGACGAATTCGAAATCACCGTGTATTCCCGCTTCTCCGAACCATCTGCCCAAACAGTCACAGCCGCACCGGGCCGGATCGTCGAAGTGACGATTGATGAAATCGAGCGTCTCGATCGCCCTCAGGCCGCAGTCAAAGTGGGCATGCAGGCGCCCGCTGTCGCCATTATGACACTCGACGGAAAGTCCTACGAACTGTCCTCCCTGAATGGCAAGGTCGTCGTGTTGGATTTTTGGGCCACCTGGTGCGGGCCGTGCGTAGCCGATATGCCGAGAATCAAGGCGTTGCACGACAAGTTCGGCGCGCACGAGCAGTTCGCACTGATCGGCATCAGCCTGGACTGGGACAAGAAATCGCTAGAGAAGTTCGTCAACAAATACAAGATTCAATGGCCTCAGGTCTTTGACAATGACAACAAGGACGCCAAGCTCGCGGACAAGTTCGGCGTGGTCGGCATTCCGTCCCTCTTTCTTATCAATTCCGACGGAAAGATCGACGCGGTCGATCCGCGTCCTGAAGACTTGGCCAAGCGTATCGAACAACTCCTGAAGGGAAAATGACCGAACAACAACAGCCCGGCACCTGTATGGCATTTCGCGACTGCACGCGTCCCAAGGGCGTCGTATCACCCGACGCTGAATCGGCAAGACGTGCACTACGTGCGCTTGCCGAGAAGCGCCTGTCCCACGCCGAGGAGAACATCGAAGCGATCGCACCGGTCGGCGATGCAGAGGACGTGTGGAAGGCTATTCTGCAGGGCATGCTGCAAGCCGCTCGGCTGAACTTTCCACTTGCGGAGCGTTTCTTACGCGGCGCGCTTCTCGATTTGGAAGAATACACGTCAAACGGGCCATCCGTGCGGGACCCGCGCCTGGGCAGAGTGGCGGCATTCGCCCATTACCAGCTCGGGATAGCCCATCGCCGCCAGGACCGCCCCAAAGCCGCCTACGACGACCATCTCACAGCGTACCGCCGTCGTGATGAGTTCGGCTCGTTTGAGGAGCTGTGGCAGTCCGCCCTCGCGCTGGGCATCGACCTGGACCTCGCCGGCGACCACGCAGACGGACAAAACTGGTTCCGGACCGCGATTGACGCCGCGACCCGTTCGGAAGACACCCCGGCTGCCAAGCAAGCCGTGGCGTGGACTCATCTGGCGGCGTCTCTCTTACAGCATGAGCGTTGGCAGGACGCGGTGGAGGCTGCCGCCAACGCGCGCTCATGGTGGCACGCGTATGACATCACAGCACCAACGGCCGCGCGCGCGGACATGCAGCTCGGCCACGCGGTCTTGCGGCATGGTGCGGCGCTTCTGGAAACCGGCGCCCCAACGGCCGGTGACTCGTTAGCCGAGGCGTTGCGAATCCTGCGTGAGGCAAAGGAGTCGTTCGAGGCGTTTGGTGCGGCCTTCGTCGCCGATCGTGACTACTGTGACGAGCAGATCGACTTTGCGGAACGGCTTATCGCATCGCTCGAAAACGCGCAACAGACCCCACCAACAGGTAGGCAAGTGTAGCGGTAGGCCGCTTGCGGCGGTGGTGCACACGAACGCGATGGGCCCAGGAGAACCGATTCGTCGTCCGAGAATTCAACCCGATCATTTCGTGCCTCGCTCCGAATACACATACCTCTAGCACTCACGTGAGCGAACGCTTCCTATAATACGCCAAACCCGTCGCATGAGACCCTCGTCTTGCCACTCCCTGTTGCCATGTATCGTAGGTTTTAGACGCCTTTCGGTCCGTCCAAAGGGAGGAAAGATCTTTGCGCAGGTCCATCACGCTGGCGATGTTCATCCTGTTATTGGCGAGCAGTTGCGTAGCGCTGCCGCCTTCGGGTGGTGTACGTGTCGAAGCCGACACGCCAAGTGACACCGCGCGACTCGCCATTCATGCATCGTACAAGCCAAGTCGTGAGGATGACGATCCACCCAAACGTGACAGCGCAGATACTCTTGCCGACGTCGCGAAGCGCGTGAACGGCGCAGTCGTTCGAGTGCGTGCCGTGGTCACAGATGCCGCGCGGGACGGGACCGAGGATGGGGAGATTCGCGCCACCAGAACAAGACTCGGCGGCACGGGAATAGTGATCGCCGCCGACGGTATCATCCTGACCAACGAGCACGTGATCCGAAATGCCGACACCGTGACCGTTACACTCGCGGATGGCACCGTGCACGAGGTCATGCGTATCGCCCGTGCGCCCAAACTCGACTTGGCCGCATTGTGGATCGACGCCGTTACGGAGACAGTCCTCGTCCCGGACGAAGGGGCGGCGGACCCGGGAATCCCCGTCGTCGCCATCTCCGCTGCCCGACGCGAGAAGCCACGCGGCGTCCAGACCGGTATCATCACGCGCCCCACCGTATCCCTGCAGAATGAACTCGATGAGTCCCGCACTCGGTACTACGACGACCTCATCGAATGTTCGGCCAAGCTCGAACCCGGCTACAGCGGCGGCCCGCTACTTGACGCCGACGGGCGCCTGCTCGGCATCAATGTGGCCGCCCTCGGCGAGCCCCGAGACGCCTACGCCCGCTCGTATGCCATACCACTGCACACCGCCAATCGCCGCGTGATTGATAGACTCATCGCGCAATTGCACGAACAGTGTTCTCTCACCCTTGGTCTGACGGATTGGTGTGTCCCTGCACTGGAGCAATGATCTCTACGGTTCTTACTCAGCCACGGAAGCTTGGCACCGCTCAAGAGCGGCGGCACCGATCTTACCCTCGGCGCAACCCGGGCTTCACTCGTCACGCTGCACTACACCTTGCTTGATGAATCCCTCGATGCTGTGAGCTCCAGGCTAACGCTCTCGTTGTCTTACACAAGTCGTCAGCCTCTTCTTACACCACGCGCATGGTTGCGATTCCCCCTGAATGGGCGGAAACATGGCAGCCCTGGGCAACGCCCTCGTTGTTCTACATAAGTCGCCAGCCTCGTTTCACGCGGCGCGTGAGGCGGCGATTCGCCCTGAAAGGGCGAAAACATGGCAGCCCAGGGCAACGCCCTGGGGCTGCGATTTGCGATAGGAAAAAGCCCTGTAGGGCGATACACGGGGGTCTTCGTACCGCGCATGAAATGAAAGAGCCCATCGGCAATGACTGTCAAATGTCGGGTCCTCGGCTGTTGCGCCCCTTCAGGGCGTCTGCGTGTTTACGTTCCAGAACCCTGGGCGTTGCCCAGGGCTGCCATGTCGCTGCCCCCTTGGGGCGAACAGTCGTCGCACGTGAACAACAATGGGCGAAACGAAAATGCGCAAGAAAAGAAGATCGATCGCAATCGACCTGTGTTGAACAACGACGGCCAACATCCCGCGCAGCGCGCCCGGCCCGAAACGTCGCACAACCACTCGAAATACCTTGCAGGCTCTCAGCTGCAGACCGAGCGGTACCCGCTCCGCAGTTACCGATTGGCCCTGCGATCGCGGATGGCTACAATCCTTTGGGGAAACTAGAGCAAAGTGCGTTATCGTGTAGCGGCCGTCCCCCGTGGCAGCCGTAGAATTGCTGGTGATTCTGGAATTCAGGCACGCTACACAAAACCTGACCCTGCTCTAGAGCGGTTTACACATTTATCGAGGGTCACACCATGAAAGCCGCGGAACTCTTCGTCAAATGTCTGGAAAACGAAGCCACGCCGTTCGTGTTCGGTGTACCGGGCGAGGAAAACCTCGACGTGATGGACGCCCTGCTCGACAGCAAGCTCACATTTATTCAGACGCGCCACGAACAGGGTGCGGCTTTCATGTGCGATTTGCAGGGTCGGCTCACCGGCAAGGCGTCCGTCTGCCTGGCTACGTTAGGTCCCGGCGCCACCAACCTGGTCACCGGCGTCGCCGATGCCAATATGGATCATGCCCCGGTCGTGGCGGTCACGGGACAATGCGGCATCGACCGGTTGCACAAGGAGTCTCACCAGGCGATGGATCTGGTCGCCCTCTTTCGACCCATGACCAAGTACAACGCCCAAATTGTCACACCGGAAATCGTTCCGGAAGTCGTCCGCAAGGCCTTCAAGGTGGCGCAGACGGAGAAATTCGGTGCGACGCACATCGACTTTCCGGAGGACGTTGCCGCGTCCGAGGCGCTCGGCGAACCGCTCGCGGTGCGGCAGCCCAAGGATGCGGAACCGCTTCAATCACAACTGGATCGAGCTGCGAAGATCATCAACGACGCCCGCTTTCCGATCTTGCTCGTGGGAAACGGCACCATTCGCAACCAGGCATGTGACGCCCTGCGCAGGTTTGTCGAAAAGACCGGCATTCCTTGCGCACAAACTTTTATGGCCAAGGGCGCGCTGCCGTATACCAACGAGCTTTCCCTGTTGTCCGTCGGACTTCAATCGAAGGACATGGTCAATTGCGGTCTCGATCGTGCGGACGTCGTGATCTGCGTCGGTTACGATATGGTCGAATACCCGCCGAAGCTCTGGAATCCGAGCCGCAACAAGAAAATCGTCCACCTCGACCGCCTGCCGGCCGAGGTCGACGCCGCCTACACCATCGAGGTCGGCATCGAAGCCGGCATCGGCCAGACGCTCGACGAACTCTCCGACAAAATCAAAGCGCGGGACGACCAGGCCGTGCGCACGCTTCGCACTGCCATTCTCGACGAGCTGCAGGACATGGCCGAGGACGACTCGTTTCCGCTCAAACCGCAACGGATTATCCACGATATTCGCAAGGTCATGGGTGCCAATGACATCGTCATTTCAGACGTCGGGGCGCACAAGATGTGGATCGCCCGCATGTACCCCGCGCTGGAGCCCAACACCTGCATCATCTCGAACGGCTTCGCCAGCATGGGCATCGCCCTGCCCGGCGCGATCGGCGCGAAACTGGTTTATCCGGACCGTCGCATTCTGGCGGTCTGCGGTGATGCGGGTTTTCTCATGAACTGTCAGGAGATGGAAACCGCCGTCCGCGCCGAGACTCCGATCGTCTGTCTCATTTTCAACGACCAAACCTACGGCCTGATCAAATGGAAGCAGGAGGCCCAGTTCGGCCGTCCGTCGCATATCGACTTCAAGAACCCCGATTTCGTGCTGTTGGCCAAGAGCTTCGGATGGGAATCCTATCGGATCCAGGCCGCCCACGAGCTTGTGCCGGCACTGGAAGGCGCATTCAACGCCGGCAAGCCGGCCCTGATCGACTGCCGCGTGGATTATACCGAAAACCTCAAACTGACCGACCGCCTGGGGCAGTTGGTTTGCCCGATTTGAGTCGTGTAATCGAAACCGCCTCTCAAGTATTCTTGACCCGGTCAAAACGCTCGTGACAATTGAACCGAGATTGGGTGGCATGGCCACGCTCTGGGTGATTGGGTGGCCCAGGTTCTCTGAACCTGGGGTCGCGATTCTCGCGCAGCTGAATCACGACAGAATCGTGAACCCACGTCCAAAGGACCCGGGCTCGCGATTTGCAAGGGCGTGAAACAAGAGAGAATCGACAACCCACGTCCGAAGGACGTGGGCCACCCGGTGAAGGACGTGGGCTGCCCGGCCTTGGGAGTGCCAAACGCTGGGTGCCCCATCCATTGCGCAGCAATGGGTGGGGGACAAGCTGACAAGATGCCATCACCTGTCAATCATCTCGGGATCATCGCCGGTGCGGGAAAGTTCCCGCTCATGGTGCTCGAGGGCGCCAAACGCGCCGGATGCCAGGTGACGGTCATTGGACTGAAAGGGCTGGCCGCCGCCGACCTGATGGCACACGCCGATGAATTCCACTGGTCGGGCATCGCACGACTTGGGTCCTGGATTCGCCATCTAAAGGGCGTCGGCGCGAGCGACGTCATCCTCGCGGGCTCGGTACGAAAAACAGACATGTACGGCCGCTGGCGTTGGTTGCGGGCCATTCCTGACCTGACGTCTCTTCGGCTGTGGTTTCTGAAGATCAAGGACAAGCGGAACGACTCGGTGCTCTCCGCCGTGGCCGACGAGTTCGCCGCACATGGAATCATCATGCAAGACTGCACGCAATACACCGCCGATCACATGGCGCCCGCGGGCGTCCTCACCAAGACCCAGCCGACCCCCGCCCAGGAGAAGGACGCCGAATTCGGGTGGACCATCGCCAAGGAAATGGGCCGGTTGGATATCGGCCAATCCGTGGCCGTGAAAGAAACGGAGGTGATCGCCGTCGAGGCTATCGAAGGCACCGACCGCATGATCGAACGCGCCGGTCAACTCTGCCCGCGCGGCGGCTGGTCGCTGATCAAGACGGCCAAACCCGACCAGGACATGCGCTTCGACGTCCCCACCGTAGGCCCTCAAACGATCGCACTCCTGAAGCAACACGGCGCGCGCATGCTGGTTATCGAGGCCGACAAGACCGTCATCGTCGATCGCGAGGAGATGGTAAAGGCGGCCGAATCTGCCGGTATCGTGGTCGCGGCCCGATTGGACGAAACGCCCCGTTGTCCGTAGTCACCGCCCCCAGGCGCCTCAGACTGCGAATACCGCGACGTACCATGGACGCGCCGAAATCAGAGCACCGGGCGCTAGTGTACTGTCCACCTTGATTGCGCGAGTTAAGAAAGAGCCGCTCCTTGACAGTCGCGGTACTGATGCCCGGCGAGCGTTTCGTCTTCAACCCGCAGTTTCAAGGTTGACAATACACTAGCCCGGTGACGCTTCTGCCGCGCCCGTAGTCCGTGGGCTCGCGCCACGCTGTTCTACACAAGTCGCGAACGATCGGTTCCCGCCCCAACGGGGCCTTGACATGAAAGCCCAGGGCAACGCCCTCGTTGTTCTACACAAATCGCGTTCGGATGATCTTCGCCCCAAAGGGGCCTCGACATGAAAGCCCAGGGCAACGCCCTGGGTGACCGAGGCGAAAGAACGGGAGCCCTGTAAGGGCGTCACATGCATGCGTAGGACATACGATGGTCTTTGTCAAAGAATTCAATGGCAGACATGAACGGTCTGCAAAACGGAGATGGGTTACTGCGGCAGATTGTGTCGCCCCAACAGGGCTCGGGCGCTATGCGCATCACCTACCCAGGGCGGTGCCCTGGGCTGACATGTTGCCCCCTTTCAGGGGATGGCGCAATCACGTGCCGAGATGGATCGCCGCAGAACACTTGTGTAGCACGGCGTGGGCTCGCGCCCACGGCTCTGACGCCGCCATGTCGTTGTACTTAGCTGCGACAACGCCGCAGAGCGGCAATGCCGCCAAGACCCAGCAGAACCAGCGTGGCCGGCTCAGGAATGACCGTCAGGGTCAGCGGGCCGCCGTCACCGTAGCTGATCAGGAGGTCGTCATTGCCACCGCGGACCTGCGGAGCGGACGCCCACGACCAGCATTCGATGGTACCGCAGAAAAAGCCGAAGACCATGCCGTTGTTGAAGGACGGCGCCTCACCGGCCGGTGGATTCAGCAGGTCCACGGTGTACTGACCGGGCTCGGTCGGCAGCGTGACAACGAGACCGCCGAGACGCGTGGCCATATCCTGCTGGAACTCCAACATATCGCCAAGGTCCGAGGTCCCGCTGTACCTCGTGAAAGGCGGGAAGGGAACCTCTTGTCCGGGCGGACCGGCAAGCAAGTTCGAGAAGTCGGTGTAGCTACCCGTGGTGGGTCCAATCGGACCGATACCAGTGGCCGGATATGTACCGACCGGGAAATCCCCAAACGAAGGGGACAGGATGATCGAGCTGTAGTCGAACCAGAAGTTCGGGACACCATCGATCGGCTGGTTGACGGTGTCCGCATCCATGCCAAGCTGAAGCTCCGGGCTTGATGCGCGGTGATCGACCTGCACGCCACGTAGGCGAATCGTCTCGCTCGGCGTCACCATCACATGAACCAGAATCGTCTCTCCACCGTTGAACGGACCCGACAGCGGCGTAAACGAGCAGCCGTTGACTCCGTCACACGGCGTATTGCCGAGATCGGTTGCCACTAATTCCACCGTGGCGCCTGCAAACGCGGGCGACACGAACGCCAGCGACATGACCAAAGCCGAACCTCGTTT
>Ga0210111_1000331_pt1 | contig 12705 bp, 13 predicted proteins | sample China_Galinas_PW_6_FD_185520 | JGI IMG/M metagenome (GOLD analysis project Ga0210111, IMG submission 185520) | Wetland microbial communities from San Francisco Bay, California, USA, that impact long-term carbon sequestration - China_Galinas_PWC_D2... | ecosystem: Environmental > Aquatic > Marine... | reverse complement strand
GCCGTCGGCACCGTCCTCACCTGGATGTTCGTCCGCGACCCCCACCCGGGCGCGGCGCAGGTACCGATCCAGCACCGCCAGCATCACCGCCGTTACCACCTCTGAGCCCGCGAAACGCCCGAAATACGGCTTTAGGTGACCGATCCGCTTGACAATGTCTGTTCCGACCTGTCCACTCGGGATTAGCCAGACCGCATTACAGAGCGGAATTTGCCATCCTAAGGGAGATGTCTGTGCCGCCAGGGGATGAGCTCCACGAGTTAGCGGAACGGCAGGATCCCCGGCTATTGAGGGCCCTGGATGTCGTCGCTCCGGGCGCCGCGCTGCGCGAAGGTCTGGACAATATCGTCCACGCCCGCACCGGCGGCCTGATCGTCGTCGGCGACCCCGGCGACATCTCCCACCTGCTCTCCGGCGGGATCCGCCTCGACATCGACTACACGCCGGCGATGCTCTACCAGGTGGCGAAGATGGACGGCGCGATCGTCCTCAACACCGAGGCGACCAAGATCGTCTGGGCCAACGTGCAGCTGATGCCCGACCCGACGATCCTCTCCTCGGAGACCGGCACCCGCCACCGCACGGCCGAGCGCGTCTCCAAACAGACCAAGGCGCTGGTTGTGGCGATCTCCCAGCGCCGCGAGGTCGTCTCGCTCTACGTCGAGGGGACCAAGTACATCCTGCAGGAGATCCCCGCGGTGCTGGCCAAGGCCAACCAGGGCCTGGCTACGCTGGAGAAGTACCGCGAGCGGCTCGAACACGTCGCCAACCGCCTCACCGTGCTCGAGTTCGAGGGCGGCGGCGTCCTCTACGACGCGCTCACCGCCCTGCAGCGGGCCGAGCTGACGACGCGGATGGCGGTCGAGGTCGAGCGCTACATCGTCGAGCTCGGCACCGAGGGGCGGCTGATCGAGATGCAGCTCGAGGAGACGATGGTCGGAGTCGCGGCCGAAAAGACGGCGCTGATCCGCGACTACTCGGTCGAAGACTCCGAGCAGAACCTGGCCACGGTGCTGCAGTCGCTGGCGCGCATGCCGCACGAGGAGGTGCTCGACTTCGGCCGCCTCGCCGAGCTGCTCGGCTACGACCGCAAGCTCAACACGCTCGACTTCCCGGTCGCCCCGCGCGGCTACCGGATCCTCGGCCGCATCCCCCGCATCCCGAAGCTGGTCGTGCAGAAGATCATCCGGGAGATGGGCGGCCTGGAGGAGGTTCTCGCCGCCTCCGACGCCGACCTGGAGGCGGTCGAGGACGTGGGCCAGACGAGGGCCAAGGACATCCGCGAGGGCCTGCGCAGGCTCCAGGAGGTCGATCTGGTCGACAGGTACTTACAGAGTTGACGGCCGGCAGAGGCCGTCGCAAAATCGAAAGGAGCAGAGCGATTCCCCAGCTAGAAGAGGTCACCGAGGTCGATATCGAGGAAGTCGAGTACGTGTGCGACTTCGAGGAGGGCGACAAGGTCGTCTACCCCCACCACGGCGCCGGCCTGGTGATGAAGAAAGAAGCCCGCGAGCTGATGGGCGAGGAGCGTGAGTACCTCACGATCAAGATCCTCCACAACGAGCTCACGGTGATGGTCCCCTGCGAAAACGCCGGCAAGGCCGGGCTGCGCCGCGTGATCGACGAGGAGGAAATCAAGAAGGTCACATCCGTGCTCACCGACGAGGTGTCGGAGATGCCGAAGAACTGGAACCGGCGCTTCAAGTACAACCGCGAGAAGATCAAGACCGGTGACGTCTTCGAGCTCGCCGAGGTCGTCCGCAACCTGGCGATCCGCGAGATGGAGAAGGGCCTCTCGACCGGCGAGAAGCAGATGTACACGCGGGCGAAGAAGATCCTCGCCTCGGAGTTCATGTACGCGCTCGACAAGGACGAGGACGGCGCGGAGGAGTACCTCGACGGCCTGCTGGAGGAGCGCTTCGCCGCCACCGCCTAGCAGTCCCGCGGCATCCGTCACCGCGGTCGTCGCGGCCGCCGGCTCCGGGCAGAGGCTCGGAGCCGGCGGTCCGAAGGCCTTCGTGCCGCTGGCCGGAAGGCCGCTGGTCGAGTGGTCGATCGCGGCGCTGCGCGCCGCCGCCGGCGTGCGCTCGATCGTCGTCGCCTGCCCGCCCGGGCACGTCCACGACCTCGGCGGCCACGACCTCGGCGTCGTCGACGGCGGCGCCACCCGCGCGCAGTCGGTCGCCAACGCGCTCGAGGCGGTCGGCACCGAGCTGGTCGCGATCCACGACGCCGCCAGGCCCCTGGTCACCCCCGAGCTGATCGAGGCCGTAATCGCCACCCTCGCCGCCGCCCCCGACGCGGCCGGCGCGATCGCCGCCGCCCCCGTAACCGACACGATCAAGCGCGCGATGAGCTCTACGTCAAGCCCCTCACAGGGGCAAAACGTAGGCCTCGTCGTCGGCGAGACGATGGACCGGGGGGAGCTGTGGGCGGCGCAGACGCCGCAGGTGTTCCGCGTGGAGGCGTTACGAGAGGCGCTCGCGGCCGACCCCGCCCAGGTCGAGGCCGCCACCGACGAGGCGATGATGGTCGAGGCGGCCGGCGGGACGGTGCTGATCCACCCGGCGCCGCCGGAGAACCTCAAGGTGACGACGCCGCTCGACCTGCGTGTGGCCGAGTCGCTGCTCGGGCGCGAGGGTAACGTGGGGCCCCGATGCTGACCGACTACCACCTGCACCTGCGCCCCGACGAGCCCGAGACGACGCCGGAGCGCTACTTCACGGCGGCGAACGTCGAGCGCTACCGCGAGGCGGCGGAGGCCGCGGGGATCGAGGAGCTTGGCGTCTCCGAGCACGTCTACCGCTTCCGCCAGGCCCTGGCGCTCTGGCGGCATCCCTTCTGGGAGGAACAGGCGCGCGACGACCTCGACGCCTACTGCGAGTTCGTCCGCGGCGCCGGGCTGCGGCTCGGAATCGAGTGCGACTTCGTCCCCGGCGCCGAGGAGCGCACCGCCGAGCTGCTCGGCGCGCGCGACTTCGACTACGTCGTCGGCTCGGTCCACTTCGTCGGCGAGCGCGCGGTAGATCACGAGGGCTGGGACGTCTGGGAGGGGGAGGGCGACGCGGACGAGGTCTGGCGCCGCTACTTCGATGCGCTCGCCGAGTGCGCGCGCAGCGGCCTCTTCGACATCCTCGCCCATCCCGACCTGGTCAAGGTCTGGGGGCGCGGCCGCCCGCTTCCCGAGCGCGATCCACGCCACTACTACGAGCCCGCGCTCGAGGCGATCGCCGCGAGCGGGATCGCCGTCGAGGTCTCGACCGCCGGCCTGCGCAAGCCGGTCGGCGAGCTCTACCCGGCGCCGGGCTTCGCTCGCCTCTGCGTCGAGGCGGGCGCCCCGTTCGCGCTCTCCTCCGACGCCCACCAGCCCGAGCAGGTCGGCTTCGGCTACGACCGGGCGCTCGACTTTCTCGCCGAGCTGGGGGTCGACGAGATCGCCGTCTTCGAACGCCGCGATCGCCATCTGGCGCCGCTTCCGGCGCGGGTGGGGGAGGATCGAAGATGAGCGTCGGAATCGGCTACGACAGCCACCGTTTCGCCGACGACCGCCCGCTGATCCTCGGCGGGGTCGAGATCGAGCACGAGCGCGGCCTCGGCGGCCATTCGGACGCCGACGTGCTCACGCACGCCGTGATCGACGCCCTGCTCGGCGCCGCCGGGGAGGGCGACATCGGCACGCTCTTCCCCGACGACGACGAGCGCTGGCGCGACGCCGACTCGGTCGACCTGCTGCGCACCGCGGTCGGCACGATCGGCGGCCGGATCGAGAACGTCGACGCCACCCTGATCTGCGAGGCGCCGCGCGTCGCTCCCCACCGCGAGCAGATGGAGCGCATCCTCGCCGACGCGACCTCGGCCCGGGTCAGCGTCAAGGCGACGACCAACGAGGGCATGGGCTGGATCGGGCGCGGCGAGGGAATCGCCTGCATCGCCGTCGCTTCGGTGGAGAACGAATAGGCTTCGCGGCTCGATGGGCGGGCTCGGATCGATCGCAGCCAGGGCCAGGCAGGCCGCCTCGGACAAAGCGTTCGAGCTGCGAGTGCTGCACGAGGCCGGCATCATCGAGCCGCTGCGCCCCGACAAGGCGGCGAAGATCGGCGCGACCTTCCTGCGCTGGGGCGCCTCGCCGGCGACCGGAATCGCCACGGCGGCGATCCACCACCCGGATGCGACGGCATTGATCGACGAGCGCGGCTCGCTCAGCTTCGAGCAGCTGCACCGCCGCAGCAACGCGCTCGCCGACTCCCTCGCGGGGATCGGGATCGGCTACGGAGACGGGGTGGGGATCATGTGCCGTAATCACCGCGGCTTCATCGAGGCCACCTTCGCCGCCGCCAAGCTCGGCGCCTCGGCGCTCTACCTGAACACGATGTTCGCCGGGCCGCAGCTGGTCGAGGTGACGCGGCGCGAGAGCCCGAAGGCCATGGTCTACGACGAGGAGTTCGCGGGGCTGCTCGACGGCGTCGACGAGAGCGTCCAGCGGATCGTCGCCTGGACCGACGGCGAGCCCGATGCGCCGACGCTCGACGCGCTGATCGCCGCCGGCCGGGAGGCCGACCGCAAGCCGCCGCCCGACAAGCCGCGCTTCGTGATCCTCACCTCGGGCACGACCGGCACGCCGAAGGGCGCCCAGCGCTCGAGCCCGGAAGGGCTGATGACGATCGCGGCGCTGATCGACCGCATCCCCTACCGCAGCCGCGAGACGATGATGATCGCCGCGCCGCTCTTCCACTCCTGGGGCTTCCTGCATTTCGTGATGAGCCTGCCGACCGCCTCCACGGTGGTTCTGCGGCGCCGCTTCGACCCGGAGGAGACCCTGCGCGCGGTCGAGGAGCAGCGCGCCGAGGTGCTCGCCGTGGTGCCGGTGATGCTGCAGCGGATCCTGCAGCTGCCGGACGAGACGCTGGCGCGCCACGACCTCTCCTCGCTGCGGATCACCGCGCTCTCGGGCTCGGCGCTGCCGGGTGAGCTGGCGCTCGGCTGGATGGACCGCTTCGGCGACAACATCTACAACCTCTACGGCTCGACCGAGGTCTCCTGGGGCGCGATCGCGACCCCGGAGGAACTCCGCGCCGCGCCGGGCACGGCGGGCCGGCCGCCGCGCGGCACCGTCGTGCGGCTCTACGACGAGTCCGGCCGCGAGGTGCCGCAGGGCGAGGTCGGCCGCATCTTCGTCGGCAACGAGATGTCCTTCGAGGGCTACACCGGTGGCGGCGGCAAGGATGAGATCGACGGCCTGCTCTCCAGCGGCGACGTCGGCCACCTCGATGCCGCCGGGCGCCTCTTCGTCGACGGCCGCGACGACGAGATGATCGTCTCCGGCGGCGAGAACGTCTTCCCGCGCGAGGTCGAGGACCTGCTCGCCGACCACGAGGCGGTCGTCGAGGTCGCCGTGATCGGGGTCGAGGACGAGCAGTTCGGGCAGCGCCTGAAGGCGTTCGTCGTGCTCGCCGAGGAGGCGGCGATCTCCGACGAGGATCTGAAGGCGCACGTCAAAGCGCACCTTGCCGGCTACAAGGCGCCGCGCGAGGTCGAGTTCATGGACGAGTTGCCCAGGAACGCGACCGGCAAGATCCTCAAGAAGGACCTTCATGCCCGCGAGGCCGAGAGGTCGGCATAAAGGGCGATCCCGGCAGGGCCTCCAGCACGCTAAATGCGGGATTTTGCGGCTTCGCCCGGTGGCGTGGCGGCCGCGACGGGTAGTAGTTTGCGGACGGATGGCGGAACCGGCAATCAAGCTGAGCTCGATCGCGGAGGCGCGCGAGGACATCCAGGGGGTCGCGGGGCAGGCTCTCGAGTGGGTGCGGCGCAGCGAGGAGCGGGTCGCGGCGGCCGAAAAGCGGGCCGAGGAGGCCGAGGCGGGGGCTGAGAAGCAAGCCGCCGAGGTCAAACAGCGGGCGAAGGCGACGCTGGCGAAGATCGGCGAGCAGGGCCGCGCGCGGATCGCGGCCGAGCGCGAGCGGCGCCAGGCGGCCGAGCAGCACCGCAAGCAGGCCGAGCAGGGCCGCGACCGCGCCGAGCAGGCCTTCGAGCGGGCGCGCAAGCAGGCCGAGCAGGAGCGCGAGTCGCTCGCCGGCAGGCTGACCGCCGCGGAAGCTCAGGTCGAGCAGGCGACGGCCCAGGCGGTGAAGCGGACCGAAGCGGAGGCCTCGCAGCGCACCCGCGAGGTGCTCGAAAAGGCCCAGCAGGAGGCCGACCGCCGCGTCGCCGCCGCCGAGCAGCGCGCCGCCGAGGCCGAGGCGCGGGCCGAGGAGGCCCACCAGCTCGCCGTGCGGCTCGAGGCCGAGATCGAGGAGCGCGTGATGGCGGGCACCGAGGACGTCCGCCGCGAAGCCGAGGAGCGGGTTCGCAGGCTGGTCGAGAAGGTCGAAGGCGAGGCGACCGAGAAGGCCAGGGAGCGCGCCGAGAAGCAGCTTCAGGCCGAGTCCGAGCGGATCCGCGGTCAGGCCGAGCAGCGCGAGGAGCGCCTGCGCGAGGCCGCCGAGGACGAGATCAAGGCGAGCGCCAACCGGGCCCGCCGCGAGGTGCTCGCCGCCGCCCAGGACACCGCGCCGACCTGGTCGCGCAGCGAGGCCTCCCCCTCCGGCGCGGGTTACCGCACCTTCTGAATCCCCTCTAGCATCCGCCCCGATGCGAGAGGTGCGGATCAGGGACACGCTGAGCGGCGAGCTGCGCACGCTCGACCCCGGGAGCGAGATCGGGATCTACGCCTGCGGGCCGACCGTCTATAGCCGCATCCACATCGGCAACGCGCGACCTTTCGTCGTCTTCTCGCTGCTCTCCCGCTTCCTGGGCGACGAGGGCTACCGGACCAGGTTCGTGGTCAACGTCACCGACATCAACGACAAGATCTACGACGCGGCGCGCACGGCGGGCCGGCCCTCGGCCGAGTTCGCCGCGCGGATGACCGAGGCGTACTTCGAGGACACCGAGCGGCTCGGCCTCGGGCGCCCCGACGCGGAGCCGCTGGCGACGGAGACGATCGGCGAGATCCTCGAGCTGATCGCCGAGCTGGTCGACACGGGGCACGCCTACGAGTCGGGCGGCGACGTCTACTTCAAGGTCCGCAGCTTCCCCTCCTACGGCAAGCTCTCCAACCGCCGCGCAGAGGACATGGACCAGGGCGAGGAGGCGGGCTCGGACTCGCTCAAGCAGGACCCGCTCGACTTCGCGCTCTGGAAGGCGCACAAAGAAGGTGAGGACACGAGCTGGGACTCGCCCTGGGGGCCGGGACGGCCCGGCTGGCACATCGAGTGCTCGGCGATGGCCGAGGCCGAGCTGGGGCCGTCGTTCGCGATTCACGGCGGCGGCTCGGACCTGGTCTTCCCCCACCACGAGAACGAGATCGCCCAGTCGGAAGCCGCCGGGCGCCCGTTCGCGCGCCTCTGGATGCACAACGGGATGATCGAGACGGACGCGGAGAAGATGTCGAAGTCGGAGGGCAACATCTTCCAGCTCTCCGAGGCGCTCGACCGCTACGGGCGCGAGGCGGTCGTCGCCTACCTGGTCTCGGGGCACTACCGCCAGCCGTTGGCGTTCGGGTCCGAGCAGATGGATCAGGCGGTGGCCCAGGTCGAGCGGTTGCGGAACTTCTTCAGGGAGCATCGGGTGGATTCCAAGGGGCGGCCACCGGGGGGGTCCCCGTCGGAACAACAGCGGGGAGGTTCCGCCGGGGACCCCCCCGGCGCCCGCCTCAGCGCGTTCCGCGACGCGCTGGCAGACGATTTCAACACCCCGCGAGCGATGGCCGAGGTTTTCGAGCTTGTCGGTGAAGCGAACAGGGGAGAGCTTCCTGGGGCGCCGGAGGCGGTGGCGGAGATGCTCGAGCTCGTCGGGCTCGGGTCGCTTGCCCAGCCGGACGAGGGAGCTGAGACCGGCGAGCGGGCAAAGGAGCTGCTTGCCGAGCGGGAGGAGGCGCGGGCGGCCAAGGATTTCGGGCGGGCGGATGAGATCCGGGACCGGCTGGCGGAGCTGGGCTGGGAGGTTCGCGATTCGGCCGACGGCGCCAGGCTGGTTCCCAAGGCCTGACTCGTGGCCGACAGCCAGATCATCTACGGCCGCAGGCCGGTCGAGGAGGCGGAGCGGGGGAGGCGCGCGGTGCGGCGGGTCTGGCGGGCGCCGGAGACGGGCGCTGAGGAGCTGGAGCGGCTCTGCGGGTCGCCGGACCATCAGGGGGTCGTCGCCGAAGTCGATCCGTATCCGTATGCGGACCCGAACGCGCTCCTGCGTGAACCGGACGCGCTGATCGTCGCGCTCGACCAGGTTCAGGATCCGCGCAATCTCGGTGCGGTCTGCCGCTCGGCCGAGTTCGCCGGGGCGGCGGGCGTCGTCGTGCCCGAGCGGCGGGCGGCCGAGGTCACGGCGGTTGCCTGCAAGGCCTCGGCGGGCGCGGTCGAGCACCTCGACGTCGCTCGGGTTCGCAACCTCGCCGACTGGCTGGCCGAGGCGAAGCGGGCGGGCTTTTGGATCTGGGGCGCGGACGCGGGTGCCGAGCAGGCACCGTGGGACGTCGACCTGGGCGGCCGGACCGTGCTCGTTCTCGGCGGCGAGGGCAAGGGGATCAGGCCGCGGGTCGCCACCGCCTGCGACGGTCTCGTCGCCCTGCCGCGGCTCGGCTCGGTCGATTCCCTCAACGTCTCCGCGGCCGCCGCAGCGCTGCTGTTCGAGGCCGCCCGCCAGCGCCGCCCCCGGTAGCAGCTGCAACGGCAGTTGCAGAAAAACCGCAATTTGGGGTTGACAGAACTCTGCGCGGCGGTAAGACTACTCCGCCAACAAGGGTGAACCTCAGCTTGAGTCTGAGATTTGCCTGTCAATACAAGGCGCCACCAGGGGAGGTACGGGCGCCACGACCCTTCGTCTCGAAAAGGAGAAGGATCAGTGGCTCTATCGTCGCCCACGCAGGAATTGCGGCTCCCCAGCGGTCAGCTCAACGGCTCCGCCCATCCCAGCACTAACCCTCAACCTGAGCTTGACGATCACTACCTGGTCGCCCTCGCCAAGGAGGGGAGGACCGACGCCTACGACTTGATCGTCCGCCGCTACCGCGGCTTCGTCCGGCTCAAGGCCTCGTCCTACTTCCTGCTCGGCGGTGAGAGCGACGACCTGATCCAGGAAGGCCTGCTCGGCCTCTACAAGGCGATCCGCGACTACCGCAGCGATCGCGAGTCGAGCTTCCGCAGCTTCGCCGAGCTCTGCATCACCCGCCAGATCATCACCGCCGTGAAGACGGCGACCCGCAACAAGCACACGCCGCTCAACCAGTACGTCTCCTTCAGCCAGACTCCGGCCGCGGCCGGCGACTCGGAAACCACCCTGGACGAGATCCTGCCGGGGCCGAGCGTCACCGACCCGGTCAACCAGGTGATCGCCACCGAGGAGCTGGCGAGCCTCGTCTCCTGTCTCTCCGGGACCTCGGGCGTGCTCTCCGACCTCGAGAGCAGCGTGCTCTCCCTCTACCTCGACGGCCACTCCTACGAGGCGACCGCCGAGCAGCTCGAGTGCGACACGAAGACCGTCGACAACGCCCTGCAGCGCGTCAAGCGCAAGGTCGCCGCACACCTCGACTCCCGCGAGGTGCCCGCCTGAGGCCAGGCGACCGGCGCATATCGGCGTCCTCGGTCGCTCGCGTGCAGAGCACGCCACGCTCCCTGTGTCCTTGATCTGCTTGGTTGCCTGGCCTCAGGCCAAACGACCATTTCACTCCCGTTAGGGTCGGCGGCCGACCGTTACGGTTTTGGCGAAAAACGTTAGAGTCGGCTACAGTTCCATGCGTGGAAGTCGCACGGTACGCCGCCACTGAATTCGGCCGGGCTCGCCAGACCGGCGGTCGTCACGGCTATGTCGCCTACTTTCCGGCGCCGGTTCCGCGATCCCTCGACCTGCCCGCTGCGACCGTTGCTCGCCTGGCGGACGCGGAGGCCTCGCTCGGTCGACTCGCCGGGATCGGGCGCCTCCTGCCGAAGCCGGAGCTTCTGGTCAAGCCCTATCTCCTGCGTGAGGCTCTTTCCTCCACCCGGATCGAGGGCACGCAGGCGAGCCTTGCCGAGGTTCTCGAGGCGGATGCGACCGGCGGTGTTCCGAACGCCGACGTCGAGGAAGTCGTCAACTACATCGAGGCGATGCGCTGGGGACTTGGACGGCTCGAGCGGCTTCCGATGAGCACTCGCTTGCTTCGCGAGATGCACCGCCGCCTGATGTCCGGGGTTCGCGGGCGGGAGCGCGCTCCTGGTGAGTTGAGGCGAACGCAGAACTGGATCGGCGCCCCGGGCTCGACTGTCGAGACGGCCGATTTCGTGCCCCCGCCGCCATCCGAGCTGGCCGGCTTGCTCTCCGATTGGGAGGTATTCGCCAACGAAGAGTCAGAGATGCCGCTCTTGGCGCAGAACGCACTGCTTCATTCTCAGTTTGAGACGATCCACCCGTTCCTCGATGGGAATGGTCGGCTCGGGAGGCTTCTCATCGTCTTCTTCCTGGTCACACGAGGCAGGCTGCCGGCGCCTCTGCTGTATCTCAGCACCCACCTCGAGCGTCACCGGGACGAGTACTACTCCGCGTTGCAGGACATTCGCGAATCCGGCAATCCGGTTCCCTGGATCGAGCTGTTCCTGACGGCTGTCCAGGTGGAGGCTGACGACGCCCTGCGGCGTGGAGATCGGCTGATCGAGGTGCGTGAGCGCTATCTCGAGGTCGCTTCGGCCCTTTCGAGCCCAAACGCGCATGCGCTGGTCGACCTCATATGTGAGAACCCGGTCATGACCGCACGTTCCGTCGAGGCGAGGCTCGCGGTGAGCCGCCCGACGGCATTGCGTCTGCTCAGGCGGATGGAGGAGCACGGCGTGCTCCGGGCATCGGATGCCGGACAGCGCGGACAGCGCCGTTACGTCGCAGCACTTCTCCTGGATGCCGTATCCGGAGGAATCGATGCCGATTAGGTTGGGGGCGATCCCCTACGGCAGCAGGACCGCGCTCGCCACGGTGGCCACCGCGAGCGACGGGAGCTTCCCGTTCAGATTACGTCGATGATGCTGCTGAGGAGGGGGCTCGAGTCTCCCGGGTCGTCAGTCAGCCGATGATGCGCCAGATCCCGCTTCCGCGGCCCATGGCTCTGAAGCCCAGCGCTGTCTTCGCCTTCGTTGATGTGGACGAACGAGTAGGCGATCCGCCTGGGCTTGCCCGGAAAGGCTGCGTGAACCGGTGTCGGGCGAGCAACGCGACCGCAAATGCCGCAGGTGGCAACGCCCTTGATCCGCATCGCCAACAGCGTAATACCGTCTGGACATCTCGTCCACCGATGTGTGTGGTCGGACTGGATTTGGGCGGGCTGTGGCCCGGACCTACTCGGCGTCTTCCTCTTCCTTCAGTTCCTCCTCCTCGTCGCGCTCGGGGTCGCGCTCGTAGTCAGTGATGGGGGTACCTGGCAGTGAGAGGCCGAAATCAGGGCTCTTCTCTCTGATTGGCGTTACGAGCTCACTGTCTACCTCTTCCGGCGCATCATCCTTCTCGGTCTCGTGCGTCTCTTCTCTTGGATCCAGATCGTCTGGAGCGCTCTTTTCATCATCGGGGCTTGGTTTGTTCATTCTTGGGATGCCTCCTCTCATTCCTCGGTGTCCCGAGGCTCCCGTCGCAGGTTGTCGGGGAGGTGGTTGCCATGCAGTACACAGCGGCTGACCGCGGGACCAACGACTGTGCGCTCGTCGGTGAAGCTTTGTGGATCTCTTATGCCCAGGGATGCGTAGAGCTCCAGTCGGTGGAGATCGATTTGAGAGGCGACCACCGACCCCCAGCGCCGAGCCGCGCCGACTGCGCCTCGATACGCGACGTAGCCGCTGCCGAATGCGAAGAAGGCCATTACCGGCCAGTACCAGGCTCCCAGCCATTCGGCCAGCCAGCCGGTGAGCCAAAGGAATCCAAGAACAAAGCTGAGCGCAGAGCCGTTGAGAAAAAACATCACCTCGGCCTTGGCGTCCGCCTGGATCTCATGCTCCTTGTCGGTCATGAAGGCGCCGATGTGGGGTGCGATTGCAATCCCGTCCAGTCCCCATCTGTCATTCGGCGCGGTCTCGAACGCCCTGATCGAGTTGCCCAGGGTCGTTGCGAGGAGGTGAGCACGCTTCTCGGGGAACTGACGCCTGAGACGCCAAGCGGCGTCGGCCTGGCTCATCGCCGAATTCGGCACGCCCCGGCGGGCTTGGCGCAGTTCCTTCCAGCCGGCAACCTGTTTCGCCAGAAGCCGATCACGCAGGGATTCGATCGGATGAGCAAGGCGTCTCCAATACGGACGGCGGCGAGGTGAGTTGAGCCACTCCAGGGATCGAATGAATCCATACCCCTCATACCCACGCAGGAGGGGATAGCTAAGGCCCTGGAGCAGGAGTCCAAGCAGAAGTCCACCCACTCCCAGGATTGCTACTTGGGCCGCGGCGGACTGTCGCTCGAATTCGTTGGGGATGAGGCAATCGCTGACGGTGAGTGACAGCAGGACGAGCACAGCAAATGCCGGCAAGAAGAAGCCAACTACAAAGTAGCGGCTGAATACCCCTGCGATATCACCAACTCCCATCGCGGGCACTCTGACAGAATGAGCCATCCCGGCTTTCACGGAGACCTCGAAGCGAGGATTTTGCGTCCTCGCGAGAGGAGAACCTCCGCGAATGCCAGCCAAAAGGAAATACCCCGACGAGTTGCGAGAGCGAGGCGTCCGCCTCG
>Ga0210111_1000320_pt1 | contig 12942 bp, 9 predicted proteins | sample China_Galinas_PW_6_FD_185520 | JGI IMG/M metagenome (GOLD analysis project Ga0210111, IMG submission 185520) | Wetland microbial communities from San Francisco Bay, California, USA, that impact long-term carbon sequestration - China_Galinas_PWC_D2... | ecosystem: Environmental > Aquatic > Marine... | reverse complement strand
CCCTTCCCACCGCGCATGGGCCCGAAGGGCAACCTGGTCTACAAGCTGATCACGACTACTGATCACAAGTTGATCGGGATCATGTACTGCGTCGCCTGTTTTGTGTTCTTTTTTCTGGGTGGGTTGATGGCGCTGTTCATCCGGGCCGAGTTGGCGGTGCCGGGTTTGCAGTTTTTGTCCAATGAGCAGTACAACCAGCTGTTCACCATGCATGGCACGGCGATGTTGCTGTTTTATGCCACCCCGATCGTGTTCGGGTTTGCCAACCTGGTGTTGCCGTTGCAGATCGGTGCCCCTGATGTGGCGTTCCCGCGGCTCAATGCGTTGTCGTTTTGGTTGTTCGTGTTCGGTGCGTTGATTGCGTTGAGTGGGTTTATCACCCCGGGTGGGGCGGCCGATTTCGGCTGGACGGCCTACACGCCGCTCTCGGATGCGGTTCATACCCCTGGTGCCGGTGGTGATCTGTGGATCCTGGGTCTGGCGGTGGGTGGTTTGGGCACCATCTTGGGTGGGGTCAACATGATCACCACCGTGGTGTGTATGCGCTGTCCGGGGATGACGATGTTCCGGATGCCGATTTTCACCTGGAACATCTTCATCACCAGCATCCTGGTGTTGCTGATCTTCCCGCTGTTGACCGCCGCGCTGTTCGGGTTGGCCGCTGATCGGCACCTGGGCGCCCATATCTATGATCCGGCCAATGGTGGGATGACGTTGTATCAGCACTTGTTCTGGTATTTCGGTCATCCCGAGGTTTATGTGATCGCGTTGCCGTTCTTCGGCATTGTCACCGAGATCTTCCCGGTGTTTTCGCGTAAACCGGTCTTCGGTTACACCACTTTGGTGTTCGCCACGATGAGTATCGCGGCGTTGTCGGTGGCGGTGTGGGGTCACCACATGTATGTCACCGGTGCGGTGCTGCTGCCCTTCTTCAGTTTCATGACGTTTTTGATCGCGGTGCCCACCGGGATCAAGTTCTTCAACTGGATCGGCACGATGTGGAAGGGGCAGTTGAGCTTCGAGACGCCGATGTTGTTCTCGGTCGGGTTCTTGGTGACCTTCCTGCTCGGTGGTCTGTCCGGGGTGCTGCTGGCCAGCCCGCCCATCGATTTCCACGTCAGCGATACCTATTTCGTGGTGGCCCACTTCCACTACGTGTTGTTCGGCACGATCGTGTTCGCCACCTATGCCGGGATCTATTTCTGGTTCCCGAAGATGACCGGGCGCCTGCTCGATGAACGGTGGGGCAAGCTGCATTTCTGGCTGACGTTCATCGGGTTTCACACCACGTTTTTGGTGCAGCACTGGCTGGGCAACGAAGGGATGCCGCGCCGCTATGCCGACTACCTGCCCACCGACGGGTTCACCACCCTCAACATCGTCTCGACCATCGGTGCGTTCATCCTCGGGGTGTCGGTGATCCCGTTCGTCTGGAATGTGTTCAAGAGCTGGCGTTACGGCGAGGTCGTCACCGTCGATGATCCCTGGGGGCATGGCAACTCGCTGGAATGGGCGACCTCCTGCCCACCGCCACGGCACAACTTCACCGAACTGCCCCGGATCCGCTCCGAACGCCCCGCCTTCGAACTGCACTACCCCCACATGGTCGAACGGATGCGAGCCGAAGCCCACGTCGGACGCTCACACCAAAGCGAACTCGCGGCAAAAACCACCGCCTGACCTCGCTAGACCCGATTGCGCCACTCCTCCTCCGCGCCGCCACCGGCGCCGCATCGTCGTGACGCTAGGCCAGGTAGGCAACCGCGTCACGCATCCGCTCCCCCGCCGCGCGCACCGCGGCGACATCCGGTCCGGCACGCAGGATCTCGCGGGAAACCGCCGGCAACAGCTGGCCGGGCCGGGCGCCCCCCAGGCCCCCCAGTGCCTCCGGACGCCCGCCCTGCGCACCCACACCGGGCACCAGCACCGGGCCGCCCAGGGCGCTGACGTCGGGCACCTGATCCAGCGTCGCACCGATGACCACGCCGACCGAACCCGGCTGCGGATGTTGCGCCCGGTTCACCGCTGCAGCCTCGTCGACGATCGACTGCGCAACGGTCCGACCGCCCGCCAGCGCGCGCTGGACACTGGCCCCCTCGGGGTTGGACGTGGCAGCCAGGACGAAAACCCCCCGCCCGTTGCTGCCGGCCACGTCCAGTAGCGGCTGCAGCGAGCCGAAGCCCAGATACGGCGACGCGGTCACCGCATCGGCCGCCAGCGGGCCGTTGCCGGCCCAGGCCTGGGCGTAGGCCGCCATCGTCGAGCCGATGTCGCCGCGTTTGGCATCGGCCAGCACCAGCACACCCGCCGACTGCAGTGCCGCGATGGCGTGCTCGAGCACGGCAAAGCCGGTGGACCCGTACGCCTCGAAGAACGCCACCTGAGGCTTGACCACCGCGAAGCCGGCGTAGGCCTGCACGCAGATGTCACAGAACCGCGCCAAACCGTCGGCCGTAGCGGGCAGGTCCCACGCCCGCAGAAGTCCGGGGTGCGGATCGATGCCCAGGCACAGCGGACCTCGAGCGGTGATCGCGGCGCCAAGTCGGGCACCGAACGACGGGCTCGGAGCACTCCCCCGCGAGCGGGAGGTACCCCCGCCCGCGTGCGGGGCAGAGCCCTGCGACTCAGGGATGGGGCCAGACACGTCAATCACCGCCGAGTGCGGCGTGCAGTTCCTGCAGCGAACGAACGCCGATGTCACCGCGGATGGCGGCCTCGATGCCCTGCACCGCCGCGGAGGCACCCTGCACCGTGGTCACACACGGAATGTTCATCGACACCGCCGCCGACCGGATCTCGTAACCGTCGATGCGGGGACCCGAATTGCCGTACGGGGTGTTGATGACCATGTTGACCCCGCCGGCCAGGATCGCGTCGACAGCCGACATGCTGGGCCCGGTTCCGCTCGGTTCCTGAAAGTGCTTTCGCACAATATCGCAGGGAATACCGTTGCGACGCAGCATTTCCGCGGTCCCCTCGGTGGCCAGCACCCGGAACCCGAGATCGGCTAGCCGCTTGACCGGGAACACCAGCGAGCGCTTGTCGCGGTTGGCCACCGAGACGAACACCGTGCCCTCGACGGGCAGTGAACCGTAGGCCGCCGTCTGACTCTTGGCGAACGCGCTGCCGAAGTCGTGGTCGATACCCATGACCTCGCCGGTGGACTTCATCTCGGGGCCCAGCAGCGACTCCACGCCCGAGCCATCCACCCGGCGAAAACGGTGGAACGGCAAGACCGCTTCCTTGACCGCGATCGGCGCCTCGGGCGCCGGGCTGGCGCCGTCCCCGGCAGCGGCCAGCATTCCTTCCCCGCGCAGCTGGGAAATACTGGCGCCCAACATGACGCGCGCACATGCCTTGGCCAGCGGAACCGCGGTGGCCTTGGACACGAACGGCACCGTGCGGCTCGCGCGCGGGTTGGCCTCCAGAACGTAGAGCATGTCGTCCTTGAGGGCGTACTGGACATTGAGCAGCCCGACCACGCCGACACCATGCGCGATGGCCTCGGTGGCCCGCCGCACCGCCTCGATATCGCTGCGGCCCAAGGTGACCGGTGGCAGCGCGCAGGCCGAGTCGCCGGAGTGGATCCCGGCCTCCTCGATGTGCTCCATCACCCCGCCGATATAGACCTCGGCGCCGTCGCACAGTGCGTCGACGTCGATCTCGATGGCGTCCTCGAGGAACCGGTCGACCAACACCGGATGCTCGGGCGAAAGCTGGGTGGCCCGGGTGATGTAACCGTGCAGTGTGTTCTCGTCGTAGACGATCTCCATGCCCCGGCCGCCCAGCACGTAGGAGGGTCGCACCAGCACCGGATAGCCGATGGCCGAGGCGATTTCGCGGGCCTGCTCGAAGCTGGTGGCGGTGCCGAACTTCGGTGCGGGCAGACCCGCATCCGTCAGCACCTGCCCGAACCTGCCGCGGTCCTCGGCCAAGTCGATGGCCTCCGGCCGGGTTCCGACGATCGGCACACCGGCGTCGGCCAGCCGCTGCGCCAGCCCCAGAGGGGTCTGGCCACCGAGCTGGACGATCACCCCGACGACACCCGGACCCCCCTCGCCGGACTGCGATTCGGCGTGGTACACCTCCAGGACGTCTTCGAAGGTCAACGGCTCGAAATACAGCCGGTCGGCGGTGTCGTAGTCGGTGGACACCGTCTCGGGGTTGCAGTTCACCATGACGGTCTCGAAGCCGGCCTGGCTCAGCGTCGTGGCCGCATGCACGCAGCTGTAGTCGAATTCGATGCCCTGTCCGATCCGGTTGGGCCCGGAGCCCAGGATCAGCACCTTCGGCTTCTGCGCCTGCGGCGCGACCTCGGTCTCGGCGGCCGGGTCCAGTTCGTAGCTGGAGTAGTGATAGGGCGTCTTGGCCTCGAACTCCGCAGCGCAGGTGTCGACGGTCTTGAACACCGGGTGGATTCCGAGGCGCTGCCGAAGCGCGCGCACTCCCGCTTCACCGGCCAGCTCGGGCCGCAGCCAGGCGATCTGGCGATCCGAGAGGCCGTTGTACTTGGCGTGGCGCAGCAGGTCGGCATCGAGGACGGGGGCAGCGATCAGTTCCGACCGCAGGCCCACCAGGCAGTTGATCTGCTCGACGAACCACGGGTCCACACCGGAGGCCTCCGCGACCTGCTCGACGGTGGCGCCCAGCCGCAGCGCCAGCTCGACGTCGTAGAGCCGCCCCTCGGTCGGGGTGCGCAGCCGCTCCAGCACGTCGGAAGCCCAACCGTCGTCGTCCGGAGCGGTCCAGAAGCCCGCCCGGCTGGTCTCCAGTGAGCGCATCACCTTGCCCAGCGCCTCGATGAAGTTGCGGCCCAGCGACATCGCCTCGCCCACCGACTTCATGGTCGTGGTCAGTGTCGGGTCGGCGCCCGGGAACTTCTCGAAGGCGAACCGCGGCGCCTTGACCACGACGTAGTCCAGCGTCGGCTCGAAACAGGCCGGGGTTTCCTTGGTGATGTCGTTGACGATCTCGTCGAGGGTGTAGCCGATCGCGAGCTTGGCGGCGATCTTGGCGATCGGGAATCCGGTGGCCTTGGATGCCAGCGCACTCGACCGCGACACTCGCGGGTTCATCTCGATGACGACGAGCCGGCCGTCTTTCGGGTCCACCGCGAACTGGATGTTGCAGCCGCCGGTGTCGACCCCGACCTCGCGCAGGATCGCTATGCCCAGGTCGCGCATCTTCTGGTATTCCCGATCGGTCAGCGTCATCGCCGGCGCCACGGTCACCGAGTCGCCGGTGTGCACGCCCATCGGATCGACGTTCTCGATCGAGCAGACCACCACGACGTTGTCGTGGCCGTCGCGCATCAACTCGAGCTCGAATTCCTTCCAGCCGTAAATGGACTCCTCGATCAGCACATTCGCCGAAGGGGATGCGGCGAGTCCGTCGCCGGCCATCCGCTCGACGTCGGCGAGCGAGTGCGCCATGCCCGACCCCAGACCGCCCATCGTGAACGACGGGCGAACCACGACGGGCAATCCCAGCTCACCGACCGTCTCACGCACCTCGGCCATCGTGAAACACACACGGCTGCGGGCTGATTCACCACCCACCTTGGCGACAATGTCCTTGAACCGCTGGCGGTCCTCGCCGCGCTGGATCGCCTCGAAGTCGGCGCCGATCAGATCCACCCCGTAGCGGTCGAGAACCCCGCTTTCGTAGAGGGCGACCGCGGTGTTCAGCGCGGTCTGGCCTCCCAGGGTTGCCAGCAGGGCGTCGATGCGATTGCCGCGGGCGGCCTGCTGGGCGATGACGCGTTCGACGAACGCGGGGGTGATGGGCTCGACGTAGGTGAAGTCGGCGTACTCCGGGTCGGTCATGATCGTGGCCGGGTTGGAGTTGACCAGGCTCACCGTCAGGCCCTCGGCGCGCAGCACCCGGCATGCCTGGGTCCCCGAGTAGTCGAACTCGCAAGCTTGCCCGATCACGATCGGTCCGGAGCCGATCACGAGGACGTGGTTGACGTCGGTTCTGCGTGGCATCTAGGGCCTCCCCCCGTCCATCAGGTCGACGAACCGGTCGAAGAGGTAGTTCGCGTCGTGCGGCCCCGCCGCCGCCTCGGGGTGGTACTGCACCGAGAACGCCCTCCCGTCGACCAGTCTGATGCCCTCGACGACACCGTCGTTGGCGCAGGTATGGCTGACCTCCGCCGGCCCGAAGTCGGTCTCGAAGCGTTCGCCGGCCTCGCCTTCCAGCGCGAAGCCGTGATTCTGTGCGGTGATGGCGACGTGCCCGGTGGCGTGGTCGATGACCGGCACGTTGATGCCGCGATGACCGAAGACCATCTTGTAGGTGGACCGGCCCAGTGCGCGGCCGAGGATCTGGTTGCCGAAACAGATTCCGAACAGCGGAATTCGGGCACCGAGCACCTCGCGCGCGACACCGACGACCTGATCGGCGGTCGCCGGGTCGCCCGGCCCGTTGGACAGGAACACACCGTCGGGCTTGATGTCGGCGATCTGGTCGAATGTGGTCGACGACGACAGCACGTGGGTGCGGATACCGCGCAGTGCGAAGTTACGCGGGGTGTTGGTCTTGATACCCAGATCCAGTGCGACAACGGTAAACCGCTGCGGCCCTTGGGGTTCTACGACGTAGGACTCGGGTGTGCTGACTTCCCCGGCGAGATCGGCACCGAGCATGGCGGGCTGGCGGCGCACCTGGCGCAGCATCTCGGCGTTCTCCGCCAGCGCCGGGCCGGAGAACACGCCGGCCTTCATCGAGCCGCGCGTGCGCAGGTGACGCACCACCGCGCGGGTGTCGATCCCGGCGATGCCGACTATGTGCTGGCGGACCAGCTCGTCGTCCAGCGTTCCGGTAGCCCGCCAGTTCGATGCCCGCGGCGACGGATCCCGCACGGCGTAGCCGGCGACCCAGATCTTGTCTCCCCGGCTCTCGGCATCCTCGTGGTTCCAGCCGGTGTTGCCGATCTGCGGGGCGGTGGCCACCACGATCTGGCGGTGGTAGCTCGGGTCGGTCAGAGTCTCCTGATAGCCGGACATGCCGGTGGAGAACACGGCCTCGCCGAGCGTCTGCCCGACCGCGCCGAACTCGGTGCCGGTATAGATCCGCCCGTCCTCGAGCACCAGATGGGCTTTTCCGGTCACGCTGCCTCCCCTATCCGAATTGTCGTTGTCACGACGAAATCCAACCGGCGTAGTCACCGCGGTCGTCGCCGCGAAAGCCGGTGTCGATCTCGGTGCCCGACGGCAACCGCCAACGAATCGCCAGAATGCCCTGGGACGCCTCACCCTTCTTGCGGCCGCCGGTCAGCACCTTGCCGGCCAGAGCCCGTTCGGTCCGGATGGCGCTGATCGCATCCTGAGGTATCCAGATCGGACCCGCTCCCGATCGTTCCAGCAGAACCCCCTCGGGATAGCGGGTCAGCACCGCCTTCGAGCGATAGGCCAGGTCCCCGACGGCGATGCGCTCGAGCCAGTCCGGCGTTGAGCCGCTCGGGTGACGAGCGTTGGGACTGCGCAGGGTGCTGCCGACATAGAGCCCCCGGGTGGGTGCGACGGTTGCCGAGCCGAGCATGTCCGGCATGGACGGGAGCTGGCCGACGAGTTCGGCCTGCCGCTCACCGCGACGCCGCCAGCCGCGCACCATCGCGCCGATGACGAACCCGATGATCACCACCAGCACGCCGGCGAAGACATACGACGCGATCGTGGTCTGGGTGTTCACGCCGGGCTCTTCCCATCTCGAGCGGTGACCTTCCCGCGCAACAAGGTCGCGGTGACCTTTGCGGGCAGCGTCATCGCCTGGTACGGCGTGTTGGCCGAGCGGCTGGCCAGCGCTGGGCCGTCGACGGTCCAGGTGGCATCCGGGTCGACGACCACAAGGTTGGCCGGCTCGCCGACCTCCAGCGGCCGGCCCTGATCGTCGAGCCCGACGATGCGGGCCGGGTTCTCGCTCATCACCCTGGCCACGCCGCGCCAGTCGAGCAGGCCCGGCTCCACCATGGTCACCGTCACCACCGACAGTGCGGTCTGCAGACCCAGCATGCCCGGTCGTGCGACGGAGAACTCACAGCACTTCTCGTGTTCGGCATGCGGGGCGTGGTCGGTGGCCACACAGTCGAGGATCCCGTCGGCCAGCGCTCGACGCAGGGCCTGCGCATCGGAGGCCTCCCGCAGCGGCGGGTTGACCCGGTTCACACCGTCATAGCTCGCCAACCGGGTGTCGTCGAGCATCAGGTGGTGCGGTGTCACCTCGGCGGTAATGGAAATGCCCTGCTGCTTAGCCCATTTGATGATCTCGACGGTGCCGGCGGTGGACGCGTGGCAGATGTGCACCCGGGCCCCGGCATCGCGGGCCAGCAGTGCATCGCGGGCCACGATCGACTCCTCGGCGGCGCGCGGCCAGCCCGCCAGCCCAAGCCTGGCGGCGTTGGGTCCCTCGTGGGCGACGGCGCCGGCCGTCAGCCTCGGCTCCTCGGCGTGCTGGGCGACCAGCACACCGAGTCCCCGGGCGTATTCGAGCGCCCGGCGCATCACCAGCGGGTCGTGCACGCAGAGGCCGTCGTCGGAGAACAGTTTCACCTGCCCGACGCCGCCGGCCATCAACCCCATCTCGGTCAGCTGCTTGCCGTCCAGCCCCACCGTGACCGCGCCCACCGGGTGCACGTCGACCAGCCCGACCTGTTGGCCGCGCTGCCACACGTGGTCGGTCACCACCGGGCTGTCGGCGACCGGATCGGTGTTGGCCATCGTGAAGACCGCGGTGAAGCCGCCCAGAGCAGCTGCAGCCGAGCCGGTTTCGATGTCTTCGGCGTATTCGCGGCCGGGTTCGCGCAGGTGGGTGTGCAGGTCGACAAGCCCGGGCAGCAGCACCTGGCCGGCGGCGTCGATCACGTCTACGTCTTCGTCAAGTCCTCCGGCCCCTGCCAGCTTCGCGCCGATCTCGGCGATCTGCCCGTCGGCGACCAGGACGTCGACTCGATCGCCTTCACCGTAGAGCCGCACGCCGCGGATCAGAACCGGAACCGTCGTGCTCATACACTCACCGCCTCGTCGGTACCGACCATGAGGTGGAACAGCACGGCCATTCGGACGTGCACGCCATTGGAAACCTGTTGCAGCACCGCCGATTGCGGCGAGTCCGCCACCGAGAAGGCGATCTCCATGCCGCGCAGCATCGGTCCCGGGTGCAGCACCACCGCATGATCGGGCAGCATGGCCTGTCGCCGGTCGGAGAGGCCGTAGAGGACGGAGTACTCCCGCGCCGACGGGAAGAAGCCGCCGTTCATGCGTTCGGCCTGCACCCGCAACAGCAGCACGGCATCGGCGGCGGGTAGTTCCGCGTCGAGGTCGTGCGACACCGTGACCGGCCAGTCGGACACCCCCACCGGAAGCAGCGTGGGCGGCGCGACCAGGATCACCTCGGCGCCCAGGGTGGCCAGCAGCGCCACATTGGAGCGGGCCACCCGACTGTGCAGGATGTCGCCGACGATCACGATCCGGCGGCCTTCGATGTCGCCGAGGCGCTGCCGCAGGGTGAGCGCGTCGAGCAGCGCCTGGGTCGGGTGTTCATGGGTGCCGTCACCGGCGTTGATGACGCTCGGTCCTCCCCCGAGTCGCAACGCTCCTGCCCCCCGGGAAGAACCGGTACCGTCGGGCTCGGCGGTCCACTCCGCGAGCTGCTGCGCGGCGCCGGATGCGGGGTGGCGGATGATCAGTGCGTCGGCGCCGGCGGCCCGCAGCGTCAGCGCGGTGTCGCGGAGCGATTCGCCCTTGGCCACCGAGGAGCCCGAGGCGCTGACGTTGATCACATCGGCGCTCATCCATTTGCCCGCGACCTCGAACGACACCCGGGTGCGGGTGGAGTTCTCGTAGAACATCGTGATGATGGTGCGCCCGCGCAGGGTGGGCAGCTTCTTGACCTCACGGCCCAGCAGCGCCTGGCGGAACCGGTCGGCGTCGTCGAGGATCGCCGTCGCTTCGTTGCGGCTCAAGTCCGCCGCGGACAGCAGGTGCCTGATCGTCATCGGTTCCCTCCGGTGATGACCACTGCGTCGCGCCCATCGTGTTCTTCCAGCAGCACCTGTACGGTCTCGGTGCGCGAAGTGGGCACGTTCTTGCCGACGTAGTCGGCGCGGATCGGCAGTTCACGGTGTCCGCGGTCCACCAGCACCGCCAGCTGCACCACCCTGGGTCGGCCGACATCGCGCAGGGCGTCGAGCGCCGAGCGCACCGACCGGCCCGAATAGAGCACGTCGTCGACCAGGATGACCAGGGCGTCATCCACGCCGCCGGCCGGGATGGAGGTGTCTTCCAGCGGCCTGGGCGGTTTGAAGTTCAGGTCGTCGCGGTACAGCGTGATGTCGAGCGCGCCGTGCGCGAGGCTGACACCGGAGAACTCCTGGATCTTGACCGCCAGCCGCGCGGCGAGGTCCACGCCGCGGGTCGGGATACCCAGGAGCACGACGCGGGGGGCATCGGGGCCGTCCACGGCCGTCTTCTCGATGATCTGATGGGCGATGCGGGAAACGGTTCGGCCGACGTCCGCAGCGGACATCAATTCCCGGTCGGTGGTGCCCACGAGCTGACCAGACCTCCTTCTCCGCCTCGCTGGACGGATCGTTAAAGGATGTCGAACTGCCGGGCAGCCTAGCATTGCCCGCTACCCTGGCGGAAATGACCACACCGGATCGGCCCGCCTGGGACTTCGACGCCCTCTACCGGGGCGAGAGCCCGGCCGAAGGGGTGCCTCCCGTCCCGGCCGTGCCATGGGATACCAAGGCGCCCAAGGAAAGTGTCGTCGGCTGGCAGGAGCAGGGCCTGGTCCGCGGCGATGTCCTCGACATCGGCTGCGGGCTGGGCGACAACGCGATCTACCTGGCCGGCCACGGCCACCGCGTCACCGGCCTGGACATCGCACCGACCGCGCTGGTCACCGCCGAGCGCAGGGCCGCCGACGCCGGAGTGGACGTGACGTTCGCGGTCGCCGATGCCGCCACCCTGGCGGGCTATACGGCGGCCTTCGACACCGTCGTCGACAGCGGCATGTTCCACTGCCTCGACGATCACGCCAAGGCCGCCTACGCGGCCGCCGCGCACCGCGCCACCCGACCGGGCGCCCGCCTGCTGATGAGCTGCTTCTCCGACGCCAACGACGATCCGCAGCGGCAACGGCGCGGGGTCAGCGAACAGGCCCTGCGCGACACCCTGAGCGGTGCGGGCTGGCGGATCACGGCACTGACACCGAGGACGGTGCGCCGCACCGGCGACGGATCCGACGTCGAGATGGCCTTCTGGCTCGTGCAGGCAGAACGGGCCTGAGTAGACTTTCGCCGGTGAATCTCGCGGACAACCGGGCCTCCGTTGTGCAGGCGGCCGAGTCCGGCCTGCTGGCCGGTGCGGTGACCCTCGTGTGGCATCGCGGAGATGTGGTGCAGGTCAACGAGATCGGCTATCGCGACGTCGAAGCCGGGCTTCCGATGCAGCGCGACACGATATTCCGCATCGCCTCGATGACCAAACCGATCACGATCGCGGCCGCCATGGTGCTGGTCGAGGAGGGCAAGCTCGCACTCTCGGATCCGGTCAGCCGCTGGCTGCCCGAGCTGGCCGACATGCGCGTGCTGGTCGACCCGGCCGGACCGCTGGATCGCACGGTACCGGCCCGCCGGCCGATCACGATCGAGGATCTGATGACCCACCGCAGCGGGCTGGCCTACATGTTCTCGGTAGCCGGCCCGATCGGTCGCGCCTACGGGCGGGTGTCACTGCGCCAGGATCAGGACCACTGGCTGGCCGAGATCGCCGCGCTGCCACTGGTGCACCAGCCCGGTGAGCGGCTCACCTACAGCCACGCGACCGATGTGCTCGGCATCACGCTCGCGCGGGTCGAAGGCAAACCCCTGCACACCGTGCTGTCCGAGCGGGTCTTCAGTCCCCTCGGCATGACCGACACGGGGTTCTTCATCACACCCGACAAGCGGGGCCGCACGGCCACGATGTACCGGCTCGACGAGCGGGCCGGCCTGCACCACGATGCCATGGGTCCGGTGCCGGTCACCGAACCCCGGTTCTGTCAGGGCGGAGCGGGCTTGGTGTCCACCGCCGACGACTACCTGCGCTTCGTGCGGATGCTGCTGTCCGGCGGTGAGGTCGACGGGGTGCGGGTGCTTTCGGAGGAGTCGGTGCGGCTGATGCGCACCGACCAGTTGACCCCTGAGCAGAAGCAGGTGCCGTTCCTCGGCATGCCCTACTGGGTGGGCCGGGGGTTCGGGCTGAACCTGTCGGTGGTGACCGACCCGGCGAGGTTCTCGCAACTGTTCGGCCCCGGCGGCCCGGGCACGTTCAACTGGCCCGGGGCCTACGGAACCTGGTGGCAGGCCGACCCGTCCAACGACCTGATTCTCATCTACCTGATCCAGAACTATCCGAACTTCACGGCCGCCGCGGAGGCCGTCGCCGGCAACACGTCGCTGGCCAAACTTCAGTCCGTACAGCCGAAGTTCGTCCGGCGCACCTATGCCGCCCTGATCTAGCAGTCGCGCCGGCTCGACGCCGAGCCGCGCCTCCCGGCAACCAAGGCCTCCGGCGAACACCCGGATACCGCCTCTGTCAGGGGCGCCCGGCGGTGATGCACCAGGACGCTGCGGGAACCTCGAAACCCGCTGCACCGCGATGATGTTGCAGCGCATCGACGACCGCGGTGATCACGTCGCGCCGGCGGCTTTCGTCCGCAGCAAGAAAGGCCGCCCCCAACGGGCCGGCACTGAGCACGCGCGCCGCGGCGGCGGTGCCGTCACCGGGCAGCAGGAACGGCGCTTCGACCGATTCGAACCGGACATCGACAAAACCCGCCCCGGTGAACATCGCCGCCACGGCCTGCCGGTCGGCCAGCGAGAACGGGCCCGGCTGCCCCGGTTCTGGCAGCGGCGGGCGGTCGACGCCGAGCACCTGCATCGCAGTGGCGGTGGTCATG
>Ga0210111_1000319_pt1 | contig 12945 bp, 11 predicted proteins | sample China_Galinas_PW_6_FD_185520 | JGI IMG/M metagenome (GOLD analysis project Ga0210111, IMG submission 185520) | Wetland microbial communities from San Francisco Bay, California, USA, that impact long-term carbon sequestration - China_Galinas_PWC_D2... | ecosystem: Environmental > Aquatic > Marine... | reverse complement strand
CGCACTCGTCCTCGCGCAGGAACTCCAGCGCCGCTTCCAGCGAGAGCCGTTTGGCCGGCGTCAGGCGGACCAGCACGTCGGCGCTGGCGGCGCGCATGTTGGTCTGCTGCTTCTCCTTGATCGCGTTGACGTCGAGGTCGTCGGCGCGGGCGTTCTCGCCGACGATCATCCCTTCGTAGACCTCCTCGCCCGGCCCGACGAAGAGCGTGCCGCGGTCCTGCAGGGAGAGCAGCGCGTAGCTGGCGCTGGCGCCGCGCCGGTCCGCCACCAGCGAGCCGGTCGGGCGGGTGCGCAGGTCGCCCGCCCAGGGCTCCCAGCGGTCGAAGACGTGGTGCATGAGGCCGGCGCCGCGGGTCTCGGTGAGGAACTCGGTGCGCAGGCCGATCAGCCCGCGGGCCGGGATCAGGTAGTCCATCCGCACCCAGCCGGTCGCGTGGTTGATCATCTGGTCGAGCCGCCCCTTGCGCGCGGCGAGCAGCTGGGTGGCCGCGCCGACGTGCTCCTCGGGCAGGTCGAGCACCAGCCGTTCGACCGGCTCGCAGAGCTCGCCGTCGATCTCGCGCGTGATCACGTGCGGCTGGCCGGCGGTCAGCTCGAAGCCCTCGCGCCGCATCAGCTCGAGCAGGACGACGAGCTGCAGCTCGCCCCGCCCCTGCACCTCCCAGGCGTCGGGCCGGTCGGTGTCCTTGACCCGGATCGAGACGTTGCCGACCAGCTCGGCGTCCAGGCGCGAGCGGATCTGGCGCGCGGTCAGCTTGCTGCCCTCGGTCCCCGCCAGCGGCGAGGTGTTGATCCCGATCACCATCGAGAGCGAGGGCTCGTCGACGGTGATCACCGGCAGCGGCCGCGGGTCGCCGGGGTCGGCCAGGGTCTCGCCGATCGTCACCTCGGGCAGGCCGGCGACGGCGATGATCTCGCCCGGCCCGGCCTCCTCGGCCGGGACCCGGTCGAGCGCCTCGGTCACGTAGAGCTCGGAGATCGTCGCCCGCTCGATGCTGCCGTCGGCGCGGCACCAGGCGATCGGCTGGCCGGACCGGACGGTGCCGTGGCGAACGCGGCAGAGGGCCAGGCGGCCGACGTAGGGGTCGGCGTCGAGGTTGGTGACGTGCGCCTGGAACGGGTGGCCGGGGTCGAACTCGGGCGCCGGGATGCGCTCCAGCATCAGCTCCATCAGCGGCTTCAGGTCGGTCCCCTCGGCCCCTTCCTCGAGCGCCGCCCAGCCGGCTTTGGCGTTGGTGTAGACGATCGGGAAGTCGACCTGCTCGTCGCTCGCGTCGAGCTCGAGGAAGAGCTCGTAGACCTCGTCGACGACCTCGGCGATGCGGGCGTCGGGGCGGTCGACCTTGTTGACGACGAGGATCACCGGCAGCTCCGCCTCGAGCGCCTTGCGCAGGACGAAGCGGGTCTGCGGCAGCGGCCCCTCGGAGGCGTCGACCAGCAGCAGCACGCCGTCGACCATCGTCAGGCCGCGCTCGACCTCGCCGCCGAAGTCGGCGTGGCCGGGCGTGTCGATGATGTTGAGCTTGACGCCCTCGTGGGTGACCGTCGTGTTCTTGGCGAGGATCGTGATCCCCTTCTCGCGCTCGAGGTCCATCGAGTCCATCACCCGCTCGGCCACGTCCTGGCCCTGGCGGAAGGCGCCGCTCTGCCAGAGCATCGCGTCGACGAGCGTCGTCTTCCCATGGTCGACGTGGGCGATGATGGCGATGTTGCGGAGGTCGTCTCTGGTCTGCATAGGTATCCGTTCGCTGTTTGTCGGCCTCTGCGCTGCAAACAGCGAACGCGAAGGATAGGCGGGCAGAAAAGAGGCCCGCCGATGGCGGGCCTCGGTGCAGCTAAGAGCGGTTCGCGCTCAGGCCGTCTGCTGAACCTGCGCGGCGGCCGGGCCCTTGGGGCCTTCTTCGGACTCGTAGCTCACCTTGGCGCCCTCGGTCAGGGACTTGAAGCCCTCGCCGAGGATGGCGCTGTGGTGGACGAAGACGTCCTTCGAGCCGTCGTCGGGAGTGATGAACCCGTAGCCCTTGTCGTCGCTGAACCACTTGACAGTTCCGGTTGCCATTCAATGCCTCCACTTCATGTGCTGCGAACGCGGCACATGCGGTGAAGCAACGACGCGAGCGCTAGACACAACTTTTCTGCCGGTCTTTCCGGCCTAACGCCGGGGACCGTAGCAGGCTCGCCGCCCCGAATGCCTTTTACACAGCGCTTACATTGTGGTGACCGTCGCCGAACCTCGCCCGCCGATCCTGGGTTTGCAAACCCGGAGGAGGCCGAGGAGGCCGGAGGGAGAGAACCAGATGAGGCGCTTTCGCCGCAGCCAGATATTCGCACCGCTCGCGCTCTGTGTCGCGATCACCGCGGTGACCGCGATCGCGATGGGAGGCGTGACGCTCGGCGCCGCCTCGCCGTCGGCGACCAATCCGTCCTTCCTGCCGTTGGGCGACGGCAAGGTGACGACCTCGAGCCCGCGGCGCGACTACGTCTACGCCTGTCGCACCGGCTTCATCCCGGCGGGAGGCCCGCATCCCGGCGGCGGCGCCCAGGTCGAAGGACCGTGGATCCACGGCGAAACCTACGACCTGACCGCGAAGGCCACGGTCGACGGCAAGGTCCACTGGCGCAACGCGAAGCTGCACAGGTCGGAGACGAAGCGGCGGCTGAGCATCAGCGGCAACGGCCTGCCCAAGTGGGCGACGACCGGCCGGTTCCCGATCTCGCAGAGCGACGACGCCTACGCCTACGACCGCAACCCGAACTCGATCCGCTCGCAGCGGGTCAGCTACTCGCTGCCACGCCATCCGAAGAAGGCGTCGCGCGCCGGCTGCCTCTCCGGCGGGCCGATCGGGATCGCCAAGAACGGCGTCGCGATCTTCGACGCGCTCGACGCGGAAGACCGCGACGCGGTGGCCCACGAGACGCAGGACAGCTGCGGCGGCCATCCGCAGCGGCTCGGCATCTACCACTACCACGCGATCCCCTCCTGCCTGACCAAGGGCGAATCGAAGCGCCGCGCCTCCGGGCTGGTCGGCTGGGCGCTCGACGGCTACCCGATCTACGGCCCCCGCGGCCACGGCGGCAAGCTGCTGACCAACGACGACCTCGACGCCTGCCACGGTCAGACCAGCAGGGTCTTCTACGAAGGCCGCTGGCAGCGGATCTACCACTACAACGCCACGCTCGAGTACCCCTACACGCTCGGCTGCTTCCGCGGCACCCCGGCGACGTAGCCGGAAAGCGCGCCACCGCCCGCTCCCGCTGCGCCTTTCCCACTCTGAGGCCGGAAAGGCGCGGCGGGACGGCCTTCAACGGGTTTAGGAGCCGTGCGCGACGGCCGATACCTTAGGCAGTGATGCAGCCAGGGAAACCGCTTCGCCGTGCGCTGACGCACGCGCTCGCCGCTGCCGCCCTGGCTTGTGCGGCTGCACCGGCCTCGGCCGGCGCCGCCACGGCCCCGCCGGGGGCGGGCGACCTCTCCCCCCGGCTGGCCGAGCTGGCCAAGCCCGCGCTGCGCGCCGCGCCGCCGGCCAAGCAGGCCCGCGAGCTCGGCCTCGCCACCGAGGGCCCGGGCAGCCTGCTGCGCGACGGCAACCGAGTCCTCGTCGAAGTCCGCTTCGACCACGGCGCCGCCGCGGGCGTCGAAGCCCTGCGCCAAGCGGGCGCCGAGATCGTCAACGTCAGCCCCCGCTACCAGACGGTGACCGTCGCGGCGAAGCCGGCGGAGCTGCCGATCCTCTCGGACGTTCCGCGGGTGGCCGAAGCAAACGAGATCCTCACCCCGATAACCGCCGCAGTGCCCGTCTGTCCTTCGGGGCCGGTCGTCTCGGAAGGCGACGCGCAGCTTCGCGCCGCCGAAGCCCGCGAAGCCTTCGGCGTCGACGGACGGGGCGTCGAGGTCGGAGTCCTCTCCGACTCGTTCGACACGGCAACCGGCGTCGCCACCAACGCAACCCAGGACGCAGAAGACGGAGACCTGCCTGGAAACAGCTGTGGCCCCGCGCCGGCGGTCGACGTGCTTCAGGACTACTCGTCGAGCGAAAACCCGCCGAGCGACGAGGGTCGGGCAATGGCCCAAATCGTCCATGACCTGGCGCCGGGCGCGAGGCTCGGCTTCGCCACCGGCTTCACCGGGATGAGCGCATTCGCGCACAACGTCGAATCTCTGGCCGCGAACGGCGCGTCGGTGATAGTCGACGACGTCAGCTACTTCGAAGAGCCCTTCTTCCAGGAAGGGCCGATCGGAGCCGCGGTGAGCAGAGTCACGACGGGAGGAGTCACGTACCTGTCTTCCGCGGGAAACAACAACCTGCGCAGCGAAGGCAAGGACGTCGCCTCCTGGGAAACCCCGCAGTACCGCGACGCAAGCGAATGCCCACCCGGCCTCGTCTCGCTGTCGGAAGCCTACGAAGAATTCGAAGAAGAACTCAAAGCCGAACACCCCGAACTCGAACTGCCCGAAACGGGGCTGAACGCGAGCCACTGCCTGGACTTCGATCCCGACGAATCCGGGAAAGACACGACCTACGGGATCACGGTCGAAGACGGCGCCGAACTGACGATCGATCTGCAGTGGGCCGAACCGTGGTTCGACGTGGAAACCGATCTCGACGCGTTTCTGCTGGACAGTGGCGGCGAAGTCATCGCGGAAGAAACCAAAGACAACGTGAACGGCACCGAACGCCCCTATGAGGTGATCGGCTGGGAGAACACGACCGGCGAAGACCAGGAAGTGCAGCTGGTGATCAACCGCTACAGCGGCGCGGACCCGCGGGTTAAGTTTGCCCTGCTGCAGAACGGCGGCGGCGCCGAACCGACCGAGTACAAGGAATCGACGGGCGAAGACATCGTCGGACCGACCATCTTCGGCCACAACGGGGCGAAGGACGGGATAACGGTGGCGGCGATCTCGCACGGCACGCTTTCAGCCCCCGAGCCCTACTCGTCTCGCGGCCCCGTCGCCCATTACTTCGGCCCGGTGGACGGGGTCGCGCCAGCCGAACAGCTGGCAACGCCCAGCGTGCTCGCGAAGCCGGACGTCACGGCGACCGACTGTGGGCGAACGAGCTTCTTCGTCCCAGCCGGACCCGACACCTATCGTTTCTGTGGCACCTCAGCAGCGGCGCCACACACCGCGGCGGTCGCAGCATTGATGCGCCAGCGCAACCCCGCCTTCACGCCAGCTCAGATCCGATCTGCGATCGTCGATTCAGCTCGCCCGATCGGCGTGTTCGGGCAGAGCGCCGTCGGCGGCGGCCTCGTCGATGCGGTCGGCGCACTGAGCCTCGAGCCGGAGGCCAGCGAAGGAGGGGGAGGCGGCGGCTCGGTCATCGTCTTCCCGCCCGCGGAAAGCTCCGAAGAGCCCGCTCAAACCGAGCAGCCCGCATCCAAGCCCGCCCCCAAGACCTTCTTCCGCCGCCACCCGCGCAGGATCGTGCGCACCGCGAGGCGGACGGCCAGGGTCGTCTTCCGGTTCGGCGCCGACCAGGCCGGCGTGACCTTCCTCTGCAAGGTCGACCGGGGCCGCCTCCACCGCTGCCCGGCGCGGTTCGTGCGGCGCTACCGGCTCGGCCGGCATGTGCTGCGGGTCAAGGCGCGCAACTCGGACGGGGCCGTCGACACCACTCCGGCCGTCTTCCGCTTCCGCGTGAAGCGCGTCCGACACGGCCCGCTCAGGCGCCGCCACACGCGCCACCACCGGCGCGCCGGCTAAACGTCGACTTCTCGCGCGTACAGGCGCTCGTCGACCGCGAGGCGCCAGGGGCCGACGGCCGATTCCGTCGCTCGAAAGTCGCGGAAGTCGAAGGTGAAGATGGGCAGATCGCGATGCTCGGCGATCGCCATTACACAGCCATCGACGACCCCGAGGTTGAGATCGCCGTAACGACGATCGAGCTCCACGGCCCTCTGCATCAGGCCCGCCGTCATATAAGCGACACGGTGACTGCCGGCAGCAATACTGGCGAGGAACGTGCGAGCGGCGTCCGTGCCGACCCGCCTGCGGGCCAGATGATCGACCTCGGTCACCACCGGCGACGGCACGATCGCGTCGCGCCCCAGCCTTCCCAGGGTCGCGACGGACATGGCACAGGCCGGATCTCTCCTGTCGAGAGCAGAAATCAGCGGGCCCGTGTCAATCAGGACTTCCATCGCCCGGTCCCTCGCCGGGGCCCCATGGCTTGAGGCCAAGGTATTTCTCAGCGTTTATCCCAAGGTCCCCCGGGCCTTCCCCCGCGCCGAAGTAGTCCAACGGAACGTACTTCTCGTCCTCAAGGGCACCGAGCTCGATCAGGCGAACAGCCGTGGCCGAAAAGGACTCGCCCTCCCGAGCGTGCCCTTCCACCAGCTCCACCGTGCTCTCGGAGATGTAGATGGTCTTGCGGGGCATTGTCTGCAAGCTTGCCATACCAAGAAGTATGACATCGAAAATCATACCTAACAGCGCAAAATCGAAATCTTCCGTGTCGTCAATCGCGCGTATCGGCGACCTTCGGGGCGCTGCCGCCGCGGCGCATGACCCAGTGGCCGATGCCGAGCAGGGCGAGCAGCGCGGCGGCGCTGCCGAGGACGAGCGGGTCGGTGAGGCTGAGGCCCTCGAGGCGGGTGCCGAAGTAGACGGCGAGCGCGGTGATCGGGATGTAGCCGACGACGGTCGTCCAGGCGAAGCGCCAGACGGGCACGCGGGCGGCGCCGGCGGCGTAGGAGACGAGGCTGAAGGGGACGATCGGCAGCAGCCGCACCGCCAGCAGCAGGGTGGCGCCGCCGCGCTCGATCGCCGCCTCGGTGCGCTCGAAGCGCTCGGTGCCGAACCAGCGGTCGAGCAGCGGCCGCGCCAGCGAGCGGCCGACCGCGAAGCAGAGCAGGCCGGAGAGCAGCCAGCCGAGCATCATCAGCGCCAGCGCCGGGAAGAAGCCGTAGACGAAGCCCGCCGCCGCGTCGACGATCTCGGCCGGGTAGAAGACGACCGAGTGGATCACCGCCAGGGCGACGATCAGGAGCGGCCCGGCGATCCCGAGCCCCTTGACGTGGCTGCGCACCCCCGCGGTGTCCCCATGCACGGCGGCGTCGAAGGCGGCGCGCAGATCCGGGATCGCGAGCACCAGAGCGGCGAGCAGGGCGAGCCCGCCAACGGTGACGGCCACTGCCGTGAGCGACGGTCTAGGCGACTCCACGGAGCCGCTCCGCCAGCGCCGAGTGGCGGGCGCCGCTGTCGTCATTGGCGATCGACCGCTCGAGCGCGGCGCGGTCGCCGATCAGGACGCAGTCGCGGCGGGCACGGGTGATCGCCGTGTAGAGCAGCGGGCGGCTGAGCATGCGCGCGTGGGAGCGGTGGCAGACGCCGACGACGACCGGCACCTCGCAGCCCTGCGCCTTGTGGACCGAGATCGCGTAGGCGAGGCGCAGGGTCGCGGTCTCGTCGTAGGGGACGGTGAGCGTGCCGCCCTCGTCGGTGTCGACGACGATCGCTTCCTCCTCCGGGTCGTCCTCGCGCAGGAAGACGATCGAGCCGTTCATCAGGCCGAGCTCGTGCGAGTTGCGGGTCTGGATCAGGCGGTCGCCGAGGCGGAAGCGCTCGCTGACCGCGAGGGCGCCGTCCGGGTTGAGCCGCTCGCGCAGGCGCTCGTTGAGCGCGTCGATCCCCACCGCCCCCTTGTACATCGGCGCCAGCACCTGCACGTCGCGGATCGGGTCGACGCCGAAGCTGGCCGGGGCCCGCTCGGCGACCACCTCGACCACCGTCTCCAGCGCCCGCTCGGGGCTCGGCCGCTCGATGAAGAAGAAGTCGCGCTCCTGGTCGGGGCCGGGCTCGGTGTGCGGCGCCCGGCCCTGGTTGATCTCGTGCGCGGCGGTGGTGATCATCGAGCGCGCCGCCTGGCGGAAGATCTGGGTGAGCCGGACGACCGGGGCGATGCCGGCGGCGATCAGATCCTCGAACGGCTTGCCGGCGCCGATCGGCGGCAGCTGGTCGGCGTCGCCGACGAAGACGACGTGGGTGGTCTCGGCGAGCCCGCCGAGCAGCACCTCGATCAGGCGCAGGTTCAGCATCGAGGACTCGTCGACGACGACCAGGTCGGCCGGCAATGGGTGCCCGGGCCGGAAGCCCGGCTCGCGCGCCGGCATCCACTCGAGCATGCGGTGGATCGTCTGCGCCGCGTGCCCGGTCGCCTCCTCCAGTCGCCGCGCCGCGCGGCCGGTCGGCGCGCAGAGCGCGACCGAGGCGCCGGCGCGCGCCGCCTCGGCGACGATCGCCTGCGTGCAGGCGGTCTTGCCGACGCCGGGGCCGCCGGTGAGGACCGAGATCCGCGCCCCGAACGCCGCCCGCACGGCGGCCCACTGCTCGTCGGTGAGGCGGCGCTCGACCTCGACATCCGCGGGCGGCGCCTCGCCCGGGTCGTGGTCGAGGTGCGGCGGCGCCGCGGCGCGCTCGGCGAGGGTCGCGGCGACGGCGAGCTCGCTCGCGTGGGTCGGCTCGCGGTAGGCGCGCCCCTCGTCGAGCAGCAGGCCGTCGGCGCGGACGATCGCGTCGGGGTCGGGCCGCAGGCCGATCAGCTTCGCCGTGCGCCCGACCAGCTCCTCCAGCGGAAGGAAGGTGTTGCCCTGCTGCTCGGCCTCGCCCAGGGCGAAGACCGCCGCCGCCTGGGCGCGCCGCTCGGACTCCGGCGGCACGTCGGCGGCGAGCGCGATCCGGTCGGCGCGGGCGAAGCCGACCCCGGCGACCTCGGTCAGCCGGTAGGGGTCCTCGTGCAGAACCGCCATCGAGCGCTCGCCGAAGCGGGCGTGGATCGGCGCCGCCAGGTGCGCCAGCCCGTGCGGGGCGAGCTGCACGTGCAGGTCGCGGATCGCGCGCGAGGCGTGCCAGGACTCGGCCGCGGCGGCGGCCTGGTCGGCGCTGACCCCGCGCAGCGACTCGAACACGCCGACCGGGTCGGCGGCGATCGCTCCCAGCACCCCCTCGCCGTGCTCGTCGACGAGGCGCTCGGCGCGCGCCGGTCCGATGTGGCGCAGCGAGGTCAGGTAGGCGACCCGGCCGGCGCGGTCGGCAGGGTCGAGCGGCAACGCGCCGCGCGCCTTCAGCTGCCGCCCGTAGCGGGAGTGCGTCTGCCAGTCGCCGCTGACTTCGGCGCGGTCGCCGGCGCTCAGGTGCGCCACCGGCCCGACCAGCGCGAAGCCCTCGCCGGACGCGGCCTCCTGCACCTCGAGCACCGCGTAACCGTCGTCCTCGGCGCTGAAGATCACGCCCAGCACCTCGACCGTGCCGCTGAAGGCCGCCGCGTCAGGATCGAACAGGGTGGTGGCGTCGCTCACACGGTCGAGGCTAGCCGCTCGCGCAGCGCCCTCGGCTTGCTTGGAAATCCAAAGTGCGCCATCATGCGGTCAATCAATCGGGAGGAGAGGCGGATGGCCGAGTACGCGGTGAAGAAGATCGACGAGATGGAGGGCGCCTACCGAGGCGCCTTCAAGCGCGCCCGCGCCGAACTCGGCGTCGAGTCCTTCGGCATGCAGATCCTCGACATGCCGCCGAATTACGACGGCTACCCCGAACACGACCACGCCGAGGACGGCCAGGAGGAGGTCTACCTGGCGCTGCGCGGCGACGCCGAGATCGAGATCGACGGCGAGCGCTTTCCGCTCGACGGCGAGCAGATCGTCCGCGTCGCCCCAGGAACGATGCGCAAGGTCTGGCCGGGCGAGGAGGGCATCCGCCTGCTCATCGTCGGCGGCAAGCCGGGCGAACTCTATGAGGCGCCGGAAATCACCCAGCTGGGCGCCCCCGACCCAATGGCAAGCTAACCCCCGCCCACGCGAGGTAGAGCTTTTCCTCGCATATCGACGAAAACCTCGACAACGACCCCGCGGCGGCGCCGGCCATTGAGCGCGGTCGAGGTTTTCTCCGGATAGCGGCGAAAAGCTCTACCGCGGTAGATCGGGACTGCCGGCTCACGTGACATGTTGCTGCGTCCCGCGCCGGCGTAGAAGCCGGGACACGCGCTCGATCACCTGCTGGGGTTCGCGGTCGAGACGATGGCCGGTGATCCGCAAGGTCTCGACACCCGCCAGCTTGAGCGTCTCGTCTCGAAGGTGGTCGTCCTCGAACGACTGACGAGTGCCATGGGTCTCGTAGACGTCCAGTTCGACGCCGAAGCGCGCCGCTGGCCAGTAGACATCGAGCTCGTAGCCTGCCTCGACGAAGCCAGTCGCAGGCCGAGGCATGCCTGCCTCGGCGAGCAGCTCCAGGAAACGCCGCTCGAGGCCGGAGCGACTGAATGGAGCAGGACGATAGATGGCGATCGCCCGACGCAGGCGCCGCACTCCACGGTGCCCTCCGGCGCGCCGCAGCAGGTCTTCAAACCGGCGCAGGTCGAACAAATCCCGCTCGTCGGCCCGCTGGAGCAGTCGGGTGAGCTGCTGGCTGCGAAGCGTCGCCGCAAGGTCGAGAGCGGTGCGCGCCACGGCGGTGACGCCGATGCCCTCGGTGGAATCGCGGTCATCGTCGGTGAGGATGGTCGAGTGGTGCAACCGGACGGGCGGTCGCGGCCCGCGCCGCACCGGTCCGGTCACCGACACGGGAGCGTGGGGCCACCGCGCGATGCCCCAGAGCCAGGCGGCCGAATAATGGCTCAGCAACGCGCCGGGACCACATGCGAGCACGCCCGCCAGGCACTCGCCGTACGGCGACAGTCGGGTGTGTCCCACCGCGTAGACGCCGCGATGCAACCGGTGCAGACGACCCGCCGCCGCGGCTCGCTCGACCGCGGCATGCGAATAGCCAAGCGGTCCCCGCAACTGGTCGATGCTGACGACGCCGTGCTGCTCTCGCGCAAGCTCGGCGAGGTCACCGTCCCGTCCCACGACTTGAGCCTCTTTGGGTAACTGCGGTCGAGCTTGTGATCGCATACCGGCCAAAGACTCGACCGCGCCCGGGTTCTCCCCCTCAACCGCGGAATTTCCGGCCGATTCACCCTCACCCCACGCGAGGTAGAGCTTTTCCTCGCATAGCGACGAAAAGCTCTACCGCGCTACCGGACCGGGGGGTCAGGGGCGGCGCGGCGGGGCGGAGGCATCCGCGGCTCGTAGCCGGGGCACTCGCGCACCGGCAGGCGCGGGTAGCGGGGGAAGGCCGGGTCGCTGCGCGAGCGGCGGCAGAGACTGAAGACCGAGCCGCGGGTGTTGGGGACGAGCTGCTGCTGGGCGCAGTCGTCGCAGAGGCCGCGCCCGAACGGACGCTCAGCCACGGATGGAGACGATGATGATGAAGGCGGCGTAGAGGCCGAACCAGCCGAGCACCGCGGGCAGCTCGAAGCGGCCGCGGCGGTGCAGCGCCTCGTAAGCGAGGAAGCCGCCGGCGAGGCCGAGCACGACCGAGAGCGCGGCGTTGAGGCTCAGCGCCCAGTCGGTGAAGAGCAGGCCGATGCCGAAGGGGATCGTTGACTGGAAGACCATCGCGCCGGTGATGTTGCCGAGCGCCAGCGAGTCCTTGCCCTCGCGCACCCAGAAGAAGCTGTTGACCTTCTCCGGCAGCTCGGTCGCCAGCGGCGCGAGGATCAGGGCGAGCACGACGGCCTCGACGCCGAGGTCGCCGGCGATGTTGAGCAGCTCCTCGACGAAGAGGTGGGCGCCGCCGACCATCGCCCCGAGGCCGACCAGGAGCTGGATCGCCGAGAGCAGCAGGCTGGGCTTCATGCGGCGCTCGGGCCGGCGCTCGAAGACGAGCGGGTCGAGCGTCTCGTGGTCCTGCACGTCGCCGCCGCGCCGCAGCGTGCGGCGGATGTAGAGGGGGTAGGCGAGCAGCGCCAGGATGCCGACGGGGATGCGCAGCGCCGCCGGCGCCCCCCAGGCAAGCGCCAGCGAGAGGGCGAAGAAGCCGAGGAAGAAGATCAGGTCGCGCTCCAGCGTCTCCCCGTGGGCGTTCAGCTCCAGCCCCTGTTTGCGCCGGTCGCGGTAGAGGTAGGCGAAGAGCCCGACCAGGCCCATCGCCAGCGTGCCGAGCAGGAAGGGCGCGCCGACGATCGCCCCGATCGCGACCTGGTCGGCCCCTTGCTTGGCGCCGATCAGGGCGACGATCGCGATCAGCGTCTCCGGCATCGCCGTCCCGACCGCGGCGAGGACGCTGCCGACAGCGCCTTCGCCGAGCAAGAGCCGGTGGCCCATCCACTCGACCGCGTTGGTGAACAGCAGCGCGCCGGCGAGGATGACGGCGAAGCTGACTGCGAGCAGCAGAAAGCTCAAGGGGCGGTTACTGTCCCGCCGCTTTTTCGCCCAGCCCTTCGAGCAGTTCGCCGAGGCTTTCGCCGCTTTCTTCGCCCTGCAGCAGGCCGAGCAGTTCGATCGGGTTGACCCCGAGCTTGATGAAGAGCTTGCTCAGCGGCTTCGCCTTGCCGGGGGCGGAGATCGTCTGTTCCTCGTTGACCTGGCTGAGCTTCAGGTCGATGCCGATTTCGACGCTCTTCGGCCCCTTGCCGCCCCGCTGCGGCTCGATCTTCAGCTCGGCCGAGATGCGGCGCACGATGCCGTCTTCGCCGACGTAGACGGAGACCCGCGGGTTCTGGACCGAGCCGGCGATTTCGTCCTTCGCTTCTTCGATTTCCTTTTCCGAGGGCAGCGGGCCGGCGGCGGCGAGCTGGGCGCGGCAGGCGCCGCTCTGGACCACTTCGAGCACCGCGTCGATCGCGCCGCCGACGTTGAGCTCGCCGCTGACCTTGGTCGTGCTCGTGCCGTCGACGTCGGCACTGCCTTCGTTCTTGCCTTCTTCGAGGAAGTCGGCGACCTCGAGCTGGCCGAATTCTTCCTGGCAGGCGGCGGCGCCTTCGGAGCCGGTTTCGGCGCCGGCTTCGCGCTGCGCCTGCTTCAGCGTCTGTTCGACGAAGCTGAACGTGGTCGGGTCGACTTCGTACTCGGTCCCTTCGTAGTTGACGTAGGCGGTGTTGGGCAGCAGCACGAGGCCGCCTTCGA
>Ga0210111_1000317_pt1 | contig 13061 bp, 10 predicted proteins | sample China_Galinas_PW_6_FD_185520 | JGI IMG/M metagenome (GOLD analysis project Ga0210111, IMG submission 185520) | Wetland microbial communities from San Francisco Bay, California, USA, that impact long-term carbon sequestration - China_Galinas_PWC_D2... | ecosystem: Environmental > Aquatic > Marine... | reverse complement strand
CGAGCGCTTGCCCCAAGGGGAGTAGATGATGGCGATCGCGGTCAGGCCCATGGCCAGGCCCATGAGCGCGCGGCGCAGGTCGGCATCGGCCAGGGCCTGGCGGATCGGCGAGCCGGGGTACTCCAGCAATGTCGCGAACAGTCCGGCGGAGACCATGAAGGCGCCCAGCCCCCAGGCCTCCATCAGGTACTCGGGCCAGTGCTCGCGCAACGCCCGGCGGAAGGAGAGCGGTGCCTGGGACATGGCAGGGCCTAGCCTCCTGTCTCGAAGCCTGGGTAGAGGGTCATGCCGCCGTCGACGTAGAGGGTAGTGCCGTTGATGTAGTCCGAATAGTCCGAGGCCAGCCACACGGCCGCGCGCCCGATATCGTCGGGCTCACCGATTCGTTTGTAGGGGACCAGCCGCATCAAGTCGGCGTAGGCCTCCGGGGTCTCCCAGGCCTGCATGTTGATGGGCGTGCGGATCGCCCCCGGCGAGATGGAGTTCACGCGGATGCGCCAGGCGGCCATCTCCTGGGCGATGGACTTCATCATCATCATGACGGCCCCCTTGGAGGCCGCGTAGTTGACGTGGCCGGCCCAGGGAATGATGTCGTGCACCGAGCTCATGCAGATGATCTTGCCGGCCGCACAGGACACCTCCGGCTTCACGCCGCGACGCTTGAACTCCCGCACCGCCTCCCGGGCACACAGAAACTGCCCGGTCAGGTTGACGTTCATTACCCGGTTCCACTGCTCGAGCGTCATCTCGTCGAAGGGTGCGTCCTTCTGCAGGCCCGCGTTGTTCACTAGGATGTCCACGGTGCCGAAGGCCTCGCACATGGTGCGGAACATCGTCTGCACCTCGTTCTCCTTGGACACGTCGGCGCGTATGGCCATGGCGTCGATGCCGCAGCGCCGCTTGATCTCGGCGACGGCCTCCTCGGCCTTGTCGGGGTCGGCCACGTAGTTGACCACGACGTCCGCGCCGGCGTGTCCCAGCGCGATGGCGACCTGCTTTCCGATGCCGGAGCTGGCGCCGGTGACCAGGGCCTTCTGACCCTGCAGGACCACCTGCTGCTCCAGGGACGGCATGACCACCGGTGGGTAGTGCAACTGTGAATGGCTCATGGACGGCTCCTTTGAAAATGGTTAAGAGAACGAAGGGTCTCCCGGACAAGCCTCTTGCTATCTCGATGGCATCCCGGGCGCTCAGGCGACGTCCGCCACCTTCCGTGGGGTCTGGCGACGCCAGAACTCGGGGATGTCCCGCCGATAGCGGCGCATCACCAGGTTGGCCACCAGTCCGGTCCAGCCGGTCTGGTGCGCGGCTCCCAGCCCCATCCCGGTATCGCCGTGGAAGTATTCGTAGTACAGGTAGAGATCCCGCCAGTGGGGGTCGTCTTCGAAGGGTGGGTCTCGGCGCAGTGCCGGAACATGTCCCTCGGGATCGCGCCGGTAGAGGTCAACCAGTCGGTCGGCCAGCAGGTTCGCGATCTCCTTGAGGGTGAGTCGCTGCCCGCCCAGACAGGGCGCCGGCACCCGAAAGGCATCGCCGAGGAAGCGGTGGAACCTCTCCAGGGCCTGGATCAAGGCGAAATTCGTCGGTATCCACACCGGGCCGCGCCAGTTGGAGTTGCCGCCGAACAGACCGGAGTTGGACTCCCCGGCGACATACTCGATCATGGCCTGTCCGATGCCGGGGATCACGCCCAGATCACGATGGCTCTCGTGGATTTTCGAGACGCTGCGGATTCCGTAAGGCGAGAGAAACTCCGCTTCGCTCAACAGCCGTTGCAGGATGCGGGGCAGCATCGTGTGGTCGACCAGCGACAACAGGTGCTCGCCGCGCTCGTTCTCCCAGTCCGGGCAGGCGCACACATAGCTGCCCTGGAACAGCCCGCCCTTGTGCTCGCGCAGCATCTGTCTGAATCGCGGCGCCGCCTCGAGCAGCCGCCGGTCCACCACCTCGGTGGCGAACAGCGGGATCAGCCCCACCCAGGAGTAGACATCGATGCGGTGGGTGTTGCCCTCCGGGCACACCAGCAGATCCTTGAAGAAGCCCGCCTCGGGGTCCCACAGCGAGACGGTGTCGGTGCCGTGACCGCCGATGGCGTTGGCGATGGCGAAGAATTGCTGGTAGCACTGGATGGCGATGTCTTCGTAATTGAAGTCCTCGCTGGCCAGCTCCAGCGCCATCACCGTCATGTTCAGCGCAAACATCGCCATCCAGCCGGTGGCGTCGGCCTGCTTGAGCCGGTAGCCGGCCGGCAGGGGCTGCGATCGGTCATAGACCGAGATGTTGTCGAGCCCGAGGAAGCCGCCCTCGAACATGTTGTGGCCGTCGGCATCCTTACGATTGATCCACCACGCATAGTTGAGCAGCAGCTTGTGGAAGACCCGGGTGAGGAAGGCGTGGTCGCCACGGCCACGCTGTACCCGCTCAGCCCGGAACGCCTTGAGGCAGCCCAGCGCATGGACCGGCGGGTTGACGTCGCCGAAGGCCCACTCGTAGGCCGGGATCTGACCGTTCGGGTGCAGATAGCGCTCCGAGAGCACCAGCTCCATCTGGTCCTTGGCGAAGTCCACGTCGACGATCGCCAGTGCGATGGTGTGGAAGGCCAGGTCCCAGGCCGCGAACCAGGGATACTCCCAGGCGTCGGGCATGGAGATAATGTCGGCCGACTTGAGGTGTCGCCAGGTGTGGTTGCGCCCGCTCTTGCGTGCCTCGGGCGCCGGCAGCTGGTCGCCGTCGAGCCAGCGCTCGACGTTGTAGTGAAAGAACTGCTTGCTCCAGACCATGCCGGCCAGGGCCTGGCGCATGATCTGGAAGTCCTCCGCCGAGGCATCGGGCAGCAGCTCGGTGTAGAAGGCGTCGGCCTCGGCGCGCCGGGCGGACAGCACGTCGGCCTGGCGGGCAAAGGGTTGCTCCAGGGGCTCGGCGCAGAGCACCAGATCGATGTGTGCCTCCTGGCCGGGGTCCACGGATCGGTGCAGCCAGGCGGCGAATTTGGTGCCGGCCAGGACCGGGTTGACCGCCTCCTGCTCACCCTCGATCACCCGGCGGTGGAAGGCGTCCTTGGTGTAGGGGCTCGCATTGGGGACACCCCAGAGGCGCTCGGCGTTGGATTCGTTCTCGGTGAACAGCAGCTCGGCGGACTGATCGCCATAGGCGTAGTAGGTGCCCAGGCTGGGATGCTCGGCGGTGACCGCCCAGGCGGCACCTGGGGGTGGCGTTACGGCCCGCACCAGGGGACGCTCGACCTCGTCGCCCTTCCAGGACCAGGTGTTGCGGAACCACAGCGTGGGCAGGACGTGCAACTCCGCGGTCTCCGGCCCCCGGTTGCGAAGGTGGATGCGGCAATGGATCGCGGTCGGTGAGGACTTGGCGTAGACGACCTCCACGTCCCAGTAACGGGACCCGTCGAACGCCCCTGTGTCGAGAAGATTGAAGGGCGGGTCGTGGCGGCCGCGCCGAGCGTTCTCCCGCTCTAGCTGGGCGTAGGGATACTCGGTCTGGGGATACTTGTACAGATAGCTCAGCCAGCTGTGGCTGGGGGTGGCATCCCGGTAGAAATAGTGTTCCTTGACGTCCTCGCCCCGGTTGCCCTGACTGCCGGTCAGGCCGAATGCGCGCTCTTTCAAGATGGGGTCGCGCCCATTCCACAGGGCGAGTGCCATGCACAGCCGCTGCCGCTCGTCGCTGATCCCGCCCAGACCGTCCTCGCTCCAGCGGTAGGCGCGGGACCGGGCCTGGTCGTGATCCAGGTAATCCCAGGCATCGCCTCGCTCGCTGTAGTCCTCGCGCACCGTGCCCCAGGCACGCTCGGACAGGTACGGGCCCCACAGACGCCAGTCTTCCACACCCTGGTGCTGGTGCTCCAGCCGCCGGCGCTCGGCGTTCAGACTCTTGTTGCTCATGTTGCTCCTCCGGTGGTCTCGTCTAGGCGCGGGTCGGCAGTGCGCGTGGGCTCATGTCTCGGTGTGCGTGGCCGGGGACCCGGCGAGCAGGTCGGCAACCCGCAGGGACCAGGCATAGATCGTCAGGGCCGGGTTCACCCGGCTGGAGCGCGGCAGCACGCTGCCGTCCACCACGTAGAGGTTGTCCATGTCGTGCACCCGTCCGGCCGCATCCACCACCGATGTGCTCGGGTCGGTGCCGGCCGCCAGCGTGCCGCAGGCGTGGGCCGTGCCGCTCAAAGGGATGGCCTTGGCCACCGGCAGGTAGCCCAGCCGGAGCAGCTGGCGGCTCAGCGTGCGTACCAGCCGCTGGTGCTCGCTCCGAGCTTCGGGCAGGCGGGCGAAGTCGTGATCGATGCGCGGTGGCCCATGGCGGTTTGCCAGCACCCGGTTCTCGCCATGGGAGCCGTCCTCGGTCTGCAGGAAGAAGCCGTAGGCGCGCCGGGCTACCGGCCCGGCGAGGGCGGCGGCGAAGGCGGGGGCTTGGGCGCGGACGATCTCTTCCGCCAGGTTGCCGCCGAGGGTCTGAACGCTGCTGTGCGGCAAGCCTTCGTGCAGCAGCAGGGCGGTCTTGCACAAGACATCCCGGACCGGCCGGTGGCCGAAGGCGAGCAATGCCGTCAGCAGGTGGCATTTGTAGTCGCGTCCCACCTGATCGGCACAGGACAGGCTAGCGGCCAGGCCGGTGTCCTCCAGATAGGCTTGCAACAGGCGCGGACTGTGCAGGGCGCCGGCGGCCAGCAGCACCGCGTCGGCCGTGTAGCGGCTGCCGTCGGTGCACTCGACGCCTGATACCCGGCGCGGCCCATCCGCCGCCGGAAGCAAGGCGCTCACCGATTTGCCGGTGCGCACCTCGAGGTTGCGACGGCCATCGAGCGGTTCAATCAGGCAGGTCTCGGCGTCCGATTTGAGACCCCTTACCGAGGCAAAGCCGTCGAAATGACGGGCCTCCTCGGGGATGTCCAGAATCTGCTCGGCCAAGCCTATGCTGAGGGTCTGTCGGCGCCATCCGGGATCGCGACGAGTGAGTCCCTCGGCGATGCGGGCAAAGTCCTCCTCCACGGGGAATTGGCGCACTCCAAGCAGCCTTTCCGCCTCCTCGTAGTAAGGCTCCAGCACCTCGTAGGAGATCGGCCAGGGCCGGCATCGGTGCTCCGGGTCGCCCTCCAGCTCGTGGCGCCCGAAGCGCAAGAGCGCGGCCCCGTACCATTTGGTCTTGCCGCCCAGATTGAAGTGCTCCTCCGGGTAGACGGTGGCGCCCTCGCGGTCCAGCCAGGGCTCACGACTCAGGAACGCGCCGCGGCGCAGAACCTGGGTCGGGTCCAGGGTGCTGCCGTCGCGCGGCAACGACTCACCCTTTTCGAGCAGCAGCACCCGCGCCCCCGCCAGCCCCAGGCGATAGGCGGCGGCAGCACCGCCGGCCCCGGAGCCGATGATCAGGTAGTCATAGCTTTCGCTCACGGGACTGTCCTCAGAAAACGGCGGCCGGCGCCACCACGCCGGCCGTGGAGCCACGGGTCTTGCCGTGGGTCAGGACGAACAGGAACTCGTAGACCTGCTTGGCGGCGAGCCCTTCGGTGGCCAGATTCTCCAATCCGAACAGGCCCATCTTCACGTACAGGGTCTGCGGGACCAGAAAGGGGCGCTCCGGGTCCTCGCCGGGGACCGGGCCGATGCTCCAGGTGTCGCAGCCGAGCAAAGCGATTCTGCGCTCGTAGAGGTGCTGGATGAGTGCCATCCCGGGTCCCGGCTCGCCGGACAGAAAGGTCGAGTTGTCCTTGCCCCAGAGCCCGCCCCAGCCGGTGTGAATCAGCACGGCATCCCCGGCGCGCAGGACCACGCCTTCGCGAGCCAGCGCGCCGTCCAGGTCCTCGACACCGATCACATAGCCCTTGTCCAGCCGATCCTTGCCCTTGTAGGCCGCCACGTCGACCAATACGCCACGGGTCAGGATCGGCGGGATCGTCTCCATGCCGAAGTGATTGAGTCCCCAGGGCTCGACCAGGTCGCGTACCGTCCATCCGTTGTAGAACCTGTCACCGATCTGAATATGGCCGATGGAGTCGATCTGCGTGCCTACCTGGAAGGTGCCGGCCTGGATCTCGGTGATCCAATTGATCTCGTTCTTGCCCCACCCCTTGCCGTGAGCGTCGGGCCGCCGCAGGTTGGTCACCTGGGCCGAGAGATCGACCGTTTGGTGCCAGTAGCGTCCGGGAAACTTCGGCGTGTCCTCGTCGAGGATCCGGCCCAGATCCACCGTCTCGCCCTGCTTGACCAGGCCAAGGGCTCCCAGGACGACTTTCGGGGTTATCTCGTTCAGGCTGCCGACCTGGTCGTCCGCGCCATAGCGGCTCGGCCACCAGGGCTGGATTCCGGCGGGCAGACCCTGGGGATCGGCGCGGGAGTCGCTGGCTCGTAGCGCGCCGGCTTCATTCCCATAGGCCGACGCACAGGCGGCGGCTCCCAGCGCAAGGATCAGTCCGAGGTTTTTGCGCATTTCAGCTTACCTCCGTAACAGCGGAATTGAGGCTCATGCCACCGTCGACACACAGGGTCACGCCGGTCACATAATCCGCGGCGTCCGAGGCGAGCCACACCGCCGCGCGACCTACGTCCGCCACGTCGCCCATGCGTCCGTAGGGAATGCGCTCCAGCAGCGCGGTCTCCGCCTCGGGCGTATTCCAGGCCGGGCGGTTGTCCTCGGTTCGGATCGCGCCCGGCGCGATACCGTTGACCCGGATGCGGTAGGCGGCCGCCTCTCTGGCCATGGCCTGCATGAGTACGGACACCCCGCCCCGGGAGGCGGCGTCGCCTGAATCTCCCGTCCAGGTGACGCGGTCCTGCGCCGAGGCGATACACAGGATCTTCCCCGCCGAGGTGGACCTCTCCGGCAGCACCCCCTGTCGTACGAAGTGCCCGATGGCTTCGCGCGCGCAAAGAAACTGCCCGGTCAGATTGATCCGCAGTCCCAGCTCCCAGTCTTCCAGCGTCAGCGTCTGCAGCGGGGCGTCGCGCCGCAGCCAGGCGTTGCAGACCAGGATATCGAGCCCGCCGAAGCGTTCGGCGACCTGCTCGAACATGCCCTTGACTTGATCCTCCTCGGCGACGTCGGCCTGGACGCTGAACGCCTCGTCGCCACCGGCGCCGATCCGGCTGAGCAGCCTCTCGATCGGTTGCGAATCACGCCGGTAATTGAGCGCCACCTTGGCCCCGGCGGCGGCCAGCGCCAGGGCGATGCCCGCCCCGATGGCGGAGCCGGCGCCTGTGACCAAGGCGCGTTGGCCCGCGAGTGCAGGGGTATTGTCGTGAGGGGCTGCCATACGGAACGACCGTCACGAACGGCCCCAGCCGAATCGCCGCGCGATCCAGTGATCGAGCGACAGCTTGCCGGGTCCGTGGGTGACTGCGATCAAGAGCAGAATGCCCCAGACGTAGTGCTGCTCGCGTCCGGCCGCACCCAGCTCCGGGTAAGAAATCACCGCAATGATGTTGAAGATGAACAGCACCACGGCAGCCAGGCGGCCGCCGAGACCCACTGCGAGCAGGACCGGAAAGAACAGCTCGGTGAAGGTGCCCAGATAGGCGGCGATCTCCGGCGGCAGCAGTGGGACCGAGTACTCGTACTTGAACAGCTGGATGGTGGTGGGGAAGCTCTGGATCTTGGTCAGACCCGACTTGAAGAAGGCATTTGCCACCCAAAGACGGGCCGCGAGATCGGCAATGGGGGCCAGCCAGGACAAGACCCGGTAGGCCGAGCATGCAAGGCCTCCAATCCCGCCGCCACAGGCACTCTTGCCCGTCTTGGTCTCAACAGTCGTGGTTTCCATGATTGTCTCCCGTCAGGTTGTGATGACCGTCTTGCTCGACGAAGGTGCCGAGCTGCACGTGCTTGATCAGGCAGGCCCCGACGTCGAATTCGCCGTCATGGCGTAGCGCGGCGATTACCGCCTGCTCCAGCGAGCCACCACGGCTCAGAGCGGCGAGCAGACCATGTTCGGCGGGGCCCAGGCGCATGAATTCGACGTCTCCGCCCTGGCGCCGTACCAGGATGTCGTCACCGCCCTCGTCGAGGCTCACCGTCTGCTCGCCTGACCAGTCCTCCTGATTGACCTGCCAGATTCGTAGCACGGGGTAAGGCGACTGCAGCAGGGCAGTGGCCGGGTGCAGTGCCAGGTGCAGCCTTTGCCGGCGATCCGCGGGCACATCGGCGAGAGATGCCAGGTCCAGAGGCGGCGCGTCCTTGGCGTGGAACACCTGGTGATAGGCCCACTCGAGGCGGGCCACGTCTCCCAGATAGCCGAGCGCGGCGAGCTCGGGCAGCCGGGCGAGCCATTCGGGAAAGCCCTCGCCATAGGCATGCAGGTCGCCGCAACGCGACGGCACGGCCCTGACGTAGGCCCGGGACACCTGGCGGAAAAACTCGTCGCCGCTCAGTCGCCGCACGACAGGATAGATTGCCTCGAGGGCCCCACCCAAGTTGGCCAGCAGGTTGTTCCGATAGACCTGAATCCGCCGCGCCGCGGGTATGCCATCGGCCATCACGAACGCGGTCACGTCCACCGCTCGCGGATCCGTCAGAGCCCGCCCGAAGGCGGTTTGCAGCTCACGCAGCGTTGGCACGGTGAGTCTCCTCGAGCAGGCATTGGGCGTGGTCCGCCTCACCGACCAGGGTCTCCAGGGGCGGCAGGTCCTTGTCCCATTCGATGAGGGTTGGACGCGGACCCAGGAGATCGAGCGCCGCCTGGTAGAGCGCCCAGACCTCGGGGTCGACCGGGCGACTGTGCGTGTCGATCAAGAGCTCGATGGAGTCGCAGCGCTTCACCGTGAAGCCGGCCAGGTGGATCTCTTCCACGTCCGCCGGGGGTAGGGTGCGCAGATAATCGTAGGGGTCGAAGCCGTGGTTACGGGCACTCACGTAGACGTTGTTGACATCGAGCAGGATGCCGCAGCCGCTCCGGCGGACCAGCTCGGAGAGGAATTCGGCCTCCGCGATCGTCGAGTGGGTGAATCGCAGATAGGTGGACGGGTTCTCTAGCAGAATCCGCCGGCCCAGGCGCTCCTGGGCTTCCGAGACCCGGTCCGATACCTGGTCCAGGGCCTCCTCGGTGTAAGGCAGCGGCAGCAGGTCATTGAAGTGGCGGCCGTCGATCGATCCCCAGGACAGGTGCTCCGAGACCAGGGCGGGCTCATAGCGCTCGATCACCGCCTGCAGCTTCTCCAAGTGGGTCAGATCGAGCGGATCCGCGGAGCCCAGGGAGAGTCCGACGCCGTGCAGGCTGAGCGGATAGTGGGGGCGCAGGGCCCCCAGGTAGGTGTGCGGCGCGCCCCCCTCACCGAAATAGTTTTCGCTGTGGACCTCCAGCCAGCCGGTCGCCGGAAGGGATTCGAGGACCTCGCGATAGTGGACGGCCCGCAGGCCGATCCCGGCACACGCCGGGATCGGGCCAGGCCGCGCGATTGCAGCGCCTATGGCCATGTTCTGCCAACTCAGCTCTTGGGCTTCAGGCTGCCGCCCACGATCTTCTCGCAGGTGCCCTTGGGCAGGTAGATCCAAGACTCGGAATCTCCGTCGGACTCGGAAGTGCCTGCGCAGGCGTGAGTGCTGGTCTGGCAGTCGTTGCTGCCGGCCTTGACGATCCCGTAGCATTTCTGGGGCTTGTCTTCGGCCAGGGCTACGGTGCTGCCGAGGGCCGCTGTGGTAAACACGGCGGCCATGGCGGCTTGGGCGATGAGCTTGCTGTTCATGGATTGCTTCTCCTGGTGCGCGTGGTTGTGCGATGCGGTTGCTCACGACGCCGGGGGCTGCCGTGGTCAAGGCGACTTGACGCTGAGTGACGCGCAAGGGTTGTGCCAGACAGCCCCGGCACGGAGAAACTGACGAAAATACTCAGAATTAGAGACACTTGGCGCTTCGGGTCGCAGTCGAGGTCAAGACGCCGCCGCTGTGTGGCCCACGCCGGCTCGTGGCGAGCCACGACATTTCGCGAGCCGGTGGGCTGGAGGGGCTATGGGAAGCCGGCCGACCTGCCGCTGACGACGACTACGCCGCCCCGGCAGAGGGTGCGTTGGATCCGGCTGTCGGGTCGGGATTCAGTCGGAGCGGTCGATCCCGAGGCGTTTCATCTTGGACCTGAGCGTGCTGGGCGCCAGGGCCAGGAGCGCCGCCGCGCCGGCGGGTCCCTCGATCAGCCAGTCGGTCTGAGCCAGTGTGCGCAGGATGTGCTCGCGCTCCGCGTCCTTGTATGCGCGCGGTGCCGCTGGCGCCTCGGTGCTGCCGTCGCCGCAAAGGTGGGCAGCGGGCACCTCGACCACCGCTCCATCGGCGAGGATGGCGGCGCGCTCGATGACATTCTGCAGCTCCCGCACGTTTCCCGGCCAGGTGTAGGCCCGCAGTCGTTCTAGGCTCTCGGCGGACAGCTCGTCAAAGCTCTTGCCCAGCTTGCGTGCCAGCTTCCATAGAAAGGTCCGAGCCAGCACCGGGATGTCTTCCGGGCGCTCGCGGAGCGGTGGAATTCGAATGGGGAAGACGTTGAGGCGGTAGTAGAGGTCTTGCCGAAAGCCCCCGGTGCGCACCCGCTCCCCCAGGTCGCGGTTCGTGGCGGCCACCAACCGGGCGTCGGTACGAATGGTCTCAGTGCCACCGACGCGCTCGAATTCCTGCTCTTGGAGCACCCGCAGCAGCTTGGCTTGGGCCGACAGCGAGAGTTCCCCGACCTCGTCCAGGAACAGGGTGCCGCCATTGGCCAGCTCGAAGCGGCCAATACGCCGGGCCAGGGCGCCGCTGAAGGCGCCCTTTTCGTGGCCGAACAGCTCGCTCTCGATCAGCTCACTGGGCAACGCCGCACAATTGAGCTTGATCAGCGGTCTGTCACGGCGTCCGCTACGGCTGTGCAGGGTCCAGGCTACCAATTCCTTGCCGACGCCCGTCTCCCCTGCGAGGAGCACGGTGCTGTCCGTGACGGCGACCCGGTCCAGGTGGTCCAGCACGGACTGCATGGCTGCGGACACGCTGATGATCTCGCTCGCTCCGACCTGGCGCCTGGCCTCTTCCTGCAGATACTCGGTCTCCAGCATCAGCTGCCTGAGTCGCCGCTCCGCCCGGCGACGCTCGTCGAGATCACGCAGGATCAGGGTATAGATCGGGCCTCCTTCTCCGGTGTCGGCCTTCGAAAGCGTGAGGTCCACCGGAAACTCCTTGCCGTCGGCCCGCCGGGCGCTCATCCCCTCGGGGGCCCACACCTGGTCCGCCGTGGCTTCTCCGGCCTCGCCCAGGTCGCCCAGGCAGGTCTCCAGCAGGTGACGAAAACGCTTGGACAGGAAGCGATCGAACGGCTGACCTATGGCCCAGGCCGCCGCGCAGCCAAAGGTCTTTTCCGCACTGCGATTGAACAGTGTGATGTGGCGTCGCTCATCGATGGTTACGATGACATCGGTCGCAGTGGCCAGGATGGCCGCCAGCCGGGCCTCCCCGCGTCGCACAGCAAGCTCCATATTGCGTCGCTCGAACTCAGCGGCGACACGCGCCCCGAATATCTGGAATACGGACAGCTCGCGGGGCTCACCGAAGAAGGGCTTGTCGTCGATGATGGCCAGGTGTCCCATGACCTCGCCGTGGGAATCGATCAAAGGCATCGCCAGGTAGCTTTCGGCCCCCATCTCCGCCAGCTCCGGGTGGAGTGGGAATTGCGCTGCGACATTCTGAGGGTACAGGCGGATGTTGCCTGCGAGCACGTCTTCGCATGGGGTGTGGACGAGATCGTACTCGACACAATCCAGGAAACCGTCGGCGGCCCAGAACGCGAGCGTTCGAGCACGCTTGCGACTCGCCGCAAACTCCGCGACAAACGCCCACTTGACGCCCAGGGTACCTGCCAGTCGGCGCACCAGCTCACGGAAGAATTCGTCGCCAATAACGGCAGCGGTTCCCGCTACGATCTCCCGCAGGACGTCATCGACCTTCTGTTCGGCTATCTGCTCTGTGTGTTCCCCCATCATGGAGTCGCTCCCCGGAAGGCGATTGCCCGAATGAATGTATATACCGGATTGCCCGGAATCTTCATTCGTCCTCGACGCTCGGCGGATACAACTCGTGCTCTAGGTTAGACGTCCCCCCCGATCAAGCCGCTTCAGCAATATCGCGTACAGAGCATCGGGATCGACCGGCTTGGCCAGAAAGTCGCTCATGCCCGCCTCCAAGCAGGCGCGCCTGTCTTCCTCGAACGCGTTGGCCGTCATGGCGATGATGGGCGTGTCTCCATTCCCGGGAATTCGCCTGACCCGCCGCGTGGCCTCCAGGCCGTCCATGTTGGGCATCTGTACGTCCATTAGGATGGTGTCATAGCTATTGACGCGCGCTGCTTCGACGGCCTGGACGCCATCGCCGGCGACATCCACCTGCTGGCCGACCCCTTCCAGCAGCATCACGGCGATCTCGCGGTTTATCGGCTCGTCTTCCGCCACGAGGATGCGCCGCTTCGGATGTCGTCTCTTCAATGCCTCTTCGGGCGATTCCTCGGGCGCGGTACTCGGGGCCTCCGGCAGCAGGGCACCCGCGATCAGGCGCGTGGTAAACCAGAATGTGCTGCCCACTCCGGGGGTACTTGCCGCGCCTGCGTCGCCTCCCATGATCTGGGCGAGCTTCTTGGTGATGGCGAGTCCCAGACCCGTGCCTTCGTACCTTCTCGTCGCGGTGTTGTCCGCCTGCTCGAAGGCGGTGAACAGCCGGGCGAGGACCACCGGCTCCACGCCTATGCCTGTGTCCTGCACCTCGAAGCGAGCCACCACGCTATCCTCACCCTCTTGCATCGGCATGATGCGTAAGGAGATGCGGCCCTTTTCGGTGAACTTGACCGCGTTGGTGGCACAGTTGAGAAAGGCCTGCTGCAGCCGTGTCTGGTCGCCCCACAGGAAGCGCTTGACCGGCGTTACTTCCAGGGTCAGCTCGAGACCCTTGGCGTGCGCTCGGTCCTGGACCATTGAAGCAACGTTGCGGCCGATGGTCTCGAGCGTCACGAGGTTCTTCGAGAGCTCGAACTTGCCAGCCTCGATCTTGGAGAGATCCAGGATGGCGTTGATGACCCGCAGCAGATGGCTCCCGGCGGCTTCCATCTTGTCGAGACGTCG
>Ga0210111_1000314_pt1 | contig 13092 bp, 9 predicted proteins | sample China_Galinas_PW_6_FD_185520 | JGI IMG/M metagenome (GOLD analysis project Ga0210111, IMG submission 185520) | Wetland microbial communities from San Francisco Bay, California, USA, that impact long-term carbon sequestration - China_Galinas_PWC_D2... | ecosystem: Environmental > Aquatic > Marine... | reverse complement strand
CGTCATGGGAAACGACTTTCAAGAACATATAGATGTGCCCCTTTTTCGTGAATTTGAAGGCGTTGCTCACCAGGTTGATGAGCGCCTGCCGCAAACGAGTGGCATCCGAACGAATGACGGTCGGAATCGCGGATTCGAGAATGATCTTGAAGTCGACCTCGGAGTGACGCCTTTTCGTCGCGATCGACGCATTTACGTCTGCCAAAACCTCGCACAACGAGCAGGCACCGACGGTGACGTCGATCTTCCCGGATTCCACGCGCTCTGCATTCAACAGATCATCGACGAGGGCGACCAGGTGCTTTCCGTTACGGAGAATCACCTCCCGAAGATCCGGATGACCGTTGGATCGACCATTCTTTGACTCGATGAGTTCGGTGGCGCCGAGCATGGCCATGATCGGTGTTCGGATTTCGTGACTGACGTTGCTGAGAAACTCGCTCTTGACTCGATCCGCCTCTTCGGCGGCCTTTTTGGCGTTCTGGAGTTCGATGGCCGTATCGCGCCGCTCGAGTTCCGCGGCCGCGCGTGTGGCGAAGACGCGCATGATGCCCAAGCGCGATGCATCGTCCGACATGGGCCCATCGTGCATGACAGTGAGGAGTCCCAAGATTTCCCCCGACGATTTGCGCACCGGCACACCGAGATAGCTTTGCGCAGATAGGCGCGTCAGTGCGCGGGCGTCAGGAAACAACTCCTGCAGACGTTCCGGGTGATAGCGCTCTTCTCCGCGAAGCACGCCCTCGCAAGGCCTTCCGCACACGTCGAATTCCACATCATCTCTGATTCCGTCACCCGCCCAAAACGCAAACGTGCGTACTCGCTTGCCGTCTCCCTTCACGCGTTCCGCCAGAAAGGCGTAACGAACGTCGATAGCCAAGGCAAGATGGCGTACGAGTGAATGGAAGAAGTCACTGCCGGTGGCCCCGGCCGTGCCTTCGGCAATGAAACGGAACTTCTTTTCCGCCCGACTTCGCTCTCGCATCAACGCCATGGCATGGACACGGCGTCGTAGTAAGAGATACACGGTCAGTCCGATCAGCGACAGCACAAACGCCAAGGCCGGTAGAATCACAGCCGCCCGACGGTAAAACGGCTGGGAAATTTCAAAGGAGAGGGTCGATCCCGTGGAATCAAAATCGGGCGAAAAACCCTTGGCTTGAACGGTAATACGGTGGGGACCGTACGACATGTTCTTTCTTGCGAATTCTCTGGCTTTGCCCCACGGCGACCAGGCGTCTTCATCCACGCGATAGCGCGTCATCAAATCGGCGGGTTCAAGCAGCCCCCCGTAACTGTAGGCCGACCAGTGCACCAGAGCGGTGGTTTCATCCAGAACGACCGGCTCCAAGACGACCCTCGGGCGGTGTTGCACGACGGACAAATCAAGGATGCAAGTGCCCGTGCTGCGTGTTCCCACATAGATCTTGTCACCCACGGGATGTATGGGAAAGAGCCGGGCGGAGCTTAGACCGTTTTCCGTGGAATACGTCGACCAGTTTCCATCATGGTAGCAACAGAATCCGTCCGAGGTGGAGACCCACAGACGGCCGCGCGAATCGACCTGCAAATCCCACACGCGGTCGTCAACAAGACCGTCGGCTGTCGTGAGGTACGCCGGCTTGTCGGACGCATCGATGGATCCCAATCCGGCGCGCTGGTGCCCGAACCATACCGTGTCGCCGTGATCGACCGCCATCGTAAAGACGCGATCGGCTCGAAGCCCGTCGTCGGGTTGCCAGTGCTTCCAGATCCCGTCCCGCCATCGGCTTATGCCTCGGGCTGTTCCAAACCAGAGGGCTCGATCTGACGTTTGCACAACCGCATAGACGCGCCCGTTGAGCAGCCCTTCCTCCGGACCCCAGCGTTCGAAGTGTCCATCGCTGTAGACAAACGCACCAGGCCCGGCGTCTCGGACTTGGTCCGTGATCTGGCCGATCCCCAGAAACCACAATCGCCCCTCACGGTCCTTTCTGATCTTGTGTACGAACGGCGCATCGAGTCCCTCGGCGGGACCGAAATGACGCCATTGCCGACCGTCCCAGCGAAAGGCACCGGGGAATGAAAAACCGCTGGAAATCCAGATATTCCCGTCGGCATCTTCACCGATGCCAATGATCCTACCTAGGTCGGTCTCACGAATGCGCTTGACACTCTCGACGGTGCCATCCGGTCGTCTGATTTCCACGCCGTTCCCGGTGCCGAGCCATACGGATCCGTCGCTTGCTTTCAAGATCTCCGCGATCTGATCCTCCAGTCGCCCTTCACCATGCCGCCAATACGTCCACCGACGATCCGATCGTCGGTGCAACAATAGCCCAGACTTGGCACCGACCCACAAATCACCGTTCGGACGGACCCTTAAGAAGTTGATCGAGTAAAGTTCCGGCGGGACCGGATCAAGAACATCCCAGACTCCCCCCTTTCGAATCCAGAGTAGACCGGACTCCTGCAACGCGTACGCCATGCCCGCCGAATCCACGTCAACAAAAGGGAATACGCAGTAGCGGAAATCGTCGTTCAAATGGATAGCGCCATCGCCGTCCCATTCGGCGAGACCGGCGAGACCATCGGGATACCGAAGGGAAGCCAGTCCGCCTTCCGTCGAATCTTCCGCAACGCGAATAAGTTTCGCCGGAGCGTTGCCGGTATCCAACCGAAGATCCCACTGTTCGTCGGTCCATCGGTAGAGGCGTGAGACCGCGCTGAGCCAAACGGCACCGCGACTTGTACACCAGAGTCTTGGTTCACTGAATTCGTGAAAACTTGGAGGTGCTGGCGCACGTTTGATGTCACCGTCTTTCTCGAGCCAGATCGATCTTTCCCCGGTCTCGGCATCCGCCGTGATGACCAACAGAAAACCACCCGGGAAGGAGACTGCCGACGTGACTCGTAGAGACGTGCCCTTGGACTCAATCGAAACATGATGAAAACCGTTCGCACCGCCACGAAACAGCTTATGGGCGGCGACAACGACCAACCCATCGTGATGATCAGCCGAGACCATATGGGGACGCAAACCCGCCAATTCACTCGATGGATCGAGAGCATGCCATTGGTACCCGTCGAACCATGCAAGTCCTGAATCGGTCACGGCCCACACTGTTCCCGTCGGCGTTTCGATTACGTCTTGAACATGGTCGGAGGGCAATCCGGATTGTGTCGTGTACCGCGTCCAGCGCCAGGACTCGAAGAATGACTCTGTGGAATCGACCGCCCGTGCTTCCGCCCCGGCGATCGAAACGGCGTACAACAACACCTGGAGCCGGCGTTTTTGCGGAAAGACGTTATTGAAGACTCTCATGAAGAACGCTCCCGATCCTTCGATTCCTCATGATACATGAATCGCCGGCACGATTCAATCGAAAAGTGCTTGAAGACGCTCATCGATACTGCAAGAGCATGGCCAGCAGGTTTTCGTCAGAGCGGGCTCGCCCGTCAGACCTACGCGATGCTGGGCGGGGGAATTGGAGTCTGTCGGTCGAAGGGCAGGCAGCCGGGGTAAACAACGATTCGCACATCGTCGACCTCAACCGCCTGCCTGACGGTAGCGCCGGGCAGGGTCGTCCACCGGCTTTTCGCTGGCGTGTCGCGAACCAAGCGGGTAGTCTGCCCGGTAGCGATATCCAATTCTTACTGCAAAAGGTCGGCGACACGAACGTAGGAGATAATCGATGAGCACTAATGTTGAGACAAGACGCGACTTTCTCGGCAAGGCCACGGTAGCCGGCGCCGTGTTGGCGGCCGGGGCTGCCGTGTCGACGGCAAAAGGGGACGACAAGGACGACGAGCGGCGGGCGATTCCCGCCCGGCCGGGTGCGCCCTTTTCTCGCGCGGTGTCATTTGGCGGCGTGGTGTTCGTGGCCGGTGTCGTGGGCCGGGCACCAGGAGAAAGCGACATGGCTTCGGCCGAATTCGAGCCGCAATGTCGACAGGCGTTGGAGAATCTCAAAGCGTCGGTCGAGGCAGCCGGATCGAGCATGGCTAACGTCATGAAGTGCAACTGCTTCCTGACGGATATACGGGACTTCGCGGCGTTCAACAAGGTCTTTCAAAGCTACTTTCCGTCGAGCCCGCCGGCGCGATCGACGGTTGTCGTGAAGGAGCTGGTCGTACCGGGTGCCAGAATCGAAATCGATTGTGTCACCTCTATGGCATAACGGATTCCGGTGGTGCGCCGGCGCTGGAACCTGGTCATGGGTTGCGGACGCATTTCGACTTCCGGGCGGTGCCCCATTCTTCACGACGCGAAGGGTGAGGGAGGGATGCGATGCGACATTGCGAGGAGGGTTCGTCATGGTGAGTAGACGTGAATTCCTGGGCGCGCTTTCCGTGCCGGCCGCCTCATTGGCGATCGGCGGCAGTTTCGCGCTGAGACCGCTCAAGACCGCCGAAGCCGGAGACACCCCGCTTGATTTCCCCCATCGCCACGGCGACGCCGGCGCGATCGCCCGCGATGAGGATTTTTGGTTCGCGTGTGCCCGGGCGTTTACCGTGGACCGGTCGTTGGTGAATCTGAACAACGGCGGCGTGAGCCCCTCGCCGCAGTTCGTCCAGGCAGCGATGAAGCGGCATTTGGATTTCTCCAATACCGCCCCGCCTTACACGATGTGGAGGGTGTTGGAGCCGCAGCGGGAGGCCGTTCGCGAGCGATTTGCTCGCCAATTCGGTTGCGACACCGAGGAGGTCGCCTTCACCCGCAACGCGTCCGAGAGCCTGCAAATCTGCCAGTTCGGGTTCGATCTTCGCCGCGGTGACGAGGTCCTGACCACCAACCAGGACTACCCGCGCATGCTCGCCACCTTCAAACAGCGCGAGCGTCGCGAGGGGATCGTGTTGAAGCAGTTTTCGATTCCCATACCGGCCGAAGATGATGACGAAATCGTGTCATTGTTCGAGCAGCACATCGCGCCCAAGACCAAGTTGATCCTGATTTGCCACATGATCAACATCACCGGTCAGATTTTGCCGGTGCGCAAGGTGGTGGCCATGGCGCGGGGGAAGGGGATTCCGGTCGTCGTCGACGGGGCCCACGCCCTCGCCCATTTTGACTTCAAGCTTTCGGATCTGGATTGCGACTATTACGGTTGCAGCTTGCACAAGTGGCTCTTCGCACCACACGGCACCGGTCTGTTGTGCGTGCGGCGTGCCAAGATCGCCGACCTCTGGCCGCTCATGGCCGCCAATGAAGACCAATCCGACGATATTCGCAAGTTCGAAGAGATCGGCACGCACCCGGCCGCCAATTACCTGGCAATCGGCGAAGCGCTGACCTTTCATCAAGGGATCGGCGGCAAGCGCAAGGAAGAGCGCCTTCGCTTCTTGCGAGACTATTGGGCGCGGCGTTTGCTTGCACACGATCGCGTCAAACTGCACACGAGTCTGAAGCCCGCGTTTTCCTGCGGCATCGCCACGGTACAAATTGATGGCGTCGAATCGGGCGCACTGAACAACTGGCTGTGGAAGGAGCATCGAATTCTCACGACCGTGATCAAGCACGACGAATTCGAAGGGATTCGCGTGTCACCGAGCGTCTACACCATGCTGCCTGAACTGGACCGCTTTTGTGACGCGATGGAACACGTCGTTCGCCACGGTTTGCCTACGGCATAAGGACGTCGACAACAACAGGCGCGCGGGCTGGACCAAGACTGCGTTTCCTCGGTCTGTTGACAAATCGAATCACGGGCGCGATTCCGTGCTGACGTCCACACGGTTCCAGAAACCCTGCAAGCACTGGACCTTCAAACGGTAGAACCTCATGACGCCGTCCTTGCGGGCGGTCAAACGCATCATCGAGGCAAAGTTCGCACCGATCGAGCGCCGCTTCACTACGCAACGAGCCACATGGCAGAGAAGGCACAGACCCTCATGCCAGTTGGTATTGCGGGGGCGAAACTACGGATCCGGACACATTTCGAGTTGCGAACCCGGGTACTCGTTACCCCGAAAGGCGAGAATGATCGCGAACACGTCGTTGATATTTACAGACTGGTTCGGCGTGCCGTACGGTTGCTGCGCGAAACCGGCTGGTTCAATATCCGTCACCGACACATGCGTTGCGTTGCAGGGTGGATTGGAACAGCCAGGTCCAACCGCATTCGGGTCCTGAAAGGTCTTGATCGCTGCGAATGCGTCGTCGATGGCCACGAAGCCATTGGGCGCCGTCCACGCGTTGTCCACTGGATCGAACGTACCCACACAATCGCCCCACCACTTGTTCCCCTGCGGTCTTGCCTGGGTCTCCGCTACAAACAGCGGCTGAGACTCCGTGCCGCCGACGATGGCCACCACGTCATACGTGGAGGTCGGGATGATCGGACAACCGGTCAGGTGGACGACCGGACAACCGCTCCAATCAGGCGGGTCTGCCGGGCGGGCCGAACCGACCTTCGAGATACAATCTGGGTCCGGCGGGTTTGCCCACCACAGCGCGCCGACGGCCGTCACCCCATTCACCAGCGTGCCGACCAACTCCACACGAATATCAAATGTACCTCCGCCGGCACTTCCCGGCGTAAGGGAGATATAGCGGTTCTTGAGGAAGTCATACGGCGCCGGCGCCGGTCCGGGTCCAAGGGGCGTATCCAGACCACATGTTGCTCCGTCGGGGAAACAGGTGATTGGGTGGTCGGCAATCTTCTGCAGAACCTCCTGCCCGTTCCAGAAGACATCGAATCTGAAATAGATGTGTTCGCCATTGCGTTCACCCTGCGTGACAATCGGAACGATCCGTGAAGCACCCTGGATGGTAAGTGAGAAGTCGGGCACGCTCGCCGCCGCCGAGAAATCCACTGTCGATAAGTCGTCGTAATACGTCGGCGAAACCACGTACTGCAGATTCCTGATGTCAAACGGCTCAGAGTCGTCGTTGAAGAGTCTCAAAATATGGATGTACTGGCCAGGCGTCTGGTCGTCTTCAATCGGCCAGTGAATCTGCCATCCATGAGCCGGTGCGGCTTTCGCCATCGACCTGTCGCGGCGGGACCAGGTGAACTGCGTCCGTTGGGTATTGTGGCAGGTCAGCCACAGGGTGGAGGTGACATCCACGGAATCGTTTTCTTCAACGGAGGCATTGGGCGCGGTGCTCTGATCGAAATGTACTTCGGCGAACACACCGTGCATACCGTTGTCCGCGATGTCGGTGTGGGGGCAATTCGTGTTTTCGCCGCCGTTTTGAGTTCGGCTGTGGGCGGGCGCTGGTTGGTCAGCGCGATTGCTGCTGGTCAAGGAATTATCCGTATGGAACGGCGCACCGAATTGTGCTTCCCATCCATTCACTTCGATGTTGTCTTCCTTCTGCCACATCAGAACTTCGAGGTCATGGGCGCCTGACGGATACGCTGTTTGCTTGACAGAGTTTGTTTCTCGCACCTTTACGCGTGCCTTGCATCCGCCGGTCGTCACCGGGTCGGTGGAAGGTGTACCGCTGCCCGAGAAGACAATGTTGTCGTACGTCACATCGCCTGACGTGTCCTGCGGGATCGTGAAATCGGTCAGAAGCGTCAATGGCTCGCCGGACGGAACGCATTGACCGTCAGGGAACTCCCATTCGACCACGATGTATTCATGGGTATCGTCTACGTGAACCTTGTAAACCTTGGGCTTATCATCCTTGGGCGGATCAAGGGCCAGGTCGTAGCTGCAAATGTGAAAATCGCTACCGCTGCCGCTCGCGTGAACCTCGTAGGTCAACCGCGAGGCGCAGTCCACAGCGTTCTGCGTCTCGGTCGTTTGGCCTTGGATCGCTACGGCGCACGTCTCGGGTTGGGCCAACGTCGTGGCAATCGTAACGTACGGGTAGGGGACGCTCGCATCATTGAAGTACTTTATGTGCGATTCGCCCAAGATATCGATGTAGTCGTACGGCATCACATCCTGCGTCTCGCGGCCTTCGGCCCAGTCATCGGAGTCGGTCACTTTTACGAGCGTGGGATCAACCGTTAGTGGCTCCGTCGTATCCGCCCCGTCGTCTCCCCAGGCCGCAATCACGTGCCTTAGCTGATTCGAGCAGCCGTAGCCGAGCGGTGGAATCCCCTGGTCCCACTTCAGCCTGATCCCGACGAAGTGGCAGGCACGGAGCTCGTTGGCGATGAAGAGCGGGCGGATATTCGGATTGAATCCGTCTACGTCATCGATGTCTCCGTAAGCCGTGACGAGCGTATAGTCATTGGTGCTGCATTCGTTATGAGTCGATTGGAGCCACCAACTGATGGCATCGTATACGTGCCCTCACGTGCCGGGTGGCGGGTATTCGGTCTTGAGTTGCTCGTAGATCGTCTCCGCGTTCACCTGCATGTCTGTGTTGGGCCCGTAGCCCGCGCCGGCGAGCATGTTGGCGCTGGTGATGAGCCAGCAGTCGTAGAACTCACCCGGCTCGTCCTTATCGATGTCCGGCGGTACAGGAATCTTCAGATAGTCGCCGAGTGCCGAACCGGAGAAAACCAACAACAGAATAGATGTTGCGATTCGCACAGAAATCGCTGTTCTCCACGTCGTCATGAGATACTCTCCGTAATAGAGGAATCAGAGATCTGGAGGCGGCATGAGCTGATGTGTCACGCATATGCCACCATTTCTCGACGGGGGCGTCGCTTGTCATGTCGGAGCGAACCGGACAGGGTGAAAGACGAAATGGGCTGATCGTCAGGCTCATCACGCGCCGCGCCTCATTCCAGCCCAACAATTAAGTTAGCCAAGTATCTATGTGGGGTCAAGTGGCTGCACGTGGGATGCGACGTGTCAGGGCGACCCGCCGCCTGCTCATTCCGCACTACCTTGGTCGCATCATTGACGCCACGCGGTGCGACTACAGGTGCTCGCCGCACGATGGGCAACAGGGTTCCGGCAAATTCTTCAATACGCGCCCGCACCGCCGGCAAAGCGTTTCGCGCACTTTCAGTCGGCCGAACAGGGCGAATACGCCGATGGCGGCCAGCGCACCGAACACCGCCTCCGGCAGGCCCACGCAGGTGCGCCACGTGTACACTGCCACGGCCTCGGTTACATCCGCCACGGGAGCGGACACATACACGGGGTCGGCCCGGGTGAAGGGATCGTAGGCTTTGACGTCGAATAGAAACCACTTGTAATCCGCAAAGGGCCAGTAGAGCAAGGTGACCAGCGCCGCGGCGATCGTGATCCGCAACCATGTGGGCCAGCGGTATCGCATCAGATCGGCTCTCCACACTCGGGACATCGAGGTTGCGTCAATCCGTAAAGAATGTGGGAGCAGCGCCGGCAGTGCGAGTGTCCGTCGTCGCGTGGCCGGCCGTAGCGACGCGTCAGGGCCGCATATGCCAACACGCCGATCAGCGCGGCGGGCAAGACTGTTGCCAGGCTGTAGGCGAGGTGCCAATAGCCAAGCGGCCAGATCCTGTGCAGACCGGCAGGGAGTCGTTCTAACCTCTCACTCGATACGCGGACGAACACCGACATCGCGGAAGACAGGCCGACGTAGGATTTGGTTGGCGAGAAGGTCACACCAGGCCCCGAGCCGATGCGTTTGGACCAGTGCCATCCGGCGTACACTTTGAAAAACGCGACCACCATGACGAGGGACATCAGGACGCGAAGCCACGCGGGCCACACGCGCGCTGGGCGATGTCGGCCGGTTTGGACCGGGGACTGCGGCGAAAGCCCGTGCGGCTGGATCTCTGGCTCACTTGGCGGACTTATGTCTGGCACCGTTTGCTCCACGTTGGTCCGAACTGGTGCTCTCGTTCAAGGCTGGGACAATTCTACCACATGGACATCGCCAGTACCAAAGGGTGTCCGGACCGCGACGGTGGAATGCCGAGCTAACGGTACAGCGTAGAGTCATCCGTGCAGCGTCCGTAAGGAAGCGGTCATGGAGCAAGACAGAGGCAAAAACGCTGTTTGTGCTCCGTGAATGGGTCGCGTAAGAGACACCTTGTCATGTGCTGCCAAGCTCCCGCGGCCAACTTTCCGAAGTGGTGTACGCTGTTCCCACAGTAATCTCTGACGGTGTCTCCCCGGTGGGGGTGCGCGACGGAATCGACGGAGGCAAAGAACCGTATGGCAGGTCGTTGCTCCGCCGCAGGTGGAGCGTTGACCTGCCGGTCCCGGGAGGCAGGTGGACCCCCCGGCCAAGCCGGGAGAACCACCTGCCCAACATGGAACCCGGCGAAAGCGCCACGCGCCTTTCCAGTGGTCTATCATCTTAACTTGTTTGAATCACGGACAGATTCACGGTATGCTATACCAGACCCCGTAATTCCGCATTTCGTGTTCCCGAAAGGAGCGTGTGAATATGAACCGTTTCCGCTTCGATAATCTGCCTTTGCATGCGTCGTTGATCGTCGTGGCAATGACACCCGCATTGGCAGCACAGGAGTCCGCTGAGGAGGGTAGCTGTTGCCGAGGCGGCCGTCTGCCCGGCTGTGACAATGCAATATGCCGCGATGCTGTCTGCTCATGCGATCCGTTTTGCTGCGCAGTGGTTTGGGACGATGATTGTGCCGGCTTCGGGCAAGACGAAAATGGTTGCGGGGCGGCGGCCTTGTGCAGCATCTGTGCGGACGCCGACGCCGACGGCGTCTTCGATGACGTGGATGTCTGCTGCGATACGGACATGGGTGTGACGGTGGACGAGGAGGGGCGTCCCCGCGGTGATCTGGACGGCGACTGCGATGTGGACCTGGCGGACTATGCCATCTTCCACGGGAATTTCCGCGGTGCGGCCGGTGCTACCGGTCCATGTTGCCTGCTCTCTCCATCTGACTGTGACGACGGCGATCTTTGCACGGTGGATTCCTGCGATCCCGTCAGCGGTTGCCGACACATGGCCGTAACTTGCGGAGAGGGTCTGATATGCGATCCAGCAACGGGTGCGTGCGTTTCCCCAACTTGCAGCAACGATGCCGAGTGCGATGATGGACTGTTCTGTACCGGTCAGGAATCGTGCAATCCGGAACACCCCGATGCAGGTGCCAATGGCTGCCTCAGCACCGGTGACCCATGTGCAGGCAGTAGTACGCCGGGCTGTGACGAAAACTCGGACACCTGTCTCGGTTGCACCTCCAACGCTCAATGTGATGACGGGCTGGCCTGCACCATAGACACCTGCAACCTTGGTCCGAGCAGATGCGAGCACACGAGTGTCGATGCGGCCTGCAATGACGGTAACTATTGCTCGGGAAGCTGGATGTGCGACCCTTCCCATGCGAATGCGGACGCCTACGGTTGCGTGAGCACGGGCGACCCGTGTATCGCGGGACCCGACGGCGTCGGCAAAATCTGCAATGAGGCGACAGATGCCTGCGATGACTGTACGTCTGCCGCGCAATGCGATGATGGCTTCCTTTGCACGGACGACACTTGTATCGCGGGTACGTGTAATTACGCCAACATCGATGCCAACTGCCCTGACGCGCTGAACTGCGACGGCGTGGATTTCTGCGATCCCGCGAATCCGAATGCCGATGATGACGGCTGTGTGCCGCCCGGCGACCCGTGCGATCCGAAGCTCTGTGATGAGGCGACCTATGTGGTCGGCGATCCGGGCACGTGTGTCGATTGCACCAGCAACGCGGACTGCAACGACGTCATCACCTGCACGCTTGACACTTGTGATGGCGTGACGGGCAATTGCTGGCATACACCTGACGACGCGCTTTGCCCCGATGCGTCCTTCTGCGACGGCGTGGACACCTGTGATCCGGCCGATCCGGATGCTGACGTGGACGGTTGTGTTCCGAACCCGTGGGCCTGCGGGAACGCCTGCAACGAGAACACGGATTCGTGTTTCGATTGCACGTCCAACGCCGACTGCAACGACGGGATTCCCTGCACCGACGACACCTGCGACGGTGGCACAGGCATCTGCACGCACGCTGACAACTGCGGTATCGCGACGTGCAACGTACAGAGCGGCCAATGCCAAACCAAACGGTGTGGTGATGGTTTCGTTAGTCCCGGCGAGCAGTGCGACGACGCGGGCGAATCCACGGCGTGTGACTCGGACTGCTCGTTTGTGGCTTGTGGCGACGGCATAACCAATGTGACGGCCGGCGAGCAGTGCGACGATGGCGGAGAATCGGCTGTCTGCGATGGTGATTGTACCCTACAGGTCTGTGGCGATGGCCATGCCAACGCGACGGCCGGCGAAGCATGTGACGACGGGAACCAGACGGATAGCGACGGCTGCAGTCAGACTTGTCAATTCGAGAACGATTGCGGGAACGGAATCGCCGAGCCTGGCGAAGAGTGTGACACGGGCGGCGATTCGGCGACCTGCGATTTCGACTGCACCTTCGTGGTCTGCGGCGATGGTCACGTCAACGACCCGGCCGGTGAGGAATGCGACCCGCCGGGCGAGACTTGCGATTACCGCTGCTGGAGACAGGAACCCGGCGAGAAATAATCGTTCCGGATGATCAACAAGAGAGTGCAAGGATATGAGCAATAAACCGATTTACACGTCGAAGAGCACTGTCAAAAGCCTGTGGCAGGAATATCGGATTTACGACGATCATCTCGAGTTCGACACGCTGTTCGGACAAATGAAGATTCCCTTCGATGACATTGAACAGGCCGAGGTATCGGAATCTGAGATCCAGGGGCTGTTCAAAGGCGACCTCCATCTCAGGTACGTACCGGCGTTGAAGCTGGACTGGGCCAACTTCGTCGAGCACGTCGTCGTCGATAAGCGTGAGGGCGTGCTGCGACACATTCTCTTCACGCCCGAGGACCCGGCGGCTTTCGTAAGCGTGCTCAACGATGCCCTCGCGCGATTCCGAGAGCAACAGGATTGATAAAGGTAAGTGTCGAAGGCGCTGCGGCCGGTGCATCTAATGGGGCTATGATCTACGGGGCAACGGGAGCGGGACGTGCCCGGAATGCGGGGAGGACGTGCAGTACCGTCCCCGGCAGGGGGCGAAGGTTTGTAGCCCGGGGTGACCGAAGGGAACCCCGGGTTGGCGGCGCTCATCATGTCCGTTTCGCCCCGGCAGAAACTATGAAAGCCGGGTTCCGAACCGGTCGGTTTTCGGGATCATTGTCCCATTCGTTTGACGGCCTGATCACGTGGATCGGCCAAAGATGACCGAGAACGGAGACCCGGCGATGAAG
>Ga0210111_1000306_pt1 | contig 13142 bp, 11 predicted proteins | sample China_Galinas_PW_6_FD_185520 | JGI IMG/M metagenome (GOLD analysis project Ga0210111, IMG submission 185520) | Wetland microbial communities from San Francisco Bay, California, USA, that impact long-term carbon sequestration - China_Galinas_PWC_D2... | ecosystem: Environmental > Aquatic > Marine... | reverse complement strand
GCCCCACCCAAGAAACCGAAGAGCCCACATCCACGCCGTTCCACACGGACTCATCTGTCCGCCCACCAGGTCATTGAGAAATCCAGGACACAGCGCAAATGCGGATAAGGACAAGCGAAATGATGTTAACAGCAGTGGACACCCGACCCACGTCCAGAAGAAAGGCCGTGGGTCACCCGACGCATTCAAGTCGAGAACCCACGTCCAAAAGGAAGGACGTGGGACAACCAACCGGATGACGACCATTCGAATCGCGAACCCGCGTCCGGAGGACGCGGGCCACCCGACTTATTCCAATCGCGAACCCACGTCCGGAGGACGTGGGCCACCCTTTACCATTCGATGGACCACGCATCCCACCCGTTACCATACGATGGGCCAAGCACCGTCCCAGTTCATTTTCAACACGGATGCGTCGTCGTATTCGTAATAGCGGAAGCTGCTCCACGGCCACTGCTCCGCGGAATCGACAAGGCCGCGCGTGATCGGGTTCTTGTGGCAGTAGTCAATTTTCTGTAGCAGCGCCTTTTGTTGATCGATGTTGAAGTCATATCCACGAGCATGCATGATGATCTGCTTATCAAACTCGCCGCGAGCCCACGCATTCAACGGATCGGACCATAGATTCCCGTCGCGTCGCCAGACTTCACGTAGGCATCGCTTGCCGTGAAAGCCAATGTGTTGCTTGAAAGCGTGCAGCAGTCTCGAAATGGGGATCGGCTTGTCCTCTCCTTTAGCATGGGGATAGACGATCAAATGAAGATGCTCCGGCATGATGACGTACGCGATAAGGCAGGTGTCAAAACGCGTCTGCAGGATGCGAAACCCGTCAATGACCACGCGCTTCATGTCGTCATGCCAAAAGAACGTCAATCGGCGATAGCACGAGATTGTCCAGAAGTGTGCGTGACCCGGTTCGTCGTATCGTTTGAGGTAGCGGGGCATGACAGCATTCTAGCGTCCGTCGTTACGCGGCAAATCAGGGGACTGTCTGCAATGGCCGCGGAATCGAGAGCCCGCGTCCAAAAGGAAGGACGTGGGCCACCCGTCCGGTGCGCCACCCGTCCCACCCGTCGGTGCCGCTTCGGCCGCGCCCGACTATAGTCCACAGAAACTTCTTCTTCTGGTGAAAGGACTTCTTGTGGCCAAGATCACTGAAATCGCATCCGGTGTACACCGGATCAGCATTCTGTTTTCGGACATCAACCTTCAGTTCAATCATTTTCTCGTCGTCGATGACGAGCCGCTTCTGTACCACACCGGGATGCGGGGCATGTTTCCCGAGGTGCTGGACGGCGTGAAGCAGGTGATGGACCCGGCGAAGCTCCGATGGATCGGCTTCAGTCACTTCGAGGTCGACGAGTGCGGGTCGCTCAACGAGTGGCTGAAGATCGCCCCGAACGCCCAACCGGTGACCGGCGTGGTCGGTGCGCTGGTGAACCTCAACGACTTTGCCGACCGGCCGCCCCGGGCGCTCGAGGCCGACGCGACGTTCAGCACGGGGCGGTTTCGTTTCCGCTACCGGCCAACGCCGCACCTTCCCCACGGCTGGGACGCCGGTGTGCTCTTTGAGGAGACGCAGCGCGTGCTCTTTTGCTCCGACCTCTTCCATCACGAGGGTGATGTCGAACCGCTGACCGGGTCGGACATTCTGGGCCGCGTGCGTCAGGCGCTGATTTCGTATCAAGCCGGACCGCTTATGGACTACATGCCGTACACACCGAATACGCGGCCGCTGCTCGAAGGTCTCGCGGCGCTGAAGCCGCAAACCCTGGCGACCATGCACGGCAGCTCCTTCACCGGCGACTGCGCCGCCGCGCTCATCGAACTGGATGGCGTGATGAAAGAGACGCTGGGCAAGCCATCCAGGCGATAAATCGCGAACCCACGTCCAGGGGACGTGGGCCAGGGGACGTGGGCCAGAGGACGTGGGCCACCCGTCCCACCCGCCTTCGATTGCCGTCAAGAACCGATAGATATCGGCCGCCAGCGCTTCTTCCAACGGCCTCCCGCCAACGTTCGCAAAAACAGGCTTGACAGTAATACCATTAGATGGTACTATTTGGTATACATTGCAGGAAGGAAAGCCCATGGCCAAGAATACGAGCATCACTCTCGGCGACCATTTTGAGGCCTTTATCGGCAACCAGCTCAAGGCGGGTCGTTACGGTAACGCGAGTGAAGTCGTTCGTGCTTCTCTCCGCCTTCTGGAAGAACACGAGCAGAAAGTCGAGGCCCTGCGCCAGGCCCTTATTGATGGGGAAGCAAGCGGTGATGCCGGCTCCCTTGATTTCGACCAAATCAAACGTGCCGCTCGAGAGCAAGCCGGGCTAACGGCTGAACATGGCTAGAAAACTCGTCAAAGACCGCGCGGCCGAGTCGGACCTCATCGGTATTTGGGTCTACTCGTTCGAGCAGTGGGGCGAAGCCCAGGCCGATCGATACGTTTCCGCCATGGAGAACGGCATTCGAAAACTCGTGAGCGCCCCTGAAGCCGGCAAGCGGCGGGATAGGCTGCATGAGGGATACTGGTCCAAGCGGATCGAGTACCATGTGGTGTTCTACACCTTCACCGACAATGAGCTACGAATCTGCCGAGTGCTGCACGAGGTCATGGACCCGGACTTGCACTTGTAGAGGCGATCCGTAACCGAGACCCCGGGGAGGCCCCGAGCCGGTGGCGACCATGCACGGTAGCTCGTTCACCGGCGACTGCGCCGCCGCGCTCCTAGAGTTGGATGGCGTGATGAAAGAGACCCTGGGCAAGCCGTCCACGCGGTGATTACGTTTCCTTTTTGGGGCGACCGGATCGTAAACGTGTTCGGGGTGCGGGTTCCCTACACGAATAACAGTCTTTTGAAATAGTCGCGGACGGCCGCCACGGGCTGAGCACGACCGAGTACGGATTGCGATGCGGGGCGGGTGGCCCAGGTTCTACGAACCTGGGCTCACGATTTCTTGAAGCGCGTCACCCGACCGAATCATGAGCCCACGTCCAGAGGACGTGGGCCACCCGGCCACGAGGGCGGCCGCTACATTCTTCAACAGGCCGATCAGCATTGCCATCGTCCCCGCTTTGTCCCACGCTCCGATGATCATCAGCGCTGGAAATAATCACGTCGCAAGTAAATGTAGACAGCGAAGCCCCACCATCCAAGGAGCGTCAAAACAGTCGCGAGGAAGATCCACTGATCGAACATACTCACGTCGATTAAAGACTTCACCTCCTGCGTCACACCGCTGGCGGCCAGGTAGGCATCCCGGGTGTCTTTGTTCAGGACGAACAGAAGCCTGTCCAGGGTGTAGACGATCGTGCCCGCCATGAACAGCCGGTATCCCCACGACCGCCCGAGAATCAGTCCCAGCCCGATGCCCAGAAACAGCATCCCGAAAAACAGATTGTAGCAAAGAGCCGTGCCGCCGCTTCGCATCGCCCCGAACAGCGGGACTTCTGAAGTCAATGAGACGAACGAAAAAACACTCGATAGGACGAACAGCCAGCCGGAAGTCTTGATGATCGAACTGCCCTTGCGCGGGGCAGGTGACGGGGAAGGCGCTTCGGGAGCAACCCATTCACCGCTCGCCGTTCTTGCTGCCCCGCAGAATCGACACAGAATAGCGGCATCTCGGATCTCTTCAGCGCAGAACGGGCATTTCACGGTAACTGCTTCTCCTTGTCGTCGCCGCCTTGAAACACTACCAGCATATCCGCATTGGGTCTCTCAGAACATGAGGCAAGATCTCCACAGGAGCCGTGGGGTGCATAACAAAATCGGCGGACGCGAAAAGCCATAGGGCAGGTCGTTGCGCCGCCTCAGCGGAGCCTTGACCTGCCGATTTGGCAAGGCAGGTGCCCCCCCGGCATAGCCGGGAGAACCACCTGCCCTACAGGAAGCCCGCCGAAAGTGTCACGGACCCGCCTCCGACTTGTCCGACCACCAGCCTCGACGCTCGCCGGCATCGTCGATAAACTAGTGCCGCTTCCAGAAAGGTGGCTCAGCTTTCTTCCCCCCTTGCCAAGGGGGGATTGACGGGGGTCGTCGGGCGAGATCAGAACGTCCCCCTGCCCCTCCTTGGCAAGGAGGGGAGAAGGAAAACCGGCACGACTTTTTGGAAAAGGCCAGAACCGCCCGCTCGGTTTGTGCGTCGAGAGACCTCCCACAGGCTTTCTGGTGGCGTCTCGCGCCTACTTCCGCGGTGATGGCTTGATTCGCTACTCCGTCAGGAACCGTAGGCAAAACGGTACGGGCGTGCGCACGGCAATCTAGCGAATGGATGAATGGTCCGGTCAACATGATCCGGAGGAGTGGCCGAGCGGCTGAAGGCGACGGTCTTGAAAACCGTTAGGCGGGTAACCGTCTCGGGGGTTCGAATCCCTCCTCCTCCGTTGGCTGCGTGCAATTCGATGCACGCTTTTGCGCGACTGGAATACCGACCTGCTCGGTAGCCGGGCATCAACAAGACAAGAGGACTCGCACGCGATGCCCTGGGGCACGCTTCGGTAGATCATGACCACTGAGTCCCCTCACACGGCAGAATCGGAGCACGAGCCACCGGGCGGCGCCGTGAGAGTCATTGCGCGACTTCTTCGTTCGAATTACACGCTGTGGTTGGTGACGGTCGCCGCTGTGGGCGGCGCGGTGGCATGGGGGGCACTTTCTGAACAGCGGTCGTTTCTGGACAAGGATGAGGCGATCTACTTGCGCGTTATTCGCATGTTTGACGCCCACCCGTCGCTCGAGTTTCTGCGCGACTACGGCGGCGAGCCGGCAAGTCCGGCGCCCGTTTTCTTCATCGTGTATGCCGGCGTCGGCAGGTTGTTCGGTACCAGCGTGACCGTCTTTCGCGTGCTGTCTCTGGTCCTGACACTGCTGGCGTTGGCGTGTGTCTCGCTGTTCTTGCGGCATCGGGCTGATGGCGAGCAGCGCGATCACTTCCCGTTGTTGCTATTCCTATTCCCCTACATCTTCGGCATGGCCTTCTCCGTGATGGCCGAGCCGTTGACGCTGTTCGTGACGGTTGTCGGGCTGTGCTGCTTCCTGCACGGCCTGGAACGCGGTGCCAACCGGTGGTTGCTGGTGGGCAGCCTCGCGCTGGCGGTTGCGTTACACGTGCGTATCCACGCGATATTCGTGCCCGCGGCCCTATGTGTTGTACTGCTGTTGCGGAGGGACCGTTCCGTGTATCGGTGGTGTCTGGCCTTGGCACCGGTGGTGGCACGCGTGCCGCTGGTCCTTCTACAAGGCGGGCTGACGGTCAACCGCGCGGCCTTTGAAGGTACCAAGCCGGAGCTCGGATTCTGTCTTTCCCACATCAACTTCTTCCTCGTGTGGTTCGGCTACGTGTTCTTTCCGCTGTTGTGGTGGTGCCGAGGGCGGCGGTGGATCAATCTCGCCGCCGCGGTCGCCTTGCTTCCATTCTATGCGCTGGCCACACCGAACTTTCTGGGGCCCGAGCACTACGGGGCCATGCGAACGTTCTTCATCCGGTTCGGGATCGACTTGGCATCGGCGCAATGGATGATGCTGCCTGTCTGGTTTGCGGGATGCTACATGACCGTCGATCTGGTGCAGCGTGTGGTGGCAAGTGCGGAGATTCAAGAGCGGTTCCTTGGTGCGTGCGTCGTGATGGCCATGGTGTCGCTGGTATTCAGCACGGTCGTCTTCGAGCGATACTACCAGTTGGTCGTCCCGGTGATTGTTTTGCTCGGTGTGGCGCGGACGCACCGACCGAGCGGATACGTGGCCTGGTTGGTGTGCCACATGATGTTTCTGATCCTGGCGGCGGCGCGGCTGGCGAAGGATCTCGTATAAAGAACCTGCGCCTGATTCGTACCTGGTGCATCGTGTGCCGTGCCCCTGCTGTCATGATATCTTGAAGGTCCCGGACATCCGAAAGAGGCCTTCAACGCCCCTTCGAACGAATGCGATTCGACGCTCGTGCCAAATGCAGTTCCTGAAGGGGACGGTGTTGTCGACCTGGACGACCGGTCTAAATTCGAAGCGCGCTGTGACGCGCCGCTCCGATCGCCGAATGACCCTGCGGGCAGCGCGGGCGACCTTGATCGTGGCGGCGACTTGCATAATGATGATGGGACTATTCTCGTCCATGCGTCGACGGGGCCGGACAAGCCTGCGCCACTCGTTTTGCGCATGGGCGCGATAGCGGCGACATCGACTCGGACCCGCGCGGTGATGGCGTTGGTCGTTGCGGCAGGCGGGTTCGAACTGACTCAACGTTATCGGCACGACGACCCTAGCCCGACAATGGTTCGCGGGAGGTAGGTCTCACGTGGCATCCGTATCCCTGGCAAGCGTGTCCAAGGTGTTCAGCAACGGCGACGGCCGCATTCGCGCCGTGGACGACTTGAATCTGGAGGTGCCCGACCAAAAATTCGTGGTGCTGGTCGGTCCGTCCGGTTGTGGTAAGTCGACAACTCTGCGCATGATAGCGGGACTCGAGAGTGTCAGCAGCGGATCGATTCATATTGGCGACAGGGATGTAAGCGGCCTCGCGCCGAAGGACCGTGACATCGCCATGGTGTTTCAGAACTATGCACTCTATCCCCACATGACGGCGTACAAGAACATGGCGTTCGGGCTCAAAATGAGGCGAACGCCCAAGGCGGAAATCGACAGAAGAGTCAGAGAGGTCGCGGCGTTGCTCGGACTGGAGCGATTACTTGATCGCAAGCCGGCCGCTCTTTCGGGAGGCGAATGCCAGCGCGTCGCCGTCGGCCGCGCGATCATGCGAGATCCCAAGGTGTTTCTTTTCGACGAACCGCTCTCCAATCTCGACGCCAAGCTGCGTGTGCAAATGCGCACCGAGATCAAGACGCTTCAACGAAAGCTACGTGCCACCATGATCTACGTCACGCACGATCAAGAGGAAGCGATGACGTTGGGCGATACCCTGGTGATCCTGAACGACGGGCGCCTCCAACAACAAGGCACACCGCTTGACGTATATCGCAAGCCCGCGAACCGGTTCGTGGCCGAGTTCATCGGCACACCGACCATCAACATCCTCGAGGGTCGCCTGCAGGAGGCAAACGGTGGGCTCACGCTAGCCGGCCGTGACTTCCAATTCACGATTCCCACCTCGATGCGGGCTGTGCTGGATACGCACAGCGGTGCCTACGCAGCCGTGGGGATTCGGCCGGAATACTGCGAAATGGTCGCGCCGGGCCACAGAGATACGAAATCCTCGGCGTCGACGAACCTACCCTGCCGAATCGATATGCTCGAACCACTCGGGGACAGCATGCTGGTTTACGTAACGGGACCCGGCGACGTAAGCCTCGTGGCCCGAACCAACCCCGGCGCGGATCACGCAGCGGGCGACCATGTGATCTTGCGATTTGATCCGACACTGGCTCATTTTTTTGCGAACAGTGGCCGCGGCGAACGGCTCAAATGAATCGGGCGTTTTCCGCGAGCGCACTTGCGATCAGATTGTCACCTCGCCTGAAGAACTGCCTGCGGCGCAATCTGATCGAAGGAGGCCCGAATGCTCCTCAGCATCGCGCGAATCCGGTCCGTCTTTCCAATTCTCGTCATTTGTCCTCGACGAGTTTGACGACCTCGGCAGGAAGTTCAAAGACATCGCCAGGCAGATCGACGTTGTGCTTGATCGATTTGACGGTCATGGTGGCGCGGCGATTTCCATTGATGGTTCGTTCAATCTTGTACGGATACAGAATGCCGTCCACTTTCCTGTAGTCCTCCATCACGCTACCAAACGTTCGCTGCCTCTCGCCTCGATGAACCGTTTGATCCACGGCGTGCAGAAGCATCGTATCCACGTCGATGTAGTAGGTCAGAGGGAAATCGTAGATGGTACTCAGTTCCACTTTGTAGCATTTATTACCGGCAAACTCGACGATTTCCTTACACTCCGCCTTCGTACATAGCGCGCGCCACTTGTACGGCATGTGAAAAAACGTAGCGACCAGCTCGCGTGTTCGCATTTCGTCTTTCCGTATGGCCGTTCGTGACTGGGTTTGTAGCCACGCCACATCACCGTTCGACCCCCTCTTGATGATACCCCGCTCCGATTCCATCTCCACAAATTGCTTATCCGGCTCGGCCTCGTAGGTTGTGACGTGCATCACACCCTTGACGGAATCAGAGGTACTCTTCGTGACACGGTTCTTGATGCGCGAATACGCCTCCTTGCCGCCGCTACGCTGCACGTACATGTCCATAATCGCCTCGCCGGACGGGATCTTGTCGCCAGCTCGAACGGGCAAGACGGCCCATGTCATGGATACGAGGACCATAACGAATGGCCCGTATTTGATGAGGTTGTTGCGAAGTTTTCGTTGCATTCTGTTATCCACCAATTCCTTAGGATCGATTGCCAACTGCCTGCCCGGCGACCTGTATCATACCGGAATGCACGATCACGACTCCAGAGGCGAGATGAAAAAACAACCCCCGTTACGCCCAGGTTACGGTCGATGCCGAGCGCGAACGCGACTTGACAAATTCCGCCCATTGCGCGATGCCTTTGTCCGAGAATCGAACCAACCGGAGCGGCTCCGATACGTTGGATGCCTGGTTCGCACACTTCGGACTCAGTCGGGCCGAAGGTCGAGAAGGAAAGGAAAACTCGATGGTGAAGTACGTCGTACTGGTCAAATTCACGGAGAAAGGCGCAGGCAACGTGGCCGAGTCGGTCAACCGCGCGGACAATTTCAGCGCGACGGCCGCCAAAGCCGGCTGCACCGTCGAAGCGAGATATTGGACGATCGGACCCTATGACGGCTTGTTCATCCTCAACGCCCCGGATGAGGAGACGGCAGCCGCCGTCGTACTGTCACTCAACAAATCGGGTAGCGTCAACACGTGCATGCTGCGCGCCTTCGGCGACGACGAGTTCTGGAGCATCCTGCGCGCGATGCCTTAGACGCAAGCACCGTATGTCAGAAGTATCTCGACCATAGGAGTGCCCCGACCCTCGCGTCGCGAACGGTAGGGGACGGATGTGAACGCCGTGCAGCGCTTGAATCACCATGCTGGTGGGACAATGCACGGACAAAGCTGCTCATGAAGCGATGGGAAAGTGCGCGCGTCCGCCCGGTGCCCAGGGGAAGGTCCCAATCAAAGGACACGACGCATATCACACCGGGCAAGAAGATTCTCAATCCAGCCCGGGCAGCGCCGACCGTCCGGCGCAACGAGTAGGCTTTCGATTCCAGTCTCTCGTGCCAAGATCCGGGCGTGAGGCCGCCGGACCTGGAACTTCCAAATTTGGACCTCTTATCGGGAGGATCGACCTCAATACACTTGCGGCGCCCCCATCGCTACATGCGCCACTTGCGGTATGCCCGTTTTCGGGGCGCCTCGATTTCGCAAATCTAAACCTATCCTTGACGTTTGTTAACTAATGTTTTATCATGTCTATCCAAGTATGGGTGTTCGGAAAGATCGAGAATGAGCCCACAGCAAGTCTCGTCGCGAATTGGGACGTCATCCGAAAAGAGGCTCGCTGATCGGCCATCGTAACCGGACCCCGTTCGTTGTTGCATAAGAGCAACCGAGCGGCGCCGCCCCGGCGGTACCGCCATTTTCGAGGAGGCGGACGAGTGCAGCCACACCGTAGTTGGTGCGCGTTAGCGGCTGCCGTGTGCCTAGCCGCAGCTTGGTCCCCTTCAGTTCCTGCTTCTGACACCTTTCCCATTGCCTTCACCCAGTCAATTCCCGATGGAAGGGCATTATCGGACGCCTCGGTGCGTTTGTCGCTGGCGGCTCACGACTATCGCGAGGGCATGCGGGTCGTCACCGCCACGTTTCCATCCATCGAAGCGTCCGCGCGCGTGGTGTCCTCCGGCTTCGCCTGCGCGACGGATCCGGCGTTCGATCACACCGGTACGCAGTTACTTTTCTCCGGTGCACGGCAATCCGGCGATCGCCTGCAAGTCTGGCACGTCGCCTCGGCCGGGGCCGAACCGAGCCGGGCCTTTCAGCTAGACGCCGACTGCCTTCGCCCGCGATTCCTGGCCGACCGACGGATCGCCTTCGCTTCAAACAGAGATTCGACGTACGAGGAACACGGCGGAGCGTTCGCCCTTTCGATCTACGCCGCCGGCGTCGATCGCCAATCGATTACGCGGCTCACGCATAACCCCAGCAGCGAGTTCGATCCCGTTGTCCTGCCCGACGGGCGCATTCTTTTCTCCTCGTGGCAGCACGTGGGCAACTACTATTGGCCCAGCGGCAACGTGGCCCTTCTCCTCACCAACAGCGACGGCACCGGCGTGTTTCCTTTGACGGGAAACCACCGCGAACCACGGTTGAAGCGACGTGCCGCGTTTGTGCCACCGGATCGTATCGTGTTTGTGCAAGCCGACGAAACTTCCGACTTGGGTACAGGTGCACTGGTGGCCACATCGCTGAACGACGCCTTCGCCCCGTATTCGACGCTTGTATCCGCACGTGATTATGAAGTGCACTCCGCCGCCCCCCTTTCCGACGGCCGCCTCGTCGTTTCGGCCAAGCCGACCAATCGTGCAAACGCTACGTTCGCCTTGTACACATGGAGCGAAGGCGGCCTGACACCGCTCTACGACGATGCGCAAATGGACGAATTAATGCCGGCCGTGGGCGCCGCGGTGCCGGCACCGGAGCGCCGCATCAGCACGGTCGATCCCGACAAGGCCTTCGGGCACCTGACCATCTTGAACGTCTTTGAGACCGACCGCGAGAATGCCGTCCCGCTGTCCGCCGACACGGTGGCCGCCGTGCGCGTCATTGAGGGCATGCCGCTGCGAGACCAACACGACGGCGCGACCCCGTTCGTATCCGTGCCCGGTCGCGACGGGGAACCGCTGGCGAACCCCGCCGGCGCCACCGGCTACATTCCCGGCCGCATCCTCGGCGAAATCCCACCGGCCGCAGACGGATCGGTACACATGAAGGTGCCGGCCGATCGACCCTTGCGCATCCAATTGATCGATCGGGACGGCTTCGCCGTCATGAATGAACGTGCCTGGTTCTGGGTCCGTCCCGGCGAACGCCGCCTTTGCATCGGCTGCCATGAGAATCGCGAGCTGTCCGCCTATAACGTCGCACCGCTCGCGGCCAAGCGAACGCCAACGGATCTGACGGAACCGCACGATTGGCGAACCGTGACCTTCCAACAGGACATCGCGCCGATTCTTGCCGCCAACTGTGCGCTCTCCGGATGTCACGTGCCGCCGACGCCCACGGCCATGCTGAACATGAGTACGACCGCGCTGGCTGGCAATGAGGAGGCGCCTCTCTCTGGTCGGTTCCATCCGGCATATGTCAATCTTCTGACACGACAGAAAAACAAACCGTTTTCGGTCGGTGGCCGGCGAGTCCATCCCGGCAACGCGCGACAGAGCCCCATGCTGTGGATGCTCTATGGGCGTCCTCTCGGACCACAATACAAACCCGCCCCGTTCGACCGACCCATGGTCGAGGCGCATCCCGGCCCCATGCTTCCCGAAACCCAGTTGGAGTTGATACGCACGTGGATCGACCTCGGCGCAGTCTACGACGATAACGGAAACGGCAACAGATGGAATGAGAACCTGCATCACGCGCAATCAGACGCTGCGGAGAAACCGGATGGAACACGCTGAACGCCCCATGAAGCCCAGGGATCAAGAAGGCCGCGGAAAATCGGCCTTCTGGCGATCCAGGTCGGCGTGCGCGGCCATCGCTTTGGCGCTTGGTGTCGCCGTGATTCCACTGCGGGCCGAACCGTCCGACAATCCGCCCCTTTATTTCACCGACGTCACCGCAAGCGCCGGCATCGACTTCGTGCAGACCATCGGCGACGACCACATGTCGAATATCGTGGAGTCGGCCGGCGTAGGTTGCGCGTTTCTGGATTACGACAACGACGGCTGGATGGACGTCTACCTTGTCAGCGGCTATTGGCGCGAGGATCTATCCGACAAGGAGTACGAACCGGAGTTGATCGAGAAACTCGCCAAGGCGAGCGACCGGCTCTATCGCAATCGCGGCAACGGCACGTTCGAGGACGTGACGAAGAAAGCCGGACTCGAACGACAAGGCTATGGCATGGGCGTGTCGGCCGTGGACTTCGACGGCGACGGCGACACCGACATCTACGTTACAAACTACGGTCCCAACTTCCTCTTCCGCAACAATGGTGACGGCACCTTTACAGAAATAGCTGAAAAACTCGGAGCCCACGACCCACGGTTCAGCGTCGGCGCGGCGTTTTTAGATTTTGATCGCGATGGAAGGCTCGACCTCTTCGTAGGTAACTACGTCGAATACGATCCGGACTACGACCTTTACTACGCGCCCGATGGTTTCCCGGGCCCACTCGCCTACACGGGGCAATTCGACGGCCTCTACCACGCGCTGCCGGACGGCACATTCGATGACGTATCCGAGGAGGCCGGCATTTTGATTAAGCCCAAAGGTCGCGCCATGGGGGTCGGCACTGTTGATGCCGACGCCGACGGCCTGCTCGACATCTTCGTCTCCAATGACGCGATGGAGAATTTCCTTTTCCGCAACACGGGAAAGGCAACTTTTCAAAACGAGGCATTGTCCGCCGGTGTCGCCTATGGCGAAAACGGAGACGCCACGGCGGCCATGGGTGTCGAGGTCATCGACTACGACGGTGACGGCAAGCTCGACATGTTCGTTCCCGACATGGGTTTCTGCTGCCTCTACCACAACGTCGGCGGCGCCATGTTCGAGGATCGCGCTGCGTCATCCGGCATCGCTGCGGTCATGGGCCAGTACATCGGCTGGGGCGGCTTGTTCGCCGACTTCAATCTCGACGGCCACATCGATCTCTACATCAGCAACGGCGACGTGCACCACCTCGAGCCGCACGAGGACGTCGTTTTTCTCGGCGACGGCAAGGGGCGGTTCACGGATGTCTCGGCAACTGCCGGCGAGTGGTCGCGCGAGAAGTTCACCAGCCGCGGGGTATCCGGCGCCGACTTCGACAATGACGGCGACATGGACCTGATCGTCACAAACCTCAACGATCGCCCCGTATTGTTGCGCAATGATACGCCGAGGAACGGTAACCACTGGCTGTCCGTCGCACTACAAGACCAGGGGCCCAATACGCAAGCCATTGGCGCAACCGTAACGGTGCGCGCCGGCGATTTGTTCCAAACG
>Ga0210111_1000304_pt1 | contig 13194 bp, 11 predicted proteins | sample China_Galinas_PW_6_FD_185520 | JGI IMG/M metagenome (GOLD analysis project Ga0210111, IMG submission 185520) | Wetland microbial communities from San Francisco Bay, California, USA, that impact long-term carbon sequestration - China_Galinas_PWC_D2... | ecosystem: Environmental > Aquatic > Marine... | reverse complement strand
GCGGCGGGGTGAGTCGTCGCGTCCCGCCGGCGGCAGGACGATGTGGTGGGCGCCGGAGAGGTAGCAGGGTGGCGCCTCGACGGTCGCCGCAGCCGCCGGCTCCGGCTCCTCGGCCGCATCGGCCTCCTCGTCCTCTTCGTCCGCCGCCCGGCCGGCGTCATCCGGCGCAGCGACCTCGGGACCGCCTACCGGCAAGCCATCGCTCTCGCTCGTCAACGGCCACAGAGGGCCGCTCGCGGGGCCGCGCTCGAGCGGCGCCGAGGCGTCGGGCACGGTCGCGTCAGCGGAGCGCAGATTCATCGCCACCGTGCTGAGGGTCCGCTCCTCGCCGGGCTCGAGCAGCTCGACCCGGTACTGGCCGTCCTCCAGCTCGAGATCGCCGAGGTCGGAGACCAGCGCCCCTTCGAAGCTGCCGAGATCGTGGCTCTCTCCGTCCGGTCCGACCAGCCTCGCGCAGACAGTGCGCCCTGGCGGTGCCGTCGCCTTCAGCTCGGGCGCCGAGCGGGAGTGCCAGCTCGACCTGCCGGGCAGCCTCATCCCGCCGTCGAGCGAGGCCTCGGTCCATGCCAGGGGCACGAGGACGGCCAGGTCGGGGGCCGAGGTCTCGGTGACGGCGACGACCTCCACGCCCTCATAGAGGAGCCAGCCTTGCGGCAGGCCGGGCAGCGACTCGTGGACCTTGAAACCGGCGCGGGCGATCGACGCCAGCTCCCTGTCGAGACGCTCGCGGGACGAGTCGACGGCGAGGAGCAGATGCTGGGCGGTCAGCGAGACCCGGTCCACCTCGCGGTAGACGTCGCTCGCGCCCTCGCGGGCCAGAGCGACCACGGGAAGTGGCCGGCGGCAAGCGTGGAAGCCGTGCTCGCCGGTCAGCTCCAGCCGCGACGCCAGCAGGTCGGCGATGCCGACAGTCCCCGCGACGGCGCGCCAGCCGTCCCGATCGGGTGGGTCGAGGACGAGGCTGCCGCCAGCGGCATCCAGGGCCGCCCGGCCGGCTTTGTCGCACTCCGGCGCGGGAAAGAGCGTGGTCACATGGTCGGGTGCGACGGCGGCTATGCCGAGGTGGAGCGAGCGCCGGGGGATCCGCCGCAGGCTCGCGCAGAGCGCGATTCGGCCGCTCGCCCCCGCACCCGGCGCGGCGTCCTCAGACCCTCCGGCCCAGGCGGCCAGCTCGACGCAGGCGACCTCGGCGATCCGGGCGAGCACGTCCTTGCTCGCCGCCAGTCGCTTCAGCCCGGCGCTGAGCGGCGCGTCGGGGAGCCTCTCCTCGAGCAGCCGCACCATGTCGTCGACCGCGACGGTTTGCCCGGGCTTCAGCCCCGCTTCCGCGAACAGGCGCAGCAGCGCGCGGCGATCGCCGTCGCGGACGAGCGCCTGCGACAGGGCCGGCCCGACATACGCGCGACGGTCAAACGCGAATGCCGTCGGCAGCCCGCGCACGTCGGGCTCGTCCTGCAGCCAGGTGTTGAGGGCGCCCCAGAACTCGCCCGAGTTCTCGGCGAAGGCCCGGAACACCCTGTGCTTCATGTCCTCGTCGAGTGGGTCGCCGCCCAGCATCGAGACGAAGCGGCCGTAGTAGTTGCTGGCCGCCAGGTCGCCTTCGGCGCGCATGTGCTCGGCGACGAGCGAGAAGTAGGCGAGCAATGCGATCACCGGCGGCGGCTTGGAGCGGTCGCCCTTCTGCCAGGCGGCGAGGCGGGCGGCGTGCTCGGCGAAGAGCGGCCCGTCCCCGTCGAGGGGAAGCGTCGACCGTACGGCCGCGATCAGCTCGTCGGCCGGGTCGAGCGCGCTCCCGATGCCGATCGAGGCGGCGATTCGCCCCAGCGTCTCCTCCTCGAGATCGAGGTATACGGGCCTCCCCCCGTGCTTCCCGTGGAAGAACTCCTCGGCGATCGCCTCCCCCCACCTGCCATATGCCTCCCATCTCCGCTCGGTCCGCACCCGACCGCCTCCTGCTCATCGATCGCCTCTAAAGCGGTACGGCGGGTGACCCTACCGGGAATGATTCATCGCTACAAAGGATTTCCGTCCGCTGAACGGTTATCTGCGATTTATCTCGTGCAAATCCAGCGCTCAGCCGTCGGCTGCCTCGAGTGCCTGCCTGACACTCACCGCCACGCGCTCGGCGAGCAAGGGCGGAACCGCGTTGCCGATCTGCCGGTATATCGCGCCCTTCGGGCCGCGCCACTTCCACCCGCGCGGAAAGCTCTGCAGCGCGGCTGCCTCCTCGACCGTGATGCGCCGCATCCGGCTGGGCGCGTGTCGATTCGGCGGGCGGCCCTGGCGCAGGCGCCGGTGGTAGCCGACCACCCACGGCTCCGCCCCGTGCTGAAGCTCGTCCTGGTCGACGATCGGAGTCGCGTTCCCGCCCATCGACGCCGGCAGCGTCTTCGCCGCACCGTCGAGACGCAAGGGCCGCCCGGAACCGTTGAAGAGCAGGCTTCCGCTGTGAGCGCTCGGGCGCATCACCGGCCGTCCGGCGGGCACAACCTTGGCTGTGGTGCCTGTGCAGTTGCCGGGCTGACCGAAGCGCGGCAGGGCGGAAAGCACGTCCTTGACAGTCGGAGGATTCGCCTTCGTCGTCGGCACCGGGCACAGGGGCGTCCCGTCGCGGAGCCCAATGAAGAAGGTCCTCTCGCGAGCCTGGGCCACCCCGTAGTCGGCGGCGTTGAGGACGAACAACGCGACCTCGTATCCCAGCGCCCGCGCCCGTGCGATCAGGTCTTCGCGGACGGTCTTCCAGCGAGAGCTGTCGGCAACCGCCTTCACGTTCTCCATGCAAAACGCCCGCGGGTCGAGCTGCTCGACGACATCGAGAAAGTAATGGACGTGTTTGGAGCGCGGATCCTCAGGGTCCATACGACCGATCACCGAGAAGCCTTGGCAGGGAGGCCCGCCGACGACGAGGTCGGGCGCGAGGTCGGGTGGACCGTCCTCCGGGAGCTCGCCGCAGACGATGTGGTCGCCGAGGTTTTCCCTGTAGGTCTCCACCGCCCGGGAGTCGGCGTCGATGGCCCAGAGCAACTCGAAGCCGGCCCGGGCGAACCCCCGGTCGAGCCCTCCCGACCCGGCGTAAAGCGAGACTGCGGTATACGGCGCCGCCGACACGGCGGCATTGTGACCGCCCGGTCGGTCGGTCGGACGGGCGATGCTGCTGACAGGCCCCGAATGGGACGGACGGCTGGGCATTCGCGAGCCTGAGCGAGTGCTGTTCGAGATCGCCCTCGAAGACAAGGAAGAGCCCCTGCGGCAAGAGGGCCGTTACGATCTTCACGAGATTGGCTCAAGGCCGACAGCCGCAGACCGGAAGCTATCTACGCATGGTCGATTGGCTCGGTAAACCTCGCGATTCGTTCTTCGACTGCGGCAAGCCGACCGAGCAGGAGGCCGAGGAGCGCCAAAGCGATCGCGCGAATCGTCGAGACCGCTTACGCCTGGCTGCTTCTACGGCTCGGAGCTTTCGATCACATCGTCGGGAAGCGGCTTGAGGTGGAAGACGAGGGTGACCAGGACGACGGCGATCAGGGCGAAGGTGCCGATCACGTCGGGATAGTTGTGGATCGCCTGGAAGGGGCCCGGCGAGGCCGCCACCCAGGCGACGAAGGCGGCAACCGAGACCGCGATCTGCTCCCAGCGCTTGACCTTGCGCGTGTGCAGGAAGCCGACTACGGAGATCGCGAAGATGCCGAAGATGACCCAGAGCGTCACCCGTTCGGTGTTGCCCGAAAACGAAGAGGCGGCGGCGTTGACTGCGACGAGATACAGCCCGAGGAGCGGCGTCGGCACGTACTTCAGCACCTGGCTGTAGAGGTCGTCGGCGGCGACCTGCGGAGTCTCCCCCGGTTTGCGCGCCCGAGCCTGCTCGGCGATTTCCGTCGCCGACTTGGGACTTTGCTTAACCGCTTGCGCAACCGCGGTGGCATCGGCCTCGGTGAAAATATTCAGGTTCACGATTTCCTTCCGCGTTGATTGACTGGTGGAGAGACCATAATTCGATCAGCACCATCGCGCCAATACCGAAAAGTTGGTTTTCATCACTCGAGCGGCTCTGGCGCAGGAGGGCGAGGTGGGCGCCCTGGCCTCGCGCCTCTCATCGTCATCGCCTCCGCCGCGATCGGCCCCTCACAGCCGCCTGTCGAGCCCTACGACATCTGTCTATAATGACAAAAAGTTGCACTTCTGTGACCCATCTGTTACACCTTGATCCCTACAGTGGGAGTCATGGAGGCGATGCCGCGCCAGAGCTGGACAGACGAGAGACTGGACGATCGCTTCGATCGCCTCGAAGCGGAGATGGACCAGCGCTTCGCTCGAGTCGAATCCGAGATGGACCAGCGCTTCTCCCGGGTCGAAGGCGAGATGAGGACGGGATTTCAGCGAGTCGATGGCGAGATCCGGGAACTCCGCGGCGCGATCAAGGAAGTCGACTCTGGCCTGCGGGCCGAGATCAAGGAAGGCAACGCCGAACTGCGGGCCGAGATCGCCACTTTGAGCACGCAGTTCGCGGCCTTGAACCAGACCGTGATCCGGGTCGCCTTCGGCTTCGCGGCCGCCCTGGTAGCAGGCGTGCTGTTCAACCTGCTCTGACCGCGCCAGCTCAGCACCGCGCCTCGACGTAGAGCTCCTGCTCCGCGTCGCTGGGCGCGCAGGGCAGAGCACGCTGGCGTCGGCGCTGAAGTTCGTGCGGTACCAGTCGGCTGGGAACCCTGCGACGATAGTCACGACCAAGGCAAATCTAATGTGCCTGAGTCTCCGACCGGCCCCTGCCCCCACCACTCGAGGTAGCGCAGCAGGCGCTGGGCGTCCGGTCGGTCAGACGCCGAATTCCCGCAAAGTGCGAGGGATCCGGCGCCTCTTCCGCGGCGGAGGGGGAGAACCTTGGCCGGTCGTAGCCTTGGCTCCTCGATGTCAGCGCACGATCCAATCCGCGAAGACGACTCCGCTCGACATGGAAATGTTTACGATGCAACAATGAAGGGCGCCATGCAGGCCGGAGCGACAGACGCCAGGCTCGACGCCCTCGGGGCGAAGATCGACGAGTTCGCCCGCAGGGTCGACAAGCGGCTCGAAAGTCTCGAGAGTCGCTTCCATCAGCTACAGATCACGCTGATCGGGGGGCTCCTCGCGATGGTCGCCGCCCTGCTTGCGGCGCCGCACCTGTAGACGTGGGCTTTCGTCTCAGCCCTCGAACGCCGCCGATTCCCACATCTCCCGCCGCGCGAGCGCCGCTACGCGCTTCGCCACAACGCTGCTGGAACTCGCCGCAACCTCGGTCGGCGAGGGAATCGTGGCCGGAGGCTTTGTCGCAGCCGCCGTCGGAATGGTCGTCGGGCGGTCGCGCCCGGAACTCGAGGGCAACACCCTGAGGAATGGATTCTGGGGCGGCCTTGGAGGAATGTCTTGTCTATGCATCGACCTGTTCGGGCGATATGCGACCGCTGACACAGTCCGCTACGCGCTCAGACCCTCGCGCCCGTTCGCTATCCACAGCGCCAGCAGCGGGTCGACGATCTCGAGGGACTCGCCCTCGCCGTGCACATACCCGTCGTCGAGCAGCCGGCGGTGGGCGTCCCTCGCCGTCGACCTGGCGAGCTGCAGCTCCTCGAGGACGGCCTTGCGCATGAACATGCCCGAGGCACGGGCGATCGCGGCCAGCGTCCTCCTCTCAGCGTCGTCGAGACCGTTCCAGATCGAATCGAGCTCGTCCCTGAGCTCCAGATACACGTCCGACAGCACCTCCTGCCAGGCGAGCTCGTCGGCCTCTCCGCCGGCGGGGGTCTTCTCCCAGAGGAAGTGGGCGAGCAGCATCGCACGCTGCGGATGCCCGCGAGCGGTCCCCAGAAGCGGATCGAGGGCATCGCCGATCTCGCGCCCCGAGCGAGCGAAGCGGTCCCCGATGTACTCCGCGAGGGCGTCCCCGGGCAGCGGGCCGAGCCGCACGGCGCGGGACTGACCGTAGAACGGCCTCGTCCGCTCGCCGAACAGGCGGCGCATCATGCCGGGGTGCGAGCCGGCGAAGATGTAGCTCGCCTCGCTCTCGTGCTGCTCGAGGCGACTCCTGATCAGGCCGTCGAGGGGAGGCTTGGTCTGAAGCACGTCCTGGAACTCGTCGAACACGACCAGGGTTGGCGTTCCCGTCTTCTCCATGACCTTGAGCGGGAGGTCCAGCAGCCGGCTCAGCCGGCGGCCGATCTCGGTCTCGATCGCGGGCTCGACGCTGACCCCCGTCTTCGGGATCTTCACCGCGGGCCGCAGCGTCCTGATCAACCCGATCGCCAGGTTCCGCGCTTCGCCGTGCAAGCTCTCTCTGTAGGCGTCCTCGATCCGGTCCGCGGCCTCGACCACGGACAGGAGACCGTAGAAATTGACGTAGACCGTGTTCATCCCCAGCTTCTCCACCTCCGCCCGCACTCGCTTGAGCAGGGTGGTCTTGCCGTAGCGACGGGGGGCGGTCAGGCGACTGTTGCTGTTCCCCTCCGCCAGCCTGACCAGGAGCTCGAGATCGCGCTCGCGGTCGATCAGCTCACCGGCCGCGGCAGGCTTCGAGAAATCGAACGGATTCAGCGCGATGGCTTCGGCCATAGGCCAGAGGATAGCGCAGGTGGCGGATTTTCCGCCACTTATACGGCGGATTTCCCACCAGCGATCGACCACGTCCTGGCCGAGCCCGGACAGCCGGAAACTGCGGGGCGGGGCAGAAAGGCGCCCCGCGGTCGCCGGCGACTGCTGCGAGATGCGGTGGGGACACCTCCTCCCCCACCGCCATACCGCGTGTTCTATATCACATCGGAGTCTACTTTGGAACTGGCGGGGGTTTGTCTCGGCGGTCTGCCGAACAGGTGAGCGCCCCTGGTGCCACTTCGCGGTTCGTCGGCTCGGCCTCAACCCTCGAGCGTGAAGTCGTGATCCTCGTCGAGACCGCCCTCGCCGCCACCGTCGCCATCGTCTTCGCCCCACCCCTCTTCATCCTCCCCGTCCTCCTCGCGCCGGAGCAGCTCCTCCGGTGGGCGCCAGACGGTGCGGAAGCCGACGGCCTGGAAGCCGGCGCGGATCAGGTTGCGGGCGCCGGCCGAGAGGTTTTCCGGGCACTCGAGCGGCTCTTCGGTGATCGCGAAGAGTTCCCGGGCCCTGGCGGCGCGGGCGTCTTCGATCCGGCGGTGCAGGAGGGCGAGGTGGGCGCCCTGGCCCCTCGCCTCCTCCAGCGTGCCGGTGAAGGCGAGCTGTGGGACCTGGTAATGCATCATCATCGCCGCGGCCGCGATCGGCCCCTCGTCGTCGAGCGCCAGGTAGGTGCGCCAGTCGCGACGGCCCGGGAGGCCGAGGAAGAAGCTGTGCGCGCCGCGGTCGGCGCCGTAGGCCTGCTCGAGCAGGCCGTCGAAGGTCTCGATCGCCGTTTCGTCGACCAGCTCTTCGACCTCGATCCCGGCCGGCGCGGGAAAGGCAGGTTTCGAAAGGCCGCGAGCCCATGCCGCCAGCGCTCCGCTGCGCCGGTAGCCGCGGCGCTCGAGCAGGCTCTCCGCGGCGCCGGATTCGCAGAACTCGTCGCTGTCCTGTCGCACCGGGATCCGGCAGTCGAGCCCCAGCGACGCGGTCCACTCGAGCGCTTCGGCGAGGTGTCCGTCGGCGACGGCTCCGGGCCGGTCGGCGCCGAGCACGATGTTGAACAGCGGCTGGCGCGGATCGGGCGGGAAGGCGAAGGCGCGGATCGGACCGTAGTGGCGTGCCTCGGTGCCATGCTCTTCGATCGCTTCGAGGATCGGCACCCGCCAGAGCTCGAGCCAGAAATGCCGCTCGAGCGCGTAGAGGGCGCCGGGAAGCGTCATCCCGTCGAAGAGCAGCGCCAGCTCCGCGTCGAATTCGCCTTCCCGGCTCACCCGATCAACTTAAGGTACTGCTGAGGTTCACGTCAAATACAGCCCGTGAACTACCCGCCGTTACACGTGGCCGAGAACGCCAATCAAGGCGGCGATCAGCACGATTCCCCCGCCGAGCAGCGTTCGCTGAAGAAGGGCGAAGCGATCCTCGAGGCCTTCGAACCGGTCCTCGAGGCTTTCGTAGCGTTTGTCCACCTGCTCGAAGCGCTTGTCCACCTGCTCGAAGCGCTTGTCGATCTGCTCGAAGCGCTTGTCGATGCTCTCCGCGAGGGCATCTATCTTCGCTCCGAGGGCGTCGAGCCTGGCGTCTGTCGCTCCAGCCTGCATGGCGTGCTCTATTGTTGCATCGTAAACGTTTCGACGCCGGCCGGGCTCGTCGGCCTGAATGGGATCTTGCGCAGGCATCGGCGGATCAAGGCCTCGGCGAGCATGAGCTCTCCCCTTCCGCGGCCGCGATTCCCCGCACGTTGCGGGCTCAACCGTTCTTCTCGTCGTGCTCGAAGTTACGCCGCCGTCGGCGCAAGCGCCGGCCGCTGCCAGCACGAGCTCCTGGAAACCTGCTCGAAGCCGAGCTCGAGCAGGTTGCGCCGCGCCGCCTCGAAGCTCGCCGGGTCCTCTTCGTCGACCTCGGCAAAGACGATGCGGGCGCCGGCCTCGGCCGCGTCGGCGAGGCGGCGGCGCAGCAGGGCGCGGTGGCATCCCCGGCCGCGCGCCCGCCGCAGGGTCGCGTCGACGGCGAGCAGGGCGACGTCGCCCTCGATCATCGTCGCGCCGGTCGCGACGACCATCTCCTCGCCGGCGGGCAGGGCGGTGTAGCAGCGCCAGCTCTCCTTCGAGGGCAGCATGATCGTGAGCTGATCGGCGATCGCCGGCAGGCCGAGCGCTTCGCAGGCGAGGATGCTGAAGCCTTCGCCTTCCCATTCCTCGGTCAACTCGAAGAGCTCGCCGTCGAACGCCTCCGTCGCCGGCGGCAGCGGCGCCGCCGCGTCGCGCGCGAAGGCGACCCTGCCGCCGCGGCGCTCGTAGCCGCGCTCGTCCAGCCAGGTCCCGGCCTCCGTGGCGCCGCTGCGGCGGTCGGGGAGGAGGACCCGGTACTCGACCTCCCAGGCCCGCATCCATTCGACCGCGTCCGCCAGATGGCCGGGGTCGACCGCGCCGGGCTCGCCGCGCCCGCGGACCTCGTTGAGGCGGCACTCCCGCGGCAGATCGCCGAACACGGTCGCCTCGAACGGGCCGAAGCGCTGCACCTCGACCCCCCACTCCTCGATCGCCTCGGGCGCCGCCGATTCCCACATCTGGCGCCGCGCGAGCGCCGCGACGCGCTCCAACTCGAGGGCGGGCTCCAGCTCGACCACCGGCTCAAATCCCATCGACTTCCTCCTCGCTGTCGCAATATGGACGGAAGATCGAGCCTATTGGTACAAGACAAGATTTGTCAAGGAACTTGGTGTATTCAAAGACGAAGCAGACTGAGCGCATCAGGCAGCTTCGAGCGCCGTCTTTGCCTCCTCCACAAAGCGCTTCAGCGTCGGCTCGTTCTTGCCCGCCCGGTACAGGCTCATGGCCCGGACTATCTCGTCGGCGAACTCCATGCCGCCCTCCATCACCACCTTCCCCGCCTGCTCGAGGTAGTCGACCAGATAACGCTTCAGAGCTTTCCCGGAGCTCGGCGGCGACCCTTCGGGCGGCTGGCCGAACTCGGCCGCAAGCGACGGTGGATCGGCCAACAGCCACGCCTCCACGCACGGATCGGGGGTTCCAATGACATAGACCGGAAAGACCCGGTCCAAACCCATGCCTTCGATCTCTTCGCGCCTCCTCTGCGGGCCGACATCATTGGCGTCGGCGATCACGATCAGCAGGTCGGGCGTTCCGGCCTGGCGCCGGATGACCTGCATATATGCCTTGAGCTCACGCTGGGCACGACCAAGCCCGGCGCGCGCGCTAACCACCCGAATGGCCAGCTCGATGTTCAGTTCCGAAGCAAGTCGCTCTGAGACGGCGCGTGCGAAGGCTTCATGGCCCACGTCCTCGCAGAAGAGATCCAGCCTCAGAGCCAAGGCCCTACAGGTCCAGCCAGCCGCGGCGGGCGACCGCCGCGATCTTGTCGTACTCGTCCGGCTCTTCGAGCAGTTCGTCGATCGCCTTGTCGGTCCATAGATCCGGCCCGTCGCCCGCCAGCGTCCGATCGGCGCGTTTCTCCAGCAGCGTCGAACGACCGTCTCGCGTAACGCTGAACAGCCCGATATCAGCTCCACCTCTGCCTTCCATCCTTCGACGACTGGCCTGATCGAGCATGGCCGCGATGAAGTAGGGGGAATGCGTCGTGACGACGATTTGAGCTTCCGCTCGCCCGGCGGCCTCCGCCAGCAGGGCGGCGATCCTTTCCAATCGCTGTGGCTGCACTCCGTTCTCAGGCTCCTCGAAGGCGATCAGCCCGCGCGTCGCCGTCACCGCGATGGTGCACAGCGCGAGAACCCGAAGCGTTCCCTCCGAGACGATGCGAGACGAGTACACCGTGCCGTCTTGTTCGATCTGGATGTCGAGCGTGCCGCGTTTCGTGTCGAGATCGACATCGAGCGAGCCGACCGCGGGGATCACCGAGCGCAACGCCCTGCGCACGGCGTCGAACTTCTCCGGCTCGGCCGACTTGAGGCCGTAGAGAAAGGGCGCGATGTGCTGGCCGCGCACTCCGATATCCGCAACCTCGCGGGGCGGAACCGCCTCCCGCATTGCCGCCGAGGGATCGAGGTAGTAGGTGCGCCAGCGACGGAGCTCGTCGCGGGCGATGTCGAACATCCGCCACTGCGGTCCGGAGAGCCGCGCATCCGAGAGGTTCGTGTGATTGCCTCCAAGCGGCTCGTGTCTCGGGTGGCCGCTGCGGCCTCCCTGTCGAAGCAGCAGCTGATCTCCGGAGTCGGCGCGTTCGATGCGCGGCGGCTCGCTGGCGCGGGGCTCCCAGCGAGCCGTCAGACGCATCAGGTACTCGTCGGCGAGCGCCAGTTTGCCCTTCGCGGGGTCGATTTCAACCCCCACTCTGTACCGCAGGCGCTCAGACTGGCCATTCGCTCCCGACCGGCCTGCCTCGAGGTCGGCCTCGAGGAAGAGCGTCGCGCTCCTCTGGGTCAAGAACTGGGGCAGCCCGTCCGGCGGCAGGCTGAAAAGCTCAGTGGGGAAGCCCCGAATCGGAGGGGCTAACGCATCCGAGAGCGTCCGCTCGGTCGCCAGCCTGGAGAGCGCCTGGATAGCGTCGAGAAAATTGCTCTTGCCGGCGGCGTTCGGACCGGCGAGCACCACAAGACGCGGCAACTCGTGCTCGACCTCGATCAGCGACTTGAAACCCTCGACTGCGAACCGTCTCAACATGACGGCTCACATCATGCCTCAGCCGGGCATTTCTCGGCTCCGCGAGTACGGCATCTCCCCCGTGTCGTGCAGCTCGTGGCGCAGCGAGTTCATCACCGCGCCGGCGAGCAGGGCGAGGCTGAGCAGGTAGAACCAGAGCAGGGCGATGAGGACGAAGCCGAGGGTCGAGCCGAAGCGCGAGAGGCTGGAGACGTTGGCGAGGTAGAAGGGGAAGGCCCAGTTGGCGGCGCTGACGCCGACGGTGACGAAGGCGGCGCCGGGCCAGACGTCGCGCCAGGGCATGTGGCCTTTCGGCACCGCCCAGTATATGACGCAGCAGATGCCGAAGACGATCAGCACCGCGAGCGCCAGCAGCAGCCCGGTGTCGATCGCCTTGATGTCGGAGAGGCCGAGCGGCAGCTTGTCGGTGCTGGAGACGAGCGTCGCCTCGATCGTCGGCAGGACGATGCTGGCGGCGATGAAGAGCAGCACGACTCCGAGCATCGTGAAGGAGAAGCGCTTCTGCTCGAGCCAGCCGCGCGTCGGCACGTGGTAGATGCGGCCGAAGGCGGTGTCCATCGCCCCCCAGAAGGAGGCGCCGATCCAGAGCGAGCCGACGAAGGCGGCGATCCCGATCGTGGTCGAGTTGTCCTCGATCCGTTCGAGCACGTCGGTCAGCGTCTGCTGCTCGGTGTTGGGGAAGAGCCGCTGCAGGTCGTCCAGCACGCCCGTTTCGACCCCCTTGATCTTCAGCACCTGGCCGAAGACGAAGAGCACGAGCAGGGCGAAGGGGAAGACGGCGAGCATCAGGTTGTAGGCGACCATCGCCGACATCCCGGTGACGTTCTCCCGGTAGGCGCGCTGCCAGAAGGCGCGCAGCCAGGGTCGGAATTTGGGCGTGAGCTCGGTCACAGACAGCCTTGACTTCAAAAACTGAAGCGCCTATCATGCGAACAGACGTTTGAGGCCTCAGCGGACGCGCGAGGCCGTATTCCTTACTTCGCGGGCCGCGGCATCGGTCCGCTTTTTTGACGCAGAAAGACGGGTGCAGAATAGATGCTGGTTGCAGAGCTTCAGGAGCTCGAGGAGGTCAAAGGGCTGATCCACAGGGGTCAGCAGCTGGGCGTGCTCACCTTCGGCGACATCGCCTCGGCGGTTTCGGAGGTCGATCTCGACGAGTCTGACGTCGAGGATCTCTACGGGCATATAGAGAAGCAGGGGATCGAGCTGGTCGAGGACATGGACCCGGCCCAGAAAGCGGCCGCCGACGCGCTCCCCCCCGAGACCACCCGGAAAGGCCGCCGACGCGCCAAACAGGCGATCGACCTGAAACCGGACATGACGACGGACAGCCTGCAGCTGTTCCTCAAGGACATCGGCAAAGTCCGCCTGCTGACCGCGCAGGAGGAGGTCGAACTCGCCAAGCGGATCGAGCGCGGCGACCTCGACGCGAAGCAGAAAATGGTCGAGTCGAACCTGCGCCTGGTCGTCTCGATCGCGAAGAACTACCGCAACCAGGGCCTCCCCTTCCTCGACCTGATCCAGGAGGGCACGCTGGGCCTGGTCCGCGCGGCGGAGAAGTTCGACTACCGCAAGGGCTTCAAGTTCTCGACCTACGCGACCTGGTGGATCCGGCAGGCGATCGCCCGCGCCCTGGCCGACAAGGCGCGCACGATCCGCATCCCGGTGCACGTGGTCGAGAAGCTGAACAAGATCGGCCGCGCCGAGCGCAAGCTGGTCACCGAGCTGGGCCGCGAGCCGACCCCGGAGGAGATCGCCGAGGTGACCGGGATCGACCCCGAGGAGGTCGACTCGATCAAGCGCTCCGCGCAGGCCCCGGTCAGCCTCGAGAAGCCGGTCGGCGACGAGGAGGAGTCGGAGTTCGGCCAGTTCATCGCCGACGAGAAGGCCGAGTCCCCCTTCGACCGCGCCGCGGACCTGCTGACCAAAGAGGCGCTGAAGGAGGCGCTGGAGA